>Ga0116217_10003133_pt1 | contig 15119 bp, 12 predicted proteins | sample Sb_taG_6_FD_89697 | JGI IMG/M metagenome (GOLD analysis project Ga0116217, IMG submission 89697) | Peat soil microbial communities from Weissenstadt, Germany - Sb_50d_4_PS metaG | ecosystem: Environmental > Terrestrial > Soil > Wetlands > Peat | place: Germany: Weissenstadt | collected 2010-09-21 | reverse complement strand
GTGGCTACTTGCGCGGCAGGCCGAGCACCCGCTCGGCGATGATGTTGCGCTGGATCTCCGACGTCCCCCCGGCGATGGTGCCCGCGAAGCTCTGCAGCCAGTGCACCAGCCAGGCCTCGCTGTCACCCCGGCCCACCGACGGGGCCTCGTGGCGCGCCATGTCCAGGCCGGTGGCGCCCATGGCCTCACCCACATCGAGCGCCAGCCCCCGACGCATCTCGCTGCCCAGGAGCTTGAGCACCGAGTGCTCGGGCGAGGCCATGCCCTTGGCGAACTTGGCGAAGCCGCGGTAGCCGAGCAGCTTCAGGGCCTGGGACTGCATGTAGGCCCGCGCCACCGTTGTGCGGAAGGCGGGGTCGTCGGCCAGGCGCCGGCCGCCGGGGAGCGGGGTGGTGGCGCTGTTCACGACGCGCTCGATGATCTTCTCGGTGCCGGTGGCCTCGTTGATCCACAGCATGCCGCGCTCGTGTGCCAGCGACCCGCCTGCCACCGACCAGCCGTGGTGCAACTCGCCGACGAGGTTCTCGGCGGGAACCTCCACGTCGGTGAAGAAGACCTCGTTGAAGTCCGCGTGCTCGCGGTCGGTGAGCTCGGCGAGGGGCCGGGTCTGGATCCCGGGGGTCTTCATGTCGATGATGAGCACGCTGATGCCGGCGTGCTTGGCGGCGTCGGGATCGGTGCGCACGAAGCAGAAGCAGAAGTCCGAGTGGTGCGCGCCCGACGTCCACACCTTCTGGCCGTTGACGACGAAGCGGTCCCCGTGCAGCTCGGCCCGGGTGCGCAGGCCGGCCAGGTCGCTGCCGGCGTTGGGCTCGCTCATGCCCAGGCACCAGCTGATCTCGGCGCGCAGCGTGGGCAGGGCGTACCGGGCCTTCTGCTCCTCGGTGCCCCAGTCGAGGATGGACGGGGTGATGATGGACAGTCCCTGGGGGTTGCAGCTGCGGGGCACGCCGAGCCGGGCCAGCTCCTCGAAGTACACCATCTGCTGCACCGGAGTGGCGTTGCGGCCGCCGTACTCCGGGGGCCAGCCCGGCACCAGCCAGCCGTTGTCGAACAGTTTGCGCTGCCAGGCGCGGGCCCACTCGGGAATGTGGGCCGAGGACCGCACCCGCTCGGCGCGCTCGGAGGAAGGAGGGAGGTTCGCCTCCATCCAGGCCCGCAATTCGCGGCGAAACTCCTCCGTCTGCTCGTCGTAGTGCAGGCGCACGGGGGGATCGTAGCTGCCTGACGTTCGTGTCAGCTAAAGGGGCCGGGCCGGCCCGGCGGCGACTTCTTGCGGTCCGCGCCGACCCACGAGGGGCCGCGGCGACCTACGACGGGCCGCGGGTGAGGAGCATGCAGCCGGCGATGGGCCCGCCCCCGGCCGCCACGGCCGCCACCTCGGGGGTGACGGGCACCTGGCGGGGCCCGCCTTCGCCGCGCAGTTGGACGCACGCCTCGTGCAGCATCCCGAACCCGTGCAGCCGGCCTGCCGAGAGCTGTCCGCCACTGGTGTTGAGGGGGACGGGCCCGTCGAGCGCGATGCGCTGGCCGCCTTCGACGAAGGGCCCGCTCTCGCCCTTGCCGCACAAGCCGAGCTCCTCGAGCCACACCATGGTGAGGATGCTGAATCCGTCGTAGAGCTCGGCCACGTCGATGTCCGACGGGCGCAGCTCCGTGCGCGCCCACATGCCGGCCGCGGCGTCACGGGCCGAGAACGTGGTCATGTCGTCGAACTGGTCCCAGCTGGGCCGGCCCCGCAGCGCGGTGCCGATGGCGTTGACGTGGCACGCCGTGTTGGGCGTGTCCGGCGCGTAGTCGGCGTGCGAGACCACCACCGCCGTCGACCCGTCACAAGGTGCGTCGCAGTCGTAGAGGCACAACGGGGTCGAGATCATGCGTACGGCCATGTAGTCGTCGAGGGACATGGGTTCGCGGTAGATCGCCTTGGGGTTGCGCGCCGCGTTGCGCCGGCCGTTGAGGGCGATCCACGCCAGCTGCTCCCGGGTGAGCCCGTACTCGAACATGCGGCGCTGGGCGATCCACGCCAGCCAGTTGGCGGCCGACACCGCGCCATAGGGAAGCGTCCACTGCATCGTGCCCGAAAAGCGCGGGATCCCCCGGCCCGCGGCGGCCCCGCCGATCCCCTGGCGCCCGCCCTGGCCCTGGGCCGAGGACTCGGTGACGGTCCGGTACACCAGGACATGGCGCGCCAGTCCCGCTGCCACGGCGAGGCAGGCGGCGAAGACGGCCCGCAGCTGCCCGGGCCCCTCGAGCCCGCCGTCGTGCCAGTTGAGCTTGAGGCGCAGGGCGTCTTGGACTTCGGGGGTCGAGGGACCGGCGAAGCCGCCCGTGCCCACCCCGGCCCCGGGGAAGGTCGCCAGCCCGTCGATGTCGTCGCGGGTGAGCCCGGCGTCGGCGATGGCACCCAGGCAGGCCTCCACGGTGAGGTCGAGCTCGCCGCGCCCGAGGCGCCGTCCCACGGGGGACTGGCCGATGCCCGAGATGATCGACCTGCGTTCGAGGAGCTCGGGAGCACTCATCGCCCCGCCTCGGGCCGGGACAGGGGCCGGAGCAGAGGCCGGAACAGAGGAAGCCAGACGTCCTCGACCTGCTCGAAGGTGACCTCCACGGCCATGCCGACGTGGACGTCGTGGGCCGCGCAGTCCACGAGGTTCGTCGTCAGCCGGACGTCGTCCTGCTCGTCGATGGTGACCAACCCGATGACGTAGGGGTCCGACCCCGGGATCCACTGCTGGTGGTTGACGGTGAAGGAGTGCACCACGCCCTGGCCGCTGACCGGCTCGGGCACGAGGGGGCCGTCGAGGCAGTAGGGGCAGACCGGCCCGGGGGGGTGCACGTACCGGCGGCATCCCGTGCAGCGCAGGAAGCGCAGGCGCCCGTCTTCTCCCGAGGTCCAGAAGAAACGGTTGAGGTCCTCGAGGCGGGGCAGGACGCGCACCGCCGGGCCGCGCGCGACGGTGTCGGCGGTGGTCATGGGCCGGGCACGCGCCGAGTCAGACGGGTGGGGCGGCGGGTCACGGCGCGAGATGCTACGCCACCGACGTCGAGCCTGACGGCGCCGTCAGGTTCGCGGCGCTACGCTCGGCGCGCCGGTGCCCGTGTCAGCGCCCCGCACCGGCCGTTTCGTCGTCTCCCAGCAGCCCTCGTGATCACGGGAGGAACGTCGGTGTCAGCTCCGTCCGGTCTCCAAGGTCGTCGGGTGCTCGTGGTGGGGGCGTCGTCGGGCATCGGCCGGGCGCTCGCCGTGGGCGCGGGGGCGGCGGGGGCACAGGTGGCCCTGGCGGCCCGGCGCATGGCTCTGGTGGAGGAGGCCGCGGCCGACATCCGCGCCGCGGGGGGAGCGGCCCGGGCGTGGCGCTGTGACGTGACCGACGAGTCCGACTGCTCGCGTCTGGTCACCGAGGCGGCGGCGTGGTTGGGCGGGGTCGACGTGGTGCTGTACATGTCGGGCAGTTCGCCGCTGGTTCGCGTGGCGGACGCGCCGGCGGCGCTGTGGCACGAGATGCTGGCGACGAACCTGGTGGGCGCGGCCCTGGTGCTGCGGGGGGCCCTGCCGTACCTGCGCGAGGCCGACGACCCCGTGGTGGTGGTGACCACCCATTCGATGGGCATGCCCTGGCCGTGGCTCGGCGTGTACGGCGCCACCAAGGCGGCGCTGGCGGAGCTGGCGCGGGCGTTGCGTGCCGAAGAGCCGAGCCTGCGGGTCCTGTGCGTGGCGGTGGGCAACACGGCGTCGTCGTTCGCCGACGACTGGGACCCCGAGGTGGCGGGACAGGCCTTCGAACAGTGGGCGGCCGAAGGGCTCTTGCGCTACGAGGTGTTGCAGAGCCACGAGATGGCTGACGCCATCCTGGCCGCGGTGCTCGACCCCGACACGCCGGCGGAGCTGCTCATCGCGGGGGCGGAGGTGTAGGGGACGGAGATGCGGGGGACGGAGATGTGGGGGACGGCGGCGCAGGGGACGGCGGCGCAGGGGACGGGGCCGACGCCACCAGGGTGCCGAGTGCGGCCCGGTCGATCTTCTCCATGGCGGTCCGGGGCAGCTCGGCGGTGATCAGGATCGCTTCTGGCATCTTGTAGGCGGCCAGGCGCCCCCGGGCATGGGCGCGCAGCGACTCGAGCGTGGGCGCCTCGACGCCCTGGCGCGGCACCACCACGGCCACGCCGATCTCGCCCATGACCGGGTCCGGACGCGGCACCACCGCCACGTGGGCCACTCCCGGATGGTCGGCGAGGACGTTCTCGACCTCGAGCGGGAAGACGTTGTACCCGCCGCGCACGTACATCTCCTTGGAGCGCCCCGACAGATGGAGCCGGCCGTGCTCGTCCACGTAGCCGAGGTCCCCGGTGCGCACCGCCCCGTCGGCGGTGAACACGGCTCTTGTCGCCTCGGGGTCCCGCCAGTACCCCTGCATCACCGCCGGTGAGCGCAGGCAGACGTGGCCGAGCTCGCCTGGCGGGAGCGGCTCGTCGTCGTCGGACCGGATCGTGAGCTCGACACCGCGTCGCGCCCGACCGACGCTCTGCTCGGCGTCCTCGGGAGGATCGTCGGGTGCGGTCCCCACCCCCACGCCCGCCTCGGTGCACGTGTAGCGGACCACCACGGGGACCCCGAACCGGCGGCGAGCCTCGCGCACCAGTGCCGCGGTGGAGGGCCCACCCCCCATGGCGATCAGGCGCACGCTGCTCGTGTCGGTGGACTCGAAGCGCTCGTGGCGGAGCATGAGCGCGATCTGGGTGGGGATCCCCCCGAGACCGGTGATGCGATGGCGTTCGACCATCTCGAGGGCGTCGCCGGCCGACCACTTCGCCATGAGGAAGGTCGTGCCCCCTCCCCGCAGCGCCTGGGGAAACTTGGTCATGTAGCCGAGATGGGCGAAGGAGGTCGCCGACAGGCCGCGGCCCCCGCCGCCCCAGCGCCCGCCCCCGTCCACCTCGCCGATCGCCTCGAGCTGACGCCAGGTGAACACCGCCCCCTTGGGGTCCCCGGTGGTCCCCGACGTGAACACCACCGCCACAGGCAGGTCCGGGTCCTGCGGGGCAGCACCTGCGCCGTTCCCGGCACCGGTCGTCGCCGGCGCGCCCGGCGTGCGGAGTTCCTCGAGGACCGCGTGGAGGTCGGCGCCGGGGTCGGTGCCGGCGGCCACCTCCACCACGTCGCCCACCGCGTCCGCGACCTCGCCGTCCTCGACCGCGGTGCCGATGACGGCGCCGATGCCGGTGTCGAGGGCGAGCTCTCTCGACGCCACCACGAGTCGGGGCCGGGCCACGACCAGGCAGCGACGGCGCTCGGGAGGTGACAGACGGTCGTTCACCCCCGCCGTGACGGCGCCGATCTTGGCCGCCGCCGCGTAGAGCACGGCGTAGGCGGGCCCCGAAGGGAGGAGCAACGCCACGACGTCGCCGGCGTGCACGCCGCGAGCGCGCAGGCACGGGGCGACCTCGTCGGACAACCGGTCGAGGGCGGCATAGGAGAGCTCGCGCCCGTCGGGGGTGACATAGAGCGCAGTGTCTCCGTATCGGGCCGCGGCCTCCCGCACGACGTCGCCCAACATGGCCGGCCCGCTCAGCTCTCGACCGGCGGCGATTGCCGTTGCGGTCGCTGTGGGGAGTGTTGCGGATCGCGTTGGCGCCGGTGTTGCCGATCGGGTGGCGGCAGCCCGTAGAGTCCGGCCGCATTCGCGCCCAGGATCTTCGCCTGGATCTCGTGCGGGAGCGGAGCCATGGTGCGCCGCAGCGTCTCCACCGCACCCGGGAACGTCGCGTCGTGATGCGGGTAGTCCGATCCCCACACGATGCGGTCCTCGCCGATGAACGGAGTCAGAGCGGGAAGGGTGTGCTCGTCGATCTCGTAGCTGATCCAGCACTGGCGGGCGAAGTACTCACTGGGAGCCATGCGCAGCTCAGGGCAGAACTCGCCGAAGCTCTCGGCTTGCTCGTCGAGGCGTTCCATCCAGAACGGGACCCAGCCACCGCTCGACTCCAGAAAGACCACGCGCAGCCGCGGGTGGCGTTCGAGCACGCCGAAGGCGATGAGCTGTGCGCACGCCAGCATCTCCTCGAAGGTGTGGGACACGGCGTGGAGCACGAGCGGGTTGAAGGGACGGTCGGACCCGAGGGTGGGGACGATCACCGAGCTGCCCTCGTGCACGGCGATCGTCATGTCGATCTCCTCGGCGGCATTCCACACCGGCTCGTAGGCGCGATCCGACAGAGAGCGACCGCAGCACGGGTTGGGGCGGACGAAAGCGGCGACGAAGCCGAGCTCGTGCCGCGCCCGGCGGAGCTCCGCCGCGGCGGCGAGGGGGTCCTGCACCGGGATCATGGCCGCACCGAACAGGCGCGTGGGGTCGGTGGCGCAGTACGAGGCGAGCCAGTCGTTGTAGGCGCGGGCGATGGGTACCGCGGCCTCGGGGTCGTCGAGCGCCCAGAAGTACAGCCCCACCGACGGGAACAGCACCGCCTGGTCGATCCCCTCGGTATCCATGTCGATCAGGCGCGCCGCAGGGTCGGACCCTCCCCGGTGCGCGTCGTCGAGGGCGAGGAAGGACTTCGGGTCCGAGAAGCGCGCCCCGGGTGAGGCCAGCGTTCCCAGCGGCACCGCCAGGATCTCCTTGCCGTCCACCACGACGTGCTCGTATCCGTGCGCGTCGCTCGTGATGACGGGCCGGTACGGCTCGGGGACCGTCGCCCAGGCGTGGCGAGGCTCCACCACGTGCCCGTCGGCGTCGACGACCGGGGGGCCTGGCGCGGTCACGGCACTGCTGGTGGTGCGGCCCCCTGCGCCGGGGCGCGCCAGTCGTCGACGGGGGGCATGGGGTGGCGGAACAGCCGGGCCGCGTTGCCAGCCGCCATCATCCGCAACTCCTGCTCGGGCAGGTGTCCCAGGGTCTTCTCGAGGACGATCTGGGTGTCGGGCCAGGTCGAGTCGGCGTGGGGGTAGTCGCTCTCGACCATGATGTGGTCGACGCCGATGCGGTGGCGCAGCTCGACGGTGGACGGGTCGTCGATGGTGCAGAACCAGAAGTTGCGACGCAACACCTCACTGGGACGCAGGTCCGATGGCCACGACGTGCTCTCGGTGCCCGAGGCAGAGTGCTCGAGGACGTAGTCGACCCGGTCGAGCAGCATCGGCACCCAGCCGATCCCTCCCTCGGACATGGCGATGGCCAGGCCGGGGAAACGCAGCGGCACGCCAGACCACAGCCATTCGGCCGCGGCCAACAGTGCGTTGACGGGGAACAGCGTGGGGAAGAGCTCGAAGGGCGGGTCCGGCGATGGGAGCGGTGCCCATCCCGACGCGCCGGTGTGCAGGCACACCACCGTCGAGGTCTCCTCGCAGGCCGCGAAGAACGGGTCCCAAGCGCCTGAGAAGATCGACGGCGTCCCCAGGCGCGCCGGGAACTCGGGGAAGCTCACCGCTTTGAAACCGCGCGCCGCGTTGCGAAGGACCTCCTCGGTGGCCACCTCCACATCGGCGAGCCACGGCAGCTGCAGCGCGATGATGCGCTCGGGGAAGGTGCCGGCCCACACCTCGGCGTGCCACTCGTTCCAGGCGCGCAAGCAGGCCAGGCCGAGCTCGGGATCGTCCGAGCGCGAGAAGACCGATCCGCAGAAACCGGCCACGAGGGACGGGAAGCACAGCGAGGCCCACACGCCGTTGATGTCCATGTCGGCGACGCGGGCGTGGATGTCGAAGCAGCCGGGCCGCATCTCGTCGAAACGGGACGGGTCCATGCTCCATGTGTCTTTGCGCCGGCCCGCCACGGCGTTGAGCCCGACGTTGGGATAGGTGCGGTCCTCGTACAGCCAGTACTGCACCCCGTCCTCCCGTTCGACGATGCGGGGGGCGCGCTCGGCGAGGCGGGCAGGGACGCGGCCCTCGAACATGTCGGCGGGTTCGATGAGGTGGTCGTCCACCGAGATCACCGGCACGCGGATCGGACGCGGCTCGGGGTCGGGGAGCAGCACCCCACCTGTCGTCACCGCGCCGCTCCACCCGAGAACGGTGTCATGGACGCAGCGCCGCCGAGCAGAACGCCCACAGCTCCTCGGCGATCTGGGTGGGAGGTTCGTCGATCTGGTGGCAGATGAGCGCGTGCAGATGCGAGAGCACGAGGTGGAAGAGGATGCGTGCGTCGTGGCGGGCATCCCCGGGGCGCACCGAACCGCTCGCCTGGGCGGCTGTCACGGCATCCTCGAAGATGCCCACGAACGGCTGCAGGACCCCCTGCAGCTGATCGGGCTGGGACTCGGCGAGACGGAGGTGTTCTCGCACGAGGGCCGCCGCGTAGGGAAGACGCCCGTCGACGGTGAGGAACCGGAACAACCCGACGACCACGACGCGGAGGCGTTCGAGGGGATCGGCCTCGACGTCGACCATCGACAGCAGTGCGGCCGCCCCCCGGCGCGCATCGTCCTCGAAGAGCGCGACGAGCAGTTCGTCCTTGCCGGAGAAGCACCGGTAGAAGCTCTTGAGCGAGGTGCCGGCCGCGCCCACGACCTGGTTCACCGTGAAGGTGGGACCGCCCGCGTCCCACACGAGCTCCCGAGCTGCCTCGACCAAGCGCCGGGCGACCTCGACCTGTCGGCCCCGGGCATCGGGCAGCGACCGGAGCCCGGGCCCCGCGTGGGCTTCCCCGTCGGCCCGGACTTCGGGGCCCGGTGGCTCGGCGCCCGCCATGTCTCGCGCCCCTGACGCCATCGAGATCGGAAACTATCATCCGCCGGAGAACGGCATTCTCCGACGGGAGGGCGGTTGATGGACGATGCGATCGGGCTGGTGATCGACGGCGCGGTGGTGCCGGGGGAGGCGGGGACCTACCCGGTGACCAATCCGGTGCGTCCTGCCGAAGTGGTGCTCGAGGCGCCTTCGGCGTCGACGTCGCAACTCGACCGGGCGGTGGCCGCGGCCCGGGCCGCGCTCCCGTCGTGGGCGGCGATGGCACCCGACGAGCGCGCCGAGCTCGTGGGGAAGGCGTCCGCGGCTGCCGGTGCCGCTGTCGAGACGCAGGATCTGGCCACGCTCCTCACCCGTGAGCACGGGAAGGTGCTGTGGGAGGCGCAATTCGACTCGGGGACCATCGGCGGGATGGCAGGCGCATTCGCGCCCTTGGCCGCCGCGGCCCTCGCCACCAGGTCCCTCACCGGCGGGGGGCGCCGGACGAGCGTCGTCCACGAGCCCTATGGCGTCGTGGCCGCTGTGCTGCCGTTCAATTGGCCGGTGTCGGTCCTGGGCAACAAGGTGCTCCCCGCCCTTCTCGCCGGCAACACCATCGTGGTGAAGGCCCCGCCGTTCTGTCCCGGCGCAGTCCTGGCCGTGACGGCCGCGCTGGCCGACGCGTTGCCGCCGGGCGTGGTCAACGCCGTCAACGGCCCCGCTCCGGAGCTCGGCGAAATGCTCGTGTCCCACCCCGGGGTGGACATGGTGTCGTTCACCGGCGGTGTCCCCACCGGCCGTGCGGTGATGGCAGCCGCTTCGGGCGCGGTGCGGCCGGTGGTGCTCGAGCTCGGGGGCAACGATCCTGCCATCGTGGCGCCGGACGTCGACATCGACGACGCGCTGGTCGACAAGATCGTGGGTGCGTCATTCATCACTTCGGGCCAGGTGTGCATGGCCATCAAGCGTCTCTATGTCCCCGAGGACAAGGTCCGGACCATGGTCGACGCGCTCGTGGCCCGGGTCGGGACCGAGGTGGTCGGCGACGGGCTCGCTCCCGAGGTGACCATGGGCCCGGTCCACCGTCCCGCGGCGCGCCAGCGCGTCGAGGCCATGTTGGAGGAGGCGGCCGAGCGCGGCGCCCGTGTCCATCGCCCGGCGCGGGTGCGCGAGGAGGACGCCGCGGCCGGCGGCTACCTCGTATCGCCCGCCATCGTCGAGGGAGCCCCCGACGACGCCCAGATCGTGTGCGAGGAGCAGTTCGCACCGGCACTCCCGGTCCTCGGCTACCGAGAGGTGGACGAGGCCGTGCGCCGCGCCAACGACTCGCCCTACGGGCTGTGCGCGTCGATCTGGACCGCCGACGAGGAGTTGGCTGGCGCCACCGCCCACCGTCTCGAGGCGGGCACGGTCTTCGTCAACAACCACGGGACCGCGGCCATGGATGTCCGGGCCCCGTTCGGGGGATGGAAGCAGTCGGGCTACGGGCTGGAGCTGGGGCCCGAGGGGATGCTGGCATTCACCCGCCCGAAGACCATCCTGCAGTTCCCCGCGCCGGCTCGGTGAGCCGGCCTGACTCTGACTCGACGCGGGAGTACTCATGTTGGACCTGTTGATCCGCGGGGGGACCGTCGTCGACGGCACCGGTGCGCCGGCACGCCAGGCCGACGTGGGTGTGCGCGCAGGGCGCGTGGTGGTGATCGGTGAGACCGACGAGCCCGCCGCCGCGGAGATCGACGCCGGCGGGCTGATGGTGACGCCGGGCTTCGTCGACCTGCACACCCATTACGACGCACAGCTGTCGTGGGACCCGACCGCCAGTCCGTCGCCGCTGCACGGGGTGACCACCGTCATCGGCGGCAACTGCGGCTTCTCGCTGGCGCCGGCCGGTCCCGAACACTCTCGCTACCTGGCGCGCATGATGGCGCGGGTCGAGGGCATGCCCCTCGCCGCCCTGGAGTGTCTCGACTGGTCATGGAGCTCCTTCGGCGAGTGGCTCGGCCGCCTCGACAGGTCGATCGCCGTGAACGCCGGGTTCCTGGTGGGCCATTCGGCGGTGCGCCGCTCGGTGATGGGCGACGAAGCCGTGGGCACCGCCGCCCGCGACGAGCAGGTGCAGGCCATGGTCTCGGTGTTGGCCCGTTCCCTCGAGGAGGGCGCGCTCGGGTTCTCGACGTCGCAGGCCCCGACCCACAACGACGGCGACGGCATGCCGGTGCCCTCGCGCGCCGCGTCGCGGTCGGAGCTCGAAGCGCTGTGTGCCGTCCTGTCGACACATCCGGGCACGACGCTCGAGCTCATCGTCCCCGGATGCCTGAACGGCTTCAGCGAGGACGAGGTCGACCTCATGGCGACGCTGTCGCTGCTCGCGGACCGTCCCGCCAACTGGAACGTCCTCGGGGTCTCCGCCCTCAACCCCGAGGGGCTCGCGCACCAGCTCCAGGCCTCCACCACGGCATCGGAGCGCGGCGCCACCGTCGTGGCACTCACGTTGCCCCACACCATGAAGCTGCGGCTCTGCTTCGAGCCCGGTGCCATCCTCGACAGCCTGCCGGGGTGGGCCGAGATGTTCGCCCTTCCGGTCCCCCAGCGCATGAAGGTGTTGTCCGACCCCGTCGAGCGCGCCCGGCTCGACGCAGGGGCGAAGTCCGAGGAGGCAGGGATCATCGGCGCGCTGGCCCGCTGGGAGAACCTCATCATCGACGAGACCTTCGCTCCTGCCAACACGCCGTACGAAGGGAAGTCCGTCGGCACCATCGCCAAGGAGACGGGCAAGGAGCCCTTCGACGCACTGCTCGACATCGTGGTCGCCGACACGCTCCGGACAGGTCTGCGCCCACCCATCGGGGAGTCGGAGGCGGACTGGAAGCTGCGCGCCGAGGTGTGGCTCGACCCGCGCACGGTGGTGGGGGGGTCCGACGCGGGAGCCCACCTCGACATGATGTGCGGAGCCATCTATTCGACGTCGATGCTCGGCGACGGGGTCCGGGCTCGGCATCTGCTGTCGTGGGAGGAAGCGGTCCGCCAACTGACCGACGTGCCCGCCCGGCTCTACGGGCTCCGGGAGCGGGGGCGGGTGGCTGAGGGTTGGTGGGCCGACATCGTGGTCTTCGATCCCGAACGCATCGGGCACGGGCCCGAGCGGACCCGAGACGACCTTCCCGGTGGCGCCAGCCGGCTCTACGCCGAAGGGGTCGGGATCGAGCACGTGATCGTGAACGGATCAGAGATCGTCACGGCCGGTGCGTTCACCGGGGCGCTGCCCGGCGCCGTGCTGCGCTCGGGCGCGGATACCGACACCGTGCGGGCGGGGGGACGAGAAGGGGGACGAGACCGGTGAGTGGCTCGGGTCGGACGGTGCGCGCTGCGGTCGTGCACGAGGTGGGGGCGCCCTTTGTCATCGAGGACATCGAGCTGGCACCGACGGGTCCCCACGACGTGCGGGTGAAGATGGCGGCGAGCGGAGTGTGCCACTCCGATCTGTCGGTCCAGAAGGGGACGATCCCGTTCATGTTCCCGACCGTGCTCGGCCACGAAGGCGCCGGCGTCGTGGTCGAGGTGGGCGAGGCCGTCACCCGCGTGGCACCGGGCGACCACGTCGTGCTCACCTGGATGCCGGCATGCCGGCGGTGCTTCTGGTGCCTGGCGGGTCAGGCCATGCTGTGCGAGGTGGGATTGACCGAGTCCCTGTCCGGTGCGTACGCCACCGTGGGGGGAACCCCGCTCGTGCGCGGGCTCGGGACGGCCACCTTCGGGGAGGAGACGCTCGTCCCCGAAGGGGAAGTGGTGCGGGTCGACCCCTCGGTCCCGTTGGAGCTGGCCGCGCTGGTGGGGTGTGCGCTGGCCACCGGCGTGGGCGCGGTGTGGCACACCGCCCACGTGACCCCGGGGTCCACCGTGGCCGTCGTGGGCTGTGGCGGGGTGGGGCTGTCGGTGATCCAAGGGGCTCGCCTGGCCGGTGCAGCCACGATCGTGGCCGTCGACCACCTGGCCTCCAAGCTCGACACGGCCAAGTCCATGGGTGCCACCGCGGTCGTGGACTCCTCGACCGCGGACGCCGTGGCGGCGGTGCGCGCCCACACGCAGGGACGGGGGGCCGACTTCGGCTTCGAGGTGGTGGGGAGGGCCGAGACCATCCGCACCGCGTTCGCGGCGGTGCGGCGCGGCGGTACGGCGGTGCTGGTCGGCGCGGGATCGCCTTCGGAGAAGGTGGCGTTCTCCGCCTTCGAGTTGTTCGTGGACGCCAAGACGGTCATCGGCTGTGTGTACGGCTCGACCGACGCCGACCGGGACTTCCCGGTGCTGGTCGACCTGGTCCGGCAGGGAGCGATCGACGCCGAGGGGCTGGTGACCCGGCGCATCGGTCTCGATGACGTGAACGACGCCTTCCGGGCCATGGAGGCGGGGGAGGTGGCCCGGAGCGTGATCGTCTACGGCGAGAACGGAAGGAAGCAGTGATGGCGACGGACCTGCACGTGGTGGACGCCGATGCCCACGCGGTGGAGCCCCTGGAGTTCTTCGCCGAGTTGATGCAGCGCTTCCCCGACCACGTCACGTTGCGCACCGACACCCGGCTCGGGGTCCTGATTGAAGGGCGCCCCTATCCCCAGTACGAGGGTCCGGGCGCGGGGTGCCCTCCGCAGCACGGGCTCACCACCGCACCCGGGGTCGATCCCGGGACCGTGGACGGGGTGCTTGCCAACGCCGACACCGACGGCATCGACGAGATGGTGCTGTTCCCGAGTTTCGGCCTGTGTGTGCCGACCCTGGAGGACCCCGCGCTCGGGGCGGGCGTGGCCCGCATGTACAACCGGTGGGTGTCGGAGTTCTGTGCCAAGAGCGGCGGCCGCCTGCACGGGGTGGCCGTGGTGCCCATCGAGCACGGCGACGAGGCCGTGAAGGTCATGGAGGAGGCCAAGGGTCTCGGGCTCGTGGCCACGATCGTCCCCCCGGCGCTCAAGGGCCGGAATCTCGACCACCCCGACATGGACCGCTTCTACGCCGCGGCCGCTGCGCTCGACATGCCCCTGGGCGTCCACGGCGCGCCCGGGATCCACCTGCCCAAGATCGGGGTGGACCGGTTCGACAATTACATCCAGGTGCACTGCATCAGCTTTCCCTTCGACCAGATGCTCGCCATGACGGCACTGGTGAGCGGGGGCGTGTTCGACCGGCACCCGGCGTTGCGGGTGGCCTTCTTGGAAGCCGGTGCCGGGTGGTTGCCGTGGTTCGTCGAGCGCCTGGGCGAGCACTACGAGTCACGCGGGGACTGGATCCCCAACGGTTGGCAGCGCCCGCCGGCGGAGTACGTGGCGGCGGGCAACGTCGTGGTCACGTGCGAGCCCGACGAGGGCGCGCTGCCCTGCGTCGTGGACCTGCTCGGCGACCGGTGCGTGATGTTCGCCAGTGATTATCCGCACTGGGACGGTGCCTGGCCACGCGCCTCGACCGAGCTCAAGGAGCACGCCGAGGGGCGAGTGGCGCCCGGGGCACTGGCGCGGGTGGCGGGCGAGAACGCCCGGGATTTCTACAACCTGCCCCACCTCGGCTCCCAGCACCGGCCCCCGCCCCCGCCCCGATGACCACCACTGGAGGAACCGCCATGCCAGGAACCGCCACAGGTCTCGACTACATCGATGCCGACGGTCACGTGCTCGAGCACCCCGACGGGTTCCGGAATTTCGCCCCTAAGGGGTTCGAGGACCGCGTGTGGCACATCGAGGTCGACGACGTGGGACGCGAGTGGGCCGTCATGGACGGCACCCGCAACCTCGCCAACTTCATGTCGCTGGCGGGCACGGCGGGCATGTCGGCCGAGGACCGTGACCGGGCCCAGCGCGGCGAGCTCCGCTACACCGAGGTGCGCCCCGCGGCGTGGGACGCCCTGGCGCGCCTTGTGGACATGGACGCCGATGGCATCGACCGGTCCGTGCTCTATCCGACGCTCCTGCTGGGGATCCAGGGACACCCCGACGTCGAGTTCGCGGCGGTGATGTGCCGCGCCTACAACGACTGGCTCTCGGACCACACCCAGGCGAGCGGGGGACGGCTGTTCGGGGTGGCCGTGCTGCCCCAGCAGGACATCGGTCTGGCCGCGGCGGAGATCCGCCGGGTGGCGAACCTGCCGGGGATCGTGGGGGTGTTCCTGCGTCCCAACCCGACGGCGGACTGGCGGCCGTTCTCGGACCCGGTGTACGACCCCTTGTGGAGCGCCGCCTCGGAGGCGGGAATGCCACTGGGCCTGCACCCCTTCCTGGCCGCGGATCTCCCCGGAGCGTGTGTGGGCCTGCGCATCAACAGGCTGCGGAGCTCGGCGCACCCGCTTCCCGACGACACGGGAACCGTCGCCATCGACAACATCTTCTTCACCCAGTCCATCGCCAACCCCTTCGACATGATGAACTCGATGACCTTCCTGCTCGCCGGCGGGGTGTGCGAGCGCTTCCCCGACCTGCGC
>Ga0116217_10003132_pt1 | contig 15135 bp, 11 predicted proteins | sample Sb_taG_6_FD_89697 | JGI IMG/M metagenome (GOLD analysis project Ga0116217, IMG submission 89697) | Peat soil microbial communities from Weissenstadt, Germany - Sb_50d_4_PS metaG | ecosystem: Environmental > Terrestrial > Soil > Wetlands > Peat | place: Germany: Weissenstadt | collected 2010-09-21 | reverse complement strand
CTGCCAAGCTGTCGTGAGGCACCCGCCCCTCAGTAACCACTGACTACCCCGAGGGCGGGGATGGAGATATCCCTGAGATGACCGTGACCGCGAGCTGATCCGCACCGGGCTAGTACTACAACAGATTGCGGGTCCGGTGAGCCGGATCGCGTTGGCTGGAGCTTCGCCGGCCTGTGGGCACTGGGTGCGCGCGGCTTAGCCTGAGCAGCAGATGACCGTGCCCGGTCTGAGTGAAGGCGGCCCGCCGGATCTGGGCGCATATCGGCCCGGTCGGCCCCTGACCTGCCTGATTGTCCTCCTTGCCGGGCGTTGGCTAGTTTCCTGTCAGGACGAAGCCTCCATCGACAGTGAGCACGGTTCCGGTGATGACTCACTGAGTCATCCCGCGGCGGCGGGCCACATACCGCGACAACCGTCACCTCGGCCACGCTCGCGCCATGCTCAGCGACCAGACGCTGCCAGATCCGCCGGACGGTATACCGCTACTTGGGCGGCACGTCCCGGTCCTCCAGCAGCCCATTCGTCGATGAGGACCGCATACCGGCCGATCGCTGGCCTGGGCCGCTGCGGGTAAGACTTCCGCGGCGGCGGGACCGCGCTGGCCAGCGCCTGACGCACCGTCCGCCGGTGCACATGATGCCTGCCAGCCAGCTCCCGGATCGATGAACCTCCCGCTCGCCAGTCCTGTCTGACCTGCTCAAACAGCTCCACTCGCGACCTCACCATCCCCGACTTCCACGCCGACAACAACGTGACGATCAGATCCAGGGTGGGCCAATATTCGCGATGACACGCCGGCTTACCCACCAGGCGCGATCACCACCCAGGCGGGGCCGCAATTCGCGACGAAACCAAGGCAGCCGGGGCCAGTTCAGGTGATCACACTCACCAGAGGCTAGGCCGACGCCGTCGCCACGTGCTCTCTCGGCGGGCCGCCACTGGCGTAGCCGCTCAGGGCGCTCGCGAGTTCATCAGGGATGTCGGCGGGCATCAGCTGGCCTGCCTGGCGAGTCATGCACGCGATGGTCTGCGTACCCCGGGCCACGAGCTGCGCGGGATCCAGGTTAAGCCGGTAGTAGTCGAAGTTCATGGTGATGCGGTTGGCAACGACGCTGTCCAGCGTCATCCGGATAGAGACCTGGTCCATGGCGAATAGCTCGCTGAAGAACTCGCATGAGCAAGAGACGGTGACCAGGGCGAAGTCCCGCGTCAGCCGACCGACTACCGAGGGAGCGTGCTGGGCGAGGAAATGCTCTCTGCACACTCCCTGCCAGGCCAGGTAGTTAGTGAAGTAGACGTTGCCGACTAGATTAGTGTCAGCCAGGGTCACCAAGTGCCGATATTCGTAGTGGGTTCGCATGGGGTCTCCCTGGCCAGGACGGCGACAGCGACCGGGCGTTCTTCGCCGTCGATATGGAGTACAGATGACGCAATGCCGTCGGTACCCGCACGAAGCAGAACCCAGCCGTGTTCGTATGCTCCCTGCACGACAAGCGGCCCATGCGCGGTGCGACCGGTCTTCGACAGGCATTCCTGTGCGGTCCACAACCGGGTCAAGACGTGTTCCTCCGGCTCGCCGGTGAGCCGGCGCAATAGCTCCGCCTGATCAGCCCATGGAATGATCCGACGTAGCTCCGCTAGCTGATCGTGGCCGACGACGGGTTCCCAGTCGCATGCGATGGGCGCGGGCGCCGAGGCCTCGAGCACGAGACCATCCAGGTGGCTGCGGCTTCGCGCGATCGCCTCGCTCCCGTTCCTTGCGGGCGGCACCGCGAGGCGGGCCCTGGTGCGTTTGACGCCCGGCCGCACACGCAGCTGAAGCGGGGTGGCTCGCAGGAGCGCAACGGCACTGCGCTGCAGATATGGGCCGAGTAGCAATTGGGGCCACCGGGCCAGGCTTTCGATCGGCCCGACATCCCGAAGGCGGAGCCCGGTCCAGCTAACTACGGGTCTACCTGCCGCGTCACGCACCACGACGTCATAGCTGTAGTCCAGGCCATGGTGCGCGCGCTCTGCCGCAGCGAGCGTCAGCTCATCCGGCAGATGCTCATCAGCGCCGCGGTAAGGGTCATCGTGCACTGTAAAGCGCTCACACCCGACTGGCAGCAGCCGCCGATGCGGAACGCATGCCTGCAGTACGTGGATGGACGCGTCATTCCTGGAGTGGTCACCGAACTGCGACGCCCCGGGGCTGCGGGCACCTGATCTGCCCGTCGCCGCTAGCACCGCGGTGCATTCGGTGGCTTCTAGGTGCTCGTACCTGCGGAGCAGCTGAAATGCGGGGCCATGGAAGAAGAGCGGACCGTACAATTCTGCGGTCCGGTGCTCAGGCAGCGTGGAATGCTGCGGCACCACCGGCGGCGGATCTGCTGCTGGCCCGACCCGGCAGGAGAAGTGATCGACCGAAAACGAGGTCTCGTCACTCCGCAGCACCACGTCGATATCGCTATCCTCCCGGAGCAGCGCGCAGATCCGTATCGTGCGCTCGCCTTCATCCGGGACCATGACCGGCCTGTTGAAACGCCCTTCAGCGACGCACCTCACGTGTCTGCCCGAAAGAGCCGCTGCAGCCTGCGCCATCGCCTCCAGGGCGCACACTGCGGGCAAGACGGCTATCCCGTCGATGCGGTGATCCCCAAGATAAGGATCTTCCTGCAGGCTCAGGACTGCCTCGGTCACGAGCTCAACGCCGGGGGTAAACGCGACAATGCGCCGCACGAAGCGGTGCTCGGCCGACAGTGGCTGCTCGGCTGCCCGGTCCAGTTGCGGTAGCCGTCCAGTGACCACCACGGAGGCGGCCGCCGGTCGTGAGGCCAGCAGCCGGATCAACATTTCCACACCACGGTCAAGCGGCAGCGGGGACACCCCGGATCGGACGAGCTGATCGAGCACATCCAGTCGTTCTCCCATCCCGGCACCAGACCAGGCTGTCCAGTCGACGTTGCAGACCCAGCAATCAGGCAGCCTCGCAGCCAGGACGCGGGCCAGTTCCCGCATGCGGCCATTGGCGAGTGCGTAATGCGCCTCCCCCGCCAGGCCGAAGCGGCCGATGACCGAGCCGTAGGTCAGGACGATCCGGAGCCGGTCGCTGTCCAGCGCACCGATCACGATGCACAATCCGCGGTGCTTGGGGGCCGTGTGCTCAGCGTATTCCCGGTCAGTGAGGCGGTTGAACCGAACGGGCTGGTTCACGCCACTTGCATGTATCAGCACAGTTACCGGACCAAGTGCGGCGACAATACCGGCCACGGCCGAGCGGACTGCGGAAGCGTCGGAGACATCGGCCTGTTGATAGCTGAAGATCACGCCCGCCGCCGTCAGCCGGCCAAGGTTCGCGCGCAGCTCACCGTCACGGCTGGGGTCGCCACGACCGAGCAGCCCGACCCGGGCTCCTGTCTGGCAGCCTAGCGCCAGAGCTGTCTCAAAGCCGATGCCCTTACCTCCCCCGGTGATCAGCACAACATCTTCGGGACGCAGCGGCAGGTCTGGCGTTCCAGCAAGATCGAGGCGGCGATAGGTTACCGATCTCGCGTGTCCCGTCTCACCCACCACTACTTCCGAGAACCCGGGGACAGACGCGGAGGCCGCCGCGGCGACTGCGACGGCCGTAGCCGCGTTAGCTGCACTCGCCGCGACCCGGATCAGCCGGATCGCCACGTCGGGATGTTCCTGGCAGATCGTTGCCAGGAACCCGGAGGCCGTGTCCCCCTGTTCTATCACCGTCAACGGCAAGACCTCCGCGACAGCGCAGCGCGCGGCGGCCACGAGCGTGCTCACAGCCGCATCGTCTGGATCCTCCGGCAGGAAAACCAGGATCGCGGGCGGCCCGTGAGGAGCCGCTCGCAGTAGTCGCTCAACACGCGTTCGGATAGGGCTAGCACCCTCAACGCGCCAGCAACGCGGCGCTACCTCAGCCTCGGGCACTGCCAGGTCAACCGACCCGGTTTCCGCGACCAGAGCGTAATGCCAGTCAGAGACCCCTGACGGAATGGTGCCCTCGAGCTGCTCACCGGCTGGCGGTAGTGCTTCTACCACAGCAACGAGATCGGCGACTGAGGCATCAGCGAGCGAGAGCGGTGCCGCTGGGACGACCCGGCCGCATTCCATCGCTGCCCGGGTAGCGAGCTGTCCCACTAGAAGTGAGTTGAGGTGCAGGTCGCTCAGCAGGCGGTCCGCTTGCTGAATTTCCTCCGGGGGCAGTTCCAGTGCGTCAGCGAGTAGGCTCCGGACCTGGCCATCCACGTCAACTGGCCGACCCTGGCCCTGGGTAACCTGCGGGCTCTCATCCCGCCCAGTGCCGGGGCCACCAGCCGACCGGGCCGGCGTGTCGGCCTCTGGCGTGGCCAGGGGACGGTCATCCGGGCGCGGAGCGGCAGTGAGGCTCCGCGCCTTTGTCATTGTCACGGGCGCGTTCTCGCACGGATTAGCCAGGAACTCAAAATCGTGCCAGAGATCAAATGAGCGCTGGAATTGGCGCGCGAACATGGGCAGCACCCCGCGCACCGCACCCGCGGCAAAGAGCGCTCCCGCTGTCGCGCACATGCCCTCGGCCGAGTCGGCGCCGACGTCGAGGGCTACCACCGGGACGGTGGTGACACCAGCCGCCAAGGCGGCCAGCCCGTGGCCAGGGCCCACTTCGACGAGCACCGCGCATTCCCTGGCGAGATCGACGGCAGCATGCCGGAAGAGCACCGGAGCTGTTAGCTGCTCGGCAAGCATCTGGCGCAGGTCGTCGTCGCTGGTCAGGCGCCTGCCGTACACCGTGGAGTACACGGTCTTGGCCAGTGGGCCAACCGGAAGCTGCGCCAGCCGGGCCGCTAGCGCTGGCCGCGCGGCGGCGACGGCTGGCGAGTGGAAGGCATGGCTCACTGGAAGCAGGTGCGCTGCAATCCCGCGTCGCCGGGCTCGGACGACCATGATGTCAAGGTCCGCCGATGAACCGGCAACCACTTGTGCTATACCGTTGTCCGCCGCTATGACCAAGCCGGTTCCAGCGATGAGCTCAGCGACTGCGGCGGGTCCAGCGCTTAGCGATGCCATCCCCGTCCCCGGTGCTCCCAGGTCGCTCATGATCTTCCCGCGCGCGGTCACGAACTCAAGTGCGCTGTCTTCGGTGAGGGCACCGGCCCAGCAAAGTGCGGTGATCTCGCCCAGGCTGTGCCCGACCGCCGCCTTGGCCTGAACGCCCAGTCGTTCGAGCCAACGCAGCCCGGCGAGTGAGGCGCGCAGAATCGCAGGCTGTGCGCGGGCTGTGTCCACACCCTGCTGGGCAGGCCCCTGCTGGGCAGGACCCGGGTCGGTGAAGTACTTGCTCGCGCTCGGGAAAATCTGCCCGAGCGTGCCTGGCCTGGCGGGGACAGGTGCGCCCTGTCCTGGGAACAGCAGGCCGACGCTATAGGACTCGGCGCGGCCGGCGAAGACACCGGCGCCTGTCAGGAGTGAGCCTTCCCGGGCACACTCGAGGCGAGGAAGCAGCGCGAGTGCCTGCCGGGTCCGGCGAGCCAGTTCCCCTGGGTCGCGTGAGATCACGGCCAGGCGATATGGATACGGCTGCTTCGATGCGTGCGTATTCGCCAAAGCGGCGGCAAGATCGGCGTGATCCGCGAATGACATGGTCGTGGCGACATCGGCGATCCGGGTTAGCGTCGCTGCAAGCTGCTTCGCTGAGCCGGCACCGCAGACGAAGACTTGATGGCTGAGCGGCGGGGCGCTGACTACGCGCACCTGGGCAGCGAGCGAATGCCTGCGGCGCGGTGGATTGGCCTCGAGAACGACATGGGTGTTGATACCGCCAAATCCCATCGCGCTTACTCCTGCGCGCAATGGCGCGTTGGGCCACGGGCGAGCTTCGGTGACCTGCAGGGGCGAGCCGGGCGCTTTGAGTAGCTCGTGTGGATGCGCGCATCCGGTCGTGGGCGGGATTACCTGGTGCCGGAGAGCGAGCGTTGCCTTGATGAGCCCGGCGACTCCAGCAGCGGCCTTCGTGTGACCGATGTTCGCCTTGATGGAGCCAAGCGCAGCGGGAATAGCCCGGGGCTGCCCTTCTTGGGCCCGAATGAGCGCTTCGATCTCGATCGGGTCGCCCACGGCTGTTCCCGTCCCGTGGCCTTCGAAAAGCGCCACCGTCTCCGGGCCGAACCCGGCTTGCCGGTAAGCCCTGCGAAGCGCCAGCAACTGACCGGCGAACTCAGGCCGGGTGAGGCCGCCATGGCCATCGGAAGAAAGGCCGCAGCCGCGGATCACAGCCCAGGGGGTTAGTCCGGCTCCGACCGCATCCCGCTCCCGCATGAGAGCGACCATGCCGCAGCCTTCACCCGGCACAAACCCATTGGGCTCAGCGTCGTAGACGCGCATGTCTCCGCTGGAAATGGCGCCTAGTCGAGCGAAACCAACCAGTTCGAATGGGTCGAGGCTGAGATCTACCCCGCCGGCCAGGACAAGATCCACATCACCGTGCCGCAGCGTATGGCATGCGGTGATGATGGCCAGCAGCGACGAAGCGCACGCACCATCCACGGTGTAGCCTCCGCCGCGCAACCCGAAGTAGTTGCAGATCCGGCCGGCGATGACATTCGCCAAGCTGCCAGACAGGCTCTCGTCGGTCGGCTCCGCAAATGGCGCTTTGTAGGTTCGCTCGAAACTGGCCAGCAGCTTAGCCCCGAAGGCGGCATCCAGGCCCTCGGCCGCCATTGCCTCGGCCAGCGTCCGCTGGACATATGGCCACCGGAGCCGCATCGAGGATGCGCGGCTGAACTCTCCGGTCAGCGTATTGCCGATCACAACACCAACCCGGTCACGATCGAGGCCGGCGGCGCCGGGAAAGCCTGCCGAGGCGAAGGTCTGCGCGGCCACGTCCAGGGCCAGCCAGTGGGTCAGGTCGGTAACCCGGTAGGTAGCGCCTGGTATCCGGTACCGGGCACGATCAAAGTGCCATCCTTCGAGGACCGCAGCCAGCCGCGCGTACGTCGTGTCCGGATCCACGCGGCTGTCCTCCCCGGACGCAGATTCCCGGTAGTCATCCATATCCAGGCGGACGCGCGGGATAGGCCGGAAAGGCCGCCGCCGGGCCAGCACCATCTCCCATAGCCGGTCCGGGTCTGCGGCATCTGGGTAACAGCACCCAGCTCCGATAATTGCGATATCCGGACGATCAGACATCGCGGACCCCACCGGCCTGCTCAGATCGGGCCAGCGCGCCATCGGTTCTAGCGCCTGTCGTTTCTACCTCGGGGGGGTCAAACCGCGGCGCTGGAAGCGGGACCTTAGCTGGCGCCGCCTGGCTGCGCCGCCGAGCTGACAGCACGGCAATGCCCGCCCCGCGCACAGCGCACACGATAGCGAGGCAGAAAAATAGGCCGAAGACGATATGCAGGTAAACAAGCAGTCCGTAGGTGGCGGCGGCGGCAGCCCCGAACGCAGCCTGATGCCATGGGCGGACCGGCGTTGTCCCCGGATCGGTAATCATGTAATTGGTGAAAAGGACGAAAACGGTTCCCGTCATCACCAGCAGAGCACTTACAGTCGCCGTATGCTCGATGGAGGTACGTACCACGGCCTGAAGAGCGAACCCGCCAAGCCAGCCAGCAATCAATGGCATCTTCTTCGTGAGCTTCGCGTTAAGCATCGTTCCGGACGCCAGGATTGCGAGCGGGATCAGCCAGCCGAACGGACCGCTAACCCACTCAGTGAACTGATACGGCGGCGCAATCCCGACCCAGTGGAACAAAAGCAATGTTGCCACGATCCCTATATTGGAGGGATTAAGGAAATGCCTGGCACGACCGTTGAGCTTAACCCGGAGCACATACTTTGATCCGACGGCGACGGTGGCCGCGAAGACGATAGGCCACAGCTCGGAGTTGGCGTACAGCAGCATCGCGCATGCCAGGCCGGTGATGTAGGCCGGAAGCAGGAAGTCTGCGAGCTGTTTCGGGGAGCCTTTATATTTGACCGGTCGTTGCTGTGCGAGTGCTTCAATTGTCTCAAGGATGAGCTCGATCAGGCAGGCGGTGGCAACAGCGACCGCCGGCGTCACGTACGCCTCCTCGAATCCCAGCACCGTAAGACCCAGGACGGTCAGGACGGTGATGGAGATCGCGAACCTGCGCAGCGCGCTGATGCGCGGATCCTTTGGCACTGCTGACTCGGAGGCGACCTTGGGTTTCCTGAACGTGGCCCGCAGCCACGGCAGACTCGAAGAAGTGCCGGTAGCGTGGTCCGCGGCCTCGACGGTCATGACGGGCTCACCTCGCGAATCGAACCGCTGCTGCCGAGCAGCAGGCTGTGCCAGCCGGGAGTCAGCGTGGTTTCAGTGGTATGCATTTGGCCGCAGCCGTCCCGCCAGGAAACCGCGACACGCACCGTGGCGGGGTTCTCGGAGAGCCCGAACTCAAGCTCAGGTGCCGATACGCCGGCGTGTCCATTGGCGTAGTACAGCTGCCCGATCCGCAGCCCTTGGGTACCCGAGAGCAGCCGTACCTCGGCCCCGACCGCGGGGGTCATCGCGGTGGCCTGGTCAGGGGCAACGCACGAGCCGCCCTGGGGTGATACCGGCTCTAGCAGCCTGAACCCTAGATACGGATGCTGGAGCTTGCTCTTGTTAAGGTAGAAGTACGACTGACGCCACTGATTGGCGACGGCGAAGTCCATATGGCCGTCATGGAAGACGTCGCCCAGAGCCATCCCGCGGGAGATTCCTGTGTCGGTCACCCCGATCAGCGAAGCGATGTTCCAGTACTTGCCGTCCGGACCACGCACGTAGAACGGGTTGGGTGAGTTGGCTGACAGCGCGTCTCCGGGGCTGAACTGCGGCCAGAGGCTTGGGTTGGGCACGATCGCGTCGTTGCCCATTGCCAGCTCCTGTAGCTCCGGCCAACGGTTGACCTTGCCTTGCAGGAACCCGGTGGCCTGCATGATCTGCGGGTAGCCACTGTCATCGAAGTCCCCGACCTTGATGTCCCATGCCCAGCCGGAACGGGACAGCCCGAGCTTCTCGCTCCAGTTGTCGTAGTAGGCGTTGCCGTTCGCGGCAAGGCTGGGCTCGCGCGTGGCGACCCAGGCAAAGTTGCTCTCCTCAAGCGCGAACGGCTGGGTGATGTTACTCACCAGGATGTCGGGCACCCCGGCACCGGTGAGATCGGTAAACGCCACGCCCATGCCCTTGAACGAGTCGTAGCCGAGAACCTGGGACTTCGGCGTCGTGAAGTGGCGGGAGCCATATTCCATCTGGAAACGGACGTGTCCCGGCGTGGACAGGTTGCGCAGCAGCCAGTCCGGGCCGAAGTCGTTAGCGAAGTAGAGATCAGGCAGCCCGTTGCCGGTCAGGTCCTGTGCACCGATCGACAGCGTCCACCCGTGCGAGGCAGCCGCGGGGAACGGGTGAGGGACCTGCGAATACTGGGCGCTGGGACGCGCGCCGCCGTGCCCCGACTTGAACAGCAGCAGCTGCTCACTGCCACCGTTTTGCGCATTCGACATCGACCGCTGCATGTGCAGTTGCTCTTCGCGTGAGGCGTGCGGGTTAAGTATCTGAGCGCCGTCGGGGAAGTAGTTTCCGATCACGATGTCGGTGTGCCCGTCGCCGGTGATGTCGGCCAGTGCCACCGTATTGGTGTTCCATATCCGATAGGGACTGATCAGCTCCTGCGGCGTGAACGCCGCTGCACCTTCGATCAGCGGCCTGTCGTTGCGCAGGAACAGCACGGGCGAGCGTCCCCAGTAGTACACGAGAACGCTCATCTTGCCGTCCTCGTTGTAGTCGCCGGGCACGCATCCCATCGGCGCCATCGTCACTGCGTTATACGGCAGGCCCCGCGGGCTCAGCTGGATCGGTGCGTATCGGTGGCCAGTGCCCGGCACCGGCTCAAGCGTGACAGTGTCGTAGCGCGGATCCACGATGCATGCGTCCTGAGGCCTCCCGGCATTTTGCAGGTCTGTCAGCGCTACTGCCGCGCCGACCGCGGAAATCCAGCTGCGGATCGCCTCCAGGGCGGGGGCGACCTGACGGACCGAGCGTGGAGTCGCCGTGGCATTCAGCGGCTCCTTGCTGAACACGAACGGCTGGGCTACCTGCGCCAGCTGAGCTGACGACAGCCCGGGAAGTTGCGCCATGTGCCAGGGCACCGCCATGAGTGCCACGGCACATATGCCTGCGATCTTGCCCCGCAATGCGATCTTGCTCATAAGAAGGTCCCGCCGCTGCTACGCCCCACCTGATGCTGATGAGATATCCATCCCGCATTAAACCGTGCAAGGCAAGCGACATTTCCCTGTGCAGAGTTTTCGGCAGAAGCCTTGAATGCACAGCCGGGTCTGCCGGCTGATCGTCTTGCCAGCACTGGTGCACTCCTCCTCGAAGGCGCATCGCTTATTTACCGCTTGCGAGCGATAATTATGCCGCAGTGGAGAGAACAATGACACACGGGACATTGACAGTCAAGGCATACGTCAACGGCTGTTCCGTTCCCAGGAAATTCATAAGTAGTCGTCAAATCAATTAGTAATCGCTGAAGCATAAGTAAAAACCTATTAGCGCCTTGCGCTCCGGGCTCGCACTTTCCGCCAGGCAGCGCTTGACCACCCGCCACCTTAGGGTCATAGTCAACATAGTGGCGCGATGGGCGGCGGAGAAGCATCGCAGGTAAAGAGGAGGACGCCATGACGCCACGAAGATCATCAGCCCACAGTTTCGATTATTGCTCTGCTACCTCAGCATATAGACTCCTTCAGGCGCCTGCCAAGATCGGATCCGGAGTTCATCTGCCACATCTTGACGTCCTCGCGCGGCCGTTGTGCAGCCTCCCTTCTTGAAGGCACTGGCGACAACTACGCCCACCTGCTCCACATCCGCACGGGCTAGGACCTGCTGGGGAGGGGAGGGTTGGTGCCAGCGAACGTCGCGAGCGACTGCAGCCCGCGGACCGCTCAAATAATCAAGCAGATAATCAAGCGCAGTAACAGCACACTGCCATGCCACGCGGCTGCGCCGGAGCACCCACTTACCGGTGAGCGCGAGCGCCAGAAAACTACCAGCAAGGCGCGAATCACACCTACCGTCGCTGCAATCAATCAGATGCGCAAACGGCTCAATGCTAGTAAACGCCGCGATAAATGCAAAGGCCTGCCACGGACTGATGGACAGACCACATGCCAGCGTATTTACCGGCTGAGACAAGCCCCGTTGGCAAGCCTAGCAACGCCATGTCGTTCGAGACCAGGAAGATCAGGTCTCTACAGCAGTTAGTGGGGGATCCGCCGTGCTTGATCATTCCCCCTTGTCGCGTCTACGCCGCATCAAAGAGGGGTGAGATGTATGGTGAATACGGGGCTAGTGAGCGTGGCTCACCGAGGTGGGCGGCCGCGGGGAAATGGACATCCAGATCCATTCGCTGCACTGGCAGATTCTACCCGGCGACGCCTCCTGGCCGAGCTTTCGACATCTGACCGGACGGTGTCCGAGCTCGCGTCCGGCCTTCAAATCAGCCAGCCAGCGGTGTCCCAGCACCTAAAGGTGCTCCGGGAGACGGGCCTGGTCATGTACTGCTGCGTAGGCCGTAACCATCATTACCGACTGTGCGCACCAGCTTTGTGTGAGGTGCGCGACTGGCTAATGCAGCTTGAGCGTTCATGGCTGACACAGGTAAGAACGCCGGAGGACGTTGCGCCTTGGACTTGCTGAACTGGTAGGTTGCCCGCCGCCTGGGTTTCTCATCGACCAAGACCACGGCAACGTCGCCGGGCCCGTCAGTCGCCGGCAGTTCAGGGTCGAGTTCATGCCAGCGGGTGGTAGAGCCGGGATCGGGTACGGCCAGCGGATCGGTCGCGTGCGGTCAACGGGTCAGCTAGCCAGGGCCGACATATAGCCATTCGCTACGATTTGCTTTGCTTGCTGTGCATACACCGACGGGTCATCTGGCGCGATTGTCGCCAGGCCGTCCACATAACGGTTATACATACAGAATGCTGCAGCGATAAGCACCGTGTCGTGGATCTCGATGTCTGTGGCCCCGGCCGCGCGTGCGGATGCGATATCTCCTACGGTAACCTCTCCCCCGCTCCGCTGAACTTTGGCTGCGACTTTCAGCAGCTCTCTCAGCTTGCGCGAGATCGGGGCCTGGCCAGGATCGGCCTCGACTTGCTCGACAAGTGACATGCCATCCGGTAGCTGTGCTGCTGCGAACGCCCCATGCGAGGAGGCGCAGAAATGGCACTTGTTAAGACTGGAGACGTAGGCGGCAATGAGTTCGCGTTCCCCGCGAGTGAGCGTATGCGGACCGCGAAGCAGTACTTCGGCTAGCTCGCTCAGCGGCCTACCTGTCTCGGGCCTGAAGCGGAGCAGGCCGACGATACCTGGAAAGTCAGGATCGACATCGACGTAGGGCATGGGTCTTCCCTTCATTTTCGTCTTTCCAGATTCATCGGTAAGCAAGTCAAGGATCCTGGTTACCCTTGCCCCAGGCACCTGGTTTACCTGCCGCTGCTTACGTCTAGTCATTATGACCGTAGTAGAGAACGATGACACACGGTGCACCGATAGTCAAGGAAACGCCGCCGACTGCCCTGTCCTAGGGATTCATAAGTAGTCGCTAAATCAATGAGTAATCACTGAAACATAAGTAAGAACCTGCTGATTTCTCGCGCTTTACGGCTGATTTCACCGGCGACCCTTGACCATGCGTCACCTTCGGGTCATAGTCGACATGTTAGGACGATGAGCGGAGAAGCATCGCAGGTAACGAAGGACGGTTATGACGGCCCGGGAATCATTTGTCCGCAGCCTCGATTTTCGTTTGGAGACCTTGCCGCAAAGATCCCTCCCCTGGCGTCTGCTACGACAGGATCCGGCGTCCGTCTCTCTTTCTTCACGCGGATTCGCTGGCGGCAGCGACCGATCCAGGCAGGTCTTGGGGGAAGCAGCGGCCAGCTTCATCTGTGGTTTTAACGATGTCATTGACAGCGCATCGGTAGGTGAGCTGCACGACCGGCTGGACGACATCCCGCCGGGCCAGCGGGGCTTTTCCTACGAGGGCGCGGGCATGGCCTGCGCCATCCTCGACATCTTGACGTCCTCGCACGGCCGCCGTGTGGCCGCCCTTCTTGAGGGTCACGGCGGCAACTACGTCCACTTGATCCACGTCGGCACCGGCTGGGGTTTCGCGCGACTCCGGCTGCGCCCGTGGCGCGGCATGCCGATCAAGGACTCCATGCTCCGCTGGCTCGCTTGGGACGGCTGGGGATTCCATCAGGGGTTTTTCAGTCCGCGCCGCACGGTAATCGCGCAGCGGACCGAGGCTCGGCTCGGCGCCGCTATGAGCATTCGGGATCAGGGTATTGGACGTTCGGTATGGTTCCACGACTGCGCGGACGTCGCCGTCATTGCCGAACGTATTGGCCGGTTCGACCCCCGGCGGCGGGCTGACCTCTGGAGTGGCGTCGGGCTGGCGGCCGCTTACGCCGCGGGAGTTCGCGGAGCCGACCTTGCGCGACTCGGCGAGTTGGCCGGCGGGCTAAGGGCCCATGTGGTGCAGGGCGTAGCGTTCGCTGCCGCGGCACGGCTGCGAAGCGGCGACATTCCCCCGCACACGCGCCAGGCCGCAGAAATTCTGGCCGGGGTTCCTGCCGAGGTGGCGGCGGACTGGACTGAAGCAGCACTAGCCGGCCTCACCGGGGAAAATGCATCCTCCTACGAGACGTGGCGGGCACGCATCCGCCAACGGTGGAATGAGTAGCAGGACTGAGCAACTTCCGGTTGCGGACGGACCAGGTTCAGCATGGCGCGGGCCGGTGAGCGCCCCTGCGGTCGCGCGCGATCAGTCGCACTTCCGGTCGCTGATGAGGACCTTCGCTACTGGCGTGACGGTGGTCACTACCATTTGCGATGCCGGTCCAGCCGGGATGACGGTCAACGCGCTGGCGTCACTCTCGCTGGACCCGGTGCTCGTGATGGTCGGGTTCGACCTGAAGTCGCGTACCCTCACCGCCGTTCGCCGGTCCCGGCGTTTTGCGGTCAACGTGCTCGCTAGTGATCAGGAACGCATCAGCCGAATTTTTGCCAGCAAACGGGCCGAGGCGGACAAGTTTGCGGCCTGCCCTTATGCCGAGCTTTCCAAGGTGCCTATCCTGGACGGGACGCTGGCCTGGCTCCGATGCGACGTTGTCGCCGTCTACCCCGGCGGCGACCATGTCATTCTTGTAGGTAATGTCCGGGAGATGGGCGGAGACGGCGGCGAGCCGCTGCTGTTCTACGGTGGCCGTTACCATACCCTCGGTGACGCGGGCTCTACCCTAGGCGCCGAGACCCCAGGCGCCGAGGAGAAGTCGGGCGCTGCAGCGGCTCCACCCGGACGGGGCGGGTCACGCGACGATCATCGTTGTTCCGGAACTACGGTCGTCAAGTCCCGCCGCCAGGGCCTGTAGCAGGCGGGCAGCAACTGTACGTCTGAATGTGGCAGAGGCCACGACCACCAGCCCATCGTCGGCGGCTCCGAGCAGTTGAACATTGATCCGATCCATCAGCGGATTGACTAGAACGTGATTGACCTCGACGCCACGTTCGAGTGGCTCAGGAACACGGACCTTGCCAAGCGGCGTATTAATGCACTTGATCATGAGGTTCTCCTAGAACATTCCCGCCGGCACACCGGCCTGGATGTTCACACTTCCGCGGAACTTCCCGTTAGCTGCCATGTAACCGCCGGAGCGCTGGCCTGTCCAGGTGGGCCTCGCAAGTGTGCCGTCAGGCACCCCAAGGAGAAACGACCTGGACAGGGCCGGGCTCGTCGGCCAGCCAGGTGCGGGTCATGGCGCATATGAGCCCTACCGCAGCAGGTCGGCCACGGCGGCGATACCCGCCTCGATGGCGCGCTCGCTGACCAGCCCGAAGCCGAGCACGAGCTGTGGCGGAGCCGTGCCGCGGCTCGCGCGGAAGGGCGCCACCGGAGGTGCCGCGGTCGGCGAGGACCTTCGCCTCGGCGACCGCGCCGGCCAGCGCCGGCGGGGCGATGACCCAGCCCAGCCGGATCGCGGGCGCGAGTGACTTGCTGACCGTGCCGAGGGTGAAGACCCGGTCCGGGGCGATTCCCTGCAGCACGCCGACCGGCTCGCGGTCGTAGCGGAACTCCGAGTCGTAGTCGTCCT
>Ga0116217_10003131_pt1 | contig 15141 bp, 9 predicted proteins | sample Sb_taG_6_FD_89697 | JGI IMG/M metagenome (GOLD analysis project Ga0116217, IMG submission 89697) | Peat soil microbial communities from Weissenstadt, Germany - Sb_50d_4_PS metaG | ecosystem: Environmental > Terrestrial > Soil > Wetlands > Peat | place: Germany: Weissenstadt | collected 2010-09-21 | reverse complement strand
AGAAGCTGTGAAAAAATTAACCCTGAAAATAGTTCTTGACAATGTTAGCCTATTGTTATAAGCTATCTCCATTTGATCTTCGGAGGAGATATCTTGAGCTGCCCTGAGCAAAACCGACAACCTGGCATTTGGCCGGAGGCAGAACTGCCGCCCCACGAGGCGCAGGCGGCCCCGATTCCGCCCCCCATCCCTGCCGAACCGCGCTTGCAGCCCGTGAACCGTAAGCAGTTGCTCTGGCGCGCCGTGGACGTGGAAAGCCTGGTCGGTCCGGATCACTTGGTGCGTGCCATCTGGGAACTGGTCGGCCGCCTGGACCTGAGCCGCTACACCCGCACGGTGAAGGCGGTAGAGGGAGTGGCGGGGCGCGCCACCTACGACCCGCACCTGCTGATCAGTCTCTGGATTTATGCTTACAGCCAGAAAGTGGGTTCGGCGCGGGAAGTGGCGCGGCGTTGCGAATATGATCCTGCTTTCCAGTGGCTGACGGGGATGGAGGTGGTGAATTACCACACCCTGGCCGATTTCCGGGTGGAGCATGACAAGGCCCTGGACAAGCTGTTCGCGCAGTTGCTGGGGGTGCTGAGCAGCGAGGGTCTGGCGAGCTTGGAGAATGTGGTGCTGGATGGTACCAAGGTGAAAGCCTCGGCCAGCGGCAAGTCGTTTCATCGGGAGAAGACCTTGCGGGCCCATCTGGCGGCAGCGCGGCAGCGGCTGCGGGAGATGGGCGATCCCCGGCAAGAGGCAGCGAGCCGGCGGGCGGCGGCCCGTCAGCGGGCGGCGGAGGAGGAGAAGGTCGAGAGGCTTGAACAGGCGCTGGAAGAGATGCAGAAGGTGCAAGCCGCTCCCGAAGCGCGAGTCGAGGAGTCGGAGCGGCGGGTGAGCGAGACCGAACCGGAAGCGCGCAACATGAAGCAGAGCGATGGCGGCTATGCTCCCAGCCACAACGTGCAGATTGCCACCGATGCGGCGCACGGCATCATCGTGGGGGCAAGCGTGACGCAGGCGGCGAATGATCAGCACGAAATGCTCGGGGGGCTGGCGGAAGTCGAGCGGCAAAGCGGGCAACGGCCCGAGCACCTGATCGTGGACGAGGGCTACACCACCCGGGAGAACATCCTGGCCGCCGCCGAGCGGAAGGTGGATTTGATTGGCAGCCGTCTGGAGCCGGATGGAGAGGCGACGACGCGCCGACTGCAGCAGCGCGGTGTCGATGCCGCCTTTTATCCGGACCGGTTTACTTACGATGCGGGCCGCAACACCTATACTTGTCCGCAGGGCAAGCCCCTTCCTTATCAGACCACCAAACATGACCGGGTAGGAGTGGAGCGCCAAGTTTATAAGGCGCGGGCGTCGGATTGTCAGGCTTGTCCCTTTCGCCCCCAGTGTTGTCCGGGAGCGAAGAGCCGCAACCTGGTGCGCAGCGTGCCGGTCGCGAAGGTGGCGGCGTACCTGGCCAAAATGCAAACCGCCGCCGCGCGCTCCCTTTATCGCTTGCGTGCTCCGGTGGCAGAGTTCTCGAATCTCTGGCTGAAGGCCAAGCTGGGGCTGCGGCAGTTTGCGGTGCGCGGCCTGCGCAAGGTTCGCTGTGAGGTGTTGTGGGCCTGCCTCACTTATAACATTCAGCAATGGTTCCGCCTGCGCTGGAAAGTCGGCCTGCAGCCGGTGGAAAGCTAAAGAAGAAAGGAAACCCGAGGGGCCAAGAGCCCCACCGAAAGACTGGTGAGCGTATGCCGTAGCCATAAGCAGTCTCAGTGGCACTGCGTAATCCCCGCGAATTGATCCTCTGCGGGAGAATAGGGACGCGCTTTTCGCAAATCTTTCACAGCTTCTAAGCCCTGGGACGAACGGCCCTACCCCCTTTTGTTCCCCCTCCCCCGCCGGGGGCGGGAGGGGGAAGGGGGAGAGGGATTCACGCAAAACCCACGGCTTAGAAGCAGTGAAAAAATCAAACCGCTGTCATCCTGAGCGAAGCGAAGGATCTCGGCAGTTGCTGTTGATTTCGCCACTTGCATACAACTGCGGGGATCCTTCGCTTCGCTCAGGATGACAGGTCTTCGAAATTCTTCACAAGTTCTTACGCCGTGGGCTAATTTCTGCCGCCCGCTTCGCGGGCTGAGGTCATAAACGATCTTCTGAGTCGGTGCGCTAGCTCGGGAAGCGGAAGGGCGGACGGTATTCGTAACGGAGATACTTGTTCGCCGCCGAGTTATTCGTGAAACACTCTTCCTTTGCATCCCATTCCAAATACGATTTGGTCTTAAGCGCGACGTCGGCAATCAGGGTTGCGCAAGTACTGCGATGGCCGGTTTCGATATCGCAATGGCACGCCTTACGGCTGCGCACGCAGTCGAGAAAGTTACGCGCGTGGAGGGGTGTGCCGTCCTTTCCCTGCACCTTGCTGGCTTTGATCATGGTGTGCCGGCGCTTCCTCCACGCATCGTCTACCGTGCGGTCGAGCGGTGTAGAAGCGGGGAAGTCCACTTCGCACACAGCCTCAGGGATTACTTCGTAGCCGTTCCAATCGAGAAACATCGTCCCCTCGGTGCCGCGCACCTCGATGGTGCTGTTGCGGCGGTCGGCGGGCGAGGCGTTGGTGTTGTATTGCGAGAAGATCACGAGCGTGCCCCCGGGATAGGTCCAGATAACCTCTGCGGTGTCTGGAATCTCGCGGTTGTCCTGCACCGCCAGTTTTCCCCCCATCGCGGTCACGGCCAGCGGCGCGTCGGCGCCGAGCGCCCACTGGCTGAAATCAAGATAGTGCGTGCCGAAGTTGGTGATTTGTCCTCCCGAGTAGTCGTAAAACCAGCGAAAGCGGTAGAAGGCGCGGTTGCGATTGTAGGGGACTTTGGGCGCCGGTCCCAGCCAGGCGTCCCAATCCAATCCCGCCGGCGGCTCGGAGTCTGTGGGATTCCCGATTCCGTTCGGCCACTCATTCTGGATGTGGAAGGAACGGATGGCCGTGATCTTCCCGATCCCGCCACTGCGCAAGAGCTCGACAGCCTCCTTCATTTCGGGGCTCGAGCGGCGCATAAGGCCGACCTGAGTCACTCGCTGGTGGCGGCGGGCAGCTTCCACAATCTTGCGCCCTTCTACAACCACCAGGGAAAGCGGTTTCTCGACGTAGATATCCTTGCCGGCTTCGCAGGCCTGAATACTTATCAGGGTATGCCAGTGGTCGGGCGTGCAGATCGCCACGGCATCGATATCCTTCAGTTCAAGCAGGCGGCGATAATCCTTAAACTGGCGCGGGCTGCTCCCGATCTTCCTGGCCGCGAAATCCAAGTAGGGCTGGTGCAAGTCACAAATCGCCACCACTTCCGCGTCCCGATGCTGGAGAAACCCGTCGAGCACCTGGTCCCCGCGATTCCCGAGTCCGATAAAGCCCACGCGTATGCGATCATTCGCGCCCCGAACGCGCGTGGCACTGAGCGCTGTCGCAAGGCCCGCTGCGATTGCCTGCTTGCCGAACTCTCTCCGCGATAATTCACTCATAAAATTACCCTTTCTAGGTCCCGGAAGCACGGGGCTTCAGCCCTGCTTTGGAGTGCGGCAGCTTGCTGCCGCTTTCCCCGGGCGCGAGCTTGCTCGCGCTCATTAGGTTTCCCAATCCCGGCCAGCAAGCTGGCCTGAGCAAAAGCGGCAGCAAGCTGCCGCACTCCAAAGCGGCGTCAGCCAACGCCATCCTCAATCATCTGGCTTCATACGCTTCGTGCAGCAGCGTCTTCAGAGTGTCAAGGTTGCGCTGGGCAGCGGCCATGAGGGCGTCCTCTGTGGCTTGCGAGAGTGCAATTCCCTGCTCGTCTGACACACCAGGAATCTGGTATTCCATGTGTAGAGAAATGGGGCCGTGGAATCCACTCTCCGCCGCCATGCGCAAAAGGACTTTGTAGTTACACATCCCTTCGCCCAAGGGGCAGGTGGTGGCGCGCCAGCCTTCCGAGTCGGTCTTCTTCCAATACATATCTTTGGACGCCAGCATCTTCAGCCGGGGCATCGCCAGGCTGGCGTCGATTCTCCAGCCTTGCGCGCCGCCTTCTTCCACCGCGTTTTCGAGATCGTAATAGTATCCCACCCATCTGGGGTCCAAGGAATCGATCACCGGTGCGAAATCCCACAGCTGGCATCCGATGTACCCGGCGTGGTTGTGGAAGCCTAATTGAATTCTGTATTGTTCCGCCAGCTTGGCCAGTCCACGGAATTGATTGCCGGCCTCCTCCACTTCTTTTCGCACGTCAACAAATTGGTAGTGATAGTATCCCGGCTTCATGTAAGGAATGGAAAGCCGGGACGCGGTGCTCATGATGGGCCCGGCGGTGGGATCGTCGGCGCGCACCAGCGCCGTGGTGATCATCGGGACTTCCAAACCTTCCGCGCGGATCGCTGCTACCGCCTTGGGAAGATCCTCCGCCGCGCGCTCTGGCATCACGTGTCCGTCGCGCCGGACGGTAAGATCGATCCCTCCAAAGCCGGCGCGCTTCGAGCTTGTCGCCAGTTCCCGCCAGTTCAAGTGAGGAACGGATTTCGAGAATAGGCAAAGCGTGCCGCGAAAGGGGCCGGGAACATAAGAGCGTGGGCGGGCAGCGCCGGAAACAATTCCCGCGCCGGCCAGAGCGGCTGCCGACGAAGCTTGCAGGAACCTGCGTCTCGAAAATCCTTCACGCATGGTATTCCTTCTGTCGCCGCGTTGGGGTTGTCGGGGCGGCCCTTGTGGCCGCCCTGGGGCAACCACAAGGGTTGCCCCTACAGGGTACTAAACCGCCCCGATTCCTGGGCCATTCAAGTGCGAAGTGTCCATGGTGCCGTCGGTGATGTGAAAAACGCCGGGAAAGCGCTTTTCCCAGCCTTGGTTGGCGGCAGGCACAAACTGCCGCGAATTGGCCTCAATGGCTTTCACGCCGGGAACGTGCGCAGCCAAACTCGCGGATTGAATCAGCGAAGCACCGGGACAGGTGAGGTCCTGCACGCAGAGGAACATTTTGTTTCTTTCCATATAGGGAGCGAGGATCATCATGTTGCTCTGGCCTTTGCAGGCTTTGAGCGCGGCGCCGGTGTACCCCATCTCGCGGGAGAGTTTCAGCGCGTGGAGGTCGGTCAAGGACTCATCAATGACCACCGGTTTCAGCTTGGCAGCCTCAAACATCACGTTCTGGCGATGCGTGTCGAGATCGCGTGCGGTGGGCTGCTCAACGTACTGAATCCGCGCAAAGCCTCCCGGCGACTTGTCCTTGACCCGATGCAGAAAATCAACGAGATACTGCACGTTCGGGCAGCGCTCGTTGAAGTCCAGCGAGTAAACCCAGTCCGTGACCCGGCGCTTTTGCTCGGTCTCCGTCACCACCCGATCGATGCTGAGTACGCGCTCGGAATCCCATTTCAAGTCGTCGCCGTCCAATTTGATTTTGAAATGCGTCAGCCCGTTGTAGTTGATCCACTCGGGAAGCGTCTCCGGCAGGCGGTCGTTCACACGCTGCTTGATATCGGAGTCCACCAGGGGATCGATTGCCGAAACCAGATGGTACATCGGCATCCGGGGCTTGGGTTCCTTCAAAACGTATTTTTCCGGGTACTCTCCTTTGTAATCCTCACCCAGATAATACGAAAGATCACGATTCATGAATTCAGGGCCATAGGTGTGGTAGCAGTTCAGCCCGTGCAGTTTGCCGTACGCATCATGGACCGCCGCGTCGAAGGCGCTCGCCGTCACCAAGGTGCAAAGCTTGGGAATGGGTTCGGCCAGCCTCTGCTCCTGCGTGACTGCCTCGGCAGCCTTCAAGTACTGGGGCTCGAGCGACCCATTGAGTTCGATGGGGTGCCCGTACTCTTTAAAGTCGCCGGTCAGCTTGGAAATGCGTCCCGCCAAGGTATTCATTGCGTTCTGCGTAACGCTGAAAGGAAGAACGCGGGAAGGAAACGACCAGGTGTTCGCGAGCGGCATCGAACCGAAGCCTTGGGAGCTCTTGCCGCCCTGCGATTGCACCGCACAGTTCACGTTCAAGAGAACGACGTGCGTTGAAACGACTCCCCCGAACTTGATGGGAACGCGATACTGGTACTCCTTGAATTCAATACCGACGGATTGAATTTGGATGTCGGTGCTCCGAGGCGCGCTCGCCTTCAGGATCGCGGGAGCGCACGCCAACCCAGCGGCGGCGGTTTTCAGAAATGCGCGGCGTCTGATGTGCTGCATATTGAACTCGTCTTCAGACGGTTGCCTAAGGCAAAGATAGATGATAGCGGATTTTGTGGCTATGCGTGCAACAAGTAGTAAGATGGCGCAGCGGCTTAAGATTCTGGTATTGTTCAGTGACCTATCTTAAACTCGTGGAGGATTCTTTCCCGCGACGGTGAGCGGTGGGAAGTGCTTGGCCGAGGGAATCATCCCGGCTTGCGGACGCCGCCAGGAGGTAGGACAGGCAGATGAATGAAACAGAGAGTTTCCCGCTTGCAGCGATCTTTAGCGCCAAAGTGCGCAGCAAGACCGCGCACGTCGGCGTCATCGGATTAGGGTACGTCGGATTGCCTCTCGGACTGCTCTTTGCTCGTAACGGCTTGGCGACCACAGGCTTCGATATCGACCCGGCGAAAGTGGAGAAGCTCTCGAAGGGTGAAAGCTATATCCGTCACATCCCGGCCTCCGCCATTACAGAGGCTGTGAGGAAAGGAGGGTTCGGCGCCACCACCGACTTCGCGCGCGTGGAAGAAATGGACGCCATCTTAATCTGCGTCCCTACCCCCCTCGACGCGCATCGCGAGCCGGACCTCTCCTTCGTGCGCAACACTGCTGAATCCGTCATGCCGCATTTGCGCCGCGGCCAATTGGTGGTCCTGGAAAGCACCACTTATCCCGGCACCACGCAGGAGGTGGTCTTACCCATCCTCGAGAAGTCCGGGCTGAGTTGCCCCATCCTGCCCTACGCCACCGACGGCAATCGGATTTCCACGCCCCCGCAACCCTCCGGCGACTTCCTGGTGGCATTTTCTCCGGAGCGGGAAGATCCCGGAAACACGCAGTTCCAGACCCACCAGGTCCCCAAGGTCATCGGGGGCATTAACGCCGCGAGCGCGCTGGCGGCGCAGGCTCTTTATGGCCAGGTCTTCGAGAAGACCATCGTAGTCAGTTCCACGCAGACTGCGGAGATGACCAAGATTCTCGAGAACACTTATCGTTGTGTCAACATCGCGCTGGTGAATGAACTAAAGCTGCTTTGCCTGCGCATGGGGATAGACATCTGGGAAGTCATCGAGGCGGCCAGGACCAAACCCTTCGGTTTTACGCCTTTCTTCCCCGGGCCGGGACTGGGCGGGCACTGCATCCCGATCGACCCCTTCTATTTGACGTGGAAGGCGCACGAATATGACTTCCCAACCCGCTTCATTGAACTGGCGGGCGAGATCAACAGCGCCATGCCTGAGCACGTTGTAGACTCCTTGCGAGATGCCCTCAACCAGCGGAAACAATGCTTGCAGGACGCCCGAATCCTGGTTCTGGGGATTGCGTATAAGAAGGACATCGACGATTTGCGCGAATCACCGAGTCTGCGAATCATCGAGCTGCTCAAAGAGAGCGGCGCTCACGTCGATTACCACGATCCCTTTTTTCCGAGCCTGCACCGCACCAGGAAATATGATTTTCGACTGAGCGCCGTCGAACCCACCGCCGAAGCTCTCGCTTCCTACGACGCCGTGCTCATCGCCACGGACCATTCCAGCTACGACTACACGGCCATCGTGCGCAACTCGCGCTTGGTCGTGGACACGCGGAATGCGACGAAGCAAGTCAAAGAACACCGCGAAAAGATTGTGCTGTGTTGAAGAACCGAGATGCAAACCACGGAGACGCAGAGCGAGCTTTTTCTGTCTTTGTTCCCCGGCGCCTCGGCGGCTCTGTGGTGCTAAGGATCTTGGGTCTGCGGCAGGCTCCTTCGAACCGTTCTCCCGAGTTGGCTCCTGTCGATAGGCTGAAAACCGATTTTCGCGGCCGGCGAACCGGGTTTGAGAGTGAAGTCGCCGTGTGCGGGGTCGGCGAAAAGCGGGTCCGCCACCAACGAATGCGCGTCCTGCCCGCGCTGTTGCCATTCCGTCATCGAGTCTTTGCCGAATTCGATCGGCTGCCCGGCGGCCTGCCAGTAAAGGTTGTGGTCGAACAGGAACTGGCCGTTCGTCCACGCACCGTCAAGGAGTTTGCCTTTTTCCCAATACACGATGTTGCGTTCGAAGGTGAAACTGCGGTGAGCTTCTTCCCGCGTGCGCCGGAGTTGCGCCTCTTCGCCAAGAGCGAAGATGTTATTGCGGACGATATTCTCGCGCCCGTAGTGCTGATGAAAGCCGCCGTCCTGGGTGCGGTAAACAATGTTGTTCTCAAGCAGGATTTGGCTGCTGCCTTCGTCGGTATAGAGTCCCCAACCGCCGTACGCAAAGCGCGTCACGTCGTGACACAGGTTATTCCGCTCCACCGTGCCGGGCTGGACGCCCAGTGAGTAGATGCAACCCATGTCGCTCAACAGGCCGCGCCCGAGGTTGTGGAGGTTGTTGAACTCGATCCGGTTGTGGTGCGCCGCGGTCGGCCCGTAGCCCCACGTCCAGCCGAGCGAAATCGCGGTGTAGTAAGTGTCCGAGATTTCGTTGTGCGCCACCGTGTTGCCGCTGCTTTGGCCGATCCACACACCGACCGCCGCCGGATAAACAATCCCGATGTTATGAATGTAGTTGTAGGAAACAACAATTCCGCTCGTGGCTTGCGCCGCCTCCTTGGGGATCTCAGGATCGCCAATCTTTACGCCTCCCGCGCCGAGGTCTGTCATTTCACTTTCGAGAACTTTAACGTCCTTTGCGCCTTGATGAATCTCCAGCGCGTATTGGCCAAGATGAGTGAACGTGCACCGCTCGATGCGGCAGTGCCGGGCGCAGCGGAGTTCCACGGCGGCAGGAATGTCAAAGGCGGCCTGCGTGTCCGTATACCCTTTCGCCGGGAGTTGCCAATCGGCGTACGCAAAAGTGAAGTCGCGAAGAATAATGTCGTGCACCGGATCGTTGCTTCCCTCATTGCCTTCCAGGCGAACCAACTGCGGAAGAAAAGACGCGGTGAACTGAGCGCGGCTGATGTCTTCACCGGGCATGGCGAGATAGCAGAGCGTGCCGGCGCGCCGGTCGAGCCGCCACTCACCCGGAGCGTCCAGAGCATCGGCGGCGTTCTCCACCCAGTAACGCGCATCCTTGTCATCACCGAACTCCTGGCGCGCGGCAGCAAGCGTGGCAGTGTTCGTGGCAGCGTCAACCGCCGTGAGCGGCAGGCGGAATTCCGCCCATTTCTCCAGGCCCACCACTTCCACGTCGCCGTCCTCTGCCCAGGAGGCGTGAATATCGCCCGGGCGAAACTTGAAACGGGAAGGGTTGCCGGGCAGGAATTGCCCGTCTGCGCGATAGAAGCCTGAGTTGGGCGCGCGTGCCCGCTGGCGGCGCTCTCCGTTCACAAAAAGCTGGTGGAAGTACCACTCGCCTTCTTTGACGCCGGGAACTTTCGCGGTCCAGAGTTCCGGGCGGCTGTTCTGGCCGGCCGCAGGCGAAGGCGCCTTCTTCCATCCCGTGATCACGCGACCCCCGCTTAGGATCACCTTCTCGCCCGGATAGGAGGCGTAGGTGATGGGAGCCTCCGGAGTTCCGGAATCCTCCGGCAGGAGAACGAGGGGCGCGCTCAGGGAGTAAACCCCGCCGCGCACATAGATGCCGACCGGTGTGCGAGGCGCCGTGCCCGCGCGCGTCGACCGGATGGCGTCGCGGGCGCGCTCGAGCGTCGCAAAGGGGCCGTCGGTCTTCGCGGCATTGGGTTCAGGCAGCCGTCCCGACCAGGCGTCGTTGCCTTGCACCGAAACGTAGAGAACCTCTTCCTTCGCTTGCGCGACGCCAGCCGCAGAAAGACCGCCGCGCCCCGTCGCCATTTCGCGAGACGAGCAGACCATCTGGAAGCAGCCGCCGGAGAGCAGCATGCCGACGGCAATTCGAACCAATACAGAAGAGCACTTCGTGTTTGAGTTTTTCATGTAGGAGTCCGCCGACTTCCTTTGAATTCCGGGCGCTCGTGGCACGTTTCGAATCTGCGACCTATTACTCGGGAGGGTAGCATAGCACAGGCACGCGGCTGGAAATGCGGCACCCTCTGCAACGCGAGACTACGGAGAACCACTTGTTTTCCTGCTACAATACTCGTTTTCGTTATGCTTGGTCGCAATTCCCGCGTGATTCTTGCTCCAAGCGCCGGCTAGTAAAAGGAGATAAGGATGCCAGTTCACACACCGACCTATGCTGACAATTCGAAACGCAGAATCGTGGCGGGACTCTGCATCCTCGCCTTCGCCGCCATGGCGTGGGCGTGGCTACCGGCTCGCAGCGGCAAAGATTTGACGGCCGCCCCCGCCCCGACTCCGTTGCACGGCCCCTATAGCACCACGTTCCGTCACGCCGAAAATCCACTTTCCGAAGGAGGCAAGTGGGTGAACGGCCTTGCGGACGGCCTGGATTGGGCGGATGTCCAGACTACTCCGGGCCTGGCCTTTGGCGCCGAAATCGGCGGCAGCAGGCCGGCGCCGCAGAAATACGACGACTCGACGGCCCTGCTGAAAGGGACTTGGGGGCCAAACCAGACGGTTCAGGCCACAGTCTACTCGGTCCATCCCAACCAGGACGACAAGGTCTGGGAGGAAGTCGAATTGCGCCTGCGAAGTTCCATCACTCCCCACCGTTGCACGGGCTACGAAGTCATGTTCCGCTGCTCGAAAATTCCCCAGGCTTATTGCAATGTGGCGCGCTGGGAGGGGCCGCTGGGGAAATTCACTTTCCTCAAACAAACGGGAGGTTCGAAATACGGAGTCAAAACCGGCGACGTGGTGAAGGCCAGCATGATCGGGAACACCCTTACGGTCTACATCAACCGCGAGCAGATCTTCCAGCTCACCGACGGCAAATTTCCCAGCGGCAATCCGGGCATGGGATTCTTTCTCGACGGCGCCACGGGCGTGAATCGCGACTTCGGCTTTTCAAGTTTCATGGCCACGGACGAATGAATGCAGCGCGGCGGAGCCGCAATTCAATAAGGGTTGGCCCAACGGTTTGCCGCCACGAGCCGATTTGTCCACACGTTCGGAGGACTGGCATTTCATTGATCATGAAATCTGCGCTGGCATTAATGCTTCTTACCTCCTGTGCTGCTTCCGCACAGCGCTCGCCCGCTTCCGCGGATGCCGAGTGGCGGAATTACGGCCACGATCCCGGCGGTATGCGCTTCTCTCCCCTGAACCAAATCAACACCTCGAACGTTCAACTCCTGCAAAGGGCTTGGACGTACGTGATCCCGCCAACTCCCAACAGCGGAATTGCGGCGTTCGAGGCCACACCGATAATGGTGCACGGCGTCCTTTACTTTACAACCTCTACCAGCCAGGCCGTGGCGGTGGACGCCGAAACCGGAAAGCAGATTTGGGTGTTCGATCCTGACCTCAAGGAGAGCGGCACCAGACGGCCGAACCCCAGCCGCGGCGCCGCCTATTGGGAGGGGCAGTCGGGCGTTTCCTGCGGGCCGGAAAAATCCGAACTTGATAAGCGTCTTTTCTACATCACCGAGGACGCGCGCCTGTTTGCTCTCGATTCCCAATCCGGCCGGCCCTGCACAGGCTTCGGTGATGCAGGGTCGATCAACCTGCGTGTCGGTGTGGCGGACAAATTCCCGCGCGCTCAGTACAACTCGACATCGCCGCCCGCGATTTACAAGCATCTGGTCATCACCGGATCGCAGGTCCAGGAATATCCCTCAAAGGGGCCGAGCGGTGATGTTCGCGCGTTTGACGTCCGCACCGGAAAGTTAGCGTGGCGCTTCCACACGGTTCCTCGTGTTGGCGAGGTGGGGCACGAGACGTGGACAGACGAATCCTGGCAAGACCGCTCCGGCACGAATGTCTGGTCCGTCATGAGCGTGGACGCCGAGCGCGGAATGGTGTTCTTGCCCATTGGATCGCCGTCTTACGATTTCTACGGCGCGGACCGCAAGGGGGCGGGCCTGTTTGGCAACTCCCTTGTGGCGCTTGACGCCGCGACCGGAAAGCTTCTTTGGTACTTTCAGATGGTGCACCACGACATCTGGGATTACGATGCCTGCGCGCCGCCGAGCTTGGTCAGCGTGCAGCGCGATGGCAAGGAGATTCCGGCCGTAGCGGAGATCACCAAAATGGGATTTGTTTTTGTGCTCGATCGGCTGACCGGCAAGCCTCTCTTTCCTGTCGAGGAGCGCCGTGTTGCGCAATCCCAAGTGCCAGGAGAAGCGACGTGGCCGACACAGCCATTTCCGATTGAGTCCATGCAACTGGCCCGCACCTCCGTCACGCTGAACGATATTACGAACGTCACGCCGGAGTCTCGAAAGTATTGCCTTGACAACTTTGCGAAGTCGCTGCCCGGTGGGATCTTTAATCCCTGGGGACTCGAGACGCTGACGGTCGAAATCCCCGGGACACTCGGGGGAGGCAACTGGTCCGGCGTCTCCTTCGACCCGACGCTCGATTACCTGTTTGTGAACGTCAGCGAAGTGGGGGCCGTGGGTTACATGCAGCCTCAGCCGCCGGGTTCGCCGGAGGCCTACCTGCGCAGCAGCAAGTGGGGAAACTACGCGCGCTTTTGGGACGATCATCATTATCCGTGCCAGAAACCACCCTGGGGTGACCTGAATGCCATCGACCTTGCGACCGGCAAACTGGCCTGGAAAGTTCCGCTGGGCGTGATGGATGATCTCGAGGCGCGCGGTGTACCCAAAACGGGAACTTACAACCTCGGAGGATCCATTGCCACGGCGGGCGGACTGATCTTTATCGGCGCGACCGTCGATCACCGTTTCCGGGGGTTTGACGCGAAGACCGGCAAGGAACTCTGGGTGGATCAGCTTGAATCGAATGCGCACGCCACGCCTATGACCTATATGGGTGAGAAATCCGGAAAGCAATTTGTCGTGGTTGCGGTGGGGCCCGGTGGTTATTTCAATCCCGACAATTCTGCGCCAACCGTGCTGGCCGCGTACGCTCTCTACCCCAAAGGCCAAGGGCCGACGCGGCTGCGGGCAGACGCCTACCCGCGAACGCTCGCTGCGAGTCCTGCGCGTGAGCCGCAGGAGCTTCCTGCGCCAGCGAGTCCTATTGTTCAGCCGATTCCGTTCAGCCACCGCAGGCATGTTCAGGCAGGATTCCAATGCGATACGTGCCACCAACCCCTGGCAACCAGCGGTAAGATGCAGGTTCCCGGGGCGGCCGAGTGCATGACCTGCCACGAGACAATCAAGCGTGAAAGCCCGGCAATCCAGAGACTGACCCAACTCCGGGCCGACGACCGCCTGCTCGCCTGGAAGCCGATATACAAGCTTCCTGACTTTGTCTATTTCAGCCACTCGAAACACCTCGACGGGCATGTCGAATGCGCAGTGTGCCACGGCGAAGTCAAGGAGCGCGATCAGCTTTGGCAGGAGAAAGAAGTATCCATGGTGGCTTGCGTGAATTGCCACAAGCTGCGCAACGCGCCGGTGAATTGCGATTTGTGCCACAATATCGGACACTGACGCGTGCCTCCCGTCGGAGAGGCGGCAGGAGAGTAGGCAGAAAGCAGACGGCAGAAGGCGGAAAGCAGAAGGCTTCGCGATTTTGAGAATATCCTGTCATTCCGAGCGAAGCGAGGAATCTCGCTCTGTTCATTGTTCGTCGATTCTTCCCGAAGCAGGGCGAGATTCCTCGCTTCGCTCGGAATGACAGGTATGATTCATGGTTACAAGGTGCCTTCGGTACAACCAGAATATGCTGAACCGCCGGACATTCATGAAGACGCTTGGCGCCAGCGGGGCCTTGGCGCTTGGCAAGGCTGACGCGTGGGATAATCCCGGTCTCGGCGGCGTGCGAATCTGGGACCAACACGCTCACCTCGGGCAGGTCCCCGGCGATACGCCCGAGGAGCGGATGGCGTTTCTCGTGAAGTGCATGGACCGTGTCGGCGTGGAGCGCCTGATTCTCTCGCAAGGTTATTCCGATGATCGGCACCCGAACCCGCCCGAACAGTTTCGCCTCGAGAACGACCGTGTGATGCGCGCCGTGAAGGCGTTTCCCGATCGGGCTTACGGCTCGGTGTATATCTCGCCGGCGCTGCCCGAATTCAGCATTCAGGAACTCAATCGCTGCGTGCGCGACGGTCCGATGGTGATGATTGGCGAGATCGAAGCCGACGCGCGCTGCAACGTTCCGGCGATGGACCCGATTGCCGAGTGGGCCGTCGCCAATGACGTCGTCATTCTTCAGCATGAATGGTTGAACGCACTCGGCAACCAGCCAACCGAATCCACGCCCTTTGATGTTGTCGAACTTGCCCGGCGCCACCCCAAGCTTCAGATCGTCTGCGCTCACACGGGCGGAAACTGGGAGCTGGGAATTCGTGCGATCCGTTCCACTGCGAACGTCTATTGCGGGCTGGCCGGCTCGGACCCCACAAACGGATATGTCGAAATGGCCGTGCGAGAGTTGGGCGCGGAGCGGGTGATCTACGGCAGCGATGTCGGCGGACGAAGCTTTGCTTCGCAGCTCGCCAAGGTGGAAGGCGCCGCGATCTCTGACTTCGACAAGAAGCTGATCCTGGGCGGCAATCTTCGTCGATTATTGGAGCCCGTGCTGCGGAAAAAAGGCTACAAGGTTTGATCATTGATACCAACGTGTATCTTTTCCGGTGGGCGTTCCGCCGCCTCGAGGGCGATGAGCCGGCGCGACTCGTGGCGAAGCTCCACGAGGGAAAAGTTGCCCGAGCCTGGGCAGGCAGCTTCGAAGGTATTCTCGAGCGAGATGTTGCCGGAGTGAATAACCGCCTGGCCGAGACCTGCCGCAGTTTCGGCGAGGGCATGCTGATTCCCTTTGGAACAGTGAACCCCAAACTTCCCGATTGGCAGGAAGACGTGCGACGGTGCCACGAAGAGCACAAGATGCCGGGAATCCGTCTTCACCCCAATTATCATGGGTACAGGCTGGACGAGCCGGTTTTCGCGGAGTCTTTGAAATTGGCAACGGAGCGCGGGCTGATTGTACAGTTGGCGCTCTCGATGGAAGATCCGCGCACCCAGTCGCCGCTCATGCGGGT
>Ga0116217_10003123_pt1 | contig 15162 bp, 14 predicted proteins | sample Sb_taG_6_FD_89697 | JGI IMG/M metagenome (GOLD analysis project Ga0116217, IMG submission 89697) | Peat soil microbial communities from Weissenstadt, Germany - Sb_50d_4_PS metaG | ecosystem: Environmental > Terrestrial > Soil > Wetlands > Peat | place: Germany: Weissenstadt | collected 2010-09-21 | reverse complement strand
TCGCCGAAGAGGAATACGTCGAGATGCTGTTCTGGCTGTATGAGGCCGGGCTGCCGATGACCGGCGCCAACCTGGCCCGAGCGATGCAGCTGTCGGCGCCGACCGTGCACGAGATGCTCGGCCGGCTCGAACGCGACGGCTACATCGCGCGCAACGCCGAGCGGATGATCGAGTTCACCGACGCGGGACGCGAGCACGCCGAGCAGCTCGTTAGCCGCCACCGGATGATCGAGCGGTTTCTGACCGACACCGTCGGGGTGCCATGGGACGACGTCCACGAGGAGGCCGAGAAGCTCGAGCACGCGATGACGCCCCGGTTCGAGGCGTACGTGCGCGCGTCCGTGGGCGACGCCAAGACCTGCCCGCACGGCCATCCGATCCGGGTCGGCGAGCGCGTCGGCGGCGTGCCGCTCGCCGACTGCGAGCCCGGCGCGAAGGTGACGATCCTGCGGCTCGAGAACGAGGCCGAGGATCTGCTGCACTACCTCAAGGAGTCTGGGATCGAGCCGGGACTCGAGGGCGAGGTGGCGTCGAATGACGGCGAGAACGTGTCGGTCCGCTCCGACGGCACGGTCGCGACCGTCACCGCGAGCGTCGCCGAGACGGTATCGGTGCTGGCCGACCCCTCGCCGCCGCCGCGCATCGCGCTGCCCGAGCAGCTCGTGCTCGGTCGCGAGCGCTACGGGCGCTGATTCGCGCGGTCAGCCGGCGTGAGGGGCCGGCAATGCCCGCTGGCTGTGGAGGCAGCGACGGATCTGCCCGAAGATCGCCGGATGGTTCAGCAGGTCGAAGTGGTTGGCGCCACCGACGTGGTGATAGTGCTCGATCGGGAACTGCAGGCGCTTGCCGCGACCCGGATGGGCCCACGCGCTCGGCTGGAGCACGAGCAGGTCGCCGATGATCCGGCCGACGGCGGCATCGGGCTCGGGGGACAGCGTGGCGCAGATGAAGTAGTGCCGCGCGGTCGGGAGGAACGGGATCTCGCGCGAGGTGTCGCGCAGATATGCGTCGGAGTCCTGGTCCAGCCAGCACTCGTCGACCAGGTAGCCGTAGCGGAGATCCTTGATCCCGGAGCTGCGGATGTTCAGGGCCATGGCGAGCGGCCGTGTCTCCGGGAGGCGCGCCAGCGCCGCGCTGGCGGCGTTCGTGACCTGTTCGAGCGGGGCGCCCCGGTGCGGCGCTCCGAGCGTGAACACATGGCGCACCTTCGCCACGCAGCCGCTGCCGGCGCCGTAGTGGCAGGCGCTCCGCGCCACCAATCCGCCCATCGAGTGGCCGATCAACACGACCTCGTCCACGCGGACCGGCCATGCCGCAATCAGGCGTTCGAGCGCCTCCGCGAAGTCACGCCCGTTCTCGGAGATGTGGCGGCCGGTGTTGTAGCGCAGATACAGCGGGCTGTAGCCGAGCTCGATCTCCATCCGGTGGCCGTAGGGAACGTGCCGCACGGGGCGGGCGGGTATCCAATTCCAGGCGTCGTCGGTCTCGCACAGGCCGTGCACGAACACCGCCAGCCGCGGCTTGGCGTCCGGGTAAGCGCGGGCGAGCTCCTCGGCGGTGAGTTCGAGGTCGCGGCCGCCGCGGCGGAACGCCATCGGCAGGGCCAGCGGATTGCCGCGACGGAGGAGCGAGTCGCCGAAGGCGCCGTTGAGCGCGCTCACCAAGACGCGCCCCGCGGGGCTCCGCTGTACCGAGGGGGAATCGGGGGATTGTGCGGCGCTCGCCGCCTGTGCGCCGGCGCGGACGACCGTGCGCGTCAGCTCCCCGGCCGCGGAGTACGCGGTCCGGGCGATCCTGTCGTGGGCGATCCTGACCAGGATCGAGGTCGGCCCCACCCGGCGCCAGACCCGGCGGGCGATGCCCGCGTGCATTTCCTGGATCTGCTTGGTGGCGCCGGCGGCCGCGTCGCCGGCGAGGTCGCCGAGAGCAGCAATCTCCTCAGGCCGCATCGACGTTCGCGACGCCGGCCAGCTCGTGGTAGGCCTCGGCGAGCCGCTTGACGCCTTCCTCGATCTCCTCGGGCGTGACGCCGGAGTAGGCCAGCCGCAAGCTCGATTCGGCGCCGTCGAGCACGAAGTCCGAGCCCTTGACGAACTGGAGCCCGCGCTGGGCCGCCGCTTCGAACAGCGCCCCCACATCCGTGCCGCGCGGGAGGTCGACCCACAGGAAATAGCCGCCGAGCGGCTTGACGAACCGGGCGTCGGGAAGCTCGCGCTCGAGCGCCTCGCACAGCGTGTCCGCACGCTCGTGCAGGGCTTTTCTCACCGATTCGATCGAGTTGTCGATCGCGCCGGAGACGCAGAACTGGTGCACGATCGCCTGCGAGACCATGCTCGGCGAGATGTACGTCTGGGTGGCGATCTTGACCACCTTTGCGATCAGCTCGGCGGGCCCGACGAGATAGCCCACCCGGATCCCCGGACACACGGTCTTCGAGAACGACGACGCGTAGACGACTGTCTCGCCCGGGTCCATCGAGAGCATCGTCGGGAGCGGAGCGCCCTCGAACCTCAGCGCCACGTACGGATCGTCCTCGAAGATCGTGAACTCGTGGCTTTTGGCGAGCTCGAGCAGCCGCTCGCGCTTCTCGGCCGACAGGGTATAGCCGGCCGGGTTCTGGAAGTTCGGGATGATGTGGGCGAGCTTCGGCCGCGCTCCGGCCGCGAGCACGCGTTCGAGCGCGGCGACGTCGATCCCGTCGGGCTCGAGCTCGACCATCCGCACGTCCGCGCCGCGGTTGCGCAGCGACAGCAGCGTCCGGTCGTACGTGGGCCGCTCGACGATCACTGAGTCGCCGGCCTCGACGAGCACGTCGAACAGGAACGCGTCGGCCTGCATCGACCCGTTCGTGACCACGACCTGCTCGGGGGCGACCTGGTGGCGCTCGGCGATCCATGCGCGCAACGGCGGGTAGCCGATCGCCGTCCCGTACGCGGTCATCCCGCCCGGATCGGCCTCGAACGCCTTGTCGGCCGCGGCGCGCAGGCCGTCCACGTCGACGATGTCGAGCGACGGCGCGCCCCGGGCAAATGAGATCGGATTGGCCATGCTCTGGAGCTTACGCGAGCCGCACGTCGATGATCGCCCGGTCGGTTCCCTCGTACCCGCGCACCACGACCTCGCTCACGCCGCGGAGATGGGACAGAGCCGCCTCGAACTCGCGGAGCGCCTCGATGCTCGCGAACGGGCCGGCCGCCAGAGTCACGCCGGCGGGCTCCGGGCGCCGCCGGGAGGCCGGCGCCAGCACGCGCTCGTAGCCGGCGAGAAGCTCGCGCATCGACGCCACCAGCCGCTCGGAGAGCTCGGTCAGCGCTTGGATCTGGCGGGTGGCGTCGAGCGCCGGGTCAGGCGGCGGCGGCTGCGCCGGGGCAGGCGGTGGCGGCGCCGGCTCGGGGATGGGCGGCGGTGGGGGCGGCTCCGCGGGCGGTGGCGGTGGGGGCGGTGGCGCCGGCGGGTCGGGGATCGCCGCGGTCACGGCGCCGCGGACGAGGGCCGGACGCGGCTCCCGGTCGGGGGCGAGCTCGGCCTGGACGTCGTAGAGAAGCCGGTCCAACTCCTCGAGATGCGCCCCCAGAGTGCTCGCTCGTTCGGTCGACACGGACCACGCCAGCCTAGCGAGCGGAACGGCGGCGGTTACGCGGCGGCGCCGAGCAGTGAGACCGCGATCTCGGCGACCTCGGTCGGGGTGCGCCCGACGCGCACGCCCTTGCTCTCGAGCGCCTCGGCCTTCGCCTTGGCGGTCCCGCGTGAGCCGGACACGATCGCGCCGGCGTGGCCCATGGTCTTGCCCGGTGGCGCGGTGAAGCCGGCGATGTAGGCGACGACCGGCTTGGACACGCTGTCGGCGATGAACTCGGCCGCACGCTCCTCGTTGTCGCCGCCGATCTCGCCGCACATCACGATCAGCTCGGTCTCGGGATCGTCCTGGAACAGCCCGATCACATCGATGAAGTCGGTCCCCGGCACCGGATCGCCGCCGATCCCGACGATCGTCGAGTTGCCGAACCCGCTCTGGGCGAGCACGTTGCCGATCTGGTACGTGAGCGTGCCCGACCGCGACACGACGCCCACGTTGCCCTGCTTGAAGAACGCCGCGGGGATGATCCCGACGTTCGCCTTGCCCGGCGACAGGATGCCGGGGCAGTTGGGCCCGATCAGACGCGACCGGCCGCCCTGCTTGATCTTGGTGTACGTCCGCAGCTCGTCGTGCGCGGGGATCCCCTCGGTGATCGCGATGATCAGATCGATCCCGGCGTCCTCGGCCTCGAGGATCGAGTCGGCCGCGAACCGGGGCGGCACGAAGATCATCGCGGTGTTGGCGCCGGTCTCGGCGACCGCCTCGTGGAACGTGTTGAACACGGGGATGCCCTCGACGTCCTGGCCGCCCTTGCCGGGGGTGACGCCGCCGACGACCTGGGTGCCGTACTCGCGGTTGCGCAGCGAGTGGAACGTGCCCTCGCGTCCGGTGATGCCGGACACGCACAGCTTGGTGCCTGAATCGACGAGGATGCTCATGACGCGGCCGCCGCCAGCTCCACGACCTTGGCCGCCGCGGCGTCCATCGTCGACTCGGCGTACACGTTGGGGAGACTCGCCTCGGCCAGCAGGGCGCGGCCCTCCACGTCGTTGGTCCCATCAAGGCGAACCACGAACGGGATTGATTTCCCGCCCTCCCCGATCTGGTTGAACGCCTCGATCAAACCGCGCGCGACCTCGTCGCAGCGCGTGATGCCACCGAAGATGTTGAACAGCACAGCCTTGACGTTGGGGTTGGACAGGATCACCTCGACCGCGCTCGTTATCGCCTCGGCCTTCGAGCCCCCGCCGGCGTCGAGGAAATTCGCCGGCGAGCCGCCGGCGAGCGCGACGACGTCGAGCGTCGACATCACGAGGCCGGCGCCGTTGCCGAGGATGCCGATGTTCCCGTCGAGCTTGACGAACGTGAGCCCACGCTCCTTGGCCATCCGCTCCTGCGGGTCCTCGGCCGAGGGATCGCGCAGCTCGGCGTTGTCGGCGTGGCGGAACAGCGCGTTATCGTCGAGCGTGACCTTCGCGTCGAGCGCCTTGACGTCGCGCTCGGGAGTCACGATCAGCGGGTTGACCTCGACGAGCGTCGCCTCCTCGGTGATGAACACGTCGTAGAGCTTGGCCAGCATCGCGCCGATCGGCCGCACGACGTCGGCGTCGACGCGCGCCTCGAACGCCAGCCGGCGCCCGTGGAACTCCTGGAAGCCGAGCAGCGGGTCGACGTGCAGGCGCGCGATCGCATCGGGGTCTTCGTCGGCCACGGCCTCGATGTCCATGCCGCCCTTGGTCGAGAGCATCACGAGCGGCGCCTTGGCCGAGCGGTCGAACACCACCGACGCGTAGTACTCGGACTCGATCTGTGAGGCCCCCTCGACCCACAGCTCGTGCACGGTCAGCCCGCGGATGTCCATTCCGAGGATCGCCTGGGCGTGGTCGCGAGCCTCGTCGTGGTTGTTGGCGAGCTTGATGCCGCCCGCCTTGCCCCGGCCGCCGATCTGAACCTGGGCTTTGATCACGCACGGATAGCCGATGTCGTCGGCCGCCGAGGCGGCCTCGTCGACGGTCTGCGCATGCCGTCCGGAGGGCACCGGAACGCCGTGGCGGGCGAACACCTGCTTTCCCTGGTACTCGAGGAGGTCCATCCGCGGGTGCACTCTAGTGAATGACCCGAGCGGTCGGGGTGCCGACGACACCGCGCGCAGCCCAGTCCCCATGGCATCATGGCCCGCGCCATGGCGATCCCGAAGGACATCACGTTCGTCACGTTCGACGTATACGGGACTCTGATCGACTGGGAGACGGGCGCGTACGACGCGTTCAGGTCCGAGGCCGAGCGAGACGGGTTCACGATCGAGCGCGACGAGCTCATTCCGCTCTTCTACGAGGTTCAAAAACAGATCCAGGCCGGCTCGTACGAGCTCTACGCCGAGGTTCTGCGCCGCACCGCGGTGCAGATCGCCAAGACGCTCGGGTGGCCGCTCGAGCCTTCCCGGGCCGGGTTCCTGCCCGATTCCGTGCAGCGGTGGCCGGCGTTCAAGGAGACCAACCCCGTCCTTCAGAAGATCGCCAAGAAGTACAAGGTCGGGTTGATTTCCAACATCGATGACAAGTTGCTCGGGCAGACCCGCCGCCACATCCCGCTCGACTTCGACCTCGTCGTGACCGCCCAGCAGGTCCGCTCGTACAAGCCCGATCCCGCCCACTTCGCCGAATGCGAGCGGCGGATCGGCGGCAAGAAGGGCTGGGTCCACGTTGCCGCCAGCTACTACTACGACATCGAGCCGTGCATCAAGCGCAAGGTCCCGGTCGTCTGGATCAACCGCGACAAGGAAACGCTCGAGTCCAACCAGAAGAAGCCGGACGCGGAGGTCAACAGTCTGCGCGAGGCGATGAAGCTACTCGGCGTCTCATAGGGGCCGCGCCGGGTGCGCGCGGTCAGCGTCCACGCCGACCTGATCGTCCTGATCAGTCGCTTCTGGCAGACCACGTGCACCGCCGTCCGTGCCGGCGAGGAGGGATTCGTGATCGACTCGCCCGTGTATCCGGACGAGCTCGAGGCGGTCGCGGGCGTGCTCGAGCAGGCCGGCTTTCCGGTCTCGGGACTGCTCGCCACGCACGCGGACTGGGATCACCTGCTCGGGCGGATCGCGTTCCCCCAGGCGTCGCTCGGCTGCGGCGAGAGCACCGCGGAGCGCCTGGCGGCCGAGCCGGGACGGGCCCAGTGCCTGCTGCGGGAGTTCGACGAGGACCAGTACGTCGATGACCGAAAGCCGCTGGCGCTTGCCGGCATTCAGTCGCTCCCGGTTCCCGGGCGTCTGGCGCTCGGATCGGGCGACCGCGAGATCGAGCTGCATCCGGCGGACGGTCACACCGTTGACGGGACCGCGTTCTTCATCCCCTGGCTGCACACGCTCGTTTGCGGGGACTACCTGTCGCCGGTCGAGATCCCGTGGATCTCGCCGGGCGGGTCGGTCGAGGCCTACCTGGCGACGCTCGAGCGCCTGCGGGCGCTGGTAGCGCGCGCGGACACGATCGTGCCCGGACACGGCCGCCCGCTCGAGCGAGCGGACGCGATCCGGGTGCTCGACGAGGACGTGAGCTACCTGGAAGCTCTCCCCACCGCCGGGCTCGACGCACAATTGCCGGCCGGCCGCCGGACGGGCGCGCAACGCCGCATCCACGCGGAGAATGTAGAGCGGCTGCAAGGGACCGTTTCCCAGTAGCCTCGGACACCCGAACGCCCCGCCTGGGACCCGGGACACGCCTCCATCTGCCGACATGAGCTACTCGGGTATTGCCACCGCTGCGATCGGTCTTTCCTTGCTGGCCGTCGCCGTCGCCGTTGCCGCCGGCGTCCTTCTCTGCCTGCGACGACGACGGCTGGCCGAGAGGCTGCTGCCGGTGTTCCTCGCGCTCCTCGTCGGCGGCGTCGTGGTGTCGCTCGTCGCGGTCACGCAGAGCCCGAATGACCTCCAGCGTCAAGCCCAACGGACGCTGGTGCTTGCCTCGACGGCCGAGCGAGCCGAGCTGGCGCGGTCGGGGCACTACACGATCTCCGTCGCCCGCCTCGCGCGGCTCAACGGAGGCCTCGAAGCCGAGCTCAAGGTGGACGGGGCCGTGGTGCAAGTCACACGCGGGCCGGGAGCCGGCAGCGTGACCCTCACGACCTCGCTCGGCCCCGGAACCCGCGCCCAGGCGCTGCTGTACGCCGACGGCCGGCTCGAGCAGATCGCCGCGCGGAGCGCGCCGTTATCCCGGCACGGCGTGGCGCTCGCCGACCCGGGACGGCGGAGCTCGTGAGCGCCACGGGCGCCGGCACCGGAATCTCAGACCGCCTCGAAGCGCCAGGCGGACCGGCCACCGCTCGAGGGCCGGGGGCCGGCGAGCGCCGGCTCGGCAGCGTCCGGCGCTGGACGTGGTGGGCAGCGACGGGGCTCGGCGTGATCTACCTCATCCTGCTGGCCCACCAGCTCGACGCGGCGATCCGGGCCACGAACCTGGACGCCGACGCCGCATCCGGGCCCGTGATCGGCGAGCTGTTCGGCGCCGCGCCCGCGCACGCGAACGTGGTCCTGGGCGAGTTCGGCTGGTACGCGACGCTGCTGTTCGATCTGGCCACGAAGTGGCTGCCGGCCCATCGGGAGATCTGGGTGGCGGCGCCGTACGCGATGGCGCTGGCGGGAGCCGGCCTCGCGGCATGGTCGGTGTGGCAGGTCGCCGGTAGGTGGGCGGCCGGGCTGACCGCCGTGCTGCTGGTCTGCGCATCGCCGGCGACGCTGCGTCTCGACCTCTCGACCACGCAGCACGCTCCGGCGTGGTTCTGCGTGGCGCTGCTGGGGGCGTTCGTGGTCTGGCTCGAGCGGCGCGCCGACGACGTCCCGCGGCTCGTCCTGATCCTGCTGGCGGTGGTGATCGGGACGATCGTGGGCGTCAACGCCAAGTCGGATCTGCTCGTGATCATCGGGGCGTTGGTGCCGTTCGCGCTCGCGCTGATCGTCGCGCGAGGCCGGGGAAACACCCGCGCGCCGGCGACCGGTGCGGCCACGCTCGCGATCGCGGTCGTCACCTGGGGGATCACGCGGACAGTGATGCGAGCGCTGTCGGTCACGCCGGAGCCCGGCCTGCACACGACGAAGATCGTCGCCGGCGCCAAGACCGTCCACAACGCGAAGCTCTGGGTGCGGTCGGTCGCCGTGCTCGGCAACGGCGCCATGTCCGGCGGTTCGCTGACCCCGCGGGTGGCTCTGGCAGCGGTGTGCGCGGCGGTGAGCATCGCGGCGGTCGTCCTGTTGCCGTGGCTCGGCTGGCGGCAGCTGCGCGGCCGGATCCGGTCCCGGGGCGATCGGGCTCGCCACGCGTTCTTCACGTTCTGGTGCTCGTCGGCCATCCTGCTCTCGCTCGCGTTCGTGTTCAGCGCCGCCCCAGTCGACATCCACGCCGACCGGTACCTGGTCGGCCTGCTGTACGCCGCTGCCGCGGTGGTCCCCGCGGCCGCCGCTCTCGCGCACGCGAGCGGCGGCGGCCGCGGGCGCGCCGCGGTTGTCGTGCTCGCCGGGACGTGCGTGTTTGCACTCGGGGCGATCGTGTCCATAGCGCGAGGCATCTCGACCGAGGGCACCGAGTTCCACACCCCGGTCAGCACCGGGGTCGCCGACCAGATCGCCCGGATCGCCGGGCGGGAGCACCTCACGGTCGGGTACGCCGGCTACTGGTACGCCGCTCCGGTGACGTGGGCCACCGGGTTCCGGGTGCAGGTCTACCCGGTTTCCGTCTGTGACCAGAACGCCCATCTGTGTCGCTTCGACCTGCACTTCATCAGCAGCTGGTACGCGCCGCGTCCGGGCGCCGGCAGCTTCCTGCTGACCGACGATCGCTCGAGCCAGAGCGTCGCGGTGCCCACGCCCGACCTCGGCCGACCCACCGCTGTCTACCGCATCGGCCCGATCAAGATGTACACGTATCCGTACGATCTGGCAGCGAGGATCGTGTCGTGACGCAGGGCCGACAGCCACAGGACCCACTCGTCGAGCTGGCCGGCACGTCGGTCGCAGTGCCGGCGGGCCGTGCCCGGTACCTACCGTCCAACCGACAGCGGACGCTGCTGGCGGTCGCGTCGGCCGCGATCGGCTTCGTGGTCGCCTGGTACCTGATCCACCACGGCTGGTACCGCCTCGACCGGCAATGGGACACGCCTGAATACGCGAAGTACGCGCGGAACATCGTCGTCCGCGGGCTGGTCCCGTATCGCGACTTCTCGGTCGAGTACCCGCCGTTGGCGCTTCCGATCTTCCTGATCCCGAGGCTGCTGGCCGGCAACAGCTTCTCGGGCTATATGGAGGTGTTCGAGCTGATGATGGCCGCGTGCGGGGTGATCTCGGCCGGCCTCGCCGCGCTCGTGCTCGCGGCGCAGCGCGTCGACACGCGCCACTTGATTTGCGGCGTGGCCCTGCTCGCGGCCTCGCCGCTGCTGCTCGGAGCCGTGCTGCTGTCGCGCTACGACCTGTTCCCGACGATGCTCACGATCGCCGCCGTGACCGCGATGTATTTCGACCGGAAGCGGACCGGGTTCGCGCTGCTCGCGCTCGGTACCGCGGCGAAGGCGTTCCCGGTCGTGGTCGTGCCGATCGCAGTCGTGTACGTGTGGCGCCGCGAGGGACGGCGGGCCGCGCTCGGCTGTCTGGCGATATTAGTCGTGGTGTTGCTGGTCTGCTTCCTGCCGTTCCTCGTGATCGCTCCCCACGGGGTGTGGTGGGCGATCCACGGACAGGAGAACCGGCCGCTGCAGATCGAGAGCGTCGGCGCGGCGCTGTTCCTCGCGGCGCATCAGTTGGCCGGACTGCATCTCACGTATTACTTCACGCATAGCTCCGACAATCTCGACGGTCATCCCGCGCTCGCGTTCGCGGCGCTGATGAGCGTGGTGCAGCTGGTCGCGCTGGTGGGGGTGTGGGGGCTGTACGCGCTCGGTGCGGCCACGCGCGAGCGGCTGCTGACGGCGGCCGCGGCCGCGGTGTGCGCGTTCATCGTGTTCGACCGGGTGCTCTCGCCCCAGTACCTGATCTGGCTGGCGCCGCTGGTCGCGACCGTGGGCGGCCGGCGCGGGCTGGTGGCGCTGGCGCTGCTCGCGTGTGCGATGGCGATGACCCAGGTCTATTACCCGCTCCACTTCACGCCGCTCAAGAGCTTCGAGCCGCTCGAGTCGTGGGCGGTCGTCGCGCGCGATCTGCTGCTGGTGTCGCTGTTCGCGACGCTGGTGTGGCCCGACCGGACGGTGGCGATTCGCCGGCGGTCGCTCCCCGGGCGGCTCGCCGGCGCTACTCGCCTGCCGAGCTGATCACGGCGAGCGTGTCGCCGGTTGCGACCGAGGCGCCGACGGCGATCGGCAGCTCCGCGACCGTCCCCGCCTTGTGCGCGGTGATCTCGTTCTCCATCTTCATCGCCTCGATCACGCACACGAGCGCGCCCTCCTCGACGGCCGCGCCCTTCTCGACGGCGACCTTGAGCACGGTCCCCTGGAGCGGCGAGGACAGCGTGTCACCTCCACCCCCGCTGCCCGCTCCCGAGCGTCCGGACCGGCGAGGCGCCCGTCGGGTTGCCATGCCCCCCTCCGAGCCGGCGGGGGCCGCGCCGTTGAACGCGCCCGCGGCCGCTGGCGGGGGGCCGATCACCTTGACGTCGAAGCGCTTGCCGGAGACCTCGACCGTGTAGCTCTGTTCGACCGGCTCGGGCGCCGTTTCCCCGTCGCCGTCCCCTGCCGGCTTCTCGGCTTTGGGGAACGCCAGCTGCTTGAGCCACGAGCGGTCCTCGATCAGGTCGCGGCAGGTCTCGGCGTCATGCCACTGGCGCGTCTGCAGAATCGCGGTATGGAACGGGATGAGCGTCTTGAGGTTTTCGATTTCGTACTCGCTGAGGGCTCGCAGCATCCGCGCCGTGGCCTGCTCGCGGTCGACGTCCCAGACGATCAGCTTGGCCACCATCGGGTCGTACATCGGCGAGATCTCGGAGCCCGGGCCGACGCCCGAGTCGACCCTCACGCCCGGCCCCCCCGGCTCCGTGTAGGCGCCGATCGTGCCCGGAGCGGGTGCGAAGTTCTTGCTCGCGTCCTCGGCGTTGATTCGGCACTCGATGGAATGACCTCGCAGCACCACTTCGTCCTGCGAGATCGACAACGGCTCGCCGGCGGCGACGCGAATGCCCTCCTTGACGATGTCGATCCCGGTCACCATCTCGGTCACGCAGTGCTCGACCTGGACCCGGGTGTTCATCTCCAGGAAGAAGTACTCGCCGTCCTGGAGCAGCCCTTCGATCGTCCCGGCCCCTGTATAGGACACCGCCGCGGCGGCCTCGGTGGCGATCTTCCCGATCCGGGCGCGGAGCTCGTCGTCGACGACAGGCGCCGGCGACTCCTCGATCAGCTTCTGGTGCCGGCGCTGGAGCGAGCAGTCGCGCTCGCCGAGGTGGATCACGTTCCCATGCGTGTCGGCGAGCACCTGCACCTCGACGTGGCGCGGATCGGGCAGGTAGCGCTCGAGGTAAACGGTGGAGTCCGAGAAGAACTTCTCGCCCTCGCGGGCGGCGCCCTCGAACGCCTCCTCGAGCTTGGACTCGTCGAGCGCGACCCGGAATCCCTTGCCGCCACCGCCGCCGGCCGCCTTGACCGCCACCGGATAGCCGATCGTGTCCGCGATCACCTTCCTCGCGTCCTCGATCGTGACGACGTGCTCGGTGGTCCCGGGCACGATCGGGACGCCCGCCTTGGCCATCAGCTCGCGTGCCCGCGTCTTCGAGCCCATCGCCTCGATCGCGGAGGCGGGCGGTCCGACGAACGTGATGCCGGCCTGCTCGAGCGCGCTCACGAACGCCGCGTTCTCGGCCAGGAACCCGTAGCCGGGATGCACCGCCTCCGCCTCCGAACGGTGCACGGCGTCGATCAGCTTGTCGATCACGAGGTAGCTCTCGGTCGCCGGACCGGGGCCGAGCAGGTAGGCCTCGTCGGCGCGCTTGACGTGAACGGCATCGCGGTCGAGCTCGGAGTAGACCGCGACCGTCGCGATCCCGAGCTCCTCACAGGCGCGCATGATTCTGACCGCGATCTCGCCGCGGTTGGCGATCAACACCTTCGAGAACATGGGCGGCGAGACTTTAGCGGGGCGTGAACGAGGCCTGTCGCACCAGCGGCTTGGCGGTGAGAGAAGCAATGGCCTCTGGTCTTGCCGTTGAGCGCACAACTGGCCCGCGAGCGCCGCTCGGCGGGTAGCTCCATCGGTGCGTGTCGCCGGTCCGTCCAAGCAGTGTCCGCGCGCGCGTTTGTCCTTCAAGCAGGGGAGGAGGTCAGTCGATGAGGATCTCTGCGAACAGGTGGAGGCCTCTCGCCGCACCGGTTGTTGCCGTGCTCTTGGCGCTCGCCGTCGGCGCATGCGGCTCTTCGGCGACGGCGTCGGGTGGTTCCTCGGGGTCGGGGCCGTACATGAGCGCGGCGCAGCTCTCGGCGCTGCAGACGATGGTCAACCAGGCCGAGCAGGTGCCGTCGTACGTCAGCCCGGGACCGTCGTTCGACGCCCGCAAGGCGGCGGGCAAGAAGATGCTCGTGATCCCGACCGCCAGCCAGCTGCCGGTGTGCGAGCAGATCGCCCACGGCACCGTGGCCATCGCCCAGAAGGTCGGCATGACCGGCAAGGTGCTCGACAACAGCGGGGGCGCCTCGGGCTGGATCCCCGGGATCGAGCAGGCGATCAGCCAGCACTACAACGCGATCGTGCTGATCTGCGGCATCGACCCGAACCTGATCACGCCACAGCTGCAGGCGGCCAAGCGGGCCGGCATCGCCGTGATCGATTCGGGGCTGTACGACAGCACGGTCCAGGGCAGCCAGACCTCGCCGCTGGTCACCGCCCAGACAAACATCCCCAACGCGCTGTCGATGCAGCAGTCGGTCGCCTACATGCGCTCCAGAACAAGGCCAAGCCGTTCGACATCTTCGAGATCCAGTCCAACGACGTCCCGGCCGGCGTCGTGATGGACCACACGCAAGCTGTACGGCGACTACGGCGGAACGCCCGCGTACATCCATGACATGGGAGCGGGCAAGATCCCGACGGCCGATGACATCGGGCCGACCCACCTGTGGCGGGCGTACGCGACGATGGACGAGGTGCTGCGGGTGCTGACCGGCGCCGGCGCGGTTCCGCCCAACAAGGACCCCGATCCGTCGCGGCTGTTCACCCCCCAGAACTACAAGGCGGTCAACGACGTCAAACGGTGGGTTCGGCACCGGCTTCGTCACCGCCTACACGAAGCTCTGGGGACTCGGCTGACGTGGGCGAGCCGTTTTCGCCAACCAGCGGGACGTGGGATCTCCGCCTGCGGAACATCACGCAGCGCTTCGGCGCGTTCGTCGCGCTGCGTGACGTCGACTTCGACGTCGGCCACGGCGAGATCGTCGCGCTGCTCGGCGAGAATGGCTCGGGCAAGTCGACGCTGGTCAAGATCCTGGCCGGCATCAACGTCCCCGACGAGAGCTCGCGGCTGTACCTGGGCGACCGCGAGGTGCCGCTTCCGCTGGCCCCGGGTTAGTTCCGGGACCTCGGCCTCAGCGTCGTGCACCAGGACCTCGGGCTGAGCCGGACCCTGTCGGTCGTCGAGAACCTCGCGATCGGCGGCGTGCAGACCTCCCACGGCGCGATCAACTGGCGCCGGGAACGCCGCCGGGTCGAGGGGGTTCTGGCGTCCTACAACCTCGACGTCGACCCGTCGCTGACCGTGGACCGCTCCCGCCGGTCGCCCAGGCGCTCGGGGCGATCGTGCGGGCCGCCGAGGAGCTCAAGCGCTACCGGGAGCGCGAGGACCTCCAGCACTCCGTGCTGTTCCTCGACGAGCCGACCGTGTTCATGCCCGACACCGAGGTCGAGTTCCTGTTCGAGCTCGTGCGCTCGATCGCGCGCGGCGGCACGAGCACCGTGTTCATCTCGCACGACCTGGCAGCGGTCAGGCGGCTGTGCCAGCGGGCGGTGGTGCTTCGCGACGGCGAGGTCGCCGGCCAGGCGCCGCTGAGCGCGATCTCCGACGACGACCTGGTCGAGATGATCGTCGGGCCCGCCAACGGTGCTCCTCCTCCACGAGCCGACCCAGGGCGTCGACGTGGCGGCCCGGGCCGAGATCCACCGGCTCGTGCGCCAGGGCGCCGCCGGCGGGATGGCCGTCGTCTGGGTGTCCAGCGACTTCGAAGAGCTCGCCCGGGTGTACGACCGGGTCCTGATCATGGCCGGAGGGAAGCTCCGGTCGGAGCTGACCGGCGACGGCGTCTCCGAGGAGGCGATCAGCACCGCCGTCTACCACTACTCGACCGGCGAAGGAGCGATGGTCGCATGACGAGCACACGGGCCGCCGCCACACCGGAGAACCCGACCGAGCGCGCCGCACCCGCACCGGGGCGGATGGAGCCGGCGCGATTGGCCGTGCTCGCCGAGCGCGCGGCGCTTCCGGTCAGCTGGATCGTCCTGATCGTCGTGTACAGGCCGGGCTCAACCGGTCCTCGCAACACCACGACGAGAGGAGTTGCGATGGGAGCAAGGCGTCGACGGTCAGATTCAGCGGGCCGGCCGCCGTTGTACTCGCCGGGTCGTCCGGTGGCGCGTC
>Ga0116217_10003117_pt1 | contig 15186 bp, 13 predicted proteins | sample Sb_taG_6_FD_89697 | JGI IMG/M metagenome (GOLD analysis project Ga0116217, IMG submission 89697) | Peat soil microbial communities from Weissenstadt, Germany - Sb_50d_4_PS metaG | ecosystem: Environmental > Terrestrial > Soil > Wetlands > Peat | place: Germany: Weissenstadt | collected 2010-09-21 | reverse complement strand
GCTGGCCTTCGGCCTGATCGCCCTCGTCGACGGCGAATTCGCAGCGCTCGTCCTCATCGCCGCCGCGCCGACCTCAAGCTGAAAACCGAGACTTCGTCACCGGGCTGCTAGAGCACGGGGCTGATACGCCAAGATTTGCCGGGCCGCGGCGAGGCGTGCTGAGCGAGCGGCCACATTATTCGCCAGATTGGGGTCGCAGATGAAAGTCGTCGTCGTTGGCGGAACAGGCACGATCGGCGCGGCTGTCGCCGCGGCGCTCGAAGCAAACAAACACGAAGTCATCCGAGCTTCGCGAAAGATCGCGCCAAAGATCGACATCTCGGATCCGGCATCGACCCGGAGATTCTTCACCGAGGTCAAGGATCTCGACGCAGTCGTCTCGTGCGCGGGAGACGCGAGGTTCGCGCCGCTCGAAAAGCTGACCGAGGAAGACTTCCTCTTCAGCGTGAGGAACAAGCTGCTCGGGCAGGTCAATCTCGTTCGATCCGCGCTGCCTGAGGTTCGCGAAGGGGGCTCGATCACGATCACGAGCGGCGTGCTGTCGAAATTTCCCATGGTCGGAAGCGGCGCGGTCTCGATGGTGAACGCAGGCCTCGAGGGCTTTACGCGCGTCGCAGCGTTGGAGGCGACCCGCGGCGTTCGCGTCAACGTCGTGTGCCCCGGCTGGGTCAAAGAGACGATGGTGAAATTTGGCATGGACCCGACGCCCGGCAAGGCGGCCGTCGACGTCGCGCGGGCCTACGTCGAGGCGGTCGAGGGATCGATGAACGGACAGACGATCGAGCCGAAGTGATCGTGTCGAGGAACCAACGTCATCCTCGGGTTTCCCCGCGCGAACGCGCTTCCCCGCTTGACGCGCCCCAAGGCTTCGGCGTCCTATCCCGCCCAGGCACCGTTTAGGGACGCCGGCCCTCATGTTTCGGACCTTGATGACGTCGCGGCGCTTCGCGCCGCTGTTCTGGTGTCAGTTCTTCTCGGCGTTCAACGACAATTTCGTCCGCAATATGCTGGTCATGCTCATTCTCTTCCGGTTCGGCGGGGAGAGCGCCAGCCTAGAGATCCTCCTCGCGACCATCGTTTTCATCCTCCCCTCGATCCCCCTCTCCGCGCTCGGCGGGGAGATCGCGGATTCGCATGACAAGGCGCTCATCGCCCGGCGGCTCAAATTCGCGGAAATCTTCGTTCAGATGATCGCGGCGGCCGGATTCGCGTTCGCTTCGCCGACGCTGCTCTATGTGGCGCTGTTCGGGCTTGGGGTCATCGCGGCATTGTTCGGCCCGATCAAATACGGCATCCTGCCCGATCATCTGCGGCGCGAGGAGCTCGTCTCGGGCAACGCGCTCATCGAGGGCGCGACCTTCGCGGCGATCATCTGCGGCCTCGTCTTCGGCGGCTTCGCGGCGGCGGCAGGCCGCTCGGCGGCGAGCGTGGTTGCGCAGCTCATGGTCATTGCGCTCGCCTGCTACGCCGCGTCGCGCTTTATCCCGCCGACCGGCGTCGGCGCGCCGGGGCTCAAGGTCCACAAGAACGTCTTGGCCTCCACCTGGACGGTGATCCGCGAAGTGCGCGCCGACGACCGGCAGTGGGTCGGCGCGATCGGCACGAGCTGGTTCTGGACCGTCGGCGCGGTGACGCTGTCGCTCGTGCCGGTCATCATCAAGTCGCGGATCGGCGGCGGCGTCGACGTGGAGATTGCGATCAATCTCTTCTTCGCCATCGGCATCGCCGCGGGCTCGCTCGGCGCGGCGGCGCTCTCGCAAGGGCGCATCGAGCTCGCGCCCGCGCCCTTCCTGCTCCTGGTGATCGCGGCGCTGGCGATCGACCTGGGGCTTTCGACCGGCGCGATGCCGGTCGCGAGCCGCGAAGTTCCGCTCGCCGAATTCTTCATGAGCGCCGCGGGCCTGCGCATCGCGCTGGAGATATTCGTTTATTCGGCCGCCGCAGGCCTGTTCGTCGTTCCGATCTTCGCTGCGGTTCAGGCCTGGGCCGGCGAGGACCGGCGCGCTCGCGTCGTCGCCGCGGTCAACGCCCTCAGTTACATGTGGATGGTCGGCGGTTCGCTTGCGACCATGGTCCTGTTGCAGGTCCTGAGGTTGAGCGAGCCGATGGCGCTGGTCGTCCTCGGCGTCGCCAATATCGCAGCGGCGACCTATTTCTTCCGCCGGCTGCCGGCGAACATCTTCGCCTTCAGTGTCCGTACGCTATGCCGCGCACTGTTCCGGCTCGAGGTCGTGGGACAGGAAAACCTCGAGCCCACGGAGCGGCCCAACGTCATTGCGATCAATCACGTCTCGTCGCTCGACGCGGCGATCGTCTTCTCGCTCATCGACGCGCCGCCGTTGTTTGCGGTCGACCCCGCCTGCGTTAAGGGCTGGCCAGCGCGGCTCTTTTTTAAATTCGCCCAAGCGCGTCTGCTCGATCCCGCGCGGCCGCTCGCGGCGCGCGCGCTCGCCCGCGAGGTCGGCGGCGGTCACCGGCTGGCGATGTTCCTCGACAGCCAGGCCGCGATCACCGGCCACTCGATGAAAACCTATGACGCGGCGGCTTTGATTGCCGAAAAAAGCGAGGCGCTCGTCACCCCGGTCCACCTCGCCGGAGCCGAGCGCACTTATTTCTCGCGCCTCAGCGCCGCCTACGTCGGCAGGCGTCTCTTCCCGAAAGTGACCGTGACAGTCCTCCCACCGCGCCGGCTCGCGACGCCGGCGGGCTTGCGCGGCCGGGCGAGGCGGCGGGCCGCCGGCCCGGCCGTTTACGACATGACGTCGGACCTCCTCTTCGCGGCGTCCGACATTCGCCGCACCGTTTTCGCGGCGTTCGAGGAATCGGCGAAGGCGCGCGGCCTCAAGCGCGTGGCGGTGCAGGATCCCGTGAGCGGTGCGCTGACTTTGCGCGCCTTTCGCATCGGCGTCGGCGTGCTGGCGCGCAAGGTCGCGGCGATTTCCACACGCGGCGAGACGATCGGCGTGATGCTGCCCACCGCCAACGGCGCCGCGGTGACTTTCATGGCCCTTGAAGCCGCTGGCCGCGTGCCGGCGATGCTCAACTTCACCTCCGGCTCGCACAATCTGGTCGCCGCCTGCCGGGAGGCCCGCATCAGGCTTGTGCTCACCTCCCGCGTCTTCGTCGAGAAGGCCAATCTCGAGCCGCAGATCGAGGCGATCGGGGCGCACGCCCGCATCGTCTGGCTCGAGGACATGCGCGCCGGCGTGACCGCGATGGATAAATTGCGCGCCGCGCTCACCGCCGGACGCCCGCTCGCTCGGGCCGAGCCCGACGATCCGGCGGTCGTGCTGTTCACCTCCGGCTCGGAAGGGGCGCCTAAGGGCGTGGCGCTCTCGCACGCCAATCTGCTCGCCAATATCGCCCAGGTCGAAACGCGTTTCGATCTGAGGCTCACCGACATCTGCTTTAACCCGCTGCCGATCTATCACTCCTTCGGCCTGACGGGCGGCCTGCTGCTCGGCCTCATCGGTTCGATGCGGATCTACCTCTATCCGACGCCGCTGCATTACCGGCAGATCCCGGAGCTCATCGACAGCGTTGGCGCGACCGTACTGTTCGGCTCGGACACCTTTCTGGCCGGCTACGCGCGCAACGCCAGCCCGTCCGGTTTCCGCTCGCTGCGCTATGTCATCGCCGGCGCGGAGCCGGTAAAGGCCGAGACGCGGCGCCTCTATATCGAGAAATTCGGCCTGCGCATTCTCGAGGGTTACGGCGTCACCGAGGCCTCGCCCGTGCTCGCGGTCAACTCGCCCGCGTTCAACAGAAACGGGACGGTCGGCAAGTTCCTCCCGTTGGTCGAGCCGCGCATCGAGCCCGTGCCCGGCATCGACGAGGGCGGCCGGCTGATCGTGCGGGGCCCGAACGTCATGATCGGCTACTATCGGGCCGACAATCCGGGCGAACTCGAGCCGCCGCCCGGCGGCGCGCACGACACCGGCGACATCGTGGCGATCGATGAGGAGGGCTTCGTCACGATCAAGGGCCGCGCCAAGCGCTTCGTCAATATCGCTGGCGAGATGGTGTCGCTCGCGGCGATCGAGGATATCGTTGCCGACCTTTGGCCCGATCATATCGTGGCGGCGGTCGCCGCGCCGGATCCGAAGAGAGGCGAACGCGTGATCCTCGCCACCACCTATCCGGGCGCGAGGCGGGCGGAGGTGGAGACACGGATGAAGATCAAGGGCGCGTCCGAAATTATGGTCCCTAGGTCGGTCGTCATCCTCGACGCGATCCCCCTGCTCGGCTCAGGCAAGACCGACTATGTCGCGCTCGCAAGCACGCTGCGCGAGCGGGGGGCGTGAGGGCGCGCGAGACCAAAATCGGCACGGGGGCGACGTTACAAGGGCCTCCTCGAGGCCGGGTCGCCGGCTCGGTGCTGCGGTCGCTGGCGGAGGCAACGCTCGGGCAGAGCGCGCCTTACAAAGCGCCGCCTCCGGAAATGGATAACGAAGAACTCCGCGTGGTCTCGATCGGGTCTCCATCGGATGTCGCAAGACAAGTTCGACGGCCGCCGGCTTCTGCCGGAATTTGACTTGTCGGCGCTGGCGTCCGCATGGCAGGTTGAATTGATGTGATGGTCGAATTCTCGGGGGCGGGAATGGCGCGTCGCAATTCATGAGGGGCGGACCTCCGCCAACGCATTGCGGGTACGCGCGCTGCTTCGCCTGCGCGAGTACCCCGGTACGCTCGACGGCGCCGCCGACTATCCGCTCAAGTTCGACCGTCCGATCTGCGCCACCGACCCGCCGCCGCTTGACCTGACGGCCGGGCCGGCGGCGAAGGCGGCGCAGTGAGCGGCGCATGACCGGCCGTCTTAGCGGCCTGAACCGGGAGGGACAAATCCATGCTGAGACAAACCTGGAACGCCTATCGCGGCTGGGCGAAATTCGCGCGCGACCAGCAGGCGGCGACGCAGCGTTGGAATCTGGCTGCGCTTCTCTTTGTCATCGCCGCGGCGCTCCTTGGCGCGGTCTCCGTCGCCCTTCCCGACTGGAGAGCCGGGGCGGCCCTGCTGGCGGCGCTCGCCTCGGCGGTTGCGGCTTTCCTCGGGCGGCAGATCGTCGGCGCCGGCGACGAGCAGAAATGGATCCAGGTGCGCGCGACCGCCGAAGGCCTCAAGTCGGAATGCTACCTCTACGGCGCGCGGGCGGGCGCCTACGGCGCAGCAGCCGCCGACGCAGCCAAGGGCATAGCCGATCCGGCCGCGGCCAAGGCCGCCGCCGATGCGGCCGCCGCCAGGAAACTCGCCGCCTTGAGCAGGGAGATCGTCAAGCAGGCGACCGACAAGGGCCTCGTGCGCGCCGACAATCCCGTCCCGGATTCGGGCGACAAGCGCGAGCCTCCCGCCTCTATGACCAAGGACTGGTATAAGACAGGCCGGATTCAGGACCAGATCGACTACTACCGGGAAGCGCGCCAAAAGAACCAGGAGGCGGCCGACAATCTCTGGTGGCTCGCCTTCGCGTCCGGCCTCGCGGCGATCGTCTTCGGCGGCCTCGGGGCGTTGGCGCAGAGGTTCGCGCCCTGGATCAGCGCGATGACGACGCTCGCGGCGGCGATCGCGGGCTACGGTCTCATCGACCGGCGCAAATATCTCATTTCGAGCTATTTCGCGATGCAGTCGAGCCTCGAACAAATTCTCGGGCTCGACGCAGAGGCCCCGATGAACCTCGCCGACCTCGTCACAACGACCGAGGACCTCCTCGACGGCGAGCACAAGGCGTGGCTGCCGCAGATGCTCGCCATGCAGCATCAGCCTCAGGACAAGTCCCAGCAACAAGCGGTCGGACAGGGAAGTGCTTGACAGCAGCGCGCGAGGCCGGACCCATCTACCTGGCTTTGCGGGAGAGGATCAACGCAATCAGGAGGAACCAGCCCATGCCAATCTCAAATCCCCAAGTCGTGGACTTTGGATATCTCGTCGCCTTCGCCGAAGGCATGTATGTGCCCGGGTCGATCACGCCGCACGACGAGCCGCGGGCCGCCGCGGCGGGCTGGGACATCGTCGGCCATCTGATCGCCCGCGACGCCATCCTGCCCGCCATGAGCAGCCTGGGTCCGAACGAGCCAAAAGCGTTGCGGCTCGGCGATCAGCTCGTGTTCTATGGATATCTCGCGCGCAATCACGCGGACCCCACTCGCTACGCCGCCGCAGTTCGCGGGACGAGCGGCTTCGCCGAATGGGTCATCGACGCCGATTTCTTTCTGCGCGCCGCCCCCTCGTCGCCGGGCGCGAAGGTCGAGCAGGGCTTCTGGAGCGTCTACGACAGTATGACCCTTGTCGACCTCGACGGCGCCGAGATCGGCGTTAACGCCGCAGACGGAATCGCGAAGACGGCGGGCGAGGCGACGGTCACTATCTGCGGGCACAGCCTTGGATCCGCGGTCGCTACGTATCTGAGCTTCGATGTCGCAAAGCTCTTGGGCGCAAGGGCGAGCGCGTGCCTGTTCGCCTCTCCTCGTACCGGCGATCTCGCGTGGACTACGGCCTACGCGGCAACAGTGGCGACGTGCCGGCTCATGAACTACATCCTCGACGTTGTCCCCTACGTGCCGCTCGACGCGCCGCCAGCGTTTCAATATTCGACGCTGCCCATGGCCGAGATCATTCTACCATGGGCTGCCCAGGCGGAAGTGCGGTTTGACGTCGTCTGCGACCACAACGTCATCTGCTATTGCGCGATGATCGACTACGCCGACACGAAAGCGCGGGCGAGCGCCCAGGACGCCGCGTCCTGGCGTTGCATCGTGGGGCCGCCGGCCTTCAGCCTCAACCGGGAGCTGACGCTCGCGCTCGCGACGGCGGTGACAGCCCTCGGCGGCGCGGCGGACGACGTCTTGCGGCTGGTTGACGCCTCGGGCCGCGCGAAGGGCGGGCACGTGTAGCCGGCGGAAGGCACACGGACATCCGGCCGGCGGTTTGGCTGGTTTACGCTTCCTCGCGCTTGCGCTACCGTCGTCAACAACCAAGGCCGCTCGCAATAGGCCGCGCAATGAGTGCAACCGCCAAGATCGCCGCGGCGCCTGGGGCGGCGCCCCGCAAGGAGACGGCGCGCGCGCTGGGGCCGGCGGCGCTGGCCTGCATGGGCGTCGTGTTCGGCGACATCGGCACGAGCCCGCTTTATACGCTGAATGTCGCCGCCAAGTCCGCCAGTCCGTCCGGACAAATCACGCCGGAAGCGGTGCTCGGCATCGTGTCGCTCATCTTCTGGTCGCTGATCGTCGTCATCTCGTTCAAATACGCGATCCTCATCATGCGCGCCGACAATCACGGCGAGGGCGGCATTCTGGCGCTGCTGGCGCTGGTGAGCCCGCGCCGCGCCAAGCAAAACCGCTGGCGCGCGGCCATGGTCGTGGTCGGTCTCATCGGTGCGACTCTGCTCTACGGCGACGGCACGATCACGCCGGCGATTTCGGTATTGAGCGCGATCGAGGGCCTCAAGATCTATGCTCCGCAGATGGAGCACGCGGTCGTTCCCCTCACGGTCGTCATCCTCGTCGGGCTGTTTCTCATCCAGCGCAACGGCACGTCGTTCATTGGCGGCCTCTTTGGGCCGGTCATGCTGATCTGGTTCATCGTCGCCGGCGTCCTCGGCGTGGTCGGCATCGTCAGAGCGCCGGCCGTGCTCGCCGCGCTCAACCCCCTGGCGGCCGTCACCTATCTCTGGCACGCCGGGCCGCTCGCCTTCGTGGTCATCGGCGGGGCGTTTCTGGCGGTGACCGGGGGCGAAGCGTTCTACGCCGACATGGGTCATTTCGGCCCGCTGCCGATCCGCGTCGCCTGGTTCGGCGTGGCGTTGCCGGCGCTGACCCTCAATTATTTCGGCCAGGGCGGTCTTCTATTGACCGAGCCGGGCGAGCTCGACAGCCCGTTCTATGAACTGGCGCCGCAATGGTCGCATTATCCACTGCTCGTTCTTGCGACGGTCGCGACCGTCATCGCCTCACAGTCGATCATTTCCGGCGCCTATTCGATGACGCAGCAAGCCATTTCGCTCGGCTTCCTGCCGCGCATGAACGTCATCCACACCGAGGGGCGCGAGATCGGCCAGATCTACGTTCCGTTCGTCAATTGGGCGCTCGCCGCCGGCACGCTGACCGCCGTCATCGGCTTCGGCTCCTCGGACGCGCTCGCCGGCGCGTTCGGCATCGCCGTGTCGCTCTTAATGGTCATCACCACGCTGATGGCGACGTTCGTGGCGCTGCTGGAAACACAATCCGCTGGTCGTCTATACGGTCAACGGCAGCCTTCTCGCGCTCGACCTGCTTTTCTTCGCCTCGACCTCGACCAAACTGTTCGACGGCGGTTGGTTCCCCCTGCTCATCGCCTTCGTCATCGCTTTCCTCATGCTGACATGGCGCAAGGGCGAGGAGGTGATGGACAAGTTCCGCATTGAACTTCGCGAGCGTGCGCAGGAATTCCTCGAACACATCAAGCGCGATCCGCCCTATCGCCTTCCGGGCACGGCGATCGTGCTCGGCCGCATGGCCAAGGGCGTGCCGCTTGCGCTCTCGCACAACGTCAATTGCAACCGCGTCCTCCATGACCATGTGCTGCTGGTCGCGGTGACGACGACCGAAACGCCCTATGTGTCGGACGAGGATCGAGTGGCCGTCACGACCATATCCGAGGGCATCGAGCGCGCCGAGGTGCGCTACGGCTTCATGGAGCAGCCGAACGTTCCGGAGGCGCTGGCGGCGGCTACGGCGCGCGGCCAGATCGCCAATTTCGACGCCGCTCGGGCGGTCTACTATACCGGCCACGAGACGATCATCCCCTCCGGCCTGCGCCCCGGCATGGCGCGATGGCGCGAGGCGCTGTTCGCGCTCATGCATCACAACGCCCAACGGCCCGGCGCCTATTTCAAGATTCCCGCCGCCCAGATCATGGAGATCGGCGTCGAATTCGAGATCTAGCGCCAGACGAGCACGAGCCTGCAACTTGTCACGGACGGCCCTCACTTTCGCCAAAGGAACAGCGAGGACGGCGCGGGCGGGCGATGGAAAGCCCGTATCGCCGCGAAAAGCAGGAGCAACGGTCGTGAGCGAACCGGCGTGGAAAACGACCAACCGCGCCCATTGGGACGAGAAGGTCGCGTTGCATCTTGGCCCGCGCGGTTACGACCTGACGAGCCTTCGCGCGGGGCGCGGCCGCTTCAACGCGATTGAAGAGGCGGAACTCTGGCCGGTCGACGGCAAGCGTGTCCTCCACCTTCAATGCCATTTCGGCGCAGACACCTTGAAACTGGCGCAACGCGGCGCGACCGTCGTAGGACTGGATTTCTCGCCGCCCGCGATCGCTGCGGCCGGTCGGCTCGCGAGCGAAGTGGGCCTCGCCGATCGCGCGCGCTTCGTTCAGGCCGATTTGTACGACGCGCCGGCAGCAATCCCGGAGCCGGCGGCATTCGATATCGTGTTCGTCACCTGGGGCGCGATCTCGTGGCTGCCGGAGTTACGTCGCTGGGCAGAGATCGTTGCCCACTTCCTGAAACCCGGCGGCTCGCTCTACCTCGCCGAGGCGCATCCCGCGGCAATGGTCTTCGATGATGCCGCTTTGCTGTCCGATGGGCGACCCGGCTTCTTCGCGCCCTACTTCTCGCGCGAGCCGGTAGTGATGGATGAAGCGCACGACTACGTGGACGAAACGACCACAGCGCACAATGCGACGACCTATACATGGATACATCCGCTCAGCGACATAATCTCCAATCTGATGACAGCGGGTTTGGTTTTGGACTGGTTTCACGAGCACGACGCCGTGACATGGCGCATGTTCAAGATGTTGGTGCAGGATGCTGATCTGCTGTGGCGCTGGCCGGATCGACCGTGGCTGCCGCTAGCCTTTTCGCTGCGGGCGACTCGCCGTTGAAGCGTTACCCCTGAACCGAAACAGACTCGAGCGCATGGATTGCGACGCTCGAGCCGGCGCCCCGTTCCCCGGCGCCTCCTTGTAACCATCGCGCCGCCATGCGAAGCTTTGCCTCATCAAGAAGACCGGAGCAAATCCGGCCTCAATTTCGAACAAGGGAGGACGCCCATGGTCAGGATGTTCGCGAGGCTGGCCCTCGCATTGTTTGCACTGTCAATGCCGTTAGCGGTTCAAGCGAAGACATTCTATTGGATCTCACACGGATCGCCTGCCGATCCAGTATGGACCTATTTCCTCGCTGGGGCGGAAACGTGGGCCAAGGACACGGGGCAAACTGTCAAGACATCGTTCCACAACGGAGACGTCCCCTCGCAGCAGGAAGCGATCCGCGCCGCAATCGCCGCCAAGGCCGACGCCATCGTCACCACCAGCCCCGATCCCGGCAGCCTCGTCGAGGTCGTCAAGGAAGCGCGAGCCGCGGGCATTCCGGTTGTCAACTTCAACACGCCGGACGCGAAAGTGAATTTTAACGCCTATGTTGGGGGCGATCTTTCGGTCGTCGGAAAAGGCTGGGCGCAATATCTCGTCGACCACGGCCTGGTGAAGTCTGGCGATTTTGTCTGGATGCCGGTCGAGGTTCCCGGCGCGAGCTACGGGGTCGAAGAGGAAAAGGCGATCGCCACCGTCTTCAAGCCGCTCAGCATCACCTGGGAAGTCACCGACAATACGCTCGATCAGGCGAACGTCATTTCCCGCATGAGCGACTACCTCACCGCCAATCGCAAGAAGATCAAGGCGATTATCGGGCTCGGCGATCTTGTCACCGGCTCGATCAAGCGCGTGTTCGATCAGGTCGGCGTGAAGCCGGGTGAGATTCCAGTCGTCGGCTGGGGCAACTCCCGCGACACCACAGGTGAAGTAATGGGGGGCTACGTCAACGCCGCCGAGTGGCAGGACCCGCAAGCCACGAGCTATATGGCGTTGTCAGTGGCCAATATGGCGACGTCCGGCATTCCGCCTGGATTCAACATCACCGTCGGCACACTTTACGGCAAGGACAACGCGGCGCTTTACGACAAGATCATGTCGGGCAAGTAGACGATCTCAGTCGTCGGCGCTGCGCCCTCGCACGTCGGAATCGTGAGCACGGACTCTGGGTTGGACGAGGCGCAGGAATCCTGCATCCTGAAAGCGCGGCGCAAGACGTTGCGCTCCGAAGGATGAAGCCGCCAACCGGAGGGGCTTGCGATCGCCTCCGTCCGCTGGTCAATCGGTGATAAGCGCTTGAAGAAAGAATCCCAACTCCGACGTCTCATTTCGGCGCCGGAGTTCGGCCCGTTCGTGCTGCTCGTGCTCGAGCTCGCAATCTTCTATGCGATCAATCCCGCGTTCCTGTCGGTTCTCAACATCAGCAACACGCTGACGTTCACCGTGGAGCTCGGGCTTATCGCGCTCGCGATGACGCTCCTGATGACGGCGGGCGAATTCGATCTTTCCGTCGGATCGCTGTTCGGCTTCGCGCCGGTCCTGATGTGGACGCTTTTTAACGGCGGCGTTACGTCGCTTAGCGTCGGGTTTCTGATAAGCCTCGTCGTCGCGGCGCTGATCGGCCTCTTCAGCGGGCTGTTCGTGACGCGGCTCAAGATCCCTTCGTTCCTGGTGACCCTCGGCATGCTGCTGGTGGTCCGCGGCACGGCGCTCTTCGTCACCAACGGCTTTCCGCAACGCACCTGGAGCGCCGGCGGGCAATGGCTCGCGAGCCTCCTGGTCGGCGACTTCTACGTCGGCCCGTTTCGGGTCTACGCCTCGCTGTTCTGGTTCGTCGCCGCGGCCATCATTCTCGGCTACGTTCTGACCGAGACGAAATACGGCAACTGGATTCAGGCGACCGGCGGAAACGCGAGCGCGGCGCGGGCGCGCGGCGTCGACGTCGCGGGAGTGAAGGTCGCGCTGTTCATCTTGACGGCGGTGATGTCCGCCTTCGCCGGGATCATCAGCTCGATCCGCACCTCGGCCGCCAATCCGAACAGCGGGACCGGCTATGAGCTTGAAGTGATCGCGATGGTCGTTATTGGCGGCACGGCGCTCACCGGCGGGCGCGGCACGATCGTCGGCGCCGTACTCGGCATCCTCATCCTGCGCGTGATGCGCAACGGCATCGTGCTGATCGGCGTGCCCGGCCTCGCTTATAACATCTTCATCGGCGCCATCATTCTTGGCATGATGGCGCTGCACTCCTGGCTCGAGCGCCGACACCAGGCGGAGACCTGACCGATGGCCGACGATCTGATCCGCATGGAGCACGTCGACAAGTTCTACGGTCGCGTGCAGGCGCTCGACGACGTCAACTTCAGCGTCGCCCGCCGGGAGATCGTCGGGCTATTGGGCGACAACGGCGCGGGCAAGTCGACGCTGATCAAGGTGCTCTCGGGCGCCGTCCGCGCGACCAGCGGCGACATCACCGTGCGCGGCAAACGAGTCGATATTCGCAACACCACCGACGCAATCGCGCTCGGCATCGAGACGATTTACCAGGATTCGGCGCTGGTGACGCAATTGTCGATTGCGCGCAACCTGTTCCTCGGACGCGAACCGATCAAGGGACCGCGCTTCCTCAATCGCATGGACGTGAGGCTAATGGACGAGGTCGCCGGCGACCTCCTCAGGAAGGTCGGCATCGGCAAGATGATCCCCGCTTCGACCCCGATCGCCTCGCTCAGCGGCGGCGAGCGACAGGCCGTGGCGATCGCGCGCGCCATGCACTTCGACAGCGATCTCATCATCCTCGACGAGCCGACCAACAACCTGGGCGTCGCCGAGACGCAGGGCGTGTTGCGCTTCGTACGCAACGCCCGCGATTCCGGCCACTCCTGCATCTTCATCGCCCACAACATTCATCACGTCTTCCAGGTGGTCGATCGCATCGTCGTCATGCGCCGCGGCAGGATCGTCGCCGACGATATCGATCCGAAACGAACCTCGGTCGCCGAGGTCGAGGACGTGATCACCGGCGATTTGGCGGGGTTGGCGCACTGATCGAGAGTGGCCCGCGCGGCGCCGGGCGAAGGCATGAATGCGAGCCCGTGCCAGACGACAGAAAAGTGATAAGCTCGCCCGCCCGAGACGTCTTTTCAGACGGGGTTTTGACAAAGACCATCGTGGCGCGCTTGATGTGTCAGGGTACCTTCCACCCATGCCTTGACTGCGAAACCAAGGCTCTTGCGCAGCCGCGACGCCTATTTCCCTCTGAGCGTATCTTTGATGCCGCCGACGGCGTTCTGAACCTTGCCCTCGATCTTGTCGGCCTTGCCTTCCGACTCCAGCTTTGCGTCGCCAACCGCCTTGCCAACCGCCCGCTTCACCGCACCTTTAACTTGCTTCGCCGATCCGATGACGCGATCTTTGTCCATGACTTCATCCTCAAAAACCTAGCGACGCCCATAAACGAGATAGGCGCCCTGACACTTGCTTAATCCTCGCTTGTGGCGATAATGCGAAGCGCACAAGCAGTCAGCATCGATTTCGATAAGCCGACATTTAGGTAGGGCGGATAGGCGCTGCAACCGGAGGTAGATCGTGTCGATCGGAACCATACTCGTCATCCTCCTTGTCATCTTTTTGCTTGGTGGTTTCAGCGGCCGCTTTGGTGGCTACGGGTATGGTTACGGTCACAGCGGCGTCGGCGTGATCGGCATCATCCTGATCGTCCTCGTCGTGTTGCTTCTCACGGGGCGGCTCTGAGCTGATTAGATTAGTCGGATGTCGAACGTCGTAGCTTTAAGACCCGACGACCGGCGACGAGGCAGAGTCACATCATCAAGAGAAACCGACCGCAAATACCCGATCTTCAACCCTGGAGAAAATGGCCAAGAGCGGCAAGCGGTCGCACTCGATCGCAGACAATCTTGGTAACCGCCAGCATCGGCACAGAGAGTATCGCGCCGGGAATTCCCCACATCCAGAACCAGAAGACGAGCGCCAAAATGACAACGACGGGATTGAGAGTGAAGCGTCGGGCTAGAAGCAGCGGCGTTATCGTCTCGCCCTCAACCAAATGAATTCCTAGGTAGAGCCCCGCCGGGAGAAACGCCTCCAACGGCCTGTCAATTGTCAGCAAACCGGCGAGCAAAAAGATGATGACGCCCAGTGAGGGGCCTAGGATCGGTACATAGTTCAACAGAAAAGCGACTGTTCCCCAGAGGACGGGGTCCCCAACCCCTGTGCACCACATCACTAGAGCTGTGGCGATGCCGACGACCGCGTTCATGACAGTAATTGTAGCCAGATATGCGGAAATATCGCTTTCTATTTGTTGCGAAATTTCGATTGCCTGCCGCTTATCTTGAAAACGCGGGAGTATCTCAACAAGGCGCCGCAGGAATGTGTCGCCTGACACCAACAGAAAATACAAAAACAGGACCGTGGTGAACAGGCCGCCGGCGAAGCTGCGTGTGCTTGTGAATAGCGTTGTGAGAAGAGCGCCGCCTCCTATAGGACCTGCCGTATCCGGTCGCGCGCCGGTCGCCCCAATACTGTCTATTTGTTGCACAAAATTCTGCAATGAATTGATTGGCGCTCGCAAGAAACTCAACCGCTCTTCAAGCCGAGGGACGCCCTCTGGAAGCTTCGCCGCCCAGGTGCCAGCGGTCCCAGATATCGCCGTTGCTAAGCCAACAACCGTTCCGCACAGTACAAGAATAAGCAACAGCGCCGCGAAAGCCCTCGGAACGCGGAAGCGCTCCAGGATACGCATGACCGGTTGCAGCAGGAGCTTGAGCGTGAAGGCCAAAACTAACGGTAATACTATCTCGGCGGCGACGTAGGCCATCGTCAGCAGCGCGAGCGCGAATAACCCACCAAGGAAAAAGACTTTCGCATCGGAGGGGAGCGGCATCTCGGCCGTCTGTTGAGGCGGCGGTTCGCTCCGAGTCTCGCCTTCGGGCCTTACGATCTCAAGCGTCATGCTCGTCAAACTCGCATAGTCGGTCCTCTCAAGGGAAGCCGTCCGTGGCCAAGTCTATCACTTCACTGTCGTCCGTCACGCGCGTCGGGCTCGTTCTAGCGAAGAGAACATTTTTCAGGTTCACCCACCCCGTCGACGCAAGGCGTCTTGCGCTTCATACGCGACGCGTGCAATTCCGGCCACTCTTGCATCTTCATCGCTCACAATATCTCCATCACGTCTTCCAGGTGGCAGGGCAGAATCCTAAATTGTTTAGGTGGGGTTAACCAAGTTCGATTCGAAAGGCGTGGGAGGATCACGCCATGTCGCTTGGGTTTCTCGATCATATGCGGGTTGTTCCCGACCACCGGAT
>Ga0116217_10003115_pt1 | contig 15192 bp, 17 predicted proteins | sample Sb_taG_6_FD_89697 | JGI IMG/M metagenome (GOLD analysis project Ga0116217, IMG submission 89697) | Peat soil microbial communities from Weissenstadt, Germany - Sb_50d_4_PS metaG | ecosystem: Environmental > Terrestrial > Soil > Wetlands > Peat | place: Germany: Weissenstadt | collected 2010-09-21 | reverse complement strand
CCGACGGTCTACGGCAACGTGCTGTTGGGCCCCACGGCCGAGGACGTGCCTGATCGGGAGGACACGGCCACCACCGCCGCCGGCATCGACGGCCTGTTCGATGCGGGCCGCCGCATCTTGCCCGACCTGGTCAACGAAGAGGTGACAGGGATGTATGCGGGCCTGCGTGCCGCGACCGAGCACCCGGACTACCAGATCACCATCCACGATCGTGAGCACTATGCCTGTGTCGGGGGTATCCGGTCCACCGGCCTGACTGCGTCCCTCGCCATCGCCGAGCACGTTGTCGTGGAGATGGGGGCCGGGGGGCTCTCGTTGGCCGAGGCGGAGCATGAGCCGGCCGTCCCCCACATGCCGCAGCTGGCCGAGCGGACGACGCGAGCTTTCGAGGATGCGCTGATGGTCGAGGGTGATCCGGCCTATGGGCACATCATGTGCTTCTGTGAGCGGGTCACCGAGGGCGAGGTGCGCGATGCACTCCGCTCTCCGGTCCCGGCGGTAGACCTCGGTGGTGTGCGCCGACGCACCCGGGCGACCAACGGGCGATGTCAAGGCTTTTTCTGTGGAGCCGCTGTCACGGCCCTCTTGGCGTCGGGGTGAGGGCATGAGTCGTAAGGTCGAGACGGTCGACGCGCTGGTCGTCGGCGCCGGCCCAGCGGGGTTGGCGGCTGCCACCGCGCTGAAATTGAGCGGTGTGGGGGTCGTCCTGGTGGTTGACCGGGAAGAGGAGGCGGGCGGGACTCCCCGCCTGTGCGAGCACACCGGCTTCGGCCTGCGGGATCTCCGGCGTGTCCTGAGTGGGCCGGTGTATGCCCGCCGGTGGGTTGAACGCGCGGTTGCCTGCGGCGCGGACATCAGGACCCGCACGATGGTGACCGGATGGGCGGCACCGGGTCGCGCTGAAGTGACGAGTCCTAGCGGGGTACTCGAGATAGACGCCCGGACGATCGTGCTGGCCACCGGAGCCCGCGAGCGGCCACGGGCGGCCCGCCTGGTTCCCGGGACGCGGCCCTCCGGGATATTCACCACCGGCCAGCTCCAGCAGTGGGTCCACCGCGAGCACCTCCCCGTCGGACGACGGGCCGTCGTCGTGGGTGCCGAGCATGTCTCCTACTCAGCCGTCATGACCCTGAGGCACTCCGGCGTCCACCCGGTGGCACTCGTCACGGACCTCCCGCGCCCCCAGTCCTATCACCTGTTTGACCTCTTGGTCCGGGTCGGCCTCAGGGTGCCGGTCTGGACCGGGACCTCTGTGGCCGGCGTGTACGGGCGCGACAGGGTCGACAAGGTGCTCGTCCGGGGTCCGGACGGAGACGAGCGCTCGGTAGCGGTCGACACCGTCGTATTCACCGGGGACTTCATACCGGACAACGAGCTGGCGCGTCTCGCCGGTCTCTCCATCGATCCCGGCACCCGCGGTCCCGCGTGTGCGGCCGGGGGAGTGACGACTGCCCCCGGGATCTTCGCGGCCGGCAACGTCGTGCATCCGGCCGAGACCGCAGATGTGGCCGCACGGCGGGCCATGTCCGTGGGCCGGGCTGCCGCGGCATGGCTGCGCCGAGGTGGAGACCGGACGATGCTGGGCGCGACTGAGCGGGTGCGGGTGGCGGACCCGTTGCACTGGGTGGTCCCGAACAGGGCGGATCCCGCACGCGAGGGCGACGAGCCCGTCCTGATCAGATCCCGTGTCTTTCTGGACCATCCCCGCGTCGTGGTGACCCAGGGTGGTCGGTTCCTGGCCTCCTACCGGCTGCGCCACATGATCCCGAACCGGTCGCATCACATCCCGTCCGACTGGTGGGGGCGGCTGCGGCCGGGGGAGGAAGTGCTGATCTCGGTGTCCTCTCGCGCCAAGGCGTAGGGCATCGCGTCGAGGCCACATCGCCAGCCGTGACGCGAAAGCGGCACCCCGGAGGGTGCCGCTCGTTCGCACATCTGCCCGCCCGGGGCCGACACCTGGTGACCCAGGGTCAGGACATTTCGGCGAGGATCTTGGCCTTCTGGTCGTTGAACTCCTGCTCGGTCAGAATCCCCTGGTCCTTCAGGTTGGCCAGCTCCTTCAGCTTGTTGATCAGCTCGTCGGAGTCCGGCGCGGCGGCCGGCTCCGGCGCAGCCTGCGGGGCGGGCTGCTGGGCCTGTGCCGCCGCTTGCTGCTGGGCAGCCTTCTGCTCCTGGTGGCCCCTCACCCCGCCGGCCACAACGGTCGCCGTCCCGGCGATCACGGCCGTCCTCCCAACCGTCCGCAGCACGGGGCGGCGTCGCATCATCGGCATGGTCGTCCTCCTTCTCTCTTTTCGGTCTCTCGGTTCGCTTCAGCTCTTGAGGGCATCGGCCAGCTCCTGCATCGCCGCCTCGATGAGGACCGGCGGGATGCGGGCGCTGTCGACGACCACCCCACCCGAGTCGCGCATCGCATCGGCCAGCGGCTTGGCCCACAGGTCCTCCCAGAGGAGGACGAGTGCGGAGTTGCCGGCCGGCAGGTTGGCGGCGACGTGGTCGAGGTCCTCGGTGTTGACGAGGCCACCGGCCTCCCCCTCGATGTCACCGAAGGCGGCCAGCTCGTCCATCTGGTCGAACTCGAGGCTGATGGTGTCGCCCTGTTCGTCCTTGCCGACGAAGACCAGGTCGAGGATGCGCACCACCTCGTTGGTCACCAGCTTCTCGATCTCGGGGATGATCTTCCCGTTGAATTCGTTGCCCGGGAAGGCGATCACGGTGTAGCTGACTGGGCCGAGCGTCATTGTGTCTCCTCTGCTGTGCGTGGTCTGGTCGATCGTAAGGGTCGGGTCGGCTCAGCCGGCCGCGAGGATCTTTGACTTCTGCGCGTCGAACTCGGCGTCGGTGATGACGCCCTGGGACTTGAGGTCGGCCAGCTTGGAGAGCTGGTCGGCCGTGCTGTCCCCGCTGGTGCCCGCCGCCTGCTTCACGTAGGCGTCGAAGGCCTTCTGCTGGTCCGCCGCTTGCTGCGCCGCCCGCTCGTGCATCTTGGAGCCCCGGGCGATGAGGTAGACGAAGACGCCCAGGAACGGGAGGATGATGACGAAGATCACCCACAGCGCCTTGGCGAGGCCACCCATGTCGTGGCTGCGGAAGATGTCGACGAACACCATGATGAGCAGCCAGATCCAGATGATGAAGAGGAAGAAGTACAGCATCGTCAGGAAGAAATCGAGAATCGGGTATTGGTAGGTTGCGGCAAGCATTGAGACTCCTTGTGTCGTTGTCATTGAGATGGGTCCCCCCGGCCCATTGCCGGGCGCCGTGCAAACCATAATCCGCCCACCTTTTTCAGGCCATTCTCAGGCTGCGGTCGCGCGTTTCGGCCACCGAGCCCACACATGCCACACGATTCCTGCATGGGGCTGTGGGGAGCCCGCCGCCCTGGGTCGGCCCCCGGGCCTTCCGGCGGGGCACCCCGGACAGGCATCAGACGCCTTCTTCGGCTTGAAGCCGACCGCTCCTGCAGGCGCCGGCGAACGTCTCGTAGTCCCGCTCGTTCTGGTCGGCGTAGGACTCGGCGAAGCGGGCCAGCGCCTTCTCGAAGGTGGTGCTGTTGCCCAGGTAGGAGGCCATGGCGATCCGGTCCCCCGAGCGGGCGTGGGCGCGGGCCAGCGTGTGGGCGCACAGCTCTCCGTAGACCTTCATCCCCTCCGGGATGGCGTTGTCCGTGTCGACCGATCCCTTCCAGTCCTGCAGCTGGCGGATGTAGTAGTCCCGGGTCACGCCGTCGATGCCGTCGGTGCGCTGCCAGCCCAGCAGGATGTCGCTGCTCGCCTGCATGAGCCGCTGCCCGGCCACCACCCGGGCCCCGTGGTTGGCGTAAGCACTCTTCTTCGTGAAGCGCTCCAGGACCGACGCCTCCGCCTCCTTCGCCTGCAGGAACAGGACGTCCTCGTGGCGGGCGCCGTGCATCAGCACGATCCAGGCCCGGGTGCCCACGCTTCCCACGCCCACAACCTTGCGGGCCATCTGGCTGAATTGGTATTTCTCGAGCAGGTGCCTCCGGTCCGTCGGCAGGCTCTGCCGGTACTGGTGGATCACGTCGTGGAACACTTCCACCATCGCCGCGCTCTGGACCTCGGGGAAGAGCTCCTCGACGGGCACGATGAGGGGCGGTTCGTTGATGATCCGCCGCCGTCCGTCGACGACGCAGGTCAGCTTGTCGAGCGCCTTCATGGAGTCCTTCGTATGGGCCTTCGTGGTCAGCTTGGTGGCGGTCGCCGCAATACGTGCTTGGGATTTGGAGCCCGTGGTCGCGGCCTGCTGCTCGAAGAGTGCCACCATGCTCTCAATCTCGACCCGGCTGTACCACACCTCCAGGTTGGTCATCGCCGCCATTTGCCCCATGGCCTCCCGGTACACCCGTCCCAGACCGACGACGGCCTCGGTCCGCACGCTCCTGGGAAAGCCAAGCTGGCGGGAGGCAACGACCATGCTCGCCGCCAGGCGCTTGAGATCCCACTCCCAGGGGCCCGGGTGCGTCTCGTCGAAGTCGTTGCAGTCGAAGACCAGCTGGCGCTCCGGGGATCCGAAGACCCCGAAGTTGGACAGATGGGCGTCCCCACAGATCTGGGCCGTCAGGCCGGATCGGGGCGTCGTGGAGAGGTCGGACGCCATGATCAGCGCCGCCCCCCGGAAGAAGGTGAAGGGCGAGACCAGCATGCGCCCGTAGCGGATGGGGACGAGCCCGGGAACCCGCGTCGTGGCCTGTTCCTCGAGCAGCGCGATCGGGTCGGGACGGTCGCGGGTCGCCTCGAACACAGAATGGCTCTCCCTGGGCGCCTTGCCCCGGGCCGCCTTGCCCTTTGCCTTGCTCTCCGCCTCGCTCAGATGCGGGAGTGCGTTGGGCACAGGGCTGTCTGCCAGTCGGATCCCCTCGTCAATCTCCATCGTCGGCCACCTCCCCGGACGCGCCACGGCGCAGTTCTGCCGTGTGCGAGGCTAGGCGCGGTCGGACCAGACGGATTGAGGGGCAGCGGAGGATCGAGCGTCGGCACACTCGCCGGCGGCCCGGACGACTTCGACGCTTCACGGCTCCCCGGCCAGGATCACAATGACGGAATTGAAGCCCAAGGCCGGCGAGGGTGAGGAACGACCAGTGACGGTGGACTTCGAGGGCCCGAACGCAGCCGGCGGCAGCGCCACGCCGGCCGATCCTGAACCCGCTCTCGAGAGCCCGGCAGCCCGCCGGGTGGGGATCGTGGCAGGGATCGGCCGCCTGGTCGAGGCCATCAACCGCAGCGACGATGCCGCCGTCGAGCGGGCCGTGCTCCAGCTCAGCAGGTCACGCCGATGGCTGGCTCCCCTGGCGATGATCGTGGGTGCCTTCCTCATGCTCTTCCAGGGCCTGAAGCTCCTCATCACCAACTGGCGCCTCACCCTGGTGCAGATCGTGCCCGCAATGTGGATCTGGGCCGCCATGCTCGACATCAAGATCCACGTCCTTCACGGCAAGCAGTTCCACGTCCTCCGCGGCCCGATCCTCATTCCGGCCGTGCTGGCGGTGACGGGCATCACGGCGGCCAGCTTCTACCTGAACGGCGTCTTCGCCTTCGCGATCTCCAAGCCGGGGAAACCCCAGATCCGCCCCGCCTTCGGGCAGGCGAACCGCCACCTCCGGGTGATCCTGGCCTGGGGCAGTGCCATCGGCCTCGCCCTCTCCTTCTCGTCCCTGATCGCGACCCGCTGGGGCCACTGGCCCTTCGCCATCAGCCAGAGCATCGTCGTCGGCATCATGATGCTCTGCTACCTGGCCGTACCGGCCCGCATCGTCGGGATTCAGAAGTCCAAGAACACCCGTGACAAGCTCGCCGCCACGGCCGTCGGCGGCGCCGTGGGCGCGGTCGTCTGCTCCCCGCCCTACCTACTGGGCCGCTTCGGCATCCTCATGCTGGGCTGGCACCACCTCTTCTGGCTGGGCGTGATCCTGATCGTCATCGGGGCAACCCTGCAGACGGCTGCCACGAGCGCGGTGAAGGCCGTGAAGTTCTCGGCCAAGTTGGTCGGCAACCCGTCGGCCGTGGCGGCCTCGGACACCGCGTCCTAGAGAGCCGTTGCTCACGCCGCGACAGCTGGTCGATGCAACCGGCGCGGGTCACCCGCGGCAGCAGCGTCGGCGGCCCGCCAGGTCCGGTAGCCACCGTCGAGGTTCCGGGCCGGCAACCCGAGCTCGTGGAGCAGCATGGTCGCCGTGTGCCCTCGCTGGCCGACCTCGCAGTACACGACGTAGGGACCACGGCCCAGCGTGGCGAGGTGCTCGCGCAGTGTGTCCAGGGGCGCGTTGACGCTGCCCGGGATGGCGCCGCGGAGATACTCGTCCTGCGTGCGCACGTCGAGAAGCGTCCACCCCTGGGCCATCAACCCCGCCAGCTCGTACGCCTCGACCACGTCGCACTCACCGGACATCAGATTCTCCGCCATGTAGCCGAGCATGTTCACCGGGTCCTTGGCCGATGAGAACGGTGGCGCGTAGGCCAGCTCCAGGTCGGCCAACGCCTCTGCCCGGAGGCCGGCCGCCATGGCCGTCGCCAGCACGTCGATCCGCTTGTCGACCCCCGACCCGCCAACCGCCTGCGCACCCAGGATGACCCCGTCCTCGGGGTCGAAGAGCAGCTTGAGCGACATCGGCTCGGCACCCGGGTAGTAGGTGGCGTGGCTCATCGGGTGCGAGTGGATGACCCGGTAGTGCCTCTTCGCTGCCCTCAACCGCCGTTCGTTCCAGCCGGTCATCGCCGCGGTCACGCCGAACACCTTCACGATGGCGGTGCCCTGCGATGGTGCCGGTCGGACGGTCCGGCCACAAATGGCGTCGGCGACCCGGCGCCCCTGCCGGTTGGCGATGTTGGCCAGGGCGATGAGCGAGGATCCGCCGCCGACCGAGTCCGCCTTCTCGACCGCGTCGCCCACGGCGTAGACGTCCGCCGCGCTGGTGCGGCCGTCGTCATCGACGGCGATACCCCCGTGCGGCCCCAGGGCGAGACCGGCCATCTCGGCCAGGCGCGCGTCGGGCCGGACCCCGATGGCGGCGACCACCAGGTCGCCCGGGATGGCTCTGCCGTCGGCCAGCACCACGCCGGCATCGGTCACCTCCGCGACGCCGACCCCTGTCTCGATCGCCACGCCGTGGGCCACCAGCTCGGCCGCGACGAGCACCGCCAGCTCGGGGTCGAGCGGGGTCAGCACCTGGTCGGCGGCCTCGACCACCGTGGTCTCGATGCCCCGCTGGGCCAGGTTCTCGGCCGTCTCGAGCCCGACGAACCCGGCGCCGATCACGACGGCCGTGAGCGGCTTGCCCCGGGCCTGGTCGGCCAAGATCTCGGCGTCCTCGACGGTGCGCAGGACGCGCACCCGGTCGAACCCGGGCAACGGGGGCCTGACCGGAGCCGCGCCCGGGCTGAGGACCAAGGCGTCGTACGGGAGCTCCCAGGTCGCCCCGTCGCCGGTGGCGCGCACGGTGACGCTGTGATCCGCCGGGCCTATCGCGACGACCTCCGTTCCAACGCGGACGTCGAGGCGGAACCGGTCGAAGAGTCGCTCGGGCGTCTGCAGCAGGAGGTCGTCCTCGTCCTCGATCACGCCCCCCACGAAGTAGGGGAGGCCGCAGTTGGCGTAGGACACGTGCCCCGAGCGCTCGAGCACGACGATCGACGCTTCCTCGTCCAGGCGGCGGAGCCTGGTGGCGGCGGACATCCCCCCGGCCACCCCGCCCACGATCACGATCCGGCGCGCGCCCATGGTCAAGCCAGCTTCATGAACATGCGCTGGACCTCTTCGAGCGGGTAGCCGTCGATCTCGGCCTCCTCCGGGTTGGCCAGGCAGTACGTCAGGCCGGCGGCCACGAGCCTGAATCCGGCCTGCTCGAGCGCCTTGGTCGCCGCGGAGATCTGCGTCACCACGTCGCGGCATTCCCGGCCGTTGTCGAGCATGCGCTCAATCCCGTCGATCTGGCCCGCGACGCGGTGGAGCCTCTTACGCAGGTCGTCGACCACTTCCCCGGGTAGCTGCACGTCGTCTCCTCCGGGCCGCCGGTCACTTGCGGCGGACCATCACCAGCATATACCCCCAGGGGTATTTGCACAACCTCGGCATGGCCACACCGCCGGCCCTACGATCACGCGCACCAACTACCGGAACGGTAGGCGCAACGTGGCAACGACACTGGAGTGGTTCGGGACCGCCACGTTCCGCGTGCGCGACGCCGGCTTGGACCTGTTCTTCGATGCCTATCTCGATCGCCTACCGGGTCTCGATGCTGTCGGCCTCTCGACAGCCGAGGTCGACAAGGCCGAGTTCGTGTTCGTCAGCCATGCCCACTTCGACCACCTCTACGGTGCCGACGTCGTGGCGTTGCGCACGGGCGCGATCGTCGTGTCGTCCCCCGAGTCGGCGCGCTGCCTGAGGTCGCGGGGGGTGCCCGAGGAGCAGCTGCTGGTCGTCACCGGCGGTGAGACGGTGCACTGTGGCCCGACGACGCGGGTGCGGGTCCTGCCCGCGCTGCACTCGTGCCTGTTCGCCCACAGCGAATCGAGCACGTCGATCCCCTGCCTTGGCGACCTCGACGTGAGCGCGCAGGACCGCGCCGCGACCGTCCGCGGGCTCTTCGACATCATGGGCTCGGTTCCGCCACCCGTCGGGCCCGCTCTGGTCGCCATGAACGAGGCGTGCTCGCTTCACGACGGAGGACAACTCGCCTACCTGTTGACGACTACCGGCGGCTCGATGCTGGTCAGCGCCAGCGCCGGCTACTGGCGCGGCATATTCGACGGGTTACGTCCCGATGTGGCGCTCCTCTCGCTCGGCGGGCGGCCCAACGTCGACGGTGAGCCGTTCCAGGGCTCCTCGGCGCAATACATGCTCGAACAGGTGCAGCTGCTCCACCCGGAGCGGGTGGCCTTCTGCCACCACGACCCGCTGTTCCCAGGCCTGCCCGGCGTTGACATCGAGCCTGCGGCCGCAGCGCTGCGCGCGTTGGGCGCCGGCGGCTACTTCGAGATGGAGTACGCCACCGGGCTGCGCCTCTTCGATTGAGGCCGGGTCCCTACCCCGCGACGAGCACGTCGGTCAGCACGTGGATGACCTCGAGGCCCGCCACCAGGCCGGCGTCGAGACCGTAACGCGCCGCCAGGGCCGACGGGTCGGTGTAGCTCACCTGCGTGACCCCGTTACTACCGGACCACACGAGGGCCTTCAAGGGGAGGTCGAGGGCTGCGAGCGGCGCGGCCCCCATGACTCCGGTCCCCGCCGCCGGGTTCCCAAAGACGACGAGTGTCGTCTCGCGTAGGTCGAGACCCACAGCCAACGCCTCGGCGCGCTGATCGATCACGACGAAGACCTTCACGCCCTTCGACGCGAGCAGCTCCAAGAGCCGGGCCACGGTTTCGCCCACCGAGCGCGGACTCGTCTTGGTGATGACGCCGGCGTCACCCGTCGCTGCCCCCGCCCGCTCCGGGGCACCCGGTGCGGGCGTCACGGCTGCAGGCATGGACCCGTCATGGCGGGTCGGCCTTACGAGGCCGCGGCCCGCACGGGTCGCGCGGCGTGGTTGTCCCGCAGCCGCTCGGCCGTCTCCCGGTCCTGCAGCGGCATCCCGATCCCGATCGGCACCGCGGACGTGACGTCGTTGCGGCACTGGGCGCACTCGACCACCCACGACCGATCCGGACCTCGGCTGATGATCGGGTGGTGGTTCTGCATCCCCAACTCCTGCACGTTCACCTGGAAAGGCGTAACGATAGCGATGCTTCCACTGCAGCGAAAATGTGGGTTCCCACCGCTCGCCATCCAGCGAACGTTCACCCCTCCGCAGCGGCCGCCGGCACGGGATTAGCCTCTCCCACGGTGCCCCCGCTCGCCTCACTCGAGGCCTACCTGGAGCGCATCGGGCTGGCCGGCCGGGCTGACCCGGAACTGGTGGAGATCCACCGCGCCCATGCAACGAGCATCGCCTTCGAGAACTTCGACCCGTTCTCGGGCACGCCCGTCTCGCTGGACCCCGGGGACCTCGAGGACAAGATGGTGAGGCGGGGCCGGGGCGGCTACTGCTTCGAGCAGAACTGCTTGCTGGCGTCGGCGCTCGAGTCGCTCGGCGGCAGGGAGGTCAGCCCCATGCTGGCCCGGGTCCGTCTCGGACCGGAGGGCTCGCCCCGGCCGCTGGACCACCTCCTGCTGCGGGTGACGGACCGGGACGGCACCGCCTGGCTGGCCGACGTCGGGTTCGGCGGCGGCGGCCTGCTCGACCCGGTCCCTTTCGAGGTGGAGACCGAGGCCGACCAGTCGGGTTGGCGCTACCGCCTGGTGGAGGACGGCCCTGAGCTCGTCCTCCAGGTGTTCCAGGACGGGGGCTGGAGCGACATGTACGGGTTCGTTCCCGAGCCAGCTCCGCAGATCGACATCGTGGTGAACAACTGGTTCACGGCCACCCATCCGGAGTCGCAGTTCGTGAACGGGATCATGGCGGGGTTGCGCAGCCCCGAGCGCTGCTCGACGCTCTTCGTCAACGAGCAGGCCGTGCTCATCGAACGCCCGGTCGGCGGGGAGTCAACCCTGACCGAGGTCCCGCTCCGGGACGTGCCGGCGCTGCTCGCCGAACGCTTCGGGATCGAGGGCGTCGTGCTCGGCGACGAGGGCCGCCTGGTGCTCGGGAAGAACTAGCGAACGCAAGGCAGCCAACGCCATGTGTGGCGCAGCCTGCCCGAAAGCTCGGTTCAGCTCGTGAGCTGCGCGTCGGCAGGCCGGGCGATGACGTAGATCAACGCGCCGATGAACGGGATGAGCAGGATGAGGATCGTCCATCCCGCCTTGGCCAACCCATGGTGGTCGCGCCGGCGGAAATTGTCGACGAAGCACCAGATGATGAAGAAGAGGAGCAGAAAGACCCCGGCGAACATCAAGAACGTCCAGAACAGGCTTAACAGTGGCCACGTGTAGGCGAACATCGGAGTACCCCCTTGGAAATCGACTGACGTAACAGCGTTGTCCCCGCAGACCGGACCCGAGTAGGGCCGAAGGTCACGAGACCCCCGAACCCGGAATTTCAGCTTGGCGCTGCGGTGCCTAGCCCCCGCTCACCAGGCCGTAGATGCTCTTCGCCATGAGGTACAGCCCGAGCCCCAGCGACAGGAACACGATCGCCTGGTCGGTGTGCGTGTTGATCCACTCGAGCAGCGAGTTGAGCTTGGTCCTGACCACTTGGGGACGGAGTGCGGCGTAGATCTCCAGGGCGAAGTAGCTGGCCGTGCACCAGAGGCAGAAGGCGAAGACGGCGAAGTACTCCAGGCCGGACGAGAGCTTGGCCTGGGTAATGGTTGCCACGCCCGCGGCGACGAGGACCCACGGTTGGAGCAGGAAGCCGAGCCCCGCGGCGGCCACCGGGTTGATGCGGTCGATGCCGGACATCCACCTGGGCTGCTTCTTGGGTTCGGTCGAAGCCGGCCTGCGCCGGCGCCGGTAGGCGATGAAGATGAGAGCAACGCCGATCGCCAGCTTCGCCGCCAACGCGCCCGTCGACGGCGCGCTCTGGGGAATCAGCGGCTTGCCGCCGGTGACGAGCACCGTGAGGGCGACGATCGCCACCAGGGTCAACAACCATCCGAGTGTGAACCCCAGGCCCTTGAGGATCCCCCGCTCGGCCGCCAGCAGCAGGATCATCGCCGTCAGCGGGATCGGCTCGAGGGTGATCACCAACCCGATCAGGAACAGATCGAGAATCATTCGTCCTCCCCCCGGTTCGCCAAGCAGCGCCGAACGTACTCGCTGAAGGTGGTCGGCCGCTGCCCCAGCAGCCAGGTGAGCACGTTGGGATTCCCGGTGATCCCGTAGCGGCCGTAGTGGCCGAAGAGGCGGCGGCGGGCGTCGGCGCGGTAGTCATCCTCCTCCGACAGCCCTAGGGTCACGATCGGATCCCCTTCCTGGCCGACCGCCTCGGCCCTCACGGTCCGGCCCGACACGGAGGTGATGACCTCGGCGAGCTCCCGGGCCGAGCGGTAATCGCTGCCGCACAGCTCGTAGGTGGCGTAGTAGTGGGCCTCCCCCTTCGCCACCACCTGTGCGGCGATCGTCGCCACGTCGTCGAGATCGACGTGGGCCAGTCGCGCGTCGATCGAGTACGGCTGGCGCAGCACGCCCGTCGACACAGCCTTCTCGATGTCCACGTTCTGCATGTAGTGCATGGGCTGGAGGATGGTGAAGGGCATCCGGGAGAGCAGCAGGTGGCGCTCCACATCCAGCTTCGCCTGGTGGTTGAGCAGCGGCTCGAGCTGGGGGTGCGTCACCGAGAGCTGGACGAAGTGCTCCACGCCGGACCGGCGGGCTTCAGATACGACGACGTGGCCCATGGCGGCCTCGTCGGGGTGCAGGGGCGGGCCGATGTGCACCACCACGCGCACCCCGTCCATAGCGCGCCGCACCTGGGACGCATCGCGCAGGTCGCCGACCGCCGCCTCGACCCCGACGTCCCCCGCCAGCTCGGTCACGGCGGGCACGATGTCGAAGGCACGCACAGGCTCGCCGGTCCCGCTGAGGGCCGGCACAACGCTGCGGCCCGTCCGTCCTCCGGCCGCGGTGACCAGGATCACATCGATGCCCCGGCCTCGGTCCCCGGCCACCGAGCCGGGCGGGGCGGCGGAAGCCGCCGGCCCTCCCCCTCCCCCGGCACGATCGGCAAGGGCGGGTCACGCACCAGTACGTGCGCCTCGCCGCTCGTGATAGCGAACTCAATCGCCCGCGCCACCAGTTCGGGCGGGTCCTTCTGGACGGACCACGGTCCGGACACCATATGGCCGGCGCGCAGGCTCTGGTGGAACTCGGTGTCGGTGACCCCCGGGTACACGACCGAAACCGCGACCCCCTGGTCCGCCAACTCCAGACGGCCCACCTCCGAGAGCATGTTCAGCGCCGCCTTGGTGGCGGCGTAGCCGCCCAGACCGGGGAAGACGCGCAGGGTGGTCGCCGAGCTCACATTCACGATCGCACCACCGCCGCCGGCGACCATGGCCGGCAGGACGCACTGGGTGGCGACGAGCGGCGCCACCACGTTGAGTTCGAAGACGGCGCGCAGGTCGACGGGGTCGAGCTCGAGGATCAGAACGTGGAGACCCTGGCCGGCGTTGTTGACCAGCACATCGATCGCCCCGAAGGTGGAAATCACCTCGGAGACGAGGCGCCGGAGGTGCGAGGGATCCGTGACATCGGTCGTCACCGCGCGCGAGCCGGGCAGCTCGGCGGCCAGGGCCTCTATCCGGCCAGTGCGCCGTGCGGCCAGCGTGACCTTGGCCCCGAGCGAGTGCAGGAGCTGGGCCGTGGCGGCGCCGATACCCGACGACGCGCCGGTGACGATGCAGCTCTTGCCGGAGATCTCCATGGTCGATCGCGGCCGCTAGTGGCGGCCACCCGGTGTTGTCAGACGCCCCGAGGGGATGTCCGAATGGCACTCGGGGTGGCTGCTCGCGAACATGGACGAGCGGCCGCCTGGGGTTGGGTTCCCCCCTCCGACAACGAAACGGCCCTTCCCGGTCCGGGATCGCGCCGGATCTGTTGAAGGCGAACTGGAGTGCCGACGGCCGTCGTCCATATGTCGATCATGCAATCGGCGGGTGTCGACCACTAGGGCCAATGGTCCCGCCAAGGCGTGCTCGGACCATGGCGGTGCATCAGGTCGAATCGATGGCTTGCCACTCCGTCTACTCGGCCCGGGACAGGCCCCGCACTGCCAGCACGAAGAAGACGGCGGCGAAGACCACCACGATCAGCAGCTCGAGCCACATGGGCAGCGGCCAACCGAACCAGGTGATGTTGGTCGAGAAGCGCGCCCGCGCCACGGCCGACATGTGCTGCGCGTCGAAGATGACCTGACGGAACGGGGCAATAGCGTAGGTCAGCGGGTTGAGCCGGGTGATGAAGGCGAGCCAGCTGGGCAGGCCGTTGAGAGGGAAGAGCGCCCCCGACAGGAAGAGCATGGGCATGAGCAGCATCTGCATGACCACCTGGAACGACTCCATCTTCGAGATCCGGCTGGCGACGAACACACCGAATGTCGTCATCGCGACGGCCATCAGCAGCTCGAGGCCGATCATCTGCACCACCAGCAGCGGGGTGAGGTGGATGCCCACCAGCGGCGCCAGTACCAGCATGATCGTGCCCTGCACGGCCGCCACGCTGGCACCGCCGAACGTCTTGCCCAGCACGAGCGTCGAGCGGTCCACCGGAGCGATGAGCATCTCGCGCAGGAAGCCAAACTCGCGGTCCCACACAATGGACAGCGCAGAGAACATTGCGGTCATGACCACGCTCATGGCGACGACACCGGGGTACACGAATTGGTGGAAGTTGAACCCGCCGACGGTGCCGACGAGGCCGCTCATGCCGTACCCGAGGACGAACAGGAACAGCACCGGCTGAATCAGGCCGCTCAGGATCCTGGTCCGGGTGCGCACGTAGCGGATGAGCTCGCGCTCCCAGACCATGCCGATGACGCGCAGCTCGCCCGTGGCGCCGGTGTGCAGCTCCATCGGCGGGGCCGGGACCGTACTTGGCGCCGTGATCGTGGTCATTTCGGTGCCGCCTCCTTCACCGCCGGTGGGCGCCGTGCGCCCGGGCGAACATGGGCATCGCACCCTCGGAGTGCTGCTCGCGGATCTCGCGGCCCGTGTAGTGCAGGAAGACATCGTCGAGCGTCGGGCGGTGCGCTCGCACCATCCGGACAGGGACACCGACGGACGCCACTACCGGGCCGACCGCCGCCTCCTCGTCCTCGACGTAGGCGGTCAGCCCGCCCACGGTGCGCTCGACCTTGTAGCCAGCCGCGCGCAGGGCGGCGAGCGCGGCGTCGTCGTCGGCGGTCTCCAGCGCGATGGTGTCGCTGCCCACGGCGGCCTTCAGGGCGTCAGGCGTGTCCAGAGCGATGATCTCGCCGTAGTCGATGATGGCGATGCGCTCGGCATTCTCCGCCTCGTCCATGTAGTGGGTGGTGAGGAAGATGGTGACCCCCTCTTCGCGACGCAGGCGGTGGATGTCCTCCCAGATGAGGGCCCGTGTCTGGGGATCGAGGCCGACGGTCGGCTCGTCGAGGAAGAGGACGCGTGGGGTGTGCAGCATCCCCCGGGCGATCTCGAGGCGGCGCGCCATGCCACCGGAGTAGGTGGAGACGAGATCCTTGCGCCGATCGGAGAGTGCGACCAGCTCGAACACCCGCGTGAT
>Ga0116217_10003109_pt1 | contig 15211 bp, 11 predicted proteins | sample Sb_taG_6_FD_89697 | JGI IMG/M metagenome (GOLD analysis project Ga0116217, IMG submission 89697) | Peat soil microbial communities from Weissenstadt, Germany - Sb_50d_4_PS metaG | ecosystem: Environmental > Terrestrial > Soil > Wetlands > Peat | place: Germany: Weissenstadt | collected 2010-09-21 | reverse complement strand
CTGAAGGCCGTCGCGCGCACGCTCACGCGCCGGCTGCGCGCCACCGATCTCGTCGCGCGCCTCGGCGGGGACGAGTTCGCCGTGCTCCTCCCCCACATGGACCGCGAGGGCGCGGAGATCGTCACCGAGGACCTCATGCGCGTCATCGACTCCTGCGCCGTGGACGCCGGGGACACCCTCGTGCACCTCGCCGGCTCCGCCGGCTTCGCGCTCATCGACAGCGGCACCCTCCGCGACGACCAGGTCCTGATCGAGGCCGACCGCGCCATGTATGCGGCCAAGCGCGCCCGCGCCGCCGCCGCCGTTTAGATGTGGTAGATGCTCGCTCCGGCTTCGCGCGCCTCGCGCTCGATCACGTCGGCGATGGTCGTCTCCCCGAGCACCTTGCGCGCGGCCGTCGCCGCGTCGGTGAAGATGCCCTGCGCGTCGCGTCCCAGCGGACCGTCCAGCAGCTCGACGACCTCCAGCACGCTCACCTCGGCGGGATCGCGGGCGAACATGTAGCCGCCCTTGACGCCGCGCTGCGAGCTCAGCACGCCCGCCCTGCGCAGCACCGCGAACAGCTGCTCCAGGAACTGCACCGGCACCTCCCTGCGTTTGGCGAGGTCGCCGATCGGCACCGGCCCCGCGCCCGCGCCGCTGCGGCCCAGCTCGGCCAGCGCCAGCACGGCGTAGGGGGACTTGCTCGTGATCGACATCATCGCGCCTTCACCACCGCGCGCTGGATGCTACGGGTCTACAGCCAGCCGCGCTCGGTCGCTATCAGCACCGCCTGCGCGCGATCCACCGCGCCCAGCTTGCCGTAGATGTTGTGCAGGTGCGTCCTTACGGTGCTGGTGGAGAGCGTCAGCTCGTGGGCGATCTGCTTGTAGACCTTGCCCTCGGCCAGCCTCTGCAGCACGCTCAGCTCGCGCCCGGAGAGCGGGCAGGGGTCCACGTGGCGCTGGCGCTGGCTCACGGGGTTGGGCAGCTCGTACATCACCCTTCGCAGCTCGTTCGGGCCCAGGCCGATCATGCGCGCGCTCTGGAGCATCTCCGCCGGGGACACCGCCGCGCCCTGCTCGTAGTGGGCCAGCATGTCCGCCAGGCGCACGAACGCGGCCTCGCCCACGGACTCCGGGCTGTGGTGGCGTTCGATCACCGTGGCGATTCCCACCGGCATCCCCCAGCGCCGGGCCAGCACGCCGCCCACCAGCGCGTGATCCACGCCCAGCTCGCGGCGCTCCTGGTGGATGCGCTGCTCGGGGGTCTGCGCGCCCTGGTGCACCTGCTCGGGGTAGCCCGGGTAGGCGTGCAGCAGCACCAGCTTGCCGATGTCGTGCAAGAGGCTCGTCACCGTGAGGCGGTCGCGCTGCTCGTAGCCGACCTCGCTCGCCAGCCGATCGGCCGCGTGCTGGGTGGCCAGCGCGTGCAGGCGAAAGCGCTCGGGCGCGGCGTCCCACACGCTCGCGCGCTCGAAGAAGTCGAAGGTGCGCAGGCGGCTCGCCAGCGCCTGCACCGCCTGGGGGGAGAGCAATTCCACGGCGCCCACCGCCGTGTCCACGCGCCCGCGAGCGCCCTGCGCCTGGTTGGCCATGCGCAGCACCGCGATGAGCAGCGCAACGTCGGACTCCACCGCGCTCACCACATCCGCCGTGGCCACGTGATCCTTGGAGGTCACCATCAGCAGTCGCTTGCGCGACTCGGCCAGCGCCGGGAACGCCTCCAGGGCTTCGAATGCCTGCGTCAGGCGCCGCCCGTGGCCCTCGTTCTGATGGCGTGTGCCCTCCCCCTTCGGCTTGGCTGCTGCTGCCTGCATATGCTGCCTTTCCCACCTTGGAATCGTCCATGCCCAGTCCATTGGGCGCGTATAGAGCCTCCTATCGGCAGCCGTGGACGGATAATTGAGCGCTTACGCCGCCCGGCTGGCCGCCAGCGCCGCGTCGATCCGGCGCAGGCTCTCATCTCGGCCCAGCAGCGCCACGCTCTCGAAGATGCCCGGAGAGACGGCGGTGCCCGCGATCGCCACTCGCAGCGGCTGATAGATGTCGCGCGGCTTGCATCGAAGGCGCTCCTGCAGGGCGTCCAGCGCGCGCTGCACGCCCGCCTCCTCGAAGCTCTGCGCCTGCGCCAGCGCCGCGCGCGTCTGCGCCAGGGTCTCCCGGCCGCGCTCGTCCAGCCACTTCGCGCGCGCCTGGGGATCGTCGCCCGCACCGTCGAAGAGGAAGCCCGCCAGCGGCCAGAAGTCGGCCAGCGTCTGGATCTTCTCCTGGCTGATCGCCGCGGCCTGGGCGAGGCCCTGCAGCCCCTCGCGGCCGGTGAACCGCTCCAGGCGCCGCGCCAGCTCCGCGGGGGCCATGTTGCGTATGTACACGCCGTTCAGCCAGCGCAGCTTGACCTCGTCGAACTGCGCCGGATTGCGGCTCACGCGCTCCAGCGCGAACCGCTCGATCAGCTCCTCGGTCGAGATGACGGTGGCGTCGTCGTCGGATCCCCAGCCCAGCAGGGCCAGGTAGTTGCGCACCGCCTCGGGGAGATAACCCGCCTCGCGCAGCTCCTGTACGGAGGCGGCCCCGTGGCGCTTGGAGAGCTTGCGCCCATCGGGCCCGTGCAGCAGGGGCAGGTGCGCATACAGCGGCTGCGGGGCGCCCAGCGCCTGGAGCACCAGCAGCTGCTTGGGGGTGTTCGAGAGGTGATCCTCGCCGCGCACCACGTGGGTGATGCCCGCGTCCAGATCGTCCACCGCGACCGCGAAGTTGTACAGCACCGATCCATCGGAGCGGGCGATCACGGGGTCGTCCAGGTGCACGTGCTCGAAGCGCGTCTCGCCGCGGATGACGTCGTGCACCACCGTGGCGCCCTCGTCGGGCACCCTCAGGCGCACCGCTCCCTCTTTTTGATCCCCCGCCCGCCCCTCTCCGCGGAAGCCGCGCTGCGCGCCGTGGCGCTGTTTGTATGCCTTTACGTCATCGGCCGTCGCGGTCGAGTGGTAGGCGTGCCCGGACTCCAGCAGACCCTGCAATGCCTCGCGGTGGCGCTCGGCGCGCTGAGACTGGAAGATCGGGCCCTCGTCCCAGTCGAGCTCCAGCCAGCGCAGCGCGTCGAGGATCTGCTCCACGTTCTGCGGCGTGGAGCGCTCGCGGTCGGTGTCCTCGATGCGCAGCACCAGCCTCCCGCCCGAGCCACGCGCCAGCAGCCAGTTGAACAGGGCCGTGCGCGCGCCGCCGATGTGCAGGGCGCCCGTGGGCGATGGAGCGAAACGCAAACGCATAGGGTTCGCCGGGACATGCTAATCGGAGCTCACGTCTCACCGGCCGGCGGCCTGCCCAAGGCGATCGAGCGCGGCGAGGCGCTGGGGGCGCGCGCCATCCAGATCTTCAACCAGTCCCCGCGCCAGTGGCGGCCCACCGCGCACAGCGACGCGGACATCGCCGCCTTCCGCGAGGCCATGGATGGGAGCCCGATCGATGCCGTGCTGATCCACGCCGTCTACCTGCTCAACTGCGCCTCCGAGGACCCGGACATCCGCGCCAAGTCGCTGAACTCGCTCATCCATTCCCTGCGCGTGGGGCAGCGGATCGGCGCCCAGGGGGTGGTGCTGCACCCCGGTTCGGCCAAGACCGGGGATGTCGATGCCGCCATCGCACGTGCCGGAGCCACCATCGCCGAGGCGCTGCGAGAGAGCGAGGGATGTCCCCTGCACCTGGAGAACACCGCCGGCGCCGGCGGCACGCTGGGGCGCTCGATCGATGAGCTCGCGGCTCTGATCGACGCGGCCGGCGGCAGCGAGCGGCTGGGACTGTGCCTGGACTCCTGCCACCTCCTGGCCTCCGGCTATGACATACGCACCCGCGCCGGCATGGACGAGGCTATCGCCGAGGTGTCCGAGAAGGTCGGGCTCGAGCGGCTGGGGTCGTTGCACCTCAACGACTCGCAAACCCCATTGGGCTCCAACCGCGACCGCCACGCCAACGTCGGCGAGGGGGAGCTCGGCGAGGAGGGCTGCGCCGTCTTTCTCGCCACGCCGGCCTTCGACGGTCTGGCGTGCGTGCTGGAGACTCCCGGCGTGGAGCGCTCGGGATCCACGCGCGCGGAAATCGCCCTCAGCGTGAAGCTGCGCGAGCGGGGGCTGGCGCAGAGCGGGCGGCGGACGGCGCGCGGTTAAGCCGCGGCGAGCGCGGGCGCATGCGCCGGCAGCGCAGGGGCGGGAGGGAAGATCTCCTCCAGTTCGGCGTGCAGCGTGGGCGTGGACGCCACGCGGTATGCCTCGCCCAAGCGCAGCCAGCGCCGGCTGGCTCCGGCGACCAGCTCCAGCACGACCTCGAAGGGGCCGGGGTTGTTCTCGGCCGCCTGCTTGAAGTCCTCGATCGCGCTCGGCGTCAGCCTGGCCAGGTCCACGCGCACGCGCAATGGCTGCGCCGCCTCCTCGCTGCGCTTGACCGCGTCCTCGCGGGCGCTCGCCCGGGCCTGCTCGATCTCCTGCTCGGTGGGAGCGAAGGGCTCGACCGACTGCGCCACGATGCACGTCTTGCCCGCTTCCTTGTGGTCCACGCGGCCGCGCACCAGCACCACCTGGTCGACGGCCAGAGCGCCCTCGTGCTCGGCCAGGGCCTTGCCGAACACCAGTATCTCCACGGCGCCCTCGAGGTCGTCGAGCGTGGCGAACATCATGTGGTCGCCGTTGCGCGTGCGTATGCGCTTGGCCTCGACGATGATGCCGCCCACCGTCACCCAGTCCTTGTCGCGGCGGTCGCTCAGCGCCGCCAGGGCGCAGTCCACGCGCGCGCGCAGCGCCTCGCGCAGGGGCTTGAGCGGGTGCGCGGAGATGAACAGGCCGATCGCCTCCTTCTCCACCGCCAGCAGCTCGGCCTGGTCGAACTCCTCGGAGGGAATGGGAGGATGGCTGGGCCGCATAAGGCTCGCCCCCGGGAGCGGCCCCCCGCCAGTGCCGGCGCCGTTCGCGGCGGCGGAATCGAGGTCGAAGATCGAGCCCTGGCCGATGAGCGCGTCCTGCTGGGCCTTCTGGCCCGCGCCCTGAGCCTGTTCCATCACCGCCAGCATGCCCTTGCGCGTGGCGCCGGTGGAGCCCAGCGCGCCGCACTTGATCAGCGCCTCGATTGCCTTCTTGTTCACCGCGCGGTTGTCCACGCGCTCGCAGAAGTCCCATAGCGAGCTGAACGGACGGGCGGGGTGGCCGGGGCCAGATCCTTCGCGCGCGCGCTTGATCGCCTCCACGGCCTGGTGGCCCACGCCCTTGACGGCGTCCAGGCCGAAGCGGATGTTCCCCTCCACGACGGTGAACTCGTGGTCGGAGAGGTTCACGTCGGGCGGCAGTATCTCGATGCCCATCTCCTCGCAGCGCGCCACGAAGTAGGGCACCTTGTCCTTGGTGGACATCACCGAGGAGATCAGCGCCGCCATGTACTCCGCGGGGTAGTTGGCGCGCAGCCACGCCGTGCGGTAGGCGATCAGCCCGTAGCAGGCGGCGTGGCTCTTGTTGAAGGAGTAGTCCGCGGACTTCTCGTTGGTCTGCCACAGGAACTCGATCGTCTCGGGGCGCGTGCCCGAGGCGCGGCAGCCCTCGACGAACTCGGACTTCAGCGCGGCCATCGCCTGGCGGTTCTTCTTGCCGATCGCCTTGCGCAGATCGTCGGCCTTGGCGCCGCTGAAGCCGGCCAGCTCCTTGGCGATCTGCATCGCCTGCTCCTGGTAGAGGATCACGCCCTTGGAGGACTCAAGGATCGGGCGCAGGCGCTCGTCGGGGTAGGTGATCTGCTCGGGGTTGCGCTTGCCCTTGGCGTACACCGGAATCTGGTCCATCGCCCCCGGGCGATACAGCGCATTGAGCGCCACGAGGTCGTTGAACTCGTCCGGGCGCACCTTCTTGAGCGCCTCGCGCATGCCCTCGGACTCGAACTGGAATACGCCGACGGAGTCCCCGCGGGAGAGCATCTCATATGTCTTGGCGTCGTCCAGGGGCAGGTTGGTCATGTCCGGGCGCACCCCCGGCTCGCCATCGGGCGAGTGGGATTCCGCAGATCGCTCGATGATGTCCAGGGCGTCCTCGATCACATCGAGGTTGCGCAGGCCCAGGAAGTCCATCTTCAGCAGGCCGATCTCCTCGATCGGCTTCATCGAGAACTGCGTGACGGTGCGGAACACGCGCTCGCCCTCGCTGGTGCCCGCGTCGGCGAGCTGCAGGGGCACGATGTCGGTGAGCGGGCGGTCGGCGATCACCACCGCCGCGGCGTGGATCGAGGAGTTGCGCACGATCCCCTCAAGGCCCTTGGCCACGTCGACGATCCTGCGCGCGTCGAGCTCCTCGTCATAGGCCTTGCGCAGCGGCTCGCCGGGCTTCAGGCAGTCCTCGAAGGAGGGCGCGCGGCCCATGATCGGGTCGGGGATCAGTTTCGCCAGGCGATCGCCGGCGCCGTAGTCGTAGCCCAGCACCCGCGCGGCGTCGCGCGTGGCGGCGCGGGGGAACATCTTGCCGAAGGTCACGATCTGCGCGACGGACTCGCGGCCATACTTTTCTGTCACGTACTTCATCACGCGCTCGCGCCCGCGCACGGAGAAGTCGATGTCGATGTCCGGCATCGACACACGCTCGGGGTTCAGGAAGCGCTCGAACAGCAGGTCGTAGCGCAGCGGGTCCACGTCGGTGATCGCCAGGCAGTAGGACACGATCGACCCCGCCGCCGAGCCGCGGCCGGGGCCCACGGCGATGCCGTTCTCCTTGGCGTACTTGACGAAGTCCCACACGATCAGGAAGTAGGCGTTGAAATCCATGCGGTCGATCACGCCCAGCTCCATCTCCATGCGCTCCAGCGCCGTCGCGGGCGGGGGCTCGCCGTAGCGCACGCGCAGGCCCTCCTGTACGCGCGCGCGCAGGTACTCGCGCTCGGTGCTGCCGTCGGGGGTGGCGAAGCGCGGAATCAGCTGCTTGCCCAGCTCCAGCTCCACCGAGCAGCGCTCGGCTATCTGCAGGGTGTTGGCGATCGCCTCCGGCCACTGCGCGAAGGCATCGGCCATCTCCTTGCAGTCGCGCAGGTAGAACTCGTTGCTGTCGAACGTCAGCTTGGGCGCCGCCAGCGTGCTCTTGGTCTGCACGCACAAAAGCGCCGTGTGGTGGTCGTAGTCCTCGCGGCGCAGGTAGTGCACGTCGCCCGTGCCCACCAGGCTGCCGTTCACCTCGCGGGCGATCTTCACGATCCCCTCGTTGCACTTCTCCTGGGGGGCGAGGCCGTTCTTCTGCAGCTCGAAGTAGAGGTTCTCGGGGCCGAAGATGCGCAGCAGATCGTCCGCGTGCGCGCGCGCGTCCTGCTCGCGGTCCTCTAGCAGGCGCTGGCAGAAGCGCGAGGCCAGGCAGCCCGTGAGCGCGATCACGCCCTCGGAGTGCTGCTCGATCTGGCGCAGGTCTACTGTGGGCTTGCCCCGCTGCAGGCCCTCCAGGAAGCCCGCCGAGGAGAGCTTGACGAGGTTGCGGTAGCCGGCGTCGTTTGCGGCCAGCAGCGTCAGGTGGTTGCGCTCCACCTTGCCGGGGCCCCTGGCGGCGTGATCGTCCACGAGGTAGATCTCGCAGCCCATCACCGGCTTGACGCCGTGCTTGGCGCAGGCGCGGTGGAGCTCGACCGCGCCATTCATCACGCCGTGGTCGGTCAGGCCCAGGGCGGGCTGGTCGAACTTCGCGGCGCGCTCGGCCAGCGCGTCGATCTTGCACGCGCCGTCGAGCAGCGAGTACTCGGAGTGCACGTGCAGATGGGCGCAGGCGGGGTTGGTCATCGGGGGGGATCTTAGGCGGCGCGACGGCGGAGGGCGGGCGGGGTCAGCGGGGCAGTCCCTGGGCCCGATCCGACCACTCCAGCAGCAGCTCCAGAGGCTGGGGCGAGCCCTGCGCCAGCACCTGCTCCCCGGGCGGCAGCGGCGCACCCGCGAGCATGCACAGGAACGCCCGCTCGCTCAGGGTGACGGTGCTCAGCGGCGCCTCGGCGCGCACCCTTGTGACCGCGAGCGGCTGCCCGTCGCGCGCCTGCACGTACAGCGTCGCGCTCGGCGGGGCGGGCGGACTCTGGATCGCGAAGGCCAGGACGAAGCGCTGTCCCTTCGTCCACTGCGGCGGGATCGCCTCCGACAGCGCCAGCAGCAGCAGGCCGGGCCAGACCTGTACTGCGGCCTCGGCCAGGTCCGACAACGCCAATGGTGCGCGGCGGGCGGACAGCAGCCGGCGCAGCTTGCGCCTGGAGCCGTGCACCTTCACACTCGCCAGGCGCCGCCCGGCGCCCCCGGCGGCCAGCTCGGCGAACGCCGCGGCCGGGCCCTCCAGCAGGAAGTCGCCCCGCTCGGGGGCGGGTGAGGACGTCACGCTCGCGGCGGTGGGCGTGGATGTCGCAGGGGACGGTCTGCGCACGGTGCTCCGCTCGCCCTCGATCCGCACCTGCACGTCGCCCAGGCCCTCGATCCGCATGGTGTAGCTCAGGGGCCGCTTGGTCCGCTTCACCCGCTGCGCCGGCAGCAGTTCGCAGATCAGCTCGCCCGCCAGCTTCGCGTCGCGGCCTTCCGCCACGCGGCGGATCGCGGGCGCCAGCCACGATCTGCGCTCCGTGCTCAGGGCCAGCACGCGGGGGGTGAACGGCGCCGAGGTGGGCTCTGGCTCCAGTGCCTGTGCCGCGGGCGCGGGGGCGGGCTCGGGTCGCGGCTCTGCCTCGGGCTCTGGTGGTGCCGGTGCCACCAGCGCGGAGATGGGCTCAGGTCGCGGCTCTGCCTCGGGCTCTGGTGGTGCCGGTATCTCCGCCTCGGGCTCAATCGGCACCGCGACGCGGGCTCGCAGCCGGGCGACGGCAGCGGCAAGCGCCTGGGCCATCTCTTCACGGTTGGGCTCTTCTCGTCCCGACTCCGCGGCGGATGCCCCCGACTCCACAGCCCCTCGCAGCTGGACTGCGATGCCCCGGAGCTCGCGCACGATCGCCTCCATGCGGGCGTGGGAGCGGCGCATGTCCTCGAGCTGGTGCACCAGGTCCTGCTCGCGGCGCGCGAGATCTGCCTCGCGGCGTGCCTGATCGGCCTCGCGCTCGGCCAACTGCTGTTCGGCGCGGCGCGCCACGGCGCGCCCAGTGGATGCCTCCTGCTCTGCCTCGGAGAGCTCCCGGCGCACGACCTCCAGGCGCTCGGCCAGTTCGCGCGCGTGGCGCTCGCCGGCGGCCAGGCGTCGCTGGAGGCGATCGAGCTCGCCGCGCTGCTCGCGCTCTAGGCGCTCGCGCTGTTCCTCGGCCTCCACGCGCAGCTGCTGCTCGGCGTACTCGCGCTGCTTGACGCGGCGCACCTCGTGTTCGCGCTCGGCCAGCTGCTCAGCCGCGCGCCGCTGCTCCTCCTCGGCCTCGCGCACGCGCCGGCGCAGGTCGGCGAGGTGGGACTCCAGCGTACGCACCGTCGCCTCGGCGGCCTCCGCGCGGCGCATCAGCGCGGCGTCCCCCAGCTCCGCGCGGCGTGCACGGCGCGCGGCCAGGATGTCGCTCTCGGCGGGGCCGCTGGGGCCACCGGAGCCAGTCGGGCCGCTGGGCTCGCCGCCGGGGGTCCTATCTCCCTCTGCCATCACGCAATGGCCAGGGTATGGGTGGCGCCGGACGCGAAGTCGGGCTCTACAGACCCTGAGGCTCGTTGCGCAGGCGCCAGGCCATGCGCGACTGCAGCGACCACAGCTCGATGAAACCGGGCGAGGCCGTCTGCGAGAAGAGGCCCCCGGACTGCGCGAAGGATGCGAGCGAAGCGTCGTAGACGGCGTTGGGCGAAGAGCGTGTGACGACCCGCGCGGAGCCCTTGTAGAGCTTCAGGCCGATCGTGCCGCTGACGCGCTCGTTGACGGAGGCCATGTAGGCGTCGAGATCCTGGCGCAGCGGCTCCCACCACAGACCGGCGTAGACGAGATAGGCCCACTGGCGGTCCAGCTGGGGCTTGAACTGGTTCTGGTGGATCGTGCCGATGAGCTTCTCCAGCTCCTGGTGGGCGCTCAGCAGGATGGCCGCGGCGGGGGCCTCGTAGATGTCGCGCACCTTCAGCCCGACGATCCGATCCTCGATGTGGTCGACGATGCCGACACCGTGGCGAGCGGCGATCTCGGCGGCGCGTTCGATCAGCGCGACCAGCTCAAGACGCTCGCCATTGAGGGCTACGGGCGCGCCGCGCTCGAACTCGACGGTGACGATCTCAGGCTCATCGGGCGCCAGCTCGGGACGGGTGACGAGCTGAAACACATCGTTATCGGGAGCATGCGACAGATCCTCGATCCAGCGTCCCTCCGAGGAGCGGCCCCAGAGGTTGTCGTCGATGGAGTAGGGCGCGACCTCGGGGTGGGCGGGGTCGGATTTAATCGGTATGCCGTGCTCGCGCGCGTAGGCGATCTCCTCCTCGCGCCCCATCTGCCAGGAGCGCACCGGAGCGATCGTCTTCAGCTCGGGGGCGAGCGTGGCCACCGTCGCCTCGATGCGCACCTGATCGTTGCCCTTGCCCGTGCAGCCGTGCGCGATCGTGTCGCAGCCCGAGCTGCGCGCATACTCCACCGCGAGCTTGGCGATCAGCGGGCGCCCCAGGGCGGTGAACAGCGGGTAGCCGCCGCCGTAGAGCGCGTTGGCCCTGATCGCGGGCAGCACGTACTCGCGCGCGAACTCCTCGCGGGCGTCCACGACGTGGCACTCAAGGGCGCCGAGGCGCAATGCCTTGCCCTGGATGACCTCATAGTCCTCGCCTGGCTGGCCGAGGTTGACGATGAGGCAGACCACCTCCGCGTGGTACCGATCTTGAATCCACTTGAGCATCACGCTCGTGTCCAGACCGCCGGAGTAGAGCAGCAACACGCGCTCGACCTGCTCGGGATCGGCCTCGTAGGAGGCCGTGCGCGGGGGGAAGGCGTGCTCACTTTCGAGGGCGGTCATCGGCCGGAAGGCTACTGAGGTAAGGCGCAAGCGGCCCGGTGCCGCTGCGCTACACGCGCGGTACACTGATCGTGTATGCTTGGTGTATCAGCATGATGCGAACGAACATCGAGATCGAGGATGCTTATATCCAGGCCATCATCGATCGCTACGGCGTGCGGACCAAGACAGCGGCCGTCGACCTCGCTCTGCGGCACCTGGCCGGACAGCCCATGACATTTGATGAAGCGCGAGCGATGCGCGGAGCGCACGCCATCTCCCAAGTTCCAGCTGACGTGCCGCCGCGCGCTGCAGCGTGATCCTCGTCGACACCTCTGCCTGGGTTGAGTACGACCGGGCTACCGACAGCCCAGTCGATCGCCGCCTCTCAGAACTGATCGAGAGCAAAGATTCCATAGCGGTCACCGAGCCCATCGTCATGGAGGTGCTGGCCGGGGCGCGCGATGACCAGCGAGAGGCCGACCTGCGTCGACTGCTGTTGCGCTTTGAGCTGTTGAGCTTCGACGCGGTGGCTGACTTCGATGGCGCTGTGCGAATCTACCGCCGCTGCCGCGCGGCGGGCATCACTCCACGAGGGATGATCGACTGCATGATCGCCTCTGTCGCGTGGCGGAAAGAAGCCACGCTGCTCGCATACGACGCAGACATGGACCGTGTCGCGCGCGTCATCGAAATCGACATCGATGATGCGTCACTGCGTGTATAGCCGTCACATAGCATTGGCGCGCCACTTCAGCCTCCCAAAACGGCCCCGAGCCGCTCCAGAGCTTGATCCACATGGCGCTCGTCGATGATGAGCGGCGGCAGGAAGCGCACGGTGGTGGGACCGGTGGCGTTGAGAACGAGGCGCTGCTCGAGCAGCGCGCGGCGCACGACATCGGGAGCAGAGATGTCCAGGTCGCAGGCGAGCACCAGGCCGCGGCCGCGGACGGTGAGGACGTGTGGCAGCTCCTCGAGACCCGCGGCGAGGCGCGCCCCGAGGTCGCGCACGCGCGTGAGCAGTTGAGGGTCGTCGATGATGTCAAGCGCCGCGAGCGCCGCGGCGGCGACGGTGGGGCCGCCCGCGAACGTCGAGCCGTGATCGCCGGGTGCGAAGACATCGGCCAAACCCGGTCCGGTGAGCAGGGCGCCGATCGGCAATCCGCCGCCGAGCGCCTTGGCGGTGGTGAGGGCATCGGGCGTGACACCCGTCTGCTGGTAGGCCCAGAGCGAGCCGGTGCGGCCCATGCCGCACTGAACCTCGTCGAAGATGAGCGCGGCGCCGTGCTCGTCGCAGGCCGCGCGCGCAGCGCGCAGCAGCTCGTCTGAGAGGACGTTCACGCCGGTCTCGCCCTGGATCGGCTCCAGCAGTACGGCGGCCGTGTCCGCCGTGATCGCCGCGGCGAGCGATTCCGGCTCGGGGGCCACGGCGCGAAAGCCGGGCACCAGCGGCGCGAAGGGGGCCTGCTTCGCCTCCTGATGCGTGGCGGAGAGAGCGCCGTAGGTGCGCCCGTGAAATGCGCGATGCACGGACACGATTTCCCCGCCCGGCCTGGCCTTGCGCGCGAGCTTGATCGCCGCCTCGTTGGCCTCGGTGCCGGAGTTGCAGAAGTAGACCTTGCCGCCGAGTCCCGTCCGCGACAGGCGCTCGGCCAGGCGCATTGCCGGCTCGGTGTAGAAGAGATTGGAGACGTGCATGAGCCGCCCCACCTGCTCGCGCACGGCCGCGACGACGCGCGGATGGCAGTGGCCCACGTTCATCACCGCCACACCGCTGAGGAAGTCGAGATACTCACGGCCCTCGACATCCCACAGATGCGGCCCCTCGCCGCGCACGAACTCCACGGGGAAGCGCGTGTAGGAGAGGACCACGCAGTTGCGCTCGATCTCCTGCAGCGCCGCGAGGCTCACGGCGCGGCACCGACCTTGGTGCCGATGCCCGCGTCGGTGAAGAGCTCCAAAAGCAGCGAGTGGGGCAGGCGCCCGTCGATGATGTGGGCGGAGTTGACGCCGCCCTGGATGGCCTCCAGGCAGGCCTGGAGCTTGGGGCCCATGCCGCCCTGGAGGTTCGGCAGCGCCTCCTTGACCTGCTCCGCGGTGGCCTGGGCGACGAGGGTCTCGGGGTCCTCGGGGTCGGCCAGCCAGCCGGGGACGTCGGTGAGGAAGATCATCTTGTAGGCGCCCAGCGCGCGCGCGACCGCGCCGGCGGCCTCGTCGGCGTTGACGTTGTAGGAGTGGCCATCCCAGTCGGCGCCGACGGAGGCGATCACGGGGATGTAGTCCGTGGAGACGTGGTTGAGCACGTCCACGTTGACGCGCTCGATGCTGCCGACGAAGCCGATGTCCTCGCCACCGGGCGCCGTGCGGCGGGAGACGCGAAAGAGCGAGCCGTCGTCGCCGCAGAGGCCCACCGCGGGCTGGCCGTGGCGGTTGATGCGCATCACGATCTCCTTGTTGACCTTCCCCACGAGCACCATCTTGGCGACCTCCACGGTGTCGGGATCGGACACGCGCAGGCCGCCGACGAACTCGACCGGGAGGCCGAGGCGCTTCATGTAGGCGGTGATGTCGGGGCCGCCGCCGTGCACCACGATCGGGTTGAGGCCGACGTACTTGAGCAGCACCACGTCGCGCGCGAACTCCTCGCGCAGGTTGGGGTCCTCCATCGCGGCGCCGCCGTACTTGATGACGACGGTCTTGTGGTGGAACTCGCGGATGTACGGCAGGGCCTCCAGCAGCGTGCCCACGTCGCGCGTCGGCCGCTCCTTTGCGTGGGGGTCGTCTGCGTGGGGGTCGTCGGGCATCCTGATCGGGTGGGGATCGTCGGGCATCTGCTCAGGTGGTGTAGTCGGCGTTGATCGTGACGTACTCGTGGGACAGGTCGGAGGAGAACACCTCGGTTTCGGCGCCATCGCCCGGCAGCGTGATGTCGTACTCGATCTCCTTCGCCTGGACGGCCTGGGCGAGCGCGGCCTCGTCGTAGGGGATGGCGGCGCCCGCAGAGCACACCTGAATGCCCTCGATCGAGATGTCGAAGGCCAGCGGCCCGGTGCCTGCAAGCCCGCTGCCGATCGCCTGCACGATCCGCCCCCAGTTGGGATCGGCGCCATTGAGGGCCGTCTTGACCAGGGGGGAGTTGGCCACCGCGCGCGCGGCGCTCTCGACGCTCGGCTCCTGTCCGCCGCGCACGAGCACGCGCGCGATGCGCTGGGCGCCCTCGCCGTCCTTGACCATCAGGATCGCCAGCTGGCGCAGCAGCGCGTCCAGGGCCTCGCCGAAGCGCAGCTCATCCTCGCTCTCGGGGGCGATGAGGACGCCGGAGGCGCCCGAGCACATCAGGATGGCCGTGTCGTTGGTGGAGAGCTGGCCGTCCACCGTGCATCGATCGAAGGAGCGCTGCACGCACACGCCGAGCAGCAGATCCGCCGTCTCCGCTTGCAGGAGGGCGTCCGTCTCGACGAAGCAGAGCATCGTGGCGAAGCGCGGCGAGATCATGCCCGCGCCCTTGCACTGCGCGCTGAGGCGCACGCTCCCCGAGGGAAGCTGGACCTCGAGGTTGGCGCGCTTCTCGAAGGCGTCCGTGGTCTGGATGGCCTGCTGGAAGTCCGCGTCCCCGTCCTGGCGCAGTCGCGAGCCCGCAGCGAGGATGCCGCGCAGGACGCTGTCCATCGGCAGGTGGTGGCTGATGCCGCCGGTGGAGCCGAGCGCGACCTCCTCGGGTGCGACCCCCACGGCCATCGCCACCGCTCCCTGCGTCTTGGCGGCGTCGTCGAGCCCGCGCGAGCCGGTGGCGGCGTTGGCGCAGCCGGAGTTGGCGAGCACCGCGCGCAGGGCGTCGAGGCGGCAGCGCTCCCTGCTGAGGAGCACCGGCGCGGCGGGGGTGCCCGTGTCGGTGAAGCGCGCGGCGCTCGTGGCGCTCTCCGCGTCGCAGGCGAGGATGCCGAGGTCGGGGTTGCCGGAAGGCTTGATCCCGCAGGCGACGCCCGCGGCGCGAAAGCCGTTGGGGAGGCCCGCGTCAGGGCCGAGGTCGCTCACGTGCTCGGGCCGCGGGGACCAGCGCGAGTGGAAGAAGGGCCGCGGGGGGCCCGCGGCCGCGCGGTCGCCGCGTGGGGCGCCGCCCTGAGGAGACGTGCCGCCCTGGGCAGATGCGCCGCCTTGATCCGTTTCCCGAGCCATCACAGCAACCCCTCGGTCTCCGGAAGGCCGAACATGAGATTCAGGTTCTGGATTGCCTGCGAGGAGGTGCCCTTCCAGAGGTTGTCGATGGCGGAGAACACCAGCGCCTTGCCGGTGTGCGCGTCCGCGGCGGCGAACAGGCGGCAGAAGTT
>Ga0116217_10003108_pt1 | contig 15213 bp, 2 predicted proteins | sample Sb_taG_6_FD_89697 | JGI IMG/M metagenome (GOLD analysis project Ga0116217, IMG submission 89697) | Peat soil microbial communities from Weissenstadt, Germany - Sb_50d_4_PS metaG | ecosystem: Environmental > Terrestrial > Soil > Wetlands > Peat | place: Germany: Weissenstadt | collected 2010-09-21 | reverse complement strand
ACCCTCCAAGTTGTCCGCCAGGAATTTGGGGGACAGGTGAGCACTCACGTTCGGTGCGATATTTCATCCGGTGCGGTGGTGACGATACGTCCGGGCGCATTCAAGCCACTGGAGGCCGCTCCGATCAGCGGCAGCGTCGTCGACAAATCAACCGACATCGGGACGCTGGCAGTGGGCCGTCGCTATCTGGAGACGGTTGTCGCCGAGGCGGGTGATGTCGACATCACCAAGTACAACGTCCTGGTGTCTATCGGCCGCGGCATTATGGAAAAGGACAACGTGACCATTGCTCAGGAACTGGCCGACGCCCTGGGTGCGGCGGTGAGTTGCTCGAGACCTGTGGTCGACGCCAAGTGGATGGAGAAGTCACGCCAGGTGGGTTCATCCGGAAAAACCGTCAAGCCCAAAGTTTATCTGGCATGCGGCATCAGTGGCGCCTTCCAGCATCTGGCGGGCATTAAAGGCAGCCCCTTCCTGATCGCCATCAACAAGAATCCGAAGGCCCCGATTTTTCAGGTCGCGGATGTCGGGATTGTCGACGACATCCTGGAGTTCCTGCCGGAATTGACCAACAAAGTTCTTGAACTGCGCAGCGTCGCAGCAAAGTGAGGAGTCGCCAATGATCGCAAGTAAAACTCTCAAGTTAAGTTTGAAGTCGCTCAAGGACTTCGCCAAGAAACGTCTGCCGGATGAAGTGCTCCGGGAGCTGGATGAGCGCGATGAATGTCCGCTCGAGATTGTTCGTCACATGTGCAGTCCAGACAAACTGGGCATTCAGTTGCTGTTTATTCCCGAGGAGTTTGGAGGCATGGGCGGCGGCGCCTTCGATGTGTATTGCGTCTGCGAGGAAATGGCGCGCATCGATCTGGGCGTCGCCACAGCCGTCTTGGCGACGTTTCTGGGCAGCGATCCGATCACGGTGGGCGCCACTCCCGAGCAAAAGAAAATCTGGTTGAGTCGCATCGCGGACGAAGGAATTTTATTCGCCTACGGCGCCACCGAGCCGGAAGCGGGCAGCGATTTGGGCGCTCTTCGCACTACAGCCGACCCAGTTATCCAGGACGGTGGCGTCGTCGGCTACAAGATCAATGGCAACAAGCAGTGGATCAGCAATGGCGGAATTGCCGATGCTTACACAGTCTTGGCTAACACGCCCAGCGGGCCGAGCTGGTTCATCGTGGAGAAAGGCGCGAAGGGTTTCACGCACGACGAACCGGAAGACAAGCACGGCATCCGCCTGAGCAACACGGCGGCCCTTGCGTTCAACGACGTTTATGTCGACGCCGACCGGCTTGTCGGCGGTGTCGAAGGCCAGGGATTGAATCAAGCGCAGGCGGTGTTCGGCTATACGCGCCTGATGGTGGCGGCGTTTGGCCTCGGTGCCGGATGGTCTGCACTCGACCGTGCCATTCCTTATTCCACGAAGCGCATCCAGGCCGGGGCGCCGCTTTCGCAAAAGCAGGGATACACGCACAAGCTGATCTTGCCGCACGTTGCGCGTCTCGAGGCGGCTCGCGCTTACATCGAAGAAACCGCGGAGCGTATCGACGCCGGCAACGAAGGCAGCTTGAACACCGAGGGCGCTATCGCGAAGTACATGGCGACCGAAGCCGGCAATGCGGCTGCGGAGGCCAGCATCCAGGCGCTCGGTGGCTACGGTTACACGCACGAGTACATGGTGGAGAAGATCAGTCGCGACGTTCGCATCACAACGATCTATGAAGGCACGTCCGAGATCATGGAGATGACCATCAGCCGCGACCGCTGGCAGTCTCATCTCAAAACCCGCGGACAGCATTATCACGAGCGCGCGCGAGAATTCGAGGCGTTGCACGCACGCCATGCGGATGTGGGTGCTGATGTCGCAGCGCTGGCTCTGCACGCGCTGGCTGAGGTCATGGAGAAAGCGCGGGTGGCGCGTCTTACTCGCTTTCAACACATTCTGCTGCGCCTGGGCGAGTTGATCGCATATGCGGAGTGCGCTGGCAGTTTGTCGCGGCGCGCGGCGCTCATGGCGGAAGGCAAGCTCAACGAAAAAGCGAACCGGCGCTTCGATGCGACCGGGCTCGCAGCGATCAGCCGAATCTTTGCCCGCGATGCCGCGCTCAAGGTGGGCGAAGAAGGTTTGCGGTGGGTCATCGGAGCTGGGGGCGTCAGCAATTCCGAGATGGCCGCGTTTGAAACAAGTTTGGGATTGCCCGCCATTCATCGCGTGCAATCGGGCCTGATTTCGGATCTGGATTATGTAGCAGATGTGCTATACGGCCGCGCGGCCAAGACCACGATGGTGGCCGCATAGCGTTGGAGGGATGAACTCTCGTGACTCTATTCTGTGGTTCCGATGTGTCCTTTGTGGTTACAGGCAAGAAGCCAACCACAGGGAACACGGAGAAGCACAGAGGAGCACAGGGAAAAGCCACCGCTTCAGTTCTTTCTCTTATCTAGGAGTCTCGTCATGGAAAACACTTCTTATCGTGCGATAGCAATTGTGGGTGCGGGAGCGATTCTGCCCGACGCCGCGAACGTTTCGGAATTTTGGGAAAACGTGAAGAACGGCCGTTACAGCATCTCTGAGGTTCAGCCGGAGCGCTGGGATTCCGCGCTCTACTACGATCCGGATCACAGCGCGCCGGACAAGACTTATTCCAAGATCGGTGGTTGGGCGCGCAAGTACGCGTGGGAACCGGTTAAGTGGCGGCTGCCAATCCCGCCGCGTGTCGTCGATGCCATGGACGAATCGCAAAAGTGGGCCATCGCCTGCACCCGCGAGGCATTGGAAGACTACGGCTACCCGAAGCGTCCGCTGAATACCGATCGCACGGCGGTGATCCTCGGCAATGCGATGGCCGGTGAAAAACACTATTTCACAGTGTTGCGCGTGCTCTTTCCGGAATACGCTCGCGAACTGGCCGAGAGCGCCACTTTCGCCCGGTTGCCGGAGTCGGTCCGCGACGACATTACGCGCGAATTGCACGACCGGATGGGAAGCCTCTTGCCGGGAATTACGGAAGACAGCATGCCCGGCGAATTGGCCAACTGCATTGCCGGCCGGATTGCGAACGTCTTCAACTTCCACGGTCCCAACTACGTCTGCGACGCCGCCTGTGCTTCGGCGATGGCGGCGATCAGTTCCGCTGCGGAAGGACTGATAGCACACGATTACGACGTGGCGGTCACCGGCGGCATTGACCGCAACATGGGTGCCTCTACTTTCGTAAAGTTCTGCAAGATCGGCGCGCTCTCGGCTACTGGGACGCGCCCTTACGCCGACGGGGCCGACGGCTTCGTTATGGGTGAAGGCACCGCGATCTTTCTGCTCAAGCGACTGGCGGATGCCGAGCGCGACGGGGACAAGATCTACGCGGTGCTGCGCGGCATGGGTGGATCGAGCGATGGCAAGGGCAAGGGCATTACCGCGCCCAATCCGGTCGGCCAAAAGTTCGCCATCGAGCGCGCCTGGGAGAATGCCGGATTATCGCCAGCGACCGTGACTCTGATCGAGGGCCATGGCACCTCCACCGCCGTGGGCGACGTGGTCGAAGTGCAGAGCATGATTGACGTGCTCAACAGTTCTCATCTCCCCTCGCACTCCGTGGCGCTGGGTTCGGTCAAGTCGAACTTCGGGCACCTCAAAGGAGCAGCCGGCGCTGCCGGACTACTGAAAACCACACTCGCGCTCCGCGACAAGGTCCTGCCGCCGAGCGTGCACTGCGAGCATCTCAATCCGAACATCGACTTTGCCCACTCTCCGCTCTACGTCAACACCGAACTGAAACCGTGGACGATGCCGGAAGATGGCGTGCGCCGTGCGGGACTGAGCGCATTTGGATTTGGCGGCACCAATTTCCACGCGGTGCTCGAAGAATACATTCCGCATCGGCTGAACGGAAACGGGAAGCGGTCGGTGGCGGTCAGCGAGATTCCGCCGCAAGTGAAAGAGTCAATTATGAATGTGGAAAGTTTTCCCAGCACCTCTTTTTCCGGAACTTCTAGCTCTTCTTCCTGTAAAGCTCCGTTACGCGGAGCGCTGGTAATCGGTGCCGCTTCTGAAGCAGCGCTCGTCGAGCGTTTGCGCGCGGTGGAACAGGACGCCAAAGCGGGCCAAGCACCGGCGCCAACTGCTCCAGCTGAATCAGACCTGCGCGCGCCCGAGCGGCTGGCCATCGACTACGCCAACGCCGCCGAACTGGCGGACAAAGCTGGTAGTGCGCTCAAAGCGCTGGCGGCCAATCAACCCGCGATATGGAAGGCTCTGCGGGCACAAGGCATCTCCCGCGGGCACGGTCCCGCGCCCAAAGTGGCGTTCCTGTATACCGGCCAAGGTTCGCAGTACGTGAACATGCTGGAGCTGCTCCGCGCGACGGAGCCAATTGTGGCCGAAACCTTTGCCGAGGCTGATCGCGTAATGACGCCCTTGCTCGGCAAGCCGCTCAGCAAATTCATCTTCATTGACCAGGCTGACCCCGCGGCCGTCGCCAAGGCCGAAGACGATCTGCGGCAAACCGCGATTACTCAACCCGCCGTGCTCGCGACCGACCTCGCGCTGACCCGGCTCCTGGCCGCTTATGGCATCGAACCCAACTTCACGATGGGTCACAGCCTGGGCGAATACGGAGCGCTGGTTGCGGCTGGCGGTCTCCCCTTTATTGATTCGCTCGAAGCCGTCAGCGCTCGCGGCCGCGGAATGACCCAAGTGGCTATGGATGATAACGGCCGCATGGCCGCAGTGTTTGCTCCGCTGGAAGAAATCGAGCGAATTCTGAAGACGATTACCGGCTACGTCGTGATCGCCAACGTCAACAGCAACCGTCAGGGAGTCATCGGCGGCGCGAGCAAGGCAGTCGAGCAGGCCATGGAAGCCTTCCAGAAAGCTGGCTACGACGTAGCCCCGTTAACTGTCAGCCACGCCTTCCACACATCGATTGTTGCGGGAGCCAGCGAGCCGCTGCGGCGAGTGCTGGAGCGGCTGCATCTCGAATCTCCGCGTTTGCCGATCGTCGCCAACACCAACGGCGAGTTTTATCCCACCGGGCCCGACGCCGTGCCGAACATGCTGGACATTCTCACGCAGCAGGTAGCTTCTCCCGTCCAATTCGTTAGGGGCTTGCGCACGCTGTACGACTCCGGTGCTCGCATGTTTGTTGAAGTTGGACCGAAGAAGGCGTTGCAGGGATTTGCCGAGGATGTGCTCGGCAGCCACAGCGATGTGGTCTCGCTGTTTACCAATCATCCGAAGGTTGGCGATATCGTCGCCTTCAACCAGGCGCTGTGCGGCCTTTATGCGGCCGGACTAGGCCGCGGAACTGCGGACGCCTTGCACGCGGCCTCGGTGACGGCCATTTCCTCACCGGCGGAGGCTTCCAAACCAATCCCGGCGGCGGCGGCGGCCGCGACAGTAGTCTCTACCGCGCCGTGCTCTCCCGCACAAACCACGCAAACCGCGCCGTCGAACGGCGATCGCTACAACGAACTTGGCCGTTTATTCGCCGATGTTCTCGATCGCGGCTACGAACTCTACCACGGCAAGAATGGGCGTTCCAAGTTTGAGCCTGTCGTCATCACGGGCGCGGCGTTAGGCCTGCCCGGGACCGAGCACATCTTTGATGACGCCAACATCGGCCGCATTCTGCGCGGCGATCAGTTCATCGATTCGATCCCCACGCGCTTCCGGAACGCCATGCTCGACAAGCACATTACGCGTCTGGTGAAGAGCGAGAACGGAGAACCCCGGTTTGAGACCATCAGCAATGTGGCGGATGTCATCAAGCTGGCGGGTCGTGGAGGCGCGTTCGATCTGGAAAATGAATTTGGAATTTCTTCTGAACGCGTGGGCGCTCTCGACCGCGTCACGCAACTGGCGATGGCCGCCGGCCTCGACGCCTTGCGCGATGCCGGCATTCCGCTGGTCATGCGCTATAAGACCACAACCAAAGGCACGCAATTACCAGAGCGCTGGGGATTGCCCGAGGCCTTGCGCGACGATACCGGCGTGATTTTTGCTTCCGCCTTCCCGGGGTTAGACTCGTTCGCCGATGAGATGTCGCGCTACTACGCGGACCACGAACGCCGCCAGCAGTTGGCCATGCTCGAAGGCTTGCTTGCCCGTGCGGTTGAGGCGAATGGTCATTCCGCTCTGCTGCAGGAAATAAACCGTCGCATCGACGAATTGCGCGCCACCATCGACAAAGAACCCTATGTTTTTAACCGGCGCTTCCTGCTCCGAGTGTTGTCCATGGGACATTCGCAATTCGCCGAATTCATCGGCGCCCGCGGTCCCAATACGCAGATCAACGCTGCTTGTGCCAGCACGACGCAAGGTGTGTCGCTGGCACAAGACTGGATCCACGCTGGGCGGTGCAGTCGCGTGATTGTCATCTCGGCCGACGACGTGACCTCCGACCATCTGATTGATTGGATGGGCGCTGGCTTCCTGGCCAGTGGTGCGGCGGCCACCGACGAAGTGGTCGCGGATGCCGCCGTTCCCTTCGACCGACGGCGACACGGCATGATCATTGGCATGGGCGCTGCGGCTCTGGTGGTAGAGAGCGCAGCCGCCGCTCGCGAACGGGGAATACAGCCCATCTGCGAAGTGTTGTCCACCATGACGGGCAACAGCGCTTTCCACGGTACTCGTCTCGATGTCCAGCACATCGGCCAGGTGATGGAGACACTGGTGGCCAAAGCCGAAGCGGGCAGCGGCATTTCGCGCCACCAAGTTGCGCCGCAGACAGTTTTTGTTTCCCACGAAACCTATACGCCGGCGCGCGGCGGCAGCGCCTCTGCCGAGATCCACGCGCTTCGTCGCGTTTTCGGCGACGTGGCGGACCGCATCGTAATCGCCAATACCAAGGGCTTCACCGGTCACGCCATGGCCACGGGCATCGAAGATGTCGTTGCGGTCAAGGCGCTCGAAACCGGCTGCGTGCCTCCGGTCGCCAACTTTAAGGAAGTTGATCCGGAGTTGGGACAGTTGAACCTGTCGAAAGGCGGCGTCTATCCCGTCGAATACGCTTTGCACCTGGGAGCGGGCTTCGGTTCGCAGATCAGCATGATGCTGCTGCATTGGTTAAAGACGAAAGACGGAATCCGGCGCAGCCCGAACGCTTTGGGCTATTCCTACCGCATCGCCGACGCCACCGCCTGGAGTGCCTGGCTGAGTAACATCGCGGGGCATCCGGCCGCGGATCTGGAAGTGGTCCACCGCACGCTGCGCGTGCGCGATCACGCGGCGGCGGCACGGGTCTCCGAAGCCGCTCCGGAGTTACGAACGGCAACGGCAACGTTAACGGCCCGCACCCCGCAAGCACCGCCGCCCGCGCCAGTCGTCGCAAAACCGGATCCACTTCCGTTCAGTGCGGTCGCTGAGCCGACAGCCAAGGTACAAGTCGTCGCTCCCGCGCCTGTCGCACGAACAGAACCGGCGAAGAAGGGCGACCCGGTGAAAGACAAAGTATTGGCTCTGGTCGCCGAGAAAACCGGTTATCCGGCTGACATGCTCGATTTGGATCTCGATCTCGAAGCCGATCTGGGCGTCGATACGGTTAAGCAGGCGGAGGTCTTTGCCTCGATCCGCGAGGCATACGGCATTCCGCGCGATGAGAATCGCAAGCTGCGCGACTATCCGACATTGGCGCACGTGATCCGTTTCGTGTATGAGAAGCGGCCAGACCTGGCTGTAGTCCCGGCGGCAGCGAGGGAAGAAGTCAAAACTGCGACGCCGACAATCGCTGCACCGCTTCAGAAACCGGCGCCCGCCGCGACACCCGTGCAAGTCGCCACCGGCGATTCGGTGAAGGAACGGATTCTCGCGCTAGTGGTAGAAAAGACCGGTTATCCGAGAGACATGCTGGACCTGGATCTCGATCTCGAAGCCGACCTCGGTGTCGATACCGTCAAACAGGCCGAATTGTTCGCGGCCGTCCGCGAGATCTACAACATTCCACGCGACGAGAACCGCAAGCTGCGCGACTATCCAACATTAGCGCACGTCATCCGTTTCGTGTATGAGAAGCGGCCAGACCTGGCAGCAGCCCCGGCGGTTGCGGAGGACGTCAAATCCGCCACGGGGAAGACCGCTGTGGCCGCTGAGGAACCAGCGCCGACTGCGACATCGGCGCCGGTCTCCGCACACGATGCCGTCAAAGAACGCATTCTCGCATTGGTGGTAGAGAAGACCGGTTATCCGAAAGACATGCTCGACCTGGATCTCGACCTCGAAGCCGACCTCGGCGTCGACACTGTAAAGCAAGCGGAGATGTTCGCCGCCATCCGAAACACGTATGACATTCCGCGCGACGAGAACCGCAAGCTGCGCGACTATCCGACATTAGCGCACGTGATCCGATTTGTGTATGAGAAGCGCCCCGACCTGGCGGGGGCGCCAGCGACTCTGTCTTCGCCAGGTATCAGCGAGTCAACTGTACCCACGCCGGCAATCGCAGCCCAAGCGGCAACCGACGATGCAATCAAAGAGAAGGTGCTGGAGATCGTGGCCGAGAAAACCGGCTATCCGAAAGATATGCTGGACTTGGATCTCGATCTCGAAGCGGACCTCGGCGTCGACACCGTGAAACAGGCGGAAATGTTTGCGGCCGTGCGAGCGGCGTACGACATTCCGCGCGATGAGAATCTCAAGCTGCGCGACTTCCCCACCCTGGCCAGCGTGATCAAGTTCGCTCACGACAGGCAGCCCGGCTTGGCTAAGGTGTCTGCTGGAAGCGCTTCCTCCACGCCAGAGAAACAAGGACCGGCGCAGAAGAAACCGGCGGTGCCTGCATCTTCCGCTTCGAAACCGATACCGACCGCGCGTCCGATCCCCGTCAGCTTCGAGGCCGCCAATCGTATTCCACGCCGCGTACCTGTTCCCAACTTGCGTCCGCCGCTTGTCCTTTGCAAGCCAACCGGCGTGACGCTCGGGTCCGGTCGGCGAGTCGTTATTATGCCGGACAAGGCTGGTGTAGGAGACGCGTTAACGCAACGGTTGCGTACTTTAGGTGTGGAAGTTCTACGCATCGAGCAGACGATCGATGCAGAGGCAGAGGCCGAAGCATTGACCAGTCGCCTCGAGAACTGGCTGGCCGCCGGTCCGGTACACGGCATCTACTGGCTGCCCGCGCTGGACAACGAGGGTGACCTCAGTGCTATGAACCTCGCCAGCTGGCATGAAGCCCTGCGGGTGCGCGTCAAGTCGCTATATGTCACCATGCGCATTCTGTACGAGCAGATTGCGGTGCCGGGCACATTTCTCGTGTCGGCGACGCGACTGGGTGGGCAGCACGGCTACGATGACGCCGGAGCGACGGCACCGCTTGGTGGCGCGGTCACCGGGTTTACCAAAACCTATAAACGAGAGAGGTTAGACGCTCTGGTCAAGGCCGTCGACTTTGAAGCGGAACGAAAGCCGTCCGAAGTCGCCGACATCTTGATTGAAGAAACGCTGCGCGATCCTGGCGCTCTCGAAATCGGCTACAAAGAAAGTTTGCGCTGGACGGTTGGCCTTCAGGAACAGCTCGCCGCCGATGGCAAGCCAGGTTTGACCTTGGACAGCAACACCGTCTTTCTCGTCACCGGCGCAGCCGGAAGTATCGTCTCGGCTATCACGGCCGATTTGGCCTCGGCCTCCGGAGGCACGTTCTATCTGCTCGATCTAGTGCCCGAGCCTGATCCGGAGAATCCCGATCTCAAGCGCTTCGCCAGCAGCTTGGCGAGTGACAGTGATAAAGACGGGCTCAAGCGTGATCTGTTCGCACGCATTCAGGCGCGCGGCGAACGGGCCACGCCCGCCCTAGTGGAAAAGGAGCTGGCAGCGCTGGAGCGAGCGCAAGCAGCGTGCAGTGCAATCGCTGCCGTGCGATCCGCCGGCGGTACCGCGCATTACTTCAGCGTCAACCTCACCGATGCGGACGCCGTAACCAAAATCATCCAGCAAGTGCGGGAGCGTAGCGGACACGTCGACGTCCTTCTGCACGCCGCCGGTGTCGAACGCAGTCACTTCTTGCCGGACAAGGATGCGCGCGAATTCGATCTGGTCTTCGACGTCAAGAGCGACGGCTGGTTCAATCTTCTGCACTCCATCGGCGACATGCCCCTCGGGGCGACGGTGGCGTTCAGCTCGATTGCCGGACGCTTCGACAACGCCGGACAGGCGGATTACAGCTCAGCCAACGATCTGTTGTGCAAGATCACGTCGAGCTTCCGCAACACGCGGCCGGGTACGCGCGGCATCGTCGTCGACTGGACGGCTTGGGGCGGCATTGGCATGGCCACGCGCGGCTCCATCCCCAAGATGATGGAACTGGCAGGCATCGACATGCTGCCGCCAGAGGCGGGGATTCCCTTGATTCGCCGCGAACTTACTGCGGGAAGCACCAAGGGTGAAATTGTCATCGGCCAGCGTCTCGGCGTTCTGTTGAACGAGTGGGATGCCGCCGGCGGGCTGGATACATCCGCGACAGAGGCCTCGAAGAGCTCACTGGCACCAGGACCAATGATCAGCAAGATAACCAGCGTGGGCCTGCAGAGTGGCATCACCATCGAGACGACATTGGACCCGGTGATTCAGCCGTTTCTCCACGATCATCAAATCGACGGCACCCCGGTGCTGCCCGGAGTCATGGGCATCGAGGCGTTTGCCGAAGCTGCGCTCTGCCTGCTTCCCGGCTGGCATGTCGCGGCCGTCGAAGACGTGAACTTCATGGCGCCGTTCAAGTTCTATCGGAACGAACCACGCACTGTGACGGTCAAGGCCTCTATCCATCCGCAATGGGACAGCTGTTCGCAAATCGATAATTTAACCTTGGTTGCCGATTGTCGCTTAACCGGCAGCCGGTCGCTTCCCAACCAGACCGAGCCTCAAGTGACAACACACTTCACCGCCCGGGTGCGGCTCACAAAACAGATGCCCCAAGCGGTGACCATGCCGCCGCTGGGCTTGCCTGAGGGACACGCCATCGAAGCCGCCGATATCTATCGTCTCTACTTCCACGGACCCGCATACCAGGTGGTAGAGCGGGCGTGGTGGGACGGACACCGGATTATCGGGCTGCTGGCCAAAGGCTTGCCGGCAAACCATCTGCCGTCCGAACTGCCGACGCTTACAGCGCCGCGTCTGATTGAGCTTTGCTTCCAAACTGCGGGACTCTGGGAGATGGGTACGCAGGGCAGTATGGGTCTGCCGCAGCACATTGATTGCGTTTCATCATTGTTATTACGAGTCCCGAAGCCGGCCGACGGCACTTTATACGCCGTGGTCACTTCCGGCCAGGGCCACGGCAGCTTCGATGCGGAAGTGGTGGATGCGAAAGGCAACGGCTACCTGCAGCTTCGCGGCTACCGCACGGTAGTGGTGCCGAACATAGTGAACGCGGAGCGCTTGAAGGCACTGCAGGCGGCGATGTCACTGGAAACTGTCGCCGCGTGAACATGCCTTGGTTGTCCTGACGATGTTGTCCCGACAATCTGCTGATTGGGGGGACTTATGAACAACGAATTTCAACGCGTGGCTATCGTCAATCGCGGGGAAGCCGCCATGCGTTTCATCCACGCCGCCCGCGATTTCAATCAGGAGTACGGCACATCGTCAGGCACGATGTCAGGCACGATGTCGCGCACACCGTTGCGCACGATCGCGCTGTTCACCGAGCCTGACCGCCGTAGCATGTTTGTGCGTGAGGCCGACGAGGCAGTATGCCTCGGTCCCGCTCAGGTCCTCGATCCAAACACGCAGCAGCCCAAGAGCAGTTACCTCGACTATGGCCGCCTCCAACGCGCGCTGGCGGTGGCACGCGCGGACGCCGTCTGGGTGGGATGGGGCTTCGTGGCTGAGCACGCGGCGTTCGCCGATCTTTGCCGCGAGTTGGGCATCGTGTTTATCGGTCCGGATGGCGATGCTATGCGCCGGGTGGGCGACAAGATTGCCTCCAAGCGACTGGCCGAGCAGGTGCTGATACCGCTAGTGCCATGGAGCAATGGGCCGGTAGAAATACGCGCCGACGCCCATGGCCATGCAGAGCGCCTGGGTTATCCGCTCCTTATTAAGGCCACCGCCGGAGGCGGAGGTCGAGGCATTCGCCTAGTGCGATCAGCGGCCCAACTCTCACAAGCCTTTGAGAGCGCCCGCAGCGAGGCGTTCAAAGCCTTTGGCGACCCAACCGTTTTTCTGGAGCAACTGGTGCCAGGCGCCCGCCATGTCGAAGTCCAGATTATTGCCGACCACTATGGGACGACGTGGGCCGCCGGCGTGCGCGACTGCACCGTCCAGCGCCGTCACCAGAAAATCCTGGAAGAAGCGCCCTCTCCGGCGCTTTCTCCGGAGCAAGATAAAGCGCTGCGCGAGGCGGCGGTGTGCTTGAGTCAAGCAGCCGGCTATCGAAACGCGGGCACTGTCGAATTCCTGTACCAACCGGAAACCGGTCGCTTCTCGTTCATGGAAATGAACACGCGGTTGCAGGTCGAACATCCAGTGACCGAATGCACGACCGGGATCGACCTCGTAAAACTTCAGATACACGTCGCGCGTGGTGGCCGCCTGGAAGGCGAGCCGCCGCGCACCACCGGTCATGCCATTGAGGTGCGGCTGAATGCGGAAGATCCGGAGAATGGCTTTGCTCCGGCTCCAGGCATTATTGAGCGCTTCAGAATTCCGTCATCACCAGGGGTGCGCGTTGACACCGGAGTGGCGGAAGGCGATGCGATTTCAGCTGAGTTCGACTCGATGATCGCCAAGATCATAGCCTACGGCCAGAACCGGAACGAGGCAATTTCCCGCTTGCAGCGAGCGTTGCGCGAGAGCGTTGTCGTCATCAAGGGCGGAACCAGCAACAAAGAATTTCTGCTGGGATTGCTGAACCGCCCCGAGGTACAGAGTGGAGAAATGCATAACGGATGGCTGGACCATCTGGCGGCAAAGGGTGAGCACCTCTCCAGGCGCTATGCCGACGTGGCTCTGGTTCAAGCCGCGATCGAGTCCTACGACGCCCAGTTGGCGGTCGAGCAGAAGCAGTTTTATGCGTCGGCGGTGCGCGGACGGCCGCAGGTCCGAAGCGAGGTAGGTCTGACTGCCGAACTACGCTATCGAGGCCATTGCTACTCGCCGAAGACTTATCGCCTTGGGCCGCAACAATACCGGGTGGAGATGAATGGGGCACGCATCGACGCACAGTTGGACCGTTTGGGCCAGTTCGAATGTTGGCTCACAGTCTTCGGACAGCGTTTTCGCGTCGTGTCCGTGGTCCAGGGGCCAAGCTACCGGATCGAAGTGGACGGAGTAGCGCACACGATTGATCGGAACGACGGGGGCGTGGTGCACGCGCCGGCTCCGTCGGTAGTGGTTTCCATTCTCGTGAAAGCGGGCGACACGGTTGCTGTCGGCGACCGCCTGGCGGTGCTCGAGGCCATGAAAATGGAGACACAGGTGGTGGCCCCATTTTCCGGAAAAGTCCGGCAGGTGATGGCCATACCCAATGTTCAGGTGGACACCGGATCCCCACTCCTCCAGATCGACCCCGTCGCCGGTGGCGATGCCGAGGCGAACGGGGAGCGAGTGGTCTTTGGCTCGTCGTTCGGCACGTCGTTCGCTTTGGACGGAAACGCAGGAACCAATCAATCCGGTTGCTGTCAGAGCCTGGATGAATTGCGCCAGCTCATGTTGGGCTTTGACGTCGATCCCAAGCAGACCACGCGCCTGCTCGCCGAATGGAGCCAGAATTATCCTGTGGACAGTGCCGAAATTAGAGAGCGCGAAGATGAGATCCTCAACATCTTTGTAGACATACGGTCCCTCTTCCAACGCGAGCCGGAGGTAAACCATCGAGCCAGCGGTGAAGAGCCCACTGCCGAGGCTTATCTGTTTTCTTACTTGCGTATGTTGGAAACGCGTGGCGAAGGGCTCCCGCCAGCTTTTGTCAGCGCGCTTCAGCGCGCACTTGCTCACTACGGCGTAAAGACGCTGGATCGCTCTCCTGCACTCGAAGAGAGCTTGCTCTGGGTCTACAAGTCGCATCAACGTGTGGAGCAACAGATTGCGCCGGTTGTAAGCGTCCTCGAACGGCGCCAACGGAGCGCGCAGATTCTGTCGCCGCACGCTGAGCAAGCCTTCCGGACGCTCCTCGACCGGATGGCCTCGATCAGCAATGGGCTTTTCCCGGCGGTGACCGACCTGGCTCGGGATGTACGCTATCGCTACTTCGATCAACAGCTGTTTGAGCGGGCGCGTCAGCAGGTCTACGAGCAAATGGAGGAACACCTCGCCTATCTGGCTGCCAATCCCGATGCCGCGGACCGCCACGAGAGAGTCCGCGCGTTGGTCGAATGTCCGCAGCCCCTGTTCAGCCTGATCTCCGGCCGGTTCGCAACCGCCGATCAAGCCATGCGCAAATCGATGTTGGAGGCGCTGACCTGGCGGTACTACCGGATTCGAAAGCTCACGAACTTTCGCTCCGTCACTTTGGATAACAGGACTGTGGACGGACAGTGCTGCACATTGGCCGAGTACGACCATGAAGGGAAACGCATTCATCTGTTCACGACGCACGCCGAGTACTCACGGCTCGCGGAGGCGGCGCGGACTCTGTTTCCGATGATCGCGGAAGTACCGGCAGACCATGACGTCGCCATCGATTTGTATGTTTTCCATTCCGGCAAATTGGGCGATGCGGAAGCTACCGAGCAGGAAGTACGCTCGGTGCTCAACCAGGCTGGGTTCCCGCGCTCCATCCGGCGCATCGTAGCAACCGCCGCCGGCACTGGTCATGGACGGGGTATAGCCGGCATGCATTTCACCTATCGTCCCAACGGGAATACGTATGACGAAGAGAAGCTCTACCGCGGCATCCACCCCATGATGGGGAAACGGCTGCATTTGTGGCGACTTGCCAATTTCAAAATTGAACGGCTGCCGTCCGCTGAAGATGTATACCTGCTTCATGCCGTGGCCCGTGATAATCCGAAAGATGAGCGGTTGTTCGCGTGCGCGGAAGTGCGCGACGTAACTCCAGTACGAGATGAGGCGGGTCGCGTTGTACAACTGCCGCATCTGGAGCGCATGCTCATGGAAGCGATGGCCAGCATCCGGCTGTTTCAGTCGCGGCGGTCGACCTATCAACGCCTGCAGTGGAATCGCATCCTGCTTAACGTGTGGCCACCGTTCAATCTTACGCGGGACGAATTGCGCGACCTTGTGCGCAAACTTGCGCCCGCCACCGAAGGCCTGGGGTT
>Ga0116217_10003107_pt1 | contig 15213 bp, 11 predicted proteins | sample Sb_taG_6_FD_89697 | JGI IMG/M metagenome (GOLD analysis project Ga0116217, IMG submission 89697) | Peat soil microbial communities from Weissenstadt, Germany - Sb_50d_4_PS metaG | ecosystem: Environmental > Terrestrial > Soil > Wetlands > Peat | place: Germany: Weissenstadt | collected 2010-09-21 | reverse complement strand
CGAGCCGCAGGTCTTCATGCGCTTGAGCAACGTTCCCGAACACAGCAGCTCGATGGCGCTGAGCTCTTGGCGTATCTGCGCGATGCGTTCGCGAGCGCGCGTGGCGCTTCGAGGGCGAAGCGAGTTTACGGGCTCGAACGGAGATGATCGAACTCTCCCTGCCGCAGCTTTCCTTCGCAAAAGGCCTGATCGAGGAGGAAGTCGGCTCGCTCTGGGAACCGTGGATGCGCCAGGTCGATGAGTTGCTCGCCGATCGCGAGCTGTTGCAGATCGTCTATGAGGCGCTCGCCCGGCGCTCGCCTAAGAGCCGCACCCGCGGGCGGCCCGGGACGCCCGCCGAGGTGGCGCTGCGACTGTTGCTACTCAAGCACATCCGCAACTGGAGCTACCGCGTGCTCGAACGCGAGGTGCGCACGAACCTCGTGTATCGGCACTTCACTCGAGTCGGGGCGCAGAAGGTGCCCGACGCCAAGACCCTCGGCAAGCTCGCTGTCGCGCTCGGCCCGCAGGTCATCGAGCAGCTGCACGCCCGTGTGGTCGCCATCGCGCGCGAGAAGCAGATCATCCGCGGACGGCGGCTGCGCCTCGATACCACCGTGGTGGAGACCGACATCCACTACCCGACCGACAGCTCGCTCTTGGGCGATGGGGTCCGAGTGCTGACCCGCTCGATGCAGCGCATTGCCAAGATTGCCGGCCCCGCAGGCACGCGGCTGCGTGACCGCACCCGCACCGTGCGTTATCGGGTGATGGAGATCGCCCGCGCCAGCCGCAGCCGGGTCGCGCAGGGCCAGGAGCGGATGAAGGCCTGCTACCGCAAGCTCCTCTACCACACCTCCCGGGTGGTCGGCCAAGCCAAGCGCTTCGCCCAGGAGGTCGCCACGGGCCTCAAGCGTGCCCGTGGCATCGTGCAGCAGGTGCGCTTAGAGGCTGCCAAAGCCTACCTTGAGCATATGATCCCGCTGGTGCAGCAGGTCATGCATCAGACGCGCGAGCGCATCTACAAGGGCAATACGCACCTGCCCGGCAAGCTCGTGAGCTTGTTCGAACCGCACACCGAGATCATCCGCAAGGGCAAAGCCTCCAAGCCCACTGAGTTTGGCAAGATGGTCAAGATCCAGGAGGCCGAGCGGCAGATCGTCACGCACTACGAGGTCTATGACCAACGCCCCAGCGACTGCGATCTGCTGCTGCCGGCGATCGCGGTGCATGAGGAACTCCTGGGCCGCAAGCCGTATCTGGTGACCGCCGATGCCGCTTTTTTCTCGCAACACAATGAAACCGCCGCTCAAGCCCGAGGCGTCAAGCGAGTGGCAATTCCCAATCGCTCCACCAAAAGCGCACAGCGCAAGAGGCTGCAGAAGAAGCGCTGGTTCCGCAACGCCCAGAAGTGGCGCACCGGCAGTGAAGGCCGCATCAGTCTTCTGAAACGCCGCCACGGCCTCAACCGCTGCCGCTATAAAGGCCTGCCCGGTCTCAAGCGCTGGGTCGGCTTCGGTGTCATCGCCGACAACTTGATCAATATCGGCTGCGCACTCGCTGCTTCACCCGACGGCTGACGGGTCGTCCACTCCCAAGAATCCAACTTCAGCTCCGCCGCCACCTCCCCGAGTGGCGGCTGATCTGTCATGCTTGCCGCTGGCGCTGAGCGAACTCCAGAAGGTCATTTTTGCGCCGGAAAGTAGCTAGGCAATCAGCGCTGCGATCCGCGACAATATCGTTCATATTCGGTCGGCCGACATCAGGACTGTGACGTTATGCCTACTATCGGCACGGGCGTGTTCCTATGCTGCCTTTGAGAAGCAAAGAGGTCATCAACATGGACCGTAGGCTCATGAATGTCAGCAAGCTCCTTGCGCTCGCGAGCGCATCGCTCCTGTCGGCCTGCGTGGTCGCGTCGTATCAGCCGGCACCGCCGCAGCCCACATATAACTACCCGCAGCCCGCTCCGCAGACGTATTCGCCGCCACCGCCGACTTACACGCCGGCGCCTGAGCCGCCGGCCGCCGCCGATGAGTACGCGGGCGAGGTGGCCGAGACCGCGCCGGAGCCGCCGCCGCCGCTGCCGGATTACGAACAGCCGCTGTGCCCCTATGACGGCTATATCTGGACACCGGGCTACTGGCACTGGAGTCCCGCCGGGTACTACTGGGTGCCGGGCACCTGGATTGAGCCGCCGCGTGTGGGGCTGCTGTGGACGCCGGGGTATTGGGCCTTCGTCGGCGGCGTCTATGCCTTCCACGTCGGGTACTGGGGTCCCCATGTCGGCTGGTACGGCGGAGTCGACTATGGCTTCGGCTACCACGGCCACGGCTACGAAGGCGGCCGCTGGGAGGGCGATCGGTTTGCGTACAACGTCGCCGTCAACAACGTCAACACGACGGTGATCCACAACACCTACAACCAGACGGTCGTGAACAACATCACGGTCAACAAGATCAGCTACAACGGTGGCCCCGGTGGCGTGAACGTGGCGCCCACGCCGCAGGAGCGGAGCTTCGGCCGGGAACAGCATGTGCCGCTGACGCAGGCGCAGGTCGCGCACGTGCAGCAGGCGCAGGCTAATCCGGCCCTGTTCGCACACGCCAACGGCGGACATCCGCCGATTGCAGCAACCCCGCGGCCCGCGCTGTTCAGCGGGCCCGGCGTCGTCGGCGCCCACGGCGCGCCGCCTCTCAACAACGCGAACGCGCCGGTCAACACACCGATGAACCGTGCCGTCAATCCCGGCGTCGGCGTTGGCGGTTCGGGCGGCTTCACCGCGCATCCGTACGTGCAGGCGCCGGTCACGCCGACACAGAATGGCGTCGCCCCCAAGGTGCCGTCGAATACGCTCAATACGCCGCATCCGGCGTACAACACCACGCCGCCGCCACCGCAGCCGCAACCGCCGCATCCGACGTTCAACAACGGCGTGCCGCCGCGTCCGATGTTGAATAACGCCGCGCCGCCGCCACCGCCACCGCCACCGCCACCGCAGAATGGAGTTCCGAAGCAGCAGTACTACGTCAAGCCCCCGACGCAGCCGCTGCCGCCCACGCCGCCGCAGAACGTGAATCCGAATGGCACCGGCAAGCCGCCACCGCACCTTGACAAGCCGCATGAGGAGGAGGAGCGGCATTAGATCGAAGTGATCAGGCGTACGTGCCCGTCGTTGGACGCCGGCTTCAGCACCGAGCCGGCGTCCAGGCATGCGCCGATCGATCATAGCGGAGCTCAGTTAGCGCGGCCTTGTGCTCCGCAATTATTCGACGCACTGGTCAATCGGTCTATCGTGCGCGCCACTGGTGAGCATTATGGCATGATTGAACGATGATGACGCTCTCGGGAATACTGTTCCGGCTGGTAGGCGATGTGCTTCGCTGGTGGGCACTCGCGTTTCAATCGAGCCGTTCGATCAAAGCCGAGAACATGTTCTTGCGTCGACAGCTCGCACTCTACATGGAGCGCGGTGTCGGGCCTCGGAGGATCGACTCGGTCACGCGGATCAGACTGAGCTTGTTGTCGCGATTCTTCGACTGGCGCGATGCTTTGGTTGTGGTGCGCCCCCAGACATTGATTCGCTGGCACCGAGCGGGATGGAGGCTATTCTGGCGGCTGAAGTCCCGGCCTGGCCGACCGGCTATTCCACAGCGGATTCAGGCCCTGATCCGCCGGATGGCCAACGAGAATCCCGTGTGGGGTGAAGAACGGATTGCCAATGAGCTCCTCCTGAGACTGGGAATTCGGGTGTCTCCACGAACCGTGAGGAAGTACCTGCCGCGACGACCGACGCGTCGGCCGAGGGGGGATATGCGCTGGTCGACATTCCTGCGCCTCCATGCTCAGGGAATCGTAGCTTGTGATTTCTTCATTGCCGTCACTGCTACCTTCCGGTTGTTGTACGTGTTTGTGTTGATCGAGCACCGCAGCCGGCGCTTGATCCATTGTAATGTCTCGGCCCATCCGAGTGCTGCCTGGGCGCTGCAACAGCTGCGTGAGGCAATTGGATTTCAAGACCGGTACGAATACCTGATTCACGATCGCGACAGTATCTTTGCCAACGATCTCGACGAGTCGATTAAGAGGCTCGGAGTCAAGGTGTTGAAATCACCGCCGCGCAGTCCGATGGCCAACGCGATCTGCGAGAGAGTCATCGGCACGATTCGTCGCGAGTGCCTGGACTGGCTGATTCCACTGTCCGAGGCGCATCTACGGTCGATCCTGAAATCGTGGATCCCCCATTACAATACCGGGCGCCCCCACATGGCGTTGGGCCCTGGTGTTCCTGATCCGCCAGCGACAAGGAATCTCAAACGTCGCTCAAGATCACGCCATCGCTTGTGCGAAGAGGTGGCTGTGCGCGCCAACTCCGTGCTGGGTGGACTGCACCACGAGTATTTCTTGGCGCCAAGGGCCGCGTCAGTGAGTATTTGCGGATGACAAGCGTCCTTCGAGCGCGGGGACCGATGGTGCTGTGGCGGCGAGCGCGCCACCGACTGGCGCCCGCAGCGAGCAGCGTCAAATTGACTCGCTATATTCGGAGGAGTAGGTTCAGACGCCTTTTTTTCTGTCGATGATAATCAGAAGGAGAACGACATGCAGATGCGAATCGTGATGCTGGGGGCGCTGGTCTATTGCGGTTGCAGCCCACTGCTGCACGCCCAGGACGCCACGAAGGTTGATGCAAAGCATTACTCGGTGGTGAGCGAAAACGCTCAGGTCCGGATCCTGAAGGTGCACTACGGCGCGCATGAGAAATCGATCATGCACAGCCATCCGGCGACGGTCGCGGTGTTCCTGAGCGACGGCAAGGGCAGGTTCACATTCCCGGATGGCAAGTCGCAGGACTTTGTGGTCAAGACCGGTGACGCGATGTACTCCGCGGCTACCACCCATCTGCCGGAGAACACCAGCGATCAGCCCCTAGATTTGATCGTAATCGAGTTGAAAGGCAAGTCCGCCAAGGCGGCGAAAGAAGCGGCAAAGTGACGCGGCGGCGAGCCGCCGCGCACCTTCGCTTGGGTTGGGTAGGGTGATGGGCGCGGCGGCTGGAAGTCCTACGACGCCCGGTTCTAGGCTAACGCGCCCGGCCAGTTCGCGGCGTCGTGAAGTGGTAGCGGGGGCGTGATTCGGAATTCTAGGAACCTGAATTTCCACGAGATTCTCTTCGACTGAGAGGCGTAGGTCGCCGGGAAAGCCGTACAGCCGTTCGAGTTCCGCCTCGCTATCGTCGGCGTCGAATGCGCTACCCCCGGGCAGCGCGTCGGCTACGAGAGTGCCTAGCAGTTGAGTGTGAGTGCCGCCGGCTGTTGGGCGCGCCACCGAGCGCCGAGATCTCACGTCTGCGTGAAACCGGCGTTCCGCCTAGGCGACGCTGCCTCGTCAGGCGGCTATGACGGGAGCCCCGGGGCCGATCCCGAGACGCTCGTGATGCTTGCCAACCCGCTTTGCGCTCTGGTCCGTCAATGGTGTGACCGACTAAACAGCGACGCTCCATACTCCAGCACCGGCTGCATTTCGGGCGCAAGCACATCCCCTGCGTAAATCTCGAGGAAATTGACATGCAGGCCAGCACTGTTCGCTGCCATCCCTTTATCGATCGACCTTCTCAGGGCCAGGGGAGGATCCCCCTCGGCGCCCATCACTTTGCTGGGTTTAGTGCCGAACGAACCGCCGCGCATTTCGAAGCCGGTGATAATTCGTCCGCTATAACTTTTGATAAAGTCAGTGCCGTCAAAAGCTTCGATCTCAGCGTGACCGGCATGAAGATCGTTCGACTGAATTACAAGGCGGTTTCCAAAGACCCGCACTGCCTGTTCGACCATGTCTTGCTTTGCACGCATACGCGCAGGAAGACCGGACTGTCCTTGCTCAAGAATCGGGAGGCCCGGAGCCGTCACAGAAACGCACTGATTGGGAAAGGAATCGGCATAGACATGAAACGCCTCTTCCCACGCGCCCATATATCTAACCGGCGTATAACCGTCACTGCGCCATTTTTTGATCGCCGGCGGAGAGTTGCTGGGCAACGTCATCTCTTCGGAAACTGACGTCGGCCCGGCAGCCGCGATGGTTCTAAAGGCCGGCGACTTCCCATACCTTTCGGCCAGTTGCTTCACGAATGCGAACCAACGGTTGAGGTACACGCGATCCCATGGCATGGGAAGCTTCGCCTCCGTGCCGTGACCCGGTCCATACGGTATCTTGAAAATATCGGTCTTGGCGCCTTCCAAGGCCCATGCCGGAGAAAAAAAGCCGGGGAAGATGTCAAGTTTTACCCATTTGTTTGATGATTCCGCGGCAGCGATCAGCGCATCCAGCCTCGACCAATCAGGTTTTCCCTCGATCGGCTCGATATCGCGCCAATTGATTTGCACTCCGACACCAGTGATGAACGAATTCTTCAAAGCTTGTAGATCCCGGGATTGATCTCTGGTGGCCCCTGGCGGCAGGACGACTGCCAGTCCGCTCGGTGTCGTATCCTCGGTTGAGGCGCACCGCACGGCCTGCCTGCGCGCGGTGCCAGCATCAGCGAGAACCCCGGGCTGAGCGTGGACAGGCTGGAAGGTCGATGGCAAGAGGCCGATTCCAAGCAAGACTCGAACTGCACATCGAAGCGATGAAATGTACATGAGGGGCGCCCCTTGTGTCGGCATAAAGTGCTGACGTTTCCCCGATTAGATGCCAGCAATGGGGTTCTCGCAATCCGATTCGCCAGGAGTATGGATCTTCCAATGCGAAGTGCATCCCCGGTGACGGATGCTCGGTCGTGCGGCCGGGCGAGCGTTTTGGCGAGGACATCGGACCCACTGATAATCGCATCCGACCTGACACTCATGGAGTGTGATCGGGTGCTGCATCGGACGGTCGTCTTGGGGAGCTTAGCGAGGCCGACGCCGCTGACCGTCGCGCTCAGCTAGCCGCCGTCTCCGCCGACTGGACGCTGCTGCGCATCGGGGCCGAAGCGGTCGAACGCGCACGCCAGCCTTTTCCAGGCGCACCTCTTCGAACGCTGGACGCCATCCATCTGGCGTCATTGCTCGTGGCTCGCTCCGCGATTGCAGGCTTGACTTGCTTAGCTTGGACATTCGGGTGCAAAGCGCGGCAGAGCTATTGGGGATCGAGGTACGTTTAAAGTGGTAGCGGGGCCGTGCTTCGGACTTATTCAATCTTCGCCCTTTTCAGCCGGGAACGTCGCCGGGGCGACGTCGTGATGCCAACGCGGTGCCGTAACGGCCACGAACTCACACCCGAGAATCTGGCCCTCGCCGAGCGCGGCACCGGCTGGCGTTGTAGGCAATGCGGGGCTGAGCGTGCCGCTGCGTGGCGCCGGCGGCGGGCAGCTGCGGCATAAGCGACTCGACAGGTACAAGCCTAATTTGGCCTCGATCGGCGAGGACCAATGACAACCATCGCGAAATGTCTCATCGTTCACTATCGGCCAGGAGCGGGCACAGGCACAGCGGAATTGGCGTTCAGATAACGGTCAGTCACGGCGTGCATTAGATTGCTGTCGGGCCTGACCCCGGCAATCCCCCAGCGGGAATGACATCGGTCAGGCAATCGCGGCATTCCCCTGAAGGGTTATCTTATGGGCCCTGCTCAGCTGATTCGGTGGCAATGGGACGGATATTTTCGCTATCACGATGCCCGTGCCAATCTAATCATCCACATATTCGCTGTACCGCTTTTCCTGGTCGGCAACTTGACGCTGGTCGTGGCGCTGTTGCGTGCTTCCGCACTCTGGTCAGCTATCGGTCTTGCTTGCATGGTCCTAGCAATGGGCCTGCAGGGTCGCGGCCACAAAGTCGAAAAGATTCCTCCGGAGCCATTCAGCGGCATGGGAAACGCTGCGGCGAGGATATTTCTCGAGCAATGGGTCACGTTCCCTAGGTTCGTATTGTCCGGAGGTTGGATTCGCGCGCTTCGTGCGCCTGGGAATTAGCCCGCGACTCTTGCGCAACTTTGGCAACGCACTAGGTTGGTCACCCACCATTCACTGCCTTAGAGCTGCCATCCACCGCTGGCAGCGATGGCTCGACACTAGGCATAGCTGGGTCGTCTCTGATCGGCCAAACCCAGTCGGTGGCTGATTTCCCGATACGACTGGTCTTCGGCGACGAGCTTGAGTACCTTCGGCGCGAATCTATCCGCTTTGATTCGTTGGCCTGGTCGCCGACCAAACACAACACCGCGTTTACGCGCCGCTGCAATTCCGGATCGAACGCCAGGACGGTGAGGCTTTTCCTTGACGAAAAGTATCCGTAACGAGCATCCTGACAGTTTGCTGGTTCGGGGAGCGAAGCCTATGTGCGTTCGGATCCAGATCGTTACCCTGAGCTCCATTCTCCTTGCTGCGGCAGCCCCCCTTTCATCAGCCGCAGATGACGCAAATACTTGCTCTTTACTCACACCGGCCCAGGTAGGCGCCGCCCTCGGGGAGCCGGTGGCGGACGGCAAGCAAGTGGTAACCCGGATGTGTGAATGGAAAAGCGCTTCCGGCAAGAAGAGCGTATTGCTGACAGTCTTCGGCCAGATGGGGCGCTTATCTCCGGTAGAGCGCTTCATGAACTCTAAAAAGGAAGTCGCTGGTATCACGAAAACGCCGGTGAGCGGCATCGGAGACGACGCCATTTTCATTCCGGGGATGGGCGGCGGTTTATCGCTCAATGTAAGAAGCAAGAATTCAGCCTTCCAGATACATGTTAGCGGAACTGGGGTCTCAGAGGATCAGGCCAGGCGCACTGCAGAAACTCTCGCCCGGCAAGCGGTCCTCAAGCTTTAACTCTGAGAATAGCTCGTGCGAGCGCGTCTCCTGGTACTCGGCGTTTCGCTGGTAGTTGCCTTGGTCGTCGCGCTGGCGGCGTGGAATCACTTGAGGTCAAAAGGGCCTGCGTCGCCAGCGACGGTGGAAAGGCGGCCGACCGGCAGCGTCCCGGCGGTTGTCTTGTCACCGCGCCAGCTGACTGCTGAGATTATTGAGCACGGTGTCACACCCGAGCGTGCTAAACAGCTGTTCAGCATGGTGGTCGGCCCGCTGTCGGGAGTCGGCACGGCCGCGAAGACCCGCGATCCCTCCGAATATGACGGCACGTTGGCGGTGGGTTACATCTACCAGGTGTGGGACTCCCTGACGGTCGAACAACGCGAAGCAGCGATGCGCTTGATCCATCCGGCGGGCAATACGCGTGTGGCCCGCGTGTCCACCGCGAGCCTCCTGCCGCAACTGATTCCAGCCGGATTCCTCAAGGTAACGACTCATCCGAAATCCTACTATGACACGCTGGCACAGAACGCCGCTGGGACCCTCGCGGCCTTCCTGCACGTTCCGCCTGTTTTATACAACGTGAACGTGAATTATGAGCCACCACTTGGAACTGAATACGCTCACACGTGGTCTTGGTGGTCCGACGACCCTAACGCGTGGTCGTTCAACGTCCCTAACCTGAGCGGCTGCGAAATCGTCATCCACGACCAGCGGTTTGAATCACTCAGTGAGACTGACGCCGAGGCGGTTGTCACGCACGAGATGTTTCACTGCTATCAACAAATGACCGCGGGGTCGGCAGAAGCGGATGTCTCCGTGCCAGCGTGGATTATTGAGGGCGAGGCCGTATGGGCGATGGCCGCTGTCGTGCCGGCCGGTCACGTATGCCACAAAGACTGGGCTGCGCACGTCCATAGCCCCATCCAGGTGTACCTGAATAGAGGCCAGGACGGAATCGGCATCTTCGGCCACTTAAGCGACCTGGCAGGTGACTCGGCAGTGTGGGAGAAGCTGTTGCCGATGGTAAAAATAGGAATCGGCCGAAACAGCACCGATGCCTTCAACTATCTGGTCCAGGGCCATCAAGTCGAGTACTTCACGTCATGGGGCGCGAGCTATTTCGAGACATCCGGCCACGCACCATGGATGATGGTAGGTCCGGGATCGCCTCCGACCACGGGCCCGACACCAACCGTCGTCAGCGTGGACGCGGATACCGGTGAAGCCCTCGCCCCCGCGGGGCCCTATAGTTCGGGGTTGTTTCAGCTCTCGGGCAGCGCGGATATCGCTGTCGTCTCCCTGCTGACGGGCTACGGCCGTGTCCATGATCAGAATTTTGCGCTGGACACGGCTCTCGACGTCTCTGGACCCTTGGCTCTCTGCTTGAAGCAGAGTGGCTGCACCTGTCCGGATGGCTCGCCCGGTGCGTCCCTGTTTACGCAGCGTGTAACCGCGCCAATTTGGATCGGAATCAATGGCGGAGACACCACCGCACAGATCGGCGTGGCGGGGCGCTCGATGGACCGTTTTTGCAAGAAGCCGCAAGACCACACGCCGCCTCAGCCCCAAGCCGGAGGAGGAGGTGGTGGTGGTGGCAGCGGCGGCGATGACAACAAACCCCCTCGGCTGCCGGACGGACAGCATTGGGGCGACACGCACGTGGTGACCTTTGACGGGCTGCACTACGATTTCCAGGTGGTGGGTGAATACACTCTGGTACGTTCGACCCAAGACGATTTTCTCGTGCAGGTGCGGCAGGTTCCCGTCAGGGGGCCCAGGGTCGCCAGCATCGACCAGGCCGTGGCCGTAAGAATCGGCGGTCAACGCGTGACATTTACCACGGAAAACGGCGCGGTCGTCTTGCGCATTGACGGCGAGGTAATCAGCGGCCCACTCCCACGGCTCAAGACTGGCTCGCTGACCACGAGCACAACCCTCTACGGTCGCACCTATCAACTCACCTGGCCCGATGGCACGGTTGTGAGTGTGGAGCAGTTAGGCGGCTATGCCATCAACCAGAGGGTGACGCCGGCCGTCTCGCGACGCGGGGCGCTCGAAGGCCTGCTCGGCAATTTCGATGGTTCACCGGAAAATGACCTGGTCGGATCGAATGACGTCAAGCTGGGACTGAGTTTCAGCCGCGATGATATCAATGGGCCCCTGGCCGACCGGTGGCGTATTACCCAAGCCGCATCGCTATTCGACTATGCGCCCGGCCAATCCACGACAACATTCATCGATCGGGAATTTCCGGCAAAGGACATCGACACCGGTCGAATTGCCAACCGGGAGACTGCGCAGCAGACCTGCGTGGAGCAGGGCATTAGCGACCAACACCTGCTCGAGGATTGCATCACTGATCTGGCAGCGACCAACGAGTTCATCTTTGCAAGCCGCTACGCGCATGCTCAGCAGGTTCTTGCGGCTCGAGCCGCACTGCTGGCTCCAGCCGCGATGGCGAGTCCAAAGCTGGCCACCCTTTGGATGACGGGCGAGATTCTCGACAGCAAGTCCAAGCCTGAGTTTCATTTTGCCGCCAGGCAGGGAGACGTGATCTGGGTCCATGACCCGGACTGCACGGATACCGCGGGTGGTTTTCATCCGGTCGCTTTGAGGTTGCTCGATCCGTCGGGTAACCCGGTCGGCGCGCCAGGTCTAGGGTGCCAGTTTGGCCGGCGTGAGCTGCCTGCAACCGGCTCATACACATTCCAGGCCAACTATGCCTATCCAAACGAAATCACGCGCTATCGCATCCCGATACGCTTTGTTCGCCCCGTTCGGCGCCAACAGATTTCCTATGGGCAGACGGTAGCCGGAACCATCGAGCAGAGAGCCGCTTGGGACATTTATGCGTGGACGGCACGGCAGGGCGATATCGTCATGATTGAGGGTGCCGGCTGCGATGTGGGACAAATGGTGGTGGATGTCTTCGATTCGGAAGGCCACCAATACCTCGGGCCGAACTGTGGCAAAGGCAACTACTTCAGGATTCCGAAAGACGGTGCATACCAGCTGGTCATCAACGCGGACAACGCGCCGAACGTGGGGCCTTACCACTTCGTGTTCCAGGGAGGCAAGCTGACGAACTAGAGGGGTTGGCTTCGTCACGCAAGCGGGACATCGCTTGCTGCCGTCATATCGCGCCATGCCCGCATATGCTATTTCACCGGAACGACGAATGCTTTCAATACTGCCCGGGTATTTGTCTTCGATCACGCTACCTGGGGTGCCTTGACGAAAGGGAAAATAAAGTACGCTAAGCCATCGGCATCCGCAGCGGTCTGAGATTGCCCTTCTCGAGGCGCTTGTTCTGGCGCGATGAGTAATCGCCGGTCAGATTGATATGGTTCCAGTGGACTGGGGCGATGTGCTCGTAAAGCAGGGCAAGACCAAAGAGGCGCTCGCAAAGTACGACGAGGCGCTCAAGTACGCGCCGGCCGCGCCCTTGGTCGAACCGGATCAACGCGCCTGCAATAATCCAAAATGCGCCGCTGGTCGCGACTGCGGATATGGTGATGATCAACGCCAGTCCGTACACCCAGCCGGCCATCCATGCCCAGCGCTTGCCCACCAGGCGCCGCGACCACGGGTACAGCCCTCCCGAAATCGGGAACTGCGAGACTGACTTCACCGAACACCAGGCAGACGAACAGCTGGCCGATAGCGACGAGCAGGTACCACCAGAACATCGGCGGACCGCCAGCGGCGAGCGCGAAGGCGAACAAGCTGTAGACGCCCACTACCGGCGACAGATAGGTAAATCCGAGGGAGAAGTTCTCCAGTTCGCTCATCGTGCGGTCGAACTTCGAGGTGTAGCCGAGCGCTTTCAGCTGCGCGGCATCGGCGTCTAACCTCGCTCGGGTCCTCGCATCCACCGCTGCCGTCACCGGGGTCGATTCGTTCATTTGGAGGTTCTGATTGCCAAGATGAGATGCTGCGGATTCGCACCCTGATGAGCCGATCGGGGCACATGAGCGCTGTCACCGCGACAGGTTACGGCGTTACCGTCCATCAAATAGACCTCGCCTGCAAGCCCTCATCAGGCTTTCCGGGCTTGGAGGGCGCGAATATGCAAGCCTGTGTCCGCCACGGTCGCAGACCGCTACAGTGACGACTTGAGAGGGGGTGGTCACTTTGCGCATCTTCCACGGCAACTCCACTACCCTACCGCGCGAGCGGTCTAGTCCCTCGACCCCGACTAGTCCGAAGGTCTTCTCGTTAGCGGCCCCGATGCGATGCAGTGGACCATCGCCGAGCGCTGCACGAAAAGTGGACCGCGGGCGTAAGATCTGTCTATGGATCCTGGAACGGCACGAGACTGGAGACCCGCCGGCCGCTTGGAGAGGCCGGCTGATATCCGAGGACTTATTAGCTGCTGGAAGGTTTCTGTTAACCGCTTGATCCGCCCGGTACTCACAGAGTGGGAGCGCGGTTCCAATCAACGATGTCGCGGGCGACATCCGTCGTCATGGCATTGTTTCGTTGCGCGGCGAAGCAGCTGTGCCAAGGGTACCCACGTATCCGGGTCATTGTTCAATCGGAATTCGTCAAAGTGACTTTTCCGGACCTTACGACCTACTTCTGCACGCGCGACCCGCCGCGCGCCTGGCGCGTGGCGGTGCAGCATGCCGCGGGCTCGTTCACGAGATCCACATACGGCAACCAACGTGACCTTGGGGGACATAGCAATGACCACCATCAGGAATTCTGATACCACGCGCGAGTTCACTCAAGGAGCGCGCAGCATCGGCAAGCTGACATTGATCGTACCGCTGATGTCCCTCGGAGCATTGTCGCTGGTTGCAAACGCGGCCGTGTCGGAAAGCAACACCGAGCCTCAATCGACCTCCGGTCAAAGTACGAGTGTCGGGTCAGGAACACAACCCGCCGCGGCGGAGGGGCCAGTGCTGCAAGAAGTCGTCGTCACTGCCCAGAAGCGGGAGCAAGACCTGCAGAAAGTGCCTATCGCCATCACCGCTCTCAGCGCCGATCAGCTTGTCCAACGCGGCGTCTCGAACACTCTGGATATTGCGTCGGCCAGCCCGGGCGTGGTGACCAGTGCTTTCGGCGAAAACGGGACCTCGCCCGCCATCTACATACGCGGTGTCGGGCAGTTAGACTTTTCCCCACACCAGGAATCGCCTACTGCGCTGTACGTCGACGACGCCTACGTCGGCTTCCTGGGCGCCACCTACCTGGGGCTGTACGACACCCAGCAACTTTCCGTACTGCGCGGTCCTCAAGGCACTCTGTTCGGGCGCAACGCGACCGCCGGTGTGGTTCAGATTCAAACCAACGACCCAACCGACTATCCCACCGGGTATCTTCAGCAAACGGTCGGCAGCTTCGCTCAGACGACCACCGAGGGCGCCGTCAGCGGACCACTGGGCGACAACCTGGACGCGCGACTCGCGTTCCTTTACAACCGCAATACCGGCTGGTTCGACAACAATCTTGGCCCCTCGGTCGGAGGCGCCAAAACTGCAAACGTGCGCCTCAAGGTTCTGTACAAGTTCAATGACGATACACGGAACCTGTTCGAAGCTTTCTATACCCGGGCATTCCCCATGGCTGCCGGCGCTTATCTTGACAAGCCGTCCGCGCCAAATCCGGCCAATGCGGGCTTGGTCGAAAATACCAACGGTCCATTGTTTAGGCAGTGGTGCAACAGTCTTGGCTTCGCGACGCCCCCGCCGAACGCCGGCAACTGCCAGGGCTGGGTGCCGCCGAACGGTAATCCGTTTGCTGAGTCCTTTCAGTTTTACGATCCACGGGTGGGACGCTCTGCCAGCTCACTCTGGGGACTCACCGACAAGTTCACTCACAAGATGTCGTGGGCTGACTTCACCTCGATCACGAACTACACCAGTTATGGTACTCAATACATCGAGGACGACAGCGGCAATCCGTTCCCGATCATCGGCTACGGGGAATCCGCCAACGCGTGGCAGGGTTCCGAAGAGGCGCGGTTGAACGGTGAGACCTCCTCGCTGCACTGGGTGGTTGGTCTGTACGCTCTGCACATCCGCGGGTCTTACACCAACGTAACGCCCCTTTACACCGGCATAGCGCCTTCACCGCCCCCCACCGGTAACTTCTCGTACTACAACAGATACTCGAACGTCTATGATTACAGCATTCTGACGGGCTCCGCATTCCCTCAGGGCGTCTGGACCGAGGCCCTGTTTGCTCAGACTGACTACGCACTCAGCAGTCGCTGGAGCGTCACTGTGGGAGGGCGCATAGAGAGGGACTCGAAGTGGACCGACATGACCCAATTCTGCGATGTCCTCATTCCGGTTACTACCTGCGCCGCTAACTTCCTTATCACCGGCAGCCAGTTCGCGCACGGGAACGTCAGCCAGAACGAATGGTAGGGAAACCTGACGTTCAACTATCAGTTGACCAACGACACGCTGCTTTATGCCGGGGTTCGCCGTGGTACGAAAGGTGCGGAGATCGAT
>Ga0116217_10003106_pt1 | contig 15216 bp, 11 predicted proteins | sample Sb_taG_6_FD_89697 | JGI IMG/M metagenome (GOLD analysis project Ga0116217, IMG submission 89697) | Peat soil microbial communities from Weissenstadt, Germany - Sb_50d_4_PS metaG | ecosystem: Environmental > Terrestrial > Soil > Wetlands > Peat | place: Germany: Weissenstadt | collected 2010-09-21 | reverse complement strand
CGCCGCGCCGGGCCGCGTCGCCTCTGAGCACGACTACTTCGACGGCGAGGTCAGCGAGGGATACACCATCGAGGTGCTGCTCGGCGATCTTGACGACGAGCTGCTCAGCGCCTGGCCGGCCGCGCCGCTATGGACCTGGTGGGCAGACAGGTGCGCCGTGCAAGCCGACCCCGACCCTGATGGCGAGGGCGTCCTGTGCGTGCGTGCATGTGCCAGCCCGGATCTCGAGATCGAGCATCTAGTGATCGACCCCAGCGAGGGTGCCACCTCGCTCTCTCCGTCCAAGCGACAGCTATTCGGCCTTTCCACGATTGGCTCCGCCGCCGGCGCATACCGCGAGCTGCGCATGTCACGCGGCTCGCTGCTCTACCGCAACGTCGAGCACGAGCAGCTACGCGGCCTTATCACCGATGCCGTGCAGGCCACCCGCGACACATTTACGCCCGGCGAGGCCGTGGAGAAGCGCCTTGAAGCGCTTTCCCACGCGCTCGAGGAGATCGCCCCCGGGAACCGGAACCTGAGTCTCGCGATGCTCTCGCCTCGTGGGCATAGCCTGCTCGGCTTGATCGGCCTGTTCGAGCAGCGAGAGAAGCCCGTGCCGCTCGCCAATGCGGGCCTCGGCACCCAGAAGCTCGCGCTGTTCGTGCTCGCCCGCATGCTCGCCGTCGGCTCGCCGCTGTTCGTCATCGATGAGGTCGAGAGCGGCCTCGAGCCGTTTCGTCAGCGCGATCTCATCGCCCGCATCCGAGAGACCGTCGGCACGCATGGCCAGGCGTTTATGACCACTCACTCGCCCGCTGTTGTCGGCGAGATGACGCTCTCAGAACTAGCGCGCATGGACCCACCGGTCAACGGCGCTCCGCAGGTAAGCGCCTTGCCGCGAGAGCTCGAGCGGACTCTGCGCCGCGACCCCGAGGCTCTTCTCTCGCGCCTCATGATCGTCGTCGAGGGCCAGACCGAGCTCGGCCTGCTCGAGGTGCTGCTGCGCCACTATGCAGAGCTCGCCGGCACGAGCCTCGGAGCGCTCGGGCTGCGGCTGCTCAACGGCGACGGGCAACCCGGGGTGTTCAAACTCACAGACGCTCTCTGCGCCACCCGCTGGCAGTTCGCAGCCTTCCTTGACAGCGAGCACGAACACTCCGGCAAGCGGAAAGCTCTTGCCGCCGCCGAGCATGTCGCATTCGCGACTTACACCGACGCCCGCTGCCTGGAGGAGGCGCTAGCCCGGCAGCTGACGCCGTCCGAGCTGGACACGCTCATCGCTGCCGGTGGGCCCGACGCACCCGCCCGGAAGACAGCGAGGCTGCAGCAGCTCAACCAAGACGCGGGTGCCCAGTCGCGCAGAACCATCGTCGAGCTCGCTGCTGAGGAGGGGGAGGAACGGGCACGCGACCTGTTCAGCGAGGTCGCCAACAACCGCAAATGGTTCAAGACACGCGCAGACGCGGCAACCGTCGCCGAACACCTGCTCAAGCACCACCCCACGGTCGAGATTGTGCGCGACGCTGCCGACCTGTGGGAGGCCATCATCGAGCTCATACGCGCAGAGCAGCCGGAGGAGCCCGGCGCGAATGATCGACTCGACCCTTGACGCCATTCGCCGACGCATCGCTGGGCCCGAGCCGCTGATCCTGATTGAGGCCCCCGCCGGCTACGGCAAGACACACGAGGCTGTCCTCGCCGCCCAGACGCTCGCTCTCACGCTCCCAGCCGGGCGCAAGATCATGTTCCTCACCCACACGAACGCCGCCCGCGAGACTTTCAACAGGCGCCTGAAAGGCGGCGCGGCCGTCATGAGAACCATCCATGCGCTCGCTTGCGAGCTAGTCGAACTCTACTCCGCGCCGCTCGGCCTGCCACGGCCGCTCGAGCCGTACCGCGATAAGCCCAGCTTCGACGAAATGATTACGCTCGCTGTGACGCTGCTCCAGCGCCGACCCGAGCTCGCCCGCGGGCTCGCCGTCAGGCACCCCGTGATCCTCGTCGACGAGTACCAGGACTGCGTGCAGGCACAACACGAGCTGATCGCCCTGATCGCCCGCGCCGGCCCGACTCGGCTGCGACTGTTCGGCGACGACCTACAGGCGATCTTCGAGTTCGCAGGTACACCCGTCGACTTCGCCGCCATGACCCGGGCGCACCCGACGGTCCGCCTCACCACCCCGTGGAGATGGGCCTCCCAGCCCGAGATGGCGGACTTCGTCGTGCACGCCCGCCGCGCGCTTGTCGCCGGCGAGCCGATCGACCTGACCGCTGCCCCGAGCTGCGTCAGCGTCCATGTCTGGGACGGCCCCGTCCCCGCGCCGAAGCAGGCAGGGCACGCTGAGCAGTGCCTAAAGGCGCTGCAATCCTGCCTCGGCGAGCAAGCAGTGGTGCTCACCCACCACAACAGCCACGCGCTCGGGCTGCGCAGGCGCATGCCCCACCACGGGCGCTACCACGAGGGCGCAGACCACGAACCCGCCCGGATCATCCTCGCCGCCGTTGACGAGGCCGAGGGGAACGCCCCAAAGCTCGCGGCGCTGCTCGTCACCGCCATGCACGAATGGGGCCAAGGGATGACAAAACCCTACCGCGAGGGGGCCGCCGCCATCTGCAGGAGCGGCGGGGTCGAGCTCGGCTCACGGACCAAGCTCACGAAGTTCGCCGAGATCTGTCGGGACCTCTACACGGAGCCCACCGTTTCACACTGGCTTCACTGCTTGCGCCGAGTGCTCGATGGGGACCACGGGATCCCCGGCTGGAAGGTCCTGCGCGGCGACCAGATCTATCTGCTTGCGCGGCTGCGCCCCGGACCGGAGGACGATCCCGGCGCGCTGCTCCACGCCGAGTCCCAGGCTCGCTCGGCGATCCGTTCGGCGCCACGCAGGGGCTTCATGGTCATACACAAGGCAAAGGGGTTCGAGTTTGACGAGGTCGCGATCCCCTACTGCGCGGGCGCGCTGTTCGCCGATGATTTGCCTTCGCGACGGCGGATGTACGTCACGATCTCCAGGGCCCAGCGGCGCCTTCACTTCCTTATCCCGCGCTCGGATCCCACGCGGCTGCTCCGCTACTGAGAAAGCGTCCGTAGTAGCTGAGCGCCGTCCGCAACTCGCGCTCGGTGAGATCGGTCTCCGCAATCGCTCGATCGAAGCTCTCATCGAAGTCTTTGTATGTCTCGATGACCTGCCACACGTCCAGGCTCGTGCCAATCAGCCAGGCGCGACGGTTGTTGTTATCGCCGCGAAACGCAATCCCGGGAACCAGTCGAGCCTTCAGTGCTTCCTCTGGCGCGGACTTCCTGGCCATGTCCCGCAACTGTAGCCGGTGTATACACCGTATTCACTGCAAGGAACCAGGCTTGATAAGCGCGAGACAGCCCGCTGATGGCAGTCCATTGACGGCACAAAGTCCACAATTTCGCCAGCATCACAGCGAATCCATCTGCTGACTGGTATGATCCCGCGAAGGCAGAAGCAAAAGGTTCGAATCATTCATGGACCAGGCCATTACGGAGCTCGCATGGATCGCGACCCGCATCCCGGGTGCCCGGGATGTGCGCGGCCGTAAAGCCAGAGGTTTTTGTGGGCAGGTTGGCCCACAGCTACGGCACCGCCGCGGGCTCGCATCAACCGCTCGGGACGGACTTGCGCGAGAGGGGGGGACCCCAACTCGGCCGCCCTGCGAGTACGAGGTGATGAGTGCCGAGGAGCCCATCCGTCCCTTTGCGTCTGCTGGGGGCGACCTGTCGTTGTCGGACACCTGGTCTGCTGAACTGGATGAGATCGAGAAGAACCGGCTGCTCGGCGCAATCGCCGAGGAGCCCGATCTCGCGGAAGATCTACAAGGCCTGCTCCAAGAGTTGCCCGCGCGCAATCGCCGGCGGCTGGTCGAGCACTTCGCGCAGCGCCTGGCTCGCCATCGGCATAGCCGCGACGCGGTCCTGCCGGCGCTGGACGACCTGCTCAAGGAACTCACGATGGAGGCTGCGGAGCGCCATCTCAGTTCTATCTCGGCGAGCTCTTAGGTTTGAATGCGATGCCTCTGGATCCCGCTACCGACTTCGAGCAATATCGCGGCGCGTGTTGCAGGCGCTTCGTCGCGATGGCCCGCGCGAAGGGCCAGCACTCCTTCCACGATCTCGATGAGCTCGCCCAGGATTTTTACGCTCAATTTTGGACGGAGTGGCTTGAGCGCCCCAAGGAGGAGTTCGACGGCCTGCCGGTGCCCTACATCGCTGGTGCGATGCTCAACAAGATGCGCGACCTCAGCCGCCGCGGTCGCAGCGTGCGCTCCCCCGAGTTCGTCCAGGCTGAGAGCGAGCAGATCCTTGCCACGGTCGCGTCCGAGGACATGTCGCCCGACGAGCAACTCGTCCTGCAAGAGGAGATGTGGCTGGTCAATGAGGTCATCCACAGCCTCCCGCTTCGCCTACAGGTTGTCTTCAAGGCGGTCTTTTCGCGCGACACCAAGAAGAAGGGTGCACCTCTCTCTGGCTACAAGCTCGCTGCCCAGCAGCTAGGGGTGAGCGAGGCGCGCGCCAAGAAGCTCTCGCTGGAGGCCAACAAGCGCATTCGGTTGGCCATCGAGCGCATCGAGGCCGGCCGGTGGTGTGACCGCTGGGAAGAGTCAATCGCGCTCGTGGCGGGCGGCGGCGAGGGTGCCCCCGAGTTCCTGGCTCACGCCGACCATTGCGTTATGTGTCGCCTGGGAGTCGCCCACCTGCGCCGCCAGGCGGCGATCCTGCCGCTGCCGCTGATGACCCTGATCGAGCACGCTGGTGTGCTGACCAGGCTCTCGCATCACGCGAGAACCGTCTACGTCGACGTCCGCCATCACCTCACGTTCCTGTTTGGTCGCCACGCCGGCCCGGCAAGCGAGGCAGCGAGCGGAATCGTAGGCGGCGGCGGCGCGGCAGGCGTCGCGGGAGCAGGCATCTTCAAGGTCGGCGCACTGTGCTTGGCCGGCGCGGTCGTGGCGGGTGGAGCGGCCAGCGTCTGCCTGAAGACCCTCGGCGTCCCAGTGCCAATCGTCAACACTATCTCGCATACCGCGCACGCACACGCGAAGCCCCACCTGCGCGAGGTGGCCAGCGGGCACGGGGTGATCGCCGCGGTCACCGTGTCCTCCGCGCCGATCACCACGCCCGCCGCGTCTGAGCACTACCACTTGCCCACCGAGCACCATCAGCAGTCTGCTAGCCAGACAGCGAGCCAAGCCCAGAGGGAGTTCAACCCCGGCGGCGGATCGGGCACGTCGATCAATCAATCAAGCAGTCCTGCCGCGACCACGGCTCGGGTCGGCTCGGCATCGCGGCCGGCCGAACCCCAGAGCCAGCCGTCGCATCGCAACACCAGAATCAGCGGTGGCGCTGTCCAAAGCGGTGAAAGCAACGAATTCGGCCCGTAGGAGAGGAGACCAAGGGATGCACGGCTCCCATCAGCTGCCCTGCTCGATGACGCGGCTCTGTGTGCGCCGAGGGGGACCCCAACTCGCCAGACGAGCGAGTAAGGGGTGATGAGCGCCGAGTACTCCAAGCGCCGTCCGGCGAGCCCGCCGGGAGGGGAGCAGTCTTGGACCCCGCGCGCACCGGGTTGTCCATGGAATGTCAGCGAGCATTTTCTCATCGCCCGCGCTCAACGGGGCGACCGCCAGGCCGAGCACTGGCTCATCCAACGGTATGAGCCCCTTACGCGCCAGGTTGCCACCGCGTTCTTCTTGATCAACGGGGAAGCTGCCGACCTCGCGCAGGCGGCACGCACGGGATTGTTTGACGCGATCCACTGCTGGGATCCAGCCCGTGGCATCCAGTTTCGCCACTTTGCGAGGATGGTTATGCGCCGCGAGATCATGATGTTGGTCAGCGCCAGTCGGACACGCAACCAGAACTTCCTTAACACCGCCCGTTCGCTCGACCAGGAATGTGCTTCGCGCGAGGGCCCAAACGAGGACGGTCTCTCGCTGGCCGAGGTGCTCGCTGCACCCGTACGCGACGCCAACGATCCCCTCGAGGTCACCCTGGGCCGCGAGCGGCTCACACTGATCCTAAGCGGCCTGCCCGCGCTCTCCGAGCACGAGCGCGGGTCCCTGGCGATGGCGCTCAACGGCTTCGGCCAGCAAGAGATTGCGGCGAAGCTCTCGTTCAGTGCCAAGAGCATCAACAACGCGCTTCAGCGCGCGCGGCGCAAGCTGCGCGTCAACCTCTAGGGCCGCCCGTATGGACAGCCCCCAAGACACGGCCGGGCGGCTCGCAGAGGTCTACCTAAGTACCCGCAGGCGCGCGCAGCACGCACGCACGACGGCCACGCGTCACCTCGAGCCGCTCAGGTGCGCCTACCGAAGTCTGTGTGGCATAGCCCACCGCTGGCGCTACGTCCCGTTGCTCGGTGCGCTGCTCGGCGCCATCCTCGTGACGGCCGCACCCGGCCGGCGCACCGCCGGCGACGCGCTCAGTGACGACTCGATGACACCTACCATCCCGGTGGGCGAGGCGGTGCAGGTCGACCGTGGAGCATTCACCGACCACTTGCCCAAGGTGGGAGTGATCGTGACATTCCATCCACCCGCCAGTGAGACGTGTGCCACCGTCCAGCAGCCCGGTTCAGCGTGCCCCTCGGTCGCCAGCGCGAGCGCGGAGGGAGAGGGCATCAAGCGGATCGTGGCCGGGCCCGGCGCCACCGTAGCGATCGTCGACGGGCATCTCATCAGGGACGGTCGCCCGGTCTCCGAGTCCTATGACCAGCGGACCTGTGTGGCGAGCGCGATCTGCCAGATGCCGATCGCGGTCCGCGTCCCGCACGGCACCTGGTGGGTGCTTGCCGACAACCGCAACGCACCCAACGACAGCCGAACGTACGGGCCGATCCCCACCGCCTGGATCACCGGCCTCGTGGTATCGGCCACCACTGCGAATGTCCGCCACAGAGTGCGCCAGAGCCTACGCCACCACTAGCTGTCAATCCCCACCTCTGCATGGCTAGGCCTGAGACAACGTCGGCGAGCCCCGAGCAGTCCACGCTTGACTGCACCGAGTCCCCGCGCCGCTGGACACGCGAGCAGCGCGTGGATGTCGCGCGCCAGCTGCGCGGCTCGATGCGCACGAGGGACATCGCGCGCCGCTTGGAGGTCGCACCCGCGACTGTGCGCGACTATCTGGGCGACCCGTCGGGTCAAAGGGCGCGAGCCCGTCGCCTGCGACGGCCACCGGGGAGTTGCCAGCGATGTGGGTGCGCTACCGGTCCCGATCGCGGTGCTCGCCAGTTCGCTTTGTGCCCGCGGTGCGCGGCCGATGAACGCGCCGACTGGCAGCGCGACGACGTGATCGATGCCTACCTGGATTGGTGGACACGCTTTGGCGAGGAGCCGAGTAGTACCGACTGGAATCACACGCACGCTACCCGTCGCGGAGGGGTGGCCCTGGCGTGCTTTAGCTCGCGGTGCTGGCCAACGATGACCGTTGTACACCGCCTGCTCGGACCTTGGTCGCAGCTAGCCGCCGAAGCCCGCGCACGCAGGGATTAGTCCTCAGAGGCAATCCCTTACCTCTCGGTCACTCAGGTGCCCGCTTCGCTTGTCATGGAGGGTTGGTGGGGGACCCCAACTCGCCAAGCCGGCGAGTGAGGCATGGGGAGGTCACACCGTCGTCCCCGAGCCCAACCCAAGAGGCCTTTGTATGAGCGGCACAAGACTGATCTTTCATTTGTCCGATGAGGACGATGATCTGGATGTCGGGGTGGCGGCGCTCGACCCGACTGCACACCTGCCCTTGGACGCATCCTGGCCGGAGGAAACCTCTCACACAGACTGCCTTCCTGAGGACTCAGAGCGGGATGATGTCGAGCTCCTGAGGACGCCCGTGGCCCCAGCCGGGGCGCAGCCCGTGCAGGACCCCTCAGAACCAGAGCGAGGTGTTAGTTGCGAACCCGAGCCTGGGCCCAAGACCGAGGAGGACACGTATGTGCTGCACCGAGCGCTCCCGCGCCGTGCGGCCGACCTATTTCTCCGCGCTCGATCAGGTCGGCCCAGGTTTCCCCAGCGCGCGTTCGCCTTCGGCGCGCTTGCAGCGCTCGTCGTGCTGGTCGTCATGATTGTCGTCCACTCTCCTCGCCCCGCCTCGGTCGCGTCAGCCGCAGCGCCCACTTATGCCGCGGGGGCGGCTCGCTCGGAGAGCGCCCTCGGTGCGCCTGTCCCCGTTGGTAGGGAGTCCGTTCGCCGGCAAGCTCGTGTGGCCCGGAGCGAGCCGCGACCGGCACACACGCACCGCGCCCACCAGAAGGCCCGGGCTCCGGTCACCCTACGCTCTGAGCCAGCCACCGCCACTGCCACGCGATTCGTGCAGGCGAGTACGCCTGCGCCGGCACCGGATGTCGCCCGGAGTGTCCCGGCGCCCCGGTCAGCTATTCACTCCCCGTCGGCCAGTTACACCGAGTTCAGCTTCGAGCGATGAGCGCTCGGGTTGACATCACTCAGCGCCCTTTGCGCCGCGCTCGCCTCGCCGGCGGTGCTCCGCGTCTGGCCCTCTATGTCCTTGTCGGCGTGCTCTCGCTTGCGGGGATCGCCTCGATCGCACGCGGCCACAAGACGATTAACGAGAAGTTCATCACCACCGGCAGCACGATCGATCTTGCCGCAGCCGGCTACGCGACCGAGTTCGTTCGCGCCTATCTGACCTACGACACTCAGAACCCCGGGTCCCATGCGCAGGCTGTGAGCCGCTTCACCAACGCCACGCTCGCCGGCGAAGCCGGCATCAGTCCCCAGGGTCGCCAGGGGGTCATGTGGGCTGAGCCGGTGCAGGAGCAGCATCCGAGCAGCGGCGGCGAGATCGTCACGGTTGCTGTGCAGACGAGCACGGCCTCCACGCCGCAGTATCTAGCCGTCCCGGTCACTCGCGACTCCAATGGCGCGCTGGCGATCACTGATTATCCCTCCTTCGTCGGTCCGCCGGCGGTCAACCAGGAATACAGCGCGCCCGGCCAGGAGGCTGTCACCGACTCCGACCTGACGGCTATGGTGACACGCGTTGTCACGAACTATCTCAGTGACAACAGCCAGAACCTGCAGGCTGATCTCGCTCCGAATGCCCAGGTGAGCCTCCCAACGGTGGCCCTCACCGTACAACACGTAAACAGTGTGACATGGGCGCTCCCCAGCTCCACGGTCGAGGTCCAGCTCACCGCGCAGGACTCAGCGCACACCACTTTCTCTCTCGCGTATTTGATCGTCGTCACCCGGCGGGAGCGCTGGTACGCGACGTCGATTGATGTTAATCCAGCATCCACCTAGGAGGACATTCACTATGTCGCCCTTTTTTACTATCACTCAGAGGTCACGATCCCGTCAGGCTCATCTGGGTCTCGTCGGTCTTGCTGTGCTGGCCGTGACGCTATTCCTTGTGTTGGCCGTCAGTGAGCCGGCACTGGCTGGCTCTGGGACGCAGGCGCTGCAGAACGGAGGTACTAACGTGGGCAACGCGCTCCTTGCGTGGGGCAAGGCATTGCTCTTCGCGGTGGCGGCCATCATGGGGATCGGTGCGCTGGTCAGGCGTAGTGTGGGGGAGGGTATGACGATTCTGGTCATCGTGCTTATCCTCGGCGCGTTCCTCTACGACCAGACCGACGCGACAAACGTCATTCATAACGTGTGGGGCGCGATCGGCGGTTGAAAGCGGCGGCGACTCAAGGCAATCGGAGGCGCTGATGTCGCTGGAGGATCACGGTCGCGTACCGATCCGCTCCTACCGGGTGGTGTTCCGTCTGGAGCGGCGGATCTTTCAGATCGACCGCTTTCGGCTGCCGTTTCCCTATGGCGTTGAGGTCAGGGCGCTGGTCTACGCGGTTGTGGTCTATGCAGTGGTATTCCTGGCAAGCCGCTTTCCGGTGACCGGCACCCTTCTGGGACTCTTTCCCGCGCCCGTTCACTGGGGGCTGGGTCCGCTGGGTGTGGTTTTCGCGATGGTCAAGCTGAGGATCGATGGTCGACCGCCTCACCGCGTACTTGCCTCAACCATCCGGTGGTCGGCTCGTCCCAAGCGCTTGGCTGGGCTGCGTCCCTGCCCGGGGGTTGGTTCCACCTTTATTCCGGTGCATGAGTTGTGGATGCGTCCGGACTGGCGCGCAGAGCGCTATCGCAAGGCGGTCATCACCGGGCCGGCGAAGGTAACGCTTCGCTACCCGGCCACGGTCGAGGTGAGGGGCGTCCAACGCCGACGTCTTCGCCGCTATGCCCGCGCAGACGATCCCCGGGCGGTCGCCGCGCGAGGACTACTGATCACCGCGGACAGTGAGACGCCGATGTTCGTCGGCAAGACGATCGGCATCCCGGTGGGCGGGGAGGTGAGGTTTCAGTGAAGGCAGCGGTGCCGCCGATCACCTATGCCCACGAGAACATCTTGTTCGCCGGGGCCAGGGATCCGTGGGCGCTTTACAAGCTCTCGGCTCAGTCCTATCCCGGCCTGCCGACTTCGGGCAAGCACCAGGTCAAGGATGCACTGGAGGCGTTTGCCTACCGTATCGAGGCGGACTTCCAGGTCATGCGGGTGAGCCGCTCGTGGTCGCTGGAGGACTACGTCGAGGGGGCGCTCAACACCATGAGCCGGCGGCTGGGTCACCCTGAGCTGTTCGAACCCTATTTGCAGCGCCACCGGCGCGTGCTTGCCGGGCGCAACCTTGTGCGACCGGAGGTCTACCTCGCCGTCCGCCTGCGCGATGCCTCGCGCGACCTCATGGCGATTGTCAACCACAGTCTCTCGCGGACTGGGGGCCTGAAGGAAATCATCGGCTCGTTGCGCGACCAGTTCGGCCTGAGCGATCCACGCGGGATGCGCCGGCACGATCTCGAGAAGGTGTTGGCCCGTGAGCGCAAGGCCTATGAGCGCACGCTGAGCTACCTGGATTGCGATCGGGCGAGAACGTCCGAGCTGCAGTGGCTGATTCGCCGCGGCTACACCCGAGGTCTCGGCGAGCCGCGCCTTGACCCCCAGTGGCGCCCGAGCGCGATCAGCTTTCACGACGAGAAGGGCACGCAGCGCTATCAGCCTCTCGAGGGCGATCTCATGCGCCTGCACGACTGTCGCGTGCAGATCAACTCGCGCTCGCTGGTCGTCGACTCCGAGCTTGGCCAGTCCCACCAGGCAGTGCTCGTCGTGGGCGCGCTGCCTGAGCAGAGTGTCTTCCCAGGCCATGAGTCAGAGCTCATGTTTGCGCCGTTTGAGAACCTCGACTTCCCGGTCGACATCAACTTCTCCGGCGAGTTCGTTCCCAACACGGCCGCCGTGGCGTTGGCCCGCAAGCGCAAGGTCGACGCCGACAACATCTATGACGAGGAGGCGCTGGGCAACCACGGGCCGTCCTCGGACGCCTCTGAGCGTCCCGCGGCCGCGCGGGAGCTCGAGGCGCGCCTAACGGGCACCGATCGCCCACCGCTGCTGAAGTCCACTATCTCGCTCGCTGTCGGGGCTCCTTCGGCCAAGGAGCTCGAGGCGCGCATCGAGCGGCTGCGCTCGGAGTTCGGTCGCATCGAGCTTCATCGCCCACTCGGAGAGCAGCACCGGCTGTTCCTCTCGATGTTCCCCGCCCAGCAGGCGCCGATTCCTGACTACTGCGAGCACCTGCTGATCGAGCAGTTCGGCGCGATGGTGCCCACGGCGTGCAATTGGGCTGGCTCTGAGGTCGGCCCCTACATTGGTCACACGCTTACCGGCTCGATGCAGCCGATCCTCTTCGATCTAGCGGAGGCCTCCCAGCAGTCCCGGCCCCCGACGATCCTCAAGGCGGGAACGCTTGGCTCGGGCAAGACCATCGGCCTGGAGAACCTCTACTACCAGGCGTTTATGGCCGGCTCTCGGGTGGTCGATATTGACCCCAAGGGCGACCATCACCTCGACTGTCTGCCGGGCATCGAGGGCCACCTCGAGCAGATCGAACTCTCGGCCTCTGACCGCTGGCGTGGGCTGCTTGATCCGCTGCGCATCGGGGCGCTGGAGATCGTCTTTGATCTGGCGGTCAGCTTCCTGTCCGATCTGCTGCCCAGTCCGCGCGATGAGTGGATCATCGCGATCCAGGAGGCCACCAAGCAGATCACCGACCGCATGGTCGCGGGCGGCCCGCGCGGGACGTGTTCGGAGGTGCTGGAGGCTCTGCGCGAGGGTGACGAGCACGCCCAAGGTGCCGCGCGGGCGCTGGCGGTTCATGCCGACTCGGGTCTGGCCCAGCTCGGCTTCGCTCACCCGAGCAATCCGCTGCCGCCCATCGGCCACGCCCAGGTGACCACCCTGAGAATCCGCAACCTGCCGCGCCCGGAGCCGGGCGTCGCACGGGCTGAGTACTCCACGCAGGAGAAGCTCGGGGTTGCGATCCTGCGCCTCGTTGCGATGTACGCGATGACCCTTGCGGGCGGGGACCGCAAGGTGCACAAGGTCCTCGGCTTCGACGAGGCCTGGTTTTTGCTGCAGGCCAACAGCGTCGGGCGCGGCCTGATCGAGCAGCTCTCCCGCTGGGGGCGCGCGGAGAACGCCACGCCGATCCTTATCACGCATCTGATCGCAGACGCCGTTGAGATCGACAATCTCATCGGTCCGCGTTTCGTCTACGGCTTCGAGTCAGAGGATGAGGCCCGCAAGGCGCTGAGGCTGCTGCGCCTAGACGACCGCGACGAGCAGATGGTGCAGAGGCTCCTGAACTTCCGTAAGGGCCGCTGCCTCTTTCGCGACAACGAAGGCCGAGTGGTGTGCATGCAGTTCGACCTCGCCGATCCGGTGCTACTCGCGCAGTTGGATACCACACCCTCGCGCCGGGCAGACGGCGAGGACGCCTCCTCGTCCGCGATCAGCGGGGTGAACACAGTCGATGAGCCCGCGACCATCGCTTAGACAGACCTACCTCTCGCCCGTTCATGCGATCCTCACGCTTCTGTTGGCGTGTGCCGCCCTGGCGCTTTGGGGAGCTACATGGGTGTCTGTCGCGCACGCCGAGGCGCTCGCGGGAACCTATCCGCTGACGGCATACCAGTGGCATCTATGCGAGACGAAGGTAACGCCGATCCGTAATGGCCAAGCGTCACCGTGCACCGACGCGTCGGTCGACGTGGCTTACAGGAACGGCGAGATCACCAAGGCAGAGCACTCGGAGTGGTACAGGTCAAAGGCCGCCGCGGCGGCCGGACGGGAGAAGACCTACTCCTCACCGCCCGACGGCACGCCGACGGCATTCACCACCCAGGGCTCTGCCACGGGCGGCCTGCCCACCATCGGCTCGGGCAACACGGGCGCTACAAGCCCCACCCCGACGACGCCCGGCACAGGCACGGCGGGGGGAGCCCCGACTGGGGCGTCGGCGGGTTCCTACATCGCCTCCTCGGGCAGCTCCGACTATCTCAGCGGACTGGGATTGACCAGCCCTTTCTGTGGCGGTGGCGGCTTGAGCGCATCGCAGGTACGCGACTGCTCGGACACCGGCTCGCCGTGGACGAACTATCCGGTCAGCAACTACGGGCTGGACATCAACACAGGCAGCAATGGGGGAGGGATCCTCTCGCTGAACGTCACCGGGTTTGTCACCGGCCTGCTCCAGGAGCTCGCCAATGGATTGTGGATGTTCGGGCTCTATCTACTCGAGGCCGTCATCACGCTGGTCGAACTTGCGTTCGGCCTGAACCTCTTTGGCAACAACCAGGCCCTCACCGGTATCTCCGGTGCGCTGAGCAACCTCTACAACAACTTCGATGTTCCCTGGTTCGGGGCCGTTCTGGCGGCGATCGGCCTGTGGGGCATCTGGACCGGCCTGATCCAGCGTAAGCACAGCTACACGATCGGCGCGACTCTCTCTTCGGTGCTGATGATCGTCTTGGCGATGTGGATCATCGCCAAGCCGGCTGACACGGTCGGCGCTGCCTACCAGGCCGCCAACGAAGCGTCCCTGGATCTGATCGCCGCACCCTCGCAGGGCACGGTCGCGAACCCGCAGGGCTCGTTTGCAACAGCGATGGCCTCACTGTGGAACCAGATGGTGCGCGGACCCTGGTGCGCCCTGAACTTCACCTCGATCACATTCTGCGAGGGCGCCCCCGAGCAGCAGGCCGTCCACAAGGCCGCAAAGGATGCTTACCGCGACAACAGCATCCTCCTGCCCGACCTCGCCCAGGCGCTCTCCGCGTCTGGCGGCAACTGCGCCGCCGCCGCAATCAAAGTGGAGACGTGCATCCAGCACTACGTCGAAACCCACCAGCCCTATGGTCCACCGGCGACCCGGGCAGACCTCTACCTGCGCTATAGCCCTGGCAGTCAGCCTCGCAGCGACCTGTGGACTTACTACCACGGCACCGATGACAGCCACATCCTGATCTTCGACGTCGGGGGAGGACAGGCCGGTAAGAATCCCGCAGCGGTCGCCATCCAGGGCAGCGACGGGTGGATCACCCGCATCGGGCTGCTCTTGCTGCTCGGCTGCGGGCTGCTCGGCGCTCTGCTGATGCTCGTGTGGATAGCGGTCCGGCTGCTGCTGCAGACCTGCATGGGTCTGCTGCTGCTGTTCCTCACCCCGATCACGCTCATCTTCCCCGCGTTCGGCGAGAACGGCCGTGCGATGTTCGCCACGTGGGGGAAGTCGCTGCTCGGCGCGATGATCGGCAAGGCGTTCTACGCGGCGATGCTGGCCGCCGCAGTCACGGGCTCCTCGGCGATCTCTCTGCTGGCCGGTCACGGCGCGAGCTTCGGTATCGCCTTCCTGCTGCTCGCGTCGTTCTGGTGGGCGATCTTCTTGAAGCGCAACGAGGTTCTCGCTCTCGTCCAGGCCGGCCCGCGTAATGCGCTCGCCGATCCCGAGCGCGGCCACGTCGCTGCCCGCGCGGCCGCCGGCTACGCCACCGTGATGGCCGCGCGCTACGGCATCCGCCAGCACGCTGAGAGCCGCACTGGCCGCCGCCAGCAAAAGGAGCTCTCACAGCGCGCCGAGCGCCAGGGCGGGCGCGAAGCGGCCTACCAGGAGCTTTCCACGCTCGAGCAGGACAAGTCCCTCAACGAGGTCGCGCCAGCCAAGCGCGACCTGGCCGAGCGCGACGGGTTGCAGACCAGCTCCAAGAACAACCAGAAGGCCCTCGCGCAGCTTGAGGATGGGGCCCGCGCCCGCCAAGAGCAACGCCGGCTTTCAGGCCAGCCCGAGGGCCAGCTCTACACTGCTGGTGAGCGCCAGAAGCGCAAGGCTCTCATCGACAAGCAGCGAGGTATCGAAGCGCACCTCG
>Ga0116217_10003103_pt1 | contig 15218 bp, 8 predicted proteins | sample Sb_taG_6_FD_89697 | JGI IMG/M metagenome (GOLD analysis project Ga0116217, IMG submission 89697) | Peat soil microbial communities from Weissenstadt, Germany - Sb_50d_4_PS metaG | ecosystem: Environmental > Terrestrial > Soil > Wetlands > Peat | place: Germany: Weissenstadt | collected 2010-09-21 | reverse complement strand
GTCATTGCCCACAATATGAATCGCCCGACGAATCTCAGGGAAGCGATCGTCGACCGGTTCCGGCACCCCCTTGGTAACGGTGGGCAAGATCATGAGCTGTTCTGGGCCATCAAGAACATGGATTTTGACATCCGTGCGGGCGAGGTGGTCGGCATCATCGGCCGCAACGGAGCCGGCAAGAGCACACTGCTGAAGATCCTCTCGCGGATCACATGGCCCACGACCGGCGAGATCGACATTCGTGGACGTGTCTCCAGCTTGCTGGAAGTCGGCACCGGGTTCCATCCCGAGCTCACCGGCCGCGAGAACGTCTTTCTCAACGGCAGCATCCTCGGTATGACGCGGAGGGAAATCAAACAGAAGCTCGACGAGATCGTCGATTTCGCGGGGGTCGAGAAGTTTCTCGACACTCCGGTCAAGCGCTACAGCAGCGGCATGTACGTGCGGTTGGCATTCGCAGTCGCGGCGAATCTCGATCCCGAAATCCTGATCGTCGACGAGGTGCTGGCCGTCGGCGACGCCCAGTTCCAGCAAAAGTGCCTGGGGAAGATGCAGGATGTCGCTCGTCATGCGGGTCGAACAATTCTCTTTGTCAGTCACAACATGAATGCAGTTCTGCAGCTCTGCGAACGCGCGATCCTCTTACATCAAGGAGAGGTGTTGATGGACGGTCCCGCCGCCGAGGTCATGAAGAGCTACGTGGCCGAACCGGAAATGGGAAGCGTCGTGGACCTGGTGAATCATACGAACCGGGATCCCTCGTATCCAGCAACACTCCAATCGATCGCATTTTTCGACTCGGAGGGTCATCCCGGGACGGCTTTCGAGCCCGGTGAGACCGTAGTCATCAAAGTGTTCACCAAATCTGCCCGACGGATTCCGAATCCACAGTTCTCCTGTGCAATCAATAACTGGCGAGGCGAACGGATCTTCGCCGTGGCGACCTATCTGAGCCAATCTCAGGTGGACTACCTGGAGGGTAGCTGCGTACTGGTGGGCCGATTCGAGCTCCCCAATCTGGTCCCTGGAAAATACACTCTTGATATTGGTTTGAACGAGGCTCATGACACGTTCATTGATGTCATTTACAAGGCGATCGCCCTGAACGTGAGCCCGAATGACTACCTTGGCGTGACCCATCCGTTCTTCCCCGAAATGGGCTCTCTCATGGTTCGCTCCGAATGGGAAGCGTTCAACGAGCAGACGCTTGTCTCCGGAAGTGGGGATCAGAAGAGCGGACTGACCTATGAGTAATGCAATTCTCTGATGATGGGCTACGATTTCATCGAGATCGAGTCACATGCTGGTCTCTACGAGAAAGGGGACCGCTGGGCTGAACCATCGATCCCGGAACCCGCAAACGCGATGCGCCGGGTTTTCAATCATCCCCAGGAGGCACGATTGCTGGGCGAGCGCGCCCGCTTATCAACGGTCCGCTGTTTCTCGCCCCAGAAATGCGGCAGCAGAATGCTCGACCGTCTGAATCAGATTCGAAGCCAGCGAAGCAGAGGGTGAATCGATGGGGAAACATCTCAGAATCGCGTGCAGGCTGGCGATCGCTTGCGAATCCATTAAACCCGGTCATCCAGAACCCAACCATCGCCTGAGCGGGCCCCTCCCGGTCGGGCCTCTATTCCCGATCGTCCCGCGCCTTGAGACCGACCACAGCATGGGCAACCGGCGGCTGGACGGCCACGATCTGGCATTCAGCGAAGCCGGCTTCCAGGACTTGCCGCCAGATGTCCGCGCCATACTCGGTGTGGACGAGGTGATCGGCGAACTTATCCCCCACGAGCCCGTGGTAACTGGGTGGGAGGCCCTGGCGCGAGCGGGTCAGTCGCCCCACCACGATGGGCACCGTGAAGCAGCACGCGCCTCCAGGCCGCAGCACCCGGCGACACTCCCGGAGGGCCAGGACGGGGTCGGGGACGTGCTCGAGGGTGTCGGAGTGGACGACGAGATCATACGTCCCGCTGGCGATACCCGACATGTTCATCATGTCGAGCTCCGGATAGGCGCGCATTTCATGACGCGAACGTCTACGGAAGAACCGACACAAGTCCCCCGCCTGATTGATTTCGAGGATCCGCAGCAATCGGCCCCGGACAGTGCCAGTGAAGTTCCGGAGACTGCCCCGGGAATCCTGTGTCCGGAGGATTGCCAACGCCAGTGCCTGCGACCGGAGATTGGCACGGCAATCGGCGCACCTCTCTCCCTGTTGTCGATCGATATACGCGTACTCCTCGTCCGTGAGGCCCCACTCGTCACCGAGCGCTCTCCACAGGGCCGGGTTGAAGTCGGTGCCGCGGAGAGATCCGCAGCATGGGCAGGGTCGGAGGGCTCGCGCCGGTGAGAGGATCGAGTTCGTCGTGCTCATCGAGATGTTTTGTTTGCAGAGGGCCGAACCCACATCTTTGAGTCACGACCGTGCCGGGCGGTCATGGCCGATCGCTCGGTGAACGGCACGTAGCTTCAATGATAAGAGTTCCTTCATCATACTTTAGACACGAGACTTATGTATCGTCCCAGGGAACTCATGCTCGATGTAACCATCTTGGCGGGGAGTTGGTGCGTTTGCAAGCCCCTTCCGGCCCGGAATGGCCTGGGCCCAACGATCCACGAACCACGATGCCGGTCCCGACCGCCGTGGCCTCGCTCACCCCATCGATGCGAAAATGAAACGGCCTCAAATGCTGGTTCAGAATGCGGTGTGGTCTCGTCCGTTCCTTTGGTAGCATACTTGCAGAGATCGATGACGTTGCCGCGGTCCATCGCGAAGACTCACAGCATCAACCCGCGGGAAGGATCGCGTGATCCTCTCCGGGAAGGCCAACAGGAGGCGTTCTCAAGAGCTCTGACTCCCTTCCGTAGAGCCACCGGTAGGTAAGGCTCAAGCAAGGCGCGAGGACGCGGGGGGCGGAATGCCGCTACCCTTGGAGCAGCGCCCCACTGATCGTCGCGGTCATGGTCATGCACCTGTGTGCTTCGCGCCGCGACTGTAGTTGAGTGCTGGCAGGCGTCGTTCTGCGGGCGAGTCAGTCGAGGAAGAAGATACTCCTCCCTTGCGAGCGGAGCCCTTCCCGGTTTGAATTGGTTGTTCATCGATGATGAAGATGTCGCCATGGGGACACCTCGTCACAAGGCAGTCGCTCGAGCTGGAAAGGGCCGCAGAGCCCGCGAGACTTTGTACACAGTTTTCGATTGGTGGTCGTTCCATGCAAGAACTGTCCGTCGCCGCGAAGAAGGACCCTCCCTCGAAGCCAGGCGAACCGGGTGATCTGCCCTTCACGGGTGAGCGCCTGGTCACCGCGGTCGCCAACGAAATCATGATGGAACATCTCCATCGCTATGGCCTTGCCATCGACCTGTGCGACGGCAAGGTCGTCCTCGACATCGCCAGTGGAGAGGGATACGGTTCATCACTACTTGCTAAGAGGGCGCTGAAAGTCTATGGCGTCGATATCTCCAGCGAGGCCGTCGAGCACGCGAGCAAGAAGTACCAGGAGCCCAACCTGAAATTCCTCCAGGGCCGGGCCGACGCGATCCCGGTGGCAGACCATCAAATCGAACTGGCGGTGAGCTTCGAGACGCTCGAACATCACGACCTGCACGACGAGATGATGAGGGAACTGCGCCGCGTCCTGAAGGCCGATGGACTGCTCATCATCTCGACGCCAGATAAACGCTATTACTCGGAGGAGCCGAAGACAACAAACGAGTTCCATGTGAAAGAGCTCTACGAGGCTGAATTCCACGATCTCCTGGAACGCCATTTTCGCAACGTTCGGATGATGCATCAGTGCGTCCTTTACGCATCGGTCATTGACGCGGAGGCAGGTGATTGTGGAATCACCCTCTATGAGGGCGACTACGGCAAAATCTCCAAGATCCGCAGGGTTGAAAAGGCTCCCTATCTTGTGGCGATTGCCTCGGATGGAAGCTTGCCCCCGATGAATATGAGCCTCTTTGACGGAACGGCATTATTCCATAGCATTCTCTTGAAGCGAGAACAGGATCTCCACCGGCGCGAGGTTGAGGTCGTCTACAAAGAGGCCGAACTTCAAAAGCTCCACAACTTCCTACCGATTTATTTGTATCGAGCGATTCGCGATCCCCTGAAGAGGTTACTTGGCGTGCCAGCACAATCACCGCCCCGAGCATGAAACGTCAAGAGCGCGGAGATCAGGCAATCGGTCCGTGATCGCGCAAGCCGCATCAGATCACCGGTCAGATCTCAATACGGGCCCGGATGGGGTGTCGACGTCACCATGAATCAAATGCACAGGAAATTTCAACGCCTTCTCGCCTTGGGACCACGAATTCGATTGTCCTTGCGACGCGGGGGCCTCAAGTCATCAATCCGGCGAGCCACCGTGAAGATCGCCGGCCGGCTAGGCTGGGACATCGCCAACCCGTACCTGGATTGGGTCGAGGATCATACTCCCTCGGCTTCCGCTCTTGCTGCCCAGCGCCGCTGGGCGCGCACCGCGCCGGACCTTCCCAGGTTCACCTTGGTCCTCCGTTCCGATGCAAAGATGCGAACGAATCTCTCGCGTACTCTGCGCACCTTGCGGCGTCAAACGTATTGTCACTGGTCCACCGTGGTCTTGAGGGCTGAGGCCGATGCCTCCGCGGTGACCTTATTGCAAATTGGTTCGGATTGCGATTACGTGGGAATCATGCGCGCGGGCGACACTCTCTCGCCCGAAGCGCTGTATGAATTCGCCCGGGCGATCGTCGATCGAGACCCCCGTCCCGACGTGCTCTACTGCGATGAGGATCACCTTGCCCGAGACGGACGCACCCGTTGCAGGCCCAACTTCAAGCCATCCTGGTCGCCTGAGACGCTGCTGGGATACCACTACACGGGTCGTCTGACACTGGCGCGTCGCACTCTGGTGGAGGAGATTGGGGGATTGGACCCGTCGCTCGGCGATGCGGCCGAATGGGATCTGATACTGCGACTCTCGGAGCGAACCGATCGAATCGTCCGCATCCCCCTCTGCCTTTACCACAACGGCAGCGAGACCTGCTCCAGCGACGATGTTCATCGACGAACGGTTCTGGAATCGCATCTGAAGCGAATCGGCATCAGTGAGGCCCAGGCAGTCGAACAGCTCAATTCAACTTTTCGCGTAACCTGGCCCCTGGAGCACCTACCGCTCGTCAGTGTGATCATCCCGACGGTCAACAGCCCGGATCTGATCGGACGTTGTATCGATGATCTTCTCAGGAAGACGGACTATCCGAACAAGGAGATCATCCTTGTCGACAACGGCAGCACCGACGCACGGACACTCGCGCTCTACGAGCAATGGAAGGCGTCCCGCGCGGTATCAATCATCCCGTTTGACCGGTCGTTCAATTACTCGGTCGCATGTAACCTCGGAGCAGCAGCCGCGAAGGGTGATTTCCTGTTGTTTCTCAATAACGATATCGAAGTCATCAATCCCGATTGGCTGAGAGAGCTGGTGCGCTGGGGGGACCGTCCGGGCGTTGGAGTCGTTGGGACGAAGTTACTTTATCCGAGCGGGGCAATTCAGCATGCTGGCGTGGGATTGCAGGATCTAGGCAGCTTGATGTTCTTCCTAAGCTCGGATGATGTTCAAACCCCGCCGACCAAGGCTGTGTTCGGCACGCCGAATCACTATCGCAATGTCAGCGCACTCGTAGGTGCATGCCAGCTACTCAAACGCGGACTGTTCGACGAGATAGGAGGTTACGATGAGCGGTCTTTAATCGCTTGCAGTGACGTAATCCTCTGTCTCAGGGCGTCCAAACTCGGATATCGGAATTTTTATACACCATTTGCTGGCCTGATCCACCATGAGGGCAGCACACGGGGACGATCCAATCCTGGCGACGATATGTTGTTACTAGCGCAGACGCTTCATGAACTGGGTTTTCACGAAGATCCATTTTTCCATCCCGAACTTGATCCTAAGCAAACCACTCCTGCGGTTCGTCCCGCCTGGGCCGAAACCTCGAGCGCTCATCTCCGCCGGAGGATCGAGGAGATGACGGCCTTTGAGCCAGGGAGAGAGCTGACGACGCTGGGTTCGGAGTGGTCGGCGAGGACCGCTTTGCACAATCTGCCCGATCATTCTTCAAGCGCTCGATTCTCTGCGGAGGAGGTCGGCAGAGACATCGAGTCAGCGACATGGTTCGTGATCGACCTGCTTCGCCGAGACGAAGGCTTAGCACGTCGGTTCCCGCTGGCCCTTTCCGAGGGCGCGGAAGGAGATTTCTGCAACTGGCTCTGCTCCGAGGGGATCGTCCGCCATGGCCTGCCCCAAGGCGCTGCTCAAACCATCCGCGCCGCATTCGCTTCCCAGCCCGGCTTTCAGGTCACCCGGCTGATCGATTTTCAGGGACTCGAGAATCCGCTTTTTCGGATCGCCCGCATGCCCCATCTGCTCGAAGAGCTGGGGACCTGGCTTTTCCAGCACGGGAGCAAACACGGCATCTCCAGCCAGCAAGTTTGGTGGTTTTTGCTCGAAAGCGCCGAGGACCCGATCCGGGAGCTCGTCCGAGTCTACATCACCAATCCAGCCTGGCAGAACCACTTCCCCGACGCGATGAGCCCCCCTGGATGGAAGCGACTTACCCATTGGCTGCGGGACAGGTACAGTCTCGATGCGACCGGTTGCAACTATCAATCGCATTCGCCATTAAGGCCGATCGAGGAATTTCAGGCCGCCTACCGAAGTTGGCTCGCTCAGGGGTATTCGTTGCCTCACGATGTTAACTGCGACTTGAAAACGTCCCTGCTTCTCGAAGCGCCTGAGATTGTAGTCGGCGTAGAGACCGAGGAAATTTCACGTTGGGTCGACCGTGTCAGAAGTGACCTCGCCGCTCATGGGACCGAACCAACCGGCTTGAATGTTCTAGGACATTTCTGCTCACCCTGTGGGCTGCAAGCCTCCGCAGTCTCGATTGTCAAATCGCTTCAATTGGTGGGCATCAATTCATCTTGCCGCGACGTGCTAGCCGAGCTTCACGGCTCGACACTGGACCGATCGAAATACCTTGGTCTTGAAGTCTTCGACACGACTTTGATTCATGTCCAGCCGGACCGTTACGAAACATGCTATGCAAAGGCCGGACTGAACCCACGTCCTGATGTACACAGAGTTGGAATGTGGTACTGGGAGTTCGGACAAGCACCCCCAGAGTGGCGGCGCATAACAGAGTCACTCGATGAGGTTTGGGCTCCGTCCCGTTTCGTCGGCCACGCCTTGAGGGAGATCCTCGAGGTTCCCGTCATGGAGTTGACTCCGGGTGTCGAGGTCGGGGAGGTCATTCCTTTCGATCGGTCTCTTCTTGGCGTACCTCAGAGCCATACGCTCTTTCTTTTCATTTTCGATGCGTGCAGCGTGGCAGAACGAAAAAATCCCTTGGGCTTGATCACCGCCTTTCGCCGAGCGTTTCGATCCGATGACAAGACCACGCTGGTGATCAAGGCTGGGAACTTGAGGAAGATGCATCCCGAAGAGGCTTCACAGCTTCGCGCGGCAGCACGTCAAACTGGGACGATCATTCTCGATCAGACCCTTCCCCGTGGCGAGCTGAACGGCCTGATCCAGGCGTGTGACTGTTACGTTTCCTTGCATCGCTCCGAAGGACTCGGGCTGACCATGGCCGAGGCGATGCTCCTGGGTAAGCCAGTGATCGGCACCGCATACTCCGCGAACCTGGAATTCATGGATCGGGGCAACTCGCTCCTGATCGGCTACAAACTCGTTTCGGTCGGACGCCAGGTCGGTCCGTACTCGAAGGACCTTCTCTGGGCAGATCCCTCGGTCGGCCAGGCCGCCGAGGCAATGCGCTGGGTCCATGAAAACGCGGATGAGGCGCGAGCCCTTGGTGCAAGAGCACGGATCTCTGCCGAAGAGACGCTGTCGCTACAGGCTGCGGGAAAGAGATTCGCTCGCCGATTGGAGGAGATCAAGATGAACAAGACAGTCAGACTCGCCTCCCAAACGGGAGATGGAGCCATCTCGAAGAGTCCCTCGATCAAGGGGCAACATTAGAGTGCAAAGCCGATTCCGCTTTCAGACGTCGACCCTCCGAACCTAACAGCGTCCCGCCCCAGCAACGTGAACAGCCGATGTCCGGAGGGTGAAGCTCGGACCGAGGCGGGAGCTCGAGGGCTCACCAGAAGGCTTGCCTGGCAGATGGGTCTCGTTCCTCTTTGAGCGCGTGCGGTCCCGAGATTGTTCGTTGGTTGGCTTGTCTCTTGCTGTCCAACAAGCTGTTCCAGTCCAGGAACTGATCAATGGCGTGGAAGTATCATTCGGTATTGGCGAAAGTGCCTCGGATTGTCCGACTCCGCCACAGGTTCCGTAGCTCTCTCCGTAAGAGGGGGTTGGCGAAGACGCTTCACCGAGGCTGGAAGAAGGTCCGCCGTCACCTGTGCGGGGATATCTCGAGTCCTTTTCGACAATGGCAGAAAGAGAACCGTCGGAGTAGCCTGGCAGAAACGCTGCACCGAGGCTGGAAGAAGGTCCGTCATCGCCTGGGGTGGGTCTCGTCGGACGACTATCAGAACTGGATTGCAGAAAACCGCCCGCGATTCGACGCTCTCGCTCGACAGCGCCGCTGGGCGAAGAACACGGAGGGGCTTCCGCGAATCCTGCTGCTGATCACCACGGCAGGGTGCTCCCAGGAAGATATCACGCGGACAGAGCGCAGCCTGCGGCGGCAGACTTACCCGCTCTGGACTCCGATCCAAGTCGAGTCGTTGTCCTCCGTGGAATCCCTTCAACGGGCTTCCAGCGACTCGCGGTGCGCTTACGCGGGTGTGATGAGGGCTGGCGACACGCTGTCGCCGGATGCCCTCTATGAGTTCGCGAGGATCGTGTACGATCACCCCGACGATCGGCCAGCCCTGATTTACTGTGATGAAGATCATCTGGCCGCCGACGGACGCACTCGCAGTCAGCCGATCTTCAAGCCCGCATGGTCGCCCGAAATGAGCCTCGGCTACGACTACATGGGCCGGCTGACCCTCCTCCGGCGCGACTTGATGGAGCAGGCTGGAGGGTTCGACCCGAGGATGGAAGAAGCCGCAGAATGGGATCTGAAGCTGCGCGTCTCCTCCCTCTCCGACCACGTTGTTCGGATCACCAAATGTCTGTATCACAATCGCAGCGAGACGGACGTGCGTCAGGTGTGCCGTGGCGGAGAACACGCTCGGGCCGCGTTGAGGGCCCACCTTGGTCGACTGGGAATCGAGGGCGGGGATGCCGCACTCCAGTCTAACGGCACCTTCCGCGTCCACTGGCCCCTTCCTGAATATCCGCTGGTCAGCATCGTCATCCCGACCGTGGACAGTCCGCGACGCATCGAGCGGTGTGTCCGCGGGCTGATCGACGCAACAAGCTATCCGAACAAGGAGATCATCCTTGTCGACAACGGCAGCACCGATGCGGAGACACTCGCTTTCTACGACCAGTGGAAGGCCTCGGGCGCGGTGAAGTTGGTCCCGTTCGACCGGCCCTTCAACTACTCGGCGGCGTGCAACGCCGGGGCAGCAGCAGCAGAGGGTCAGTATCTCCTCTTTTTCAGCACCGATATCGAGTTTGTGTCACCAGACTGGCTCGAGGAACTGATGAGGTGGGCCCAGCGTCCCGAGGTGGGAGTAGTCGGGCCCAAAATGATCGATCCCAGCGGGGCGGTCAACCACGCCGGAATTGCCGTGACCCTGGATTCCTACGTGAACCTGTACCAGAAGCAAGTGGGTGATGGCTGGGGGATTTTCGGGCACGTCGATTCCTACAAGAATACCTCGGGCCTGCTCGGCGCCTGCCAGTTGATGGCACGCTCGACGTACACCAGGTTAGGAGGCTACGACGAGCGATATCTCCTTGTCGTCAGCGATGTCGCCATCTGCCTGGAGGCGTGCCGGGCGGGACTACGCAACGTCTACACGCCGTTCTCTGTCCTGATCCACGACGAGTTCTTGACGCGCCAGAGAATCGGTGATCCGAACGACGACCTGGATCTGGCCGCCCGGGAGATCGTTCGGCTCGCCTACTTCGACGACCCCTACTACCACCCGTCGCTCAAGCCCCGAGTACCGACTCCGTCTCTCCGCCTGGCCTATGAGCCCAACTCCTCCGAGTACTTCTCGTGGTTGCTTACAGGAGACAATCCCGGAGTCCTCCGCGATCTGGAACTCGATCTCTACGACGACGCCTCGGTGCGGGACGTTGCGGGACGGTGGGCAACGGGACTCGGACTGGGCCGTTGGACGCCCGCCAAGGTGGGCGCCAACCCGGAGATGGCCGCGAGCTTCATCCTTCATCTCTTGCGTACGGACTCGTCGCTCCGAACTACGTTCCCGAGGGCCCTTTCCGAGGGACCCGAGGGCGCCTTTTGCAAGTGGCTCTGTTCGCCGGAGATCCTGACGCGGTACGGCCTTCCCGAAGTCGCTGGGACAACAATCCGGAACGCATTCGAAGTAAGGCCCTCATTGAAGATCCGGCTAGTGTATGAGTTGATGCCTGATCTGCAACGGTCTTATCCCTTGGCTTACCTCCCCGCGGGGCGGGCACGCTTCTTCCGCTGGCTGATCTCCGAGGGGCGCGAGCAATACGGACTCTCGAACCCAGAGATCTGGTGGTTCCTGATCGAATGCGACGAGGACCCTGCACGCGAACTCATCCGAACCTACAAGATCTCGCCCTGGTGGCAACGTTTTTTCCCCGACGCACTCACGCCTGTGGGTTGGCAGCGCTTCGCGAGCTGGCTCGAGTCTCGCCATGGCATCACTGCGCACGGCGTAGATTATCGCGATCATTCCCGCCTCGGGCCCATCGAGGAGCTCCGTCTGGCTTACGGATGCCGGGGGGACTGGAAGCGGCGGTTCCCCGAGGCGCTGCAGGATCTCGTCGCGGTGCGCGAATTGCTCGCCTGGATCCGCGAGCATAAGGGAGCCACCGACCCGCGGATCATCGACTGGCTCTCCCGCATCGGGGCTGAGATCGACCGGGGCGGTTTGACTCGGCCGGGAATCAATGTTCTGGCTTCTTTTGGCTACCCGCACGGCCTTCAGGAGTCGGCGGCATGTTACGTGCGCTGCTTGCAGCTCGCCGGCGTGGCGACTTCCTGCAGGGACGTTCCCCTCTGGGTGAGCTCGGATAACACGAAGCGGGACGAGTTCCTCGGCTTGGAGCCGTACGACACAACCCTGATCCACGTCCAGCCGGAACCGTTTTTCTCCGTCGTCTATGAACGGGCGGGGCTGGTACCGAGGCGCGGCGTGTATCACATCGCGATGTGGTGGTGGGAGACCGAAATCTTTCCCGAAGGCTGGAAGCTGGCATCCAACTCGGTTGACGAAATCTGGGCGGCGTCCCGGTTCGTCGCCGCAGGCCTGCGCCGGGCCCTCGATGTGCCCGTTCATCATATACCCCTGGGGTTCGAGCTTGGTTCAGTGCGGCAAGTTGATCTGACCTCCTACGGTGTCCCGGCTGGTTCCTTCGTCTTCCTTTTCATCTTCGATCTGAACAGCACCCTCGAGCGAAAGAACCCTTTGGGTCTAATCTCCGCATTCAAGCAGGCGTTTCAGAACGGCGAGAAGGTTTCACTGATCATCAAGGTTTCCCGCGGCGATCGCTATCCCGTGGAGTTCCATCGTCTTCAGAAAGCGGCCAAGAAAGCCGGCGTCATCGTGATCGACCAGAGGCTACCCAGGGACGAGCTCAACGGTCTGATCGCGGCGTGCGATTGTTATGTCTCGCTCCATCGCAGTGAGGGGCTGGGCTTGACCCTCGCCGAGGCGATGATGCTGGGTAAGCCGAGCATCGCCACCGCGTACTCGGGAAACCTCGACTTCATGGATCAAACCAATTCCCTGCTGGTGAGCTACGATCTCATCGAGATCGAGTACGATGCTGGTCACTACGCCAAAGGTCATCGCTGGGCCGAGCCATCGATCCCGGAAGCCGCAAACGCGATGCGCTGGGTTTTCAACAATCCGGAGGAGGCACGTTCGCTGGGTGAGCGCGGACGGTTATCAACGGTCCGCTTTTTCTCGCCCCAGGAATGCGGCAGCAGAATGCTCGACCGTCTGAATCAGATTCGAAGCGAGCGCGGTAGAAGGTGAGCTGATGTGGAAAACATCAAATATCATGGATCTGCGTGCAGGCTCTGAAAACCGCAGTCCAGCCTCAAGAGTCGCGCCAGGATGCGTTGTGGCACGGTCGGTTCCTTTGGTAACTTACTCGGGTAGAGTTCGCGCGTGTTGCCACGGACCATCTTGAAGACTCGCACCACCAGGAAGAGTTGGCAAGGCAAGCAGAGCATTGGGGGAACCATGTCGAGGACAGCAAAACTGTCTAAGGCTGCATGTGGCTTGAACGTCGCCGTCTTGCTCAGGGCGTTGCGGTTCGGGCCCAGGTCTGCGGTGCGAAGGGCCGTGCGCGCCTATGATGTTATCGATCCGCTGGCGCGGGAGGAGGGTCGGGAACCATGGGACGATCCCCGCGCGGATCGCAGGGTCTGGAGCCTGCTGGCCAGCTTCACCAGAATTGGCCTCGCGGAGGCGATTACGGCCAGGCGGTTCGTCATCATCGACGGCTCGCTCACCTACAATGACGGATCACTAGGAATTCAGGACCAAGTCGCACTGATGAGCTTGCTGCTCGATCGAGGACCTGAAGTCGTTCTGGAAATCGGCACTTACAATGGGGCCACCACCCGGCTCATGGCCCTCAACCTGCCACGGGCGGAGATTCATACGCTGGAGCTTCCCCCGGAAGTCAGCAGTGAGGAGCTGCACCAATCGAAACTGCCCAAGGACGATTTCCACCTGATCGCGAAGCGACGCGTCGGTGCAGCGTTCGTCTCGGACCCGTCAATCACCAACATCACCCAGCACTACGGCGATTCCGCGACCTGGGATTTCTCGCCGGTGCAAGGTTTCGATTTCGTATTCATCGACGGCTCCCATACCTATGAGTATATCCGCAGCGACACGATCCGCTGTGCAGAAGCGGCCGCCGTGCGGGCCACCTTCGTCTGGCACGACTTCGACTATTGCCATTACGACGTCGTACGCTATCTCACCGAAATGGCGCAGGCTGGCCTGCCAGTGCGTCACATCGAATCGACCAACTTGGTCGTGATGGACTATGATCGGTCGCTGCATCTCGCAAAGATCAGAGCGGTTGGCGAAGGCTCGCCCCCAGCGTCTCCATTCGCGGGTCAGCAGGCCCAGTTGATTCGCCCTACCGCGAAATGATCGAGGTGCTCAGTTCCAGGTAATTGCATCACACACAGACAACGACCATGACCCGATAGGGCAACATCAAGAACTGCTTGGTAGGCCATTCAATCCGTGTCATTCCCTGAGAGTGCCTTGCCAGTCAGCCCCGACCGGCCAGACCTCCCAGGGCAAATTCCCGTGAGCCCTTTTGCCATGACACAATCCACGATGGTCCATAAGTCGGTCAATCCGTTGTTGCGGCAAACCTGGGTCTTCGGCTGGTACTTTATCCGCGCCTTCCGATATAAGCTAGCCGATCGAGTGAACGCTCGATCGGGCTGGCTCGCTCGGTGGATTCGTTGGCCCCTGGGAGTGGGAATACCCCATCGCTGGAGTGAGGTGCATGTCTTTCGGGTTGGTGGCATCGGCGACTCGCTGATGAGCACGCCTGCGCTTCGCCTGCTCAAGCAAGTCCGGCCCCAGATTCGAATCATCTTCTATACTCCATACGTGGAGGCATTCCGGGGCCTGCCCTTTCTCGACGAGGTTCGACCGATTAAGGATTGCTCCCACCCTTCTGCGGTCTGGTCGCTCGCCAAGCGGCGCGGCGTGCGATACATCAATATCCTCAGTGGATATCGCGCCGGGATCGTCGAATTCCTCTACGAAGGGTCACTCCCTCCCCGAAGGCATATCGCTCGCATCCACGGCGATCAGCTCGGGCTGGATGTGCGCGACGTTCGCCCTGCCTGCGTGTTTGACGAGCCACTCATTCGCCAGTATCAGGAAGCCTGGTCTGGCTTGCCACGGCCGTGGGTCATGGTGAATCGGAAAACGCACAACACTTTGAACAAGGACTGGATGGCCTCGCACTGGGACCGGCTGATCACCCGCTTGCTGAACCGCTATACGGTTATCGAGATCGGTGCGGGGCCGGACCAGCCCGACGCGTTTCGTCATCCGCACTATGTGGACATGACCGGGAGGCTCCCTCTCGACCGCCTCCTGGCCGCGGCCGCCGCGGCCGACCTCCACGTGGGCCCGGTCTCAGGGCCGGTGCACATAGCGGCGGCGGCTGGCAAACCGTCAGTCGTCATCTACGGTGGCTATGAGCACCCGGACTGTTCGAGCTATCCGGAGAATGTCAATATCTACACCGCGCTTTCTTGCTCGCCGTGCTGGTTAAAGACCGAGCCATGCCCCTACGATCGCGTCTGTCTGAGCCGGATCTCGCCCGAGCAGGTCGAGGAGGCCATCGCGTCTCTGGCCCGTGTTGGAGGGTTCGAGGATCACGGCCCGCTCGAGTAGATGCACCAGGAACTCGCGTGGCTCACCGTCGCCGACAGCGATAGAGGCGGACGTCGCGTCATGATCGGCTCCCTCGGCAGATCCGCGGGCGAAGAGGATCTCGATTGCATGCAAGAGCGTAACCTCCGCAATGGCTCACTGTTGTCGACTTCCTTCGCGACCGACGGCCTGACCCCGTAACGATGCAGCGCCTCTCCCGACGCTCCGACCTTACCGATTCGTTTATAATAGTATCTAATGGATCTCCATATTAATCAGATCTTCGCAGCAAAAATGCTCTTGAGCGTGAATCGTCGTGGAACTCAACTGCTCGGGTGGGAAGCCAGGTTCCTCCCTGGTCCTGTCAATTCTGCTGAAGCTGGTTGATCTTGTTGTAGAGTGTCTTGAGGCTGATTCCGAGCTCCTTGGAGGCGGCGGGCTTGTTGCCGTTGTGCTTCTCGAGCACGGCCTGGATATAGCTCATCTCGATGTCACGCAAGGTTGGCGAGCCCTCGGGGATCGTGAAGTGCGGCGAGGCGATCGGCGGGTGGGCCGCCGCGGAATGCTGCGTCCGGCCTCGGGCGGGGAACTGGGCCGGCAAGTGCTCGGCATGGATCGAGCCATTGCCGGCGAGAATCGACGCCCGTTCGATCGCGTTGGCCAGCTCGCGGATGTTCCCCGGCCAGTCGTGAGCCGCGAGCATCTCGAGCGACTCGGG
>Ga0116217_10003102_pt1 | contig 15220 bp, 15 predicted proteins | sample Sb_taG_6_FD_89697 | JGI IMG/M metagenome (GOLD analysis project Ga0116217, IMG submission 89697) | Peat soil microbial communities from Weissenstadt, Germany - Sb_50d_4_PS metaG | ecosystem: Environmental > Terrestrial > Soil > Wetlands > Peat | place: Germany: Weissenstadt | collected 2010-09-21 | reverse complement strand
GCAGCTTCCACCGCGCGTGCGGTTGCTTCCGCGACCTCTGGTCCGATGCCATCTCCGGGAATGAGCGTGATGCGGTGAGCCATCCACTCAGTATAGCGGCGGGGTCGGTTATTTCGTCCCGAGATGCAGTGCGACTGTGCCGCCGGTCATGCGGAGGAATTCGACCGAGCGAAACCCGGTAGCGCGCATGCGGGCGGCCAGGTCTTCGGCGGAAGGAAACTTTTCGATGGATTCCGGCAAGTACGCGTAGGCTTCGCGCGAGCCGGAGAGCGCCGCGCCGATCAGGGGCAGCACTTTTCGTGAGTAGAAGCCGTACAGCTTGCCGAACGCTGTGTTGCCGGGCTGGGAGAACTCCAGAATGGCGGCTACGCCGGACGGTTTCAGGATGCGATGGATCTCCCTGAGTCCGGATTCATAATCAGCGAGATTGCGAAAGCCGAAGGCCACCGTGATCAGATCGAGCGCGCCGTCCGCTATAGGCAAGCGAAGCGCGTCAGCTTCGAATAAGGGGCAGGATCGCCCATGGCGCGAGATTTTCTGCTGGGCGGCGGTCAGCATGGGGTGGCAGAAATCGCTGCCCATTGCGGGTCGCGCGGATTGAGCATCGAGCGCCAGCAACAAGTCGCCCGTGCCACAGCAGAGATCCAGCGTTCGCGCGTCGGGACGCTCCAGTATGTGGCGGACTCGCCTCACCGTTTGCGCGCGCCACATCCGATCGAGATTGAGCGACAAAACGTGATTGGCGAGATCGTACCTGGGCGCGATGCGGCCGAACATGGCACGCACCCAGCGCGATGCTTCCTGCTCACTGGTAACGCCCGCGGGCGCAGTGCCTTTCATGCGAGAGCCGAGCGGATGGCGGAGAGAACTGCGCCGTCATCCACTCCGGAAACGACGGTGACCTCGCCGATGGACCGCGGCAGCACGAAATGAACGTTCCCCTGGATGGTCTTCTTGTCTTTGACCAGGCGGGCGGCGAGCCGCTCGGCGGGAATGCCGTGCAGAGACGGGATGGGGCCGTAGCGATCGACGGCATCGAGAATGCCGGCGGCGTCGCGATCCCTGACTTGTCCCAGTGACTTCGCGAGGTGCGTGGCCGCGCGCATCCCGAATCCGACTGCTTCACCATGCAGAAAGCGGGCATAGGCGGTTTCGGCCTCAAGCGCGTGGCCGAACGTGTGGCCGAAGTTCAAGATGCGGCGGAGGCCCGATTCGCGCTCGTCGGCGGAAACAACCTCTGCTTTGATACGTACCGATTCCTCAATTAGGCGATCGACGACCGCGGGTTCTTGATGCAGAACGGCGTCGCGCTGCCTGGTCAGCAGTTCAAATAGCGGCGCGCTGCGGATTACACCGCACTTGATGACTTCGAAAAGGCCGGCGCGGTATTCGCGGTCGGGCAGCGTCGCCAGCACATCGGGATCGATCAGAACGGCCAGCGGCTGATGAAAGCTTCCGATGAGATTCTTCCCTTCAAGCAGATTGACGCCGGTCTTGCCGCCGATGGATGCGTCGACTTGCGCCAACAAAGTAGTCGGAATCTGCACCACCGGAATGCCGCGCATGAAAATAGCGGCCAGGAAGCCGGCCATATCGTTTACAATGCCGCCGCCGAATGCGATGACGAGGCTGGTCCGGTCGGCGCCGCGCCGTACCATTTCCTCCGCGAGCGTCTCTACGTGCTCCAGACGCTTGCGCTCTTCTCCCCCTGGAAACGTGAGCACCTCATGCGCGATACCCGAAAGCCCACGCTCCAATCGCTTTCCGTGGTGCTGCCAGACGTCAGCCGTGGTGACGACGAAAACCTTGCCGGACCCTTTCGGAACGAAATTTCCGGCGCGGGAGAGAATGCCTCGCTCCACCATGGCGCAGTACTCGCGCTGCGGCGTTTTCACGGTGAACGAGGCCATATCAGAGTTGTACCACGAGTCGAGAAAAGCTCACCGCAGAGGCGCTGAGATGCGGAGAATCACCACGAAGTCAAATCCGGTCGCTTCAAGATGCGTTCCTTGACCTGACGTATATGAGTAGCATATATTGTTACAACATATATGGTAGCCGGAGCCTTTGACCGTGAGTTAAAGAAGGGCAGCGCGGAACTGCTGATCCTGTCACTGGTGGAGGATCGGCCGCGGCATGGATATGAGGTCAGCAAATTGATTGAGTCCCGCTCGAACGGGGGCGCTGCACTTTCATGTGGCGTCGCTCTACCCGATGCTCTATCGGCTCGAATCGCGCGGCTGGATTCAAGGCCGTTGGGTGGGGAAGGCCGGCCAGCGGCGCCGTCGCTACTACCGGCTGACCGCTGAAGGACGCAAGGTCCTGGCTACGCAGCGCGTGGGATGGCAGGCATTCGCGGAAGCCATTCGCCGAATAACCGGGATTGAATATGCCTGACTGGCGGGAGCCCATTCGAGAGCGCTTGGCGCAGTTGAACCTGAGCGGCGCGCGCGAAGGCGAAGTCGTCGAGGAACTCGCGCAGCATCTCGAGGACCGCTACCAGGAACTGCGAACGCTCGGCGCTTCGGAAGAGGAAGCTCGGCGACTGGCGCTGGCGGAATTGCAAAACGATAAGACGCTCGAAGAGCAGCTTCGGAAAGCTCGCTTGCCAGTCCATCGCGAGCCGGCTGCGCTCGGGTCCACCGGGAGAATCAGAATGTTTGGAACGCTTCAGCACGATTTGATAATCGCGTTTCGCGCGATCAGGAACAAGCCGGCCTTCAGCTTGATGGTTATTGGGATGCTGGCGGCGGGAATCGCCGGCAACGCCGCCATCTTCAGCGTGTTCAACGGGCTGTTTCTTCGCCCGCTTCCGTTCGCGGAGCCTGACCGGCTGGTAGACCTCGACGAAACTGCGCCGAAGTGGAATCTGAAGTCCGTCGGCATCTCAAACCCCGATTTTTACGCGTGGCGTGAAGGCAACAAGACCTTCGATGCGATGGCGTTTTTCAAAAGCGCGGGCTACGATCTCTCGGGTGACCGCGGTGGCGCGCAACGAATCAAAGGGGTACGAGTGACGCGTGACATGCTGGATGTGCTGCGGCTCAAACCGGCGCTCGGGCGCAACTTTTTGCCGGAGGAAGACCGGCCCGGCGGTGCGAAGGTGATGATGCTCGGTTACGCACTTTGGCAGAGGATGTTTCAGAGCGACCGTTATGTCCTCGGGCGCGTGCTGAAACTCAACGGACAGGCGTACACGGTGGTTGGTGTGCTGCCGCGCGAGGCCGTGTTTCCAACGGACACTGAATTGTGGACGGCGCTCGCGGCCGATCCGCAAGACAGGGGAAGCTACTACTTAAGCGGCGTCGGCAGGCTCAGGCGCGGCGTCTCGCTGACTCAGGCTGCAGCCGACCTCTTGCGCGTCCACAAAGCCATGATGCTGGACGGCAAGCACAGTGTGAACGATATTACGTCGCCGACATTGATGCCGCTGCGGGATCGCTATCTGGGCGACTACCGGCAGGTGACCCACATACTCCTGGGCGGCGTCGCGATCGTCCTGCTCATTGCTTGCGTGAACATCGCCGGACTGATGATGGTGAGAGGCGCGGCGCGTACCCGAGAAATCGCCATTCGCACGGCGATCGGGGCGTCACGCGGTGCCATCATCCGGCAACTGCTCACTGAAAGCCTGGTGCTGGCGGCGATCGGCGGCATTGCCGGCGTGCTGATTGGCCACGTATTCCTGCGAGGAATTCTCACGCTCATGCCTGATGACATGCCGGGCTGGTTGAGCTTCCAGTTGGATGCAAGGTTTGCCGTTTTCTGCACCGTGATTACCGCGGGCGCGGCTGTGTTGTTCGGGCTGGCGCCGGCGATACAGGCGGCCGGAGTCGATCCGCGCGAATGGTTGCAGGATGGAACGCGGTCATCGTTCTCGCGTGCGCGGCGCGGCGCGCTGAGCGCCTTGATTGTGTGCGAAATCGGCCTCGCGCTGATGCTTCTGGTGAGCGCCGGGCTGCTGCTCGAAGCTTTTCGCAAAGTCCTACATGTCGATCCGGGATTCCGTCCCGACAAGGTACTCACCTACACGGTGGAGCTTCCGGAAGCCAGGTATGCCAAGGCGCCGGAAACGATCGAGTTTTATAATCGGCTGCTCGATCGGCTGCGTGTCTTGCCAGGGGTGAAGTCGGCCGCAGCGGTTTCCATTCTTCCGCTGGATGGCCATGACGGCTATTTCTTCGAAGTCGAGGGCGGCCACACCTTCGGCCCAAAAGAGCAGAGTCCCGTGGTTCTGGGCTTGAAAGCTACGCCCGGTTATTTCGAGACCATCGGCGTAACGTTCATCGCGGGCAGGCCGTTCACGGATCGAGACGGGGACCCAGCCGTTCCGCACGTTGCGGTGATCAACGAGAGCTTTGCGAAGTACTTCTGGCCGAACTCCGACGCGATGGGCAAACGGCTCCGCTACAGTTTTGATGAGCACTAGTGGATGCAGGTGGTCGGGATCACGCGCGACGTGAAACACTACGGCCTGGACCAGGAGATGCGCCCGTGCGTCTGGGTGCCATTCCGGCAGCAGTGGCAGCGCACCATGAGCATCGCTCTGCGAAGCACGATCGATCCGCACGCTCTGGCCAGCGCCGCGCGCGATGCCCAGCGGCAGATCGATCCGGATCTCGCGATGTTCAACATCCGCACCATGAGTGAGCGGCTGGACCGGTCGCTCTGGGCGCGCAGAGCTTACTCCTGGCTGTTCGGAGCGTTCGCCGCGATCGCCATCCTGCTCGCAGCGGCCGGCGTTTATGGCGTAACCTCTTACGCGGTCAGCCAGCGATCGCGTGAGATCGGCATTCGCATGGCGCTGGGTGCGCGTCCCGGACAGGTAATGGGCGGCGTGCTGGCGAGCGGCATGGCACTGGTATCGGCCGGCGTGGTTTTAGGGCTGGCCGGCGCCTTTCTCACCACTCGATTGCTGGAGTCGCTGCTATTCGGCGTGAGTACGCACGATCCACTCACTTACGCGTGTGTGGTCGCGGGAGTGGCCGCGGTCGGCCTTATGGCGAATTTCATTCCCGCCCAACGAGCCTCCCGAGTCGACCCGATGCGCATCCTGCGGTTCGAGTAAGACCGCAACCGGACACGCCTGTCCCGTAAGCGGACACCCGGCCGCGGCGACCTTTAGCCAATCTGTTTAGACGGCAGGCTGTTACGCTACAGGCAGTATGGATCACCTGTTGCTAGACTCCAGGCTCGCTTTGCGCCGCTTGCGGCAAGGTCCCGGCTTCACGGCTGCGGCCATTCTCACCCTGGCCCTGGGCATCGGCGCCAACACCACCACCTTCAGCGCTCTCAATAAGCTGATCTTGCGGCCACTGCCGGTTGAGAGGCCGAACGAGCTGGTCTCGCTCAATGGCGGGGGAGCCTTCTCTTACCCCACCTACAAAGACCTTCGCGACCGTACCCACACGCTCTCCGGGCTCATCGCGTACCGCCCCGCGCCCGTTTCCCTGAGCCTGGAGGGCGCGAACGCCCACCTGTTCACATATGAAGTCTCCGGCAACTACTTCGAGGTCCTGGGTGTGAAAGCGCTGCTCGGCCGCGCGCTCACTCCCGCCGACGACCAGAAGCGCCTGGGCCATCCCGTGGTCGTGCTGAGTTATGCCGGCTGGCAGCGCCGCTTTGGCGCCGACCCAGCCGTGGTTGGAAAAAGCGTCAAGCTCAACGGTCTCGCTTACACCGTTCTCGGTGTGATGCCACCTGAGTTCTTTGGAACTGAGCGGTTGTTCGCCCCCGAATTGTACGTGCCCATGGCCATGGAGCCGCAAATCGAGCCCGGTAATGACTGGCTGGAAAATCGCGATACCTGGGATTGCTGGGTCCTGGGAAGGCGCAAGCCCGAAGTCTCCACCGCGCAGGCCGAAGCTGAGCTGAACACAATTGCCGCTCAGCTTGCACACGACTATCGCAACTTGGAGGGCTTTCGCATCGTACTCTCACCTCCCGGCTTGGCCGGAACCTTGCTCCGCGGCGGCGTCATCGGATTCGCCACCGTGCTGATGGGCGTATCGGGATTGGTGCTCCTGATCGCCTGCACGAATCTGGCGAACCTCTTGCTGGCGCGCGCCTCCGACCGCCAGAAAGAGATCGCCATCCGCCTGGCGCTGGGGGCCAGCAAGTGGCGGCTCATCCGCCAGCTCCTCGCGGAAAGTCTCGTGCTCTCCACCACTGGAGCAGCCGTCGGCGTGCTCCTCGCGACGTGGGTAGGGGATTTCATTGCTTCCTGGCAACCACCGCTCGACATCCCCGTTAACCTCGACATCCCACTCGATCATCGCGTACTGCTATTCACCGCCGCAGCCGGTCTGCTGACGACGATGTTGTTCGGCCTCGCGCCCGCCATTCAGTCCGCCCGCACCGATTTGGTTTCTGCACTGAAAAATGCCGCCGGGCGCTTTCGCCGCTGGCAGCCGCGCGAGTTTCTCGTGGCCGCACAGATTTCGCTCTCGGTATTGCTGCTCGTCGCTACCGCCATGGTGGTGCACAGCCTCCAACGCGCTCTCACCAGCAACGTCGGCTTCAATCCGCGGAATGCCGCTGTGGCAGCGGTCGACCTCGGCCTCGCTGGTTACGACGAGAGCCGCGGCCGGGAGTTCCAGCGGCGGCTCGTTTTGAAAGTCGCAGCCCTTCCCAGCATCGAATCAGCCGGACTCGCCAATACGATTCCGCTCAGCATCGACCAATCCCACACCGGCGTTCGCCGCGCCGATAAACCCGAGCCCAAGCCAAGCGAATTGATCCATGCCAACTTCTACATGGTCGATCCCGGTTACTTTCGCACCATGCAGACGCGGATCCTTTCCGGCCGAGCCTTCGATGCGCACGATCGCGAGGGCGCGCCGCGCGTGGCCATCATCAACCGCGCTCTTGCCCAGCGCCTGTTTCCGAATGAGACCGCGGTAGGCGGAAGGCTCGCAGGGTATGGCTCTGGACCGGCCGAGATCGTGGGTATCGCCGAGGATGGAAAATACGACTCCATGAGCGACAGCGCTACACCGGCCGCCTTCTGGCCCATTCTTCAGCGCTACGGCTCGACCACCCTCATTATCGCCAGGTCCCCGCTGCCTTCCGATCAGGTGGTGCGTATGCTCCGAAATGCCGTTCACGACCTCGACTCCACGCTCCCCTTCTACCAGGCCGGCAGTCTCGACGACCATTTGCGCCTTCCGCTCTTTCCCGCACATCTCGCCGCCTCTATGCTGGCAGCCTTTGGTGTCTTGGCGATCGTTCTCGCCGCTACTGGTGTTTATGGCGTCATGGCCTATTCGGTTGCGCGCCGCAGACGAGAGATCGGCATCCGCATGGCCATCGGCGCAACCGGGAAACAGGTGATGAGCATGGTCCTGCGCCGCACTGTGATCCTGCTCGCATTCGGAGCGTCTCTGGGGGCCGTTGCCGCTCTCGCGGCCGGCGGTTTGCTGTCCCCGATTCTCTACAACGTCAGCCCGAAGGACCCGGCGGCGTTTGCTCTGGCCGTGTTGTTGATGGCCGCCGTCGCCCTGGCTGCCGCCTGGCTGCCCGCCCTCCATGCGGCCCGCATCGAGCCGTCGTCGGCATTGCGCGAGGAGTGAACAGCCGGCAAGAGGCCGTTTGTAGGGATTGATGGTGTGAGGAACCTTGTGCGCGCATTCGGTGTCAATCCAATCATGAAGGACGAAGACGCGTCTCGGATCGCCAGCAGTCTTGACCGAATTGCGACGGCATTGGACACGCTCAACGCCTTATTGCAGCGCAACGCCCAAGCCGCGCGAGGGAGAATGCCCAACTGGGTCTGGGCGATAGGGATCATCGGAGTCATCGTACTCGTCTTCGGCGTGATGAAAACGACGCCAGCAATTCGCTGAGATCTCATGGGCATGGGCAAAAGGACACTGGGCCCAATACTTGTCACACTTGCCGCTCTGGGCCAGGCGACCACCTCTGAATCCAGTGCCCACCGCGAATTCCTGAAACGGTTTGTGGCGGCGGCCATCGAACGGACACATCACACCGTCCGATATGATCCGGGGTACGTGAAGATTCCCTATCCCGGCGGCGACGTGCCTGCCGATACGGGTGTCTGCACCGATGAAGTGATTCGCACGTACCGTGCGGTCGGGGTGGACCTGCAGAAAGAGGTCCATGAAGACATGCAGCACAATTTCTCCGCCTATCCACGCCAGAAAAGATGGCTCAATCGGAGTCCCGATACGAATATCGACCATCGGCGCGTGCCGAATCTCATGGCGTTTTTCTCGCGCAAAGGAGAAACACTGAGGGTTACAAGCCAGGCCGATGATTACACGCCAGGTGACTTGGTCACTTGGGATCTGCCAGGAAACTTACCTCACATCGGGATGGTGGTGGACCGGAAATCGGGATCCAGCGGACGCTACATGATTGTCCATAACGTTGGGCAAGGTCCCAAAATGGAAGATGTTTTGTTCGACTGGAAGATTACTGGCCACTACCGATACTTCGGACCAGACCACGCGCGCTGACCGACTACCGGTTGGACGCCGCAACCGGCATCACGGCGTCAATTGCAGTCAAAACGTTTTCCGGCCGGGCGCGGACGCGAATGTCATCCGTCAGGTTCACCCAGCGAATCGTGCCCGTGGCATCCACCAGGAACTCGGCAGGGCGGGCGATGTCCTGGTCGTTCATGCCGGCGCGTGGGTGGAGCACGCCGAAACGGCGGATGACGTCAGCTTTAGGATCGGAAAGGAACGGAAACGTGTAGCCCCGGCTCTGGCAGAGTTTTTTGGAGTCCTCACAAGAGTCGACACTGATCGCAACCACCTCGACGCCGCGCGAATGAAAATCCTGCAAGCGCCGCTCAAAACCCCGCAACTCGGAGTTGCAGAACGGTCACCAGTAGCCTCTGTAGAAGACCAGCACGGCCGCGCGGTTCTTTTTGAGGATGTCCGCGAGCGCCACCGGCTTGCCGCTGGCGTCGGCTAGCGTAAAGTCAGGCGCCTGTTGGCCGGCATGCAACGCCGCGCTCGCAGCCGGCAACTCCTTGGTGAGAACCAGCACCATATAGCAAAACAGGCCAATCAGCGAAATGCTGATGGTGCTCAAGATGGGCCCGCTGATTTTTCCGCGGTATTGCTCGGGCTGCTCGAACGCCCGCCTCACGCCCACAACCAGCAAGGCCACGGCTGGGACGAACAGAAGGTAAGTCACCCATGGAACATCGCGCGTGGCCGGGTAACGGTAGAAAACGAGAAAGTAGCTCAGGATCGCCAGCAGGGCAATCCCGAACCCGGCCCACACGAAGGAATTCCAGCGCCGCTTCATCCGGTTTCTTAGTTTATCAGCCTTGAGCCAGGCCGCATCTGCCTTTGTCTCTAAGAGAAAAGACTCCGCCAGGACGAGTCCAGGTAGATCCATCGCTGCGTGCTGAAGGAGCAAGTTGGCGTGTCCGGTACGTGCATTAGTCCATGGCCTTTTCGACACATCAGCTCCGTACCGTACCAGTCCAGCACCGTATGCGAAGATTGGCCAATGTGGACGGGACCTGTTAGCACTTCGAGGCAGACCGGACAGCGCCGGCGCTGGTCGATCAGCATCCACCGGAATGCCAGGATATAGCCCACTAACATGGCATGGGGCTCAACTCCGGTGGAGGCGATGATCAGGCCAAAATCGAGAGTTCCGCAAAAGACAATCGGGACCAGCAGCGCGAACTTGACCAGCAAAAAAATCCATCGCCGAGGCCGCGCTGCCCAGCTCGGCGAATGTGGCGTTGGCGGATACTCACCAAGCCCAAACGTTGTCGTACTCGGCAGAATCAGCAGTGCGACAGCGATGAGTACCAATTGACCCAACAGGAATGCCCGCCCGGTATACGGCGGTTGCAGCATCGCCTCGCGCAGCGCAACGAGTGATGTTATGGATGCCACGGCTACCAGGAGAGATACGCATCGTATCGGAGATCGCAACCGGATCGGTTCGTTGCCGGTTCGATTCGAACCATTGCGCCACATCCAAAGCGCGTCCTTAAACGAACCCAGACAGAAACGGACTACGTACAAATCAGAGAAGTGAGCGTTGCGATGGTTACCGCCTAACAGGTACCAAAGCTCGGAAGTCCACTCCCTGAACCACTCCTCGCGTTCCGCGCCAGGCACGAGCAAGGCTGCGCTGCCAAGAATCGCGCGATGAAACCGAGCAGAGCGGAAAATGCGCCTGGCCGCCACTTTTACTTCCCTTTTTGAGCCGGTACCAGGCCTGCTAGCAGTGGATAACGCTGCTGCGCTGCCTCGAGCCTGCTGTTACCGGAGCGCGTGAGTTTATAGTACTTCCTTACCGGCCGCTGCTCGGCATCGGCAACTCTCTGCTGTTCCCAAGAAGACCGGATCAGACTATCTCGCTCAAACCGGCGAAGTGCTGGATACACCGTTCCACTAGGGAGACCAGTAGCTTCCATAATGCTCAGTCCATATACGTGGCCGGCCTCGATGGCCTGAAGGATCATGGCCGCGGTGTGCGTCAGCTTTGAATCTGCTGCCATGCGCACATGATAGCATGCCTATGTAGCACACTACTCTTGACAGTATGTAAGTAGTGTGCTACATAGGTCATTGGGTCACGAAATGCTCGAAGTGCGCGAGGTTTCCAAGCGATTCCCCGGCGTGGTCGCCGTTGATCACGTCAGCTTCTCGGCCCGAGCGGGTGAAGTGACTGGTTATCTGGGGCCGAACGGCTCTGGCAAGTCCACCACCATGAAAATGATCACCGGCCTGATGGAACTGACCTCGGGCGAGATTCTGTTCGACGCCGTGCCCGTTCGCGACGATCCCATCGCCTACCGCCGGCGCATGGGCTACGTTCCCGAAGAGCCACACCTTTATTCACACCTCTCCGGTCTGGAGTTCCTTACTATGGTGGCTCAACTGCGCGGACTGCTCGCAAAATCTAGCGCCGCCCGCATCGATGGGTTACTGCGCCTATTCTCATTGCACCCGGACCGCCACGCTGCGATCTCTTCTTACTCGAAGGGTATGCGCCAGAAAGTGCTGCTCTCGGCAGCGCTGCTCCACAACCCGGACCTTATTCTTTTGGATGAGCCGTTCTCCGGGCTCGACGTTGGTTCGGCGCTGGTATTGCGCAGCTTGATTCAGGAACTGGCGGCGCGAGGCAAGGTAATCCTGTTTAGCTCACACGAACTGGACACCGTGGAGCGCGTCTGTTCGCATATCGTGATTTTGCACCGCGGCAAAGTCGTGGCCGACGATTCCATTTCCCATCTGAGGACCCTCATGGCGCTGCCGACACTCGAAAAGATCTTCGCGGAACTGGCTGTGGAGCAGGACACCGAGTCGATTTCCCGTGAGATCGCGGATCTGATTCAGGCTTAGAGATCGGATATGACCAAGCTTCAGTTTCGTATCCTTTATCGCGAGTTTCTCTTCCGCTTAGTGGATCGTGAAGTGCTGTCGCCCCAGGAAGGTGATTCCGGTAGGCTCCTGGCCCGGTTCGCGACAGTCCTGATTATTCTAAGCCTGCTGTTTACGCTCGCGGTTCTCCAACTCGATAACGGCCAGTTGACGTATCAGGCCCTGCTCATCTCCGCCTGGGCGACCGAACATGCGCTGATTGCAACAACGATGCTGCTGGTGGGCCTGTTTGCCGTGTTGAGTTGGGACTCCACCTTCCCGGATCGCCGCGACGTTCTGGTGCTGGCGCCGTTGCCGGTACGTGCGAGCACCATGTTCCTCGCCAAAGTCACGTCACTCGCAGCCGCCTTGAGTCTTACTGTGGCTATCTTCAATGCTGCTCCGGGATTTCTATTGCCGCTGACGGTGGCGTCTGCGAGCGCCGGTTTCCTGGAAATGTTTCTCTCGCCAGATTTCTATCGCATGTTCGCCGCTTACTGGATCACAATGTTCGCGTCGGGAGCATTCATCCTATGTTCTGTGCTGTGTGCACAAGGAATCGCCGCGCAGTTGCCGCGAGCTTTGTTCCTGCGCCTGTCGGCGCTTCTCCAAGTTGCCGCGTTGTGTCTGTTTGTGGGTGTCTACTTCCTTGAGCCTGGGCTCACCTCCCCGCAGGCGCTTGCCTCCGGCCGAAACCAACACCTGCTGGCATGGCTGCCTTCTTACTGGTTCTTGGGCCTTTTTCAACGGTTGAACGGATCACTCGATGGAATGACGCGTCCCACACTGGTCGCGCTCGCAAACCGGGCTTCGATCGGTTTAGCACTTGCGGTCGCCGGAGCGGGCACGGCGTTTCTTTTGTCCTATGTCCGCACTCTTCGCAAGATCATCGAGCAACCCGACATTGTGCCTGCCTCGCGCCGGCTAAGCTGGCTGCCGCGCTTGGGTAACGGCGTCGAAACGGCGATTACTCATTTCACCATTCGGACCCTGTTACGAAGCCGGCAGCATCGCGTGATTCTCTCGTTCTATTCGGGAATCGGCTTTGCCATTGTGATCCTGTTTATGAGAACGCCGTTCGCACAGAGACTTTCGGCAGGATCCGCGAGCAACTACTGGAATCAAGTGAGCCTGCCTCTTCTTGCATCGAGCTTTGTGATGATGTGCTTCTGGACGCTCGGAATCCGCGCTGTTTTCGCTCTCCCCGTGGAGCTTCGGGCCAATTGGATTTTCCGCAACACGCAGATTCGGGGAGCGCCCGACTATTTCGCGGCAAGCCGTCGCGCGATCTACGTGCTTGCCTTGGCGCTAGTCTTGTCGGCCTCGGCTGCGCTGTTTCTATCGATTTGGCCGTGGGCCCCGGCGGCAGGACATCTCCTGGTCCTCGCGCTTGCTGGAATAACCGTCGCGGAGATCTGTCTGTATGGCTTCCACAAAATTCCCTTCGCTTGTTCTTACCTGCCGGGAAAAACCAACCTCCACATGATTTTTTGTTCTTGCTTGATATTCGGCTTAAGCGCCACATACTGGAGCGCCGATTTCGAGCGCCGAGCGCTTTCAGACCAGACCAAATATGCCTGGATGCTTGCCCTTCTATGCATCGCCGCAGGCTGTGCCCGTTGGCGAACGGCGTGGGCCAACTCAGGCATGGACCTTCGGTTCGAGGAAGAGCTGGCTCCCGTGATTTCTGAATTAGGGCTGCATCGCGATGGCATACTTCCCGTCGAGACGCCACTGGACGCTTCGTCGCCCAGAGCCTGACGCCGCTGGTTCCTCAGCTGTCAGCGAGAGAAGAAACTATCTACTGCGAAGGCACACGGCCCCAATACACGCTGCAGTCGCCGACCTCGGATTTGTGAGCGTAGTGGCGGGACAATCCCCAGGCCGCGAGAACGTCTTCATCGTCCTCGAACGTTGCGACTGTGTCGAAGCCTCTCGCGGCTATGCGGCGGTCTACCTCAGACTTGGGCACAATGTGCAGAGCGCGCGCCACGTCGGGGGGGAGCAATTCGAGTTTGTGGGAATCTGCAAGCTCGAAGCCGGAAGGCGGCCGGCGGCCGGTTAGAAAATAGATCTGTTCGTCTGCCAACAACATCCCGCCAGGAGGCGTCACTTCGTCAACCTTGCGGGCGATCTGCTCGAAATAGGGCCAAGTGTAGACCTCCCGCTTCTCGTAAAGGGATTTTGCGAGACCCAGGACAACCAGGAGGGCCAGAGCTAGAAACGGCAACGCCGGCCGGGCCGGATTCCCCATCCGCAGCGTGACCGCGTAGAGTCCAACCGCGGCGAGGGCTGCCAGGAACGGGACAATCAGCAGGAAATAGCGCTGAAAAGTAGGATGCGGAATGCAAAGTTCCGCTGCCGTCGCCGCCGCCAGCCAGCCGCACAGGTAGAACTCAGCGCGGCGGGCGCGGATCCAATCGCTTTTGACGATGAAGAATACGCCAACGGCCGCCAGCAAACCCAGCGTCAAGGCTTGCGAGGAGTCAATCCAGTAAGTGAGAACTTCGACCTTATGGCGCGTGGCGTTCGGCCAATCGACTTGGCGGTACAGCCCGTTGTATTCGATGATCCCGAACCACACTGCTTGCGGGCTCTGCACCGATAGCCACAGGACGGGAAGAAGCGGGACCAGCGCGCCGGCGACGAGGGCGGCGAACTTGGCCCATCGATTTCCGGTTCGATTGTAGATGAGGAGCCAGGCCAGTAGAACGGGAGCTGCCGTCGCCGTCAGGAGCGAAGACCCGGCGGCAGCGCTGGCAAGAAAGCCCGCACCAGCCGGCAGGAGCCATCCTTCTCGATCCGGAACCAGAATCGCAAGACGAAATGCGGCGACGGTAAGAAACAGACAGATCCCATAGGCTTGCGCTATTGTGCCGTATTCGAAAACGGTGATGTTCAGGCCCGTGAGCACGGCGGCAGTGAGCGCGGCGGCAAAACGCCAATTGGTAATGGGCAAGCGAGTGAATACGAAGTCCGCCGTCAGAAAAACCGCCCCGGTCGTGAGCAGCGCTGCAACTGCGTGCACCGTCCGCCAGCTTTCGCCGAAGGCCCGCATCCAGCCAGCATTCCAGTAGGCGTTCAGCGGAGTTTGCGAAAAGCAGAAATCGAGGTAAGGTTTGCGTCCTGCTTTTATGAGCTGCGCAGCCAGTAGATGAAATCCTTCGTCCCAGGCAAAAGCTTTGGTTTGAGAATAGACCAGCAGTGCCGCGGCGAGCGCCGCAACGGTCGCGCAGAGGAGGAGAAACGGGCGCTGATTTCGGTCCGCATGAGCAACTTGGTTCACCGCTTCCGGCCTATGACGCGACCGCAATCTCACCCTTGCCCCACACCGTCTGCCGGCCTACGCCAGTCCAGCGGGCGGCTTGCAAGTAGGGAAGGAACTCGGCCATGTTGCCGCGATACTCCGCTTCGCCCGTGAACCCTCCGAGCGGATGGACCTGGCCCGTGCGGCTCGAGCGCCGCTCAACGTGCGTGCTGTCAATCTGGCAGCGCGTCATCTCGATGCTGGCGGCACGATGCCCCAGAGATCGGAAGTCGATCTCGAGAGGTCCCGCTCCGTAGAGGGTGCGCAGGATACTGATCCGGTCGCGGATACGCGCAAAGAGCACTGAAAAGTCCGGCCGCGATGCCAATCCGCCCTCGCACTTCAGCTCGGTGGGGGTGAGAAAGCGGATACACAGCGAATCGGCTTTGGCGTCATTCGCTACCAGCGGGACCGAAGCCGGCTCGAACAGGCTCGCGCACTTCTTGCCATCCCAAACGGCGCCGCGCACACGGCCTTCGGAGTCGAGTTGCTCCACCGAAGTGAGCTTGGCCTGGCGCCGAAGCGGGCCGATTCCTTGATTGGCAATGAG
>Ga0116217_10003101_pt1 | contig 15221 bp, 15 predicted proteins | sample Sb_taG_6_FD_89697 | JGI IMG/M metagenome (GOLD analysis project Ga0116217, IMG submission 89697) | Peat soil microbial communities from Weissenstadt, Germany - Sb_50d_4_PS metaG | ecosystem: Environmental > Terrestrial > Soil > Wetlands > Peat | place: Germany: Weissenstadt | collected 2010-09-21 | reverse complement strand
GCGGCCCCGTGTGGTTTTTTTTCCCAGTCAGCACGGGCGGGGGGGGGGGGGGGGGGGGGTGATCGCTCAGTCAGCGCTCTCGTAACTTAGGCTCCCTCACAACGGCGGTCATCGGTCTGACGCCACAGCTCGCCTGCGTAGTTACCCGCAGAGCAAGCCACAACCGGTACGGCTATCTCCAAGCCTGCGGCATTTCACGGTTCACGTCGCGGGAACGCCCGGATGGCGACGTTCAGCCGGCGACCTAGCCTGCACAAAGACATGACCGAGGACCACAGGGCCCTGTGAATCCCGACATCGCACCCGTGAAGGTTCTAATCGCCGGCGCCGGGTACGGTGGCCTCGAGACGGCGCTGGCCCTCGAGGACGCGCTCGCCGAGCGAGTCGAGATCACGCTCCTGACCGCGACGGTGGACCTCACCTACAGGCCCCTCTCGAGCGGCGCTCCGTTTGTCAGAGAGCCGGCGCGCACGATCGACATCCATCGTCTGGCCGCTGAGCGAGGCATGCGGGTCGTGCTCGACGAGCTCGTCACCGTGCAAGACGACGAGTGCCGAGTGCTGACGCACGATGGCGAGCTGATCGACTTCGACGCGCTCGTGATCGCCGTGGGCGCTCACGAGCGAGGATCCGCACCGCCACTGATCACCTGGGGCCAGGAGCCCGACCAAGGCCAGCTCGGGGCGCTGCTCGACGAGCTGGCCGCCGGCACCGTGAGGTCGGTCGCGGTAACCATCCCCGCGGGAGCGGGCTGGCCGCTCGCCGGCTATGAGGCTGCGCTGATCCTCGACTGGACAGCGTCACACCTGGCGCCCACGCCCGTCTCGGTGATAGTCATCACGGCCGAGGAGCGGCCCGCGAGCGGCCTCGGTCGGCAAGCGGCCGACTGGGTGAGCAGGACCCTGGCCGACGCGGGTGTAGAAGTCTCGAGTTCGAGCGTGACGCACAGCTTCACCGCGGAGCAGGACACCCCAGACCGCGGCGGCGGCCATACCGTCCGGGTCACCCTGGGCAATCCGGCCCGGGAGATCACCGTCGACCGTGTGCTCTGCGTCCCGGAGAGCTTCGGTCCCGAAGTGTCCGGTCTGCCGAGCGCCCCACATGGCTTTCTACCGGTCGGCGTCGACGGGCGCGTCACTGGCAGCGACCGGGTGTGGGCGCTAGGCGACGCCGTTCAGGGATCTCTGAAGCACAGCATCATCACCGCCGCCGAAGCGGATGCCGTCGCGAGCTCGATCATCGCGACGCTCGCTCTGGGCGAACCGTCCGGGGCGCCGCTTCCCGCGCTTCACGGCATCCTCGTCGACGCCCCCGGGCAGCGCTGGTGGGACGCCAACAGGGGACACCTCCATGACGAGCAGATGGCGAGTGGATGCCTGTGGTGGCCCCCCGAGGAAGCGCTCGGAGCCCACCTCGCGCGGTGGGCCCACACCCACGACCAGGCCGTCCACGCGGAGATCCACTGGCATCCAAACGGGCTGCCCGTGATCGTGCCAGCGTCAGCGAGCGACCCAACGATCGAGGGGCTCACACCCGCCGTTCATCCACAGACAAAGGACCTGCTGCATGAATCCCAAGGCCGCGAGCGCATGGCGATCCGCCGCGCCGAGCACGAGACGGCAGCCACCGCGCACGAGCTCGAGGAAGGGCTGCAGGCACTCGATAAGCGCCAAAGCACCGTCATCAAGCAGCTGCGCGCGGCGGGCTACCTGCAGCACCATCAACACACCACGGGTGGGTAGCTCAGCAGATTCCCGCACATCGATTGCCGAAAAGTACGGATGCGAGCGAGCCCGGTGTGCCTGTAGGCTGCCCGGCAGATAGCACGAGGCAGATGGTGTCGCGGCAGATGGTCGTGGCAGATGGTGTGCAAGGCAATCGGTGTGCAAGGCAATCGGAGGAGGCCAGTCTTGAGTTCTGTGGGTGTGCTGGGCGCGGTTTTCAACCTGAATCACCCGGCCCATACGGTGGACTGGGAATTCATCCATCTGTCGGTGGCCAACGTCATTGTGATCGCGGTGATGCTGATCGTGTTCGCCCTGGCGATCGTGCTTCCGTTCCCGGGAGCGGCCAGCCGGCGGGCGGCGCGCGGGCGGGGAGGCTCCTCATGAGCAGCGTCGCACCGGACCCGCCGGCGACGCAAGCACCGGAGAAATCGTGGACCGTCAAGGTTCGGGAGGCGGGCGTCGAGGCGCTGCCGCCCGAGAAGCTCCTGCCCGACGGTCAGCCGACATACGTCGCCTCCTGGATCTACATGTTCGGCGTGGCGAGCATCGCCTCCCTGATCGTGATCATCACCTCCGGCTCGATCCTCGCGCTGAAGGGGCCCGCGTGGTGGCACTACACGGGCGTCGGCCACTTCTTCAACAGCGTCCACCTGTGGTCGGTGGAGCTGTTCTTCTTCGCGATGGTCGTCCACCTGTGGGGCAAGTACTGGATGGCGGCTTGGCGCGGGGGGCGCAGCCGCGTGTGGGTCACCGGCGCGATCACCTTCCTGGTCGCCGTGCCGGCCGCGCTCACCGGCTACGTCTCCCAGCAGAACTTCGACGCCCAGTGGATCTCCACGCAGGCCAAGGACGGTCTGAACTCCGTCGGGGTGGGAGCCTTCTTCAACGTCACCAACTTCGGCCAGATGTACAGCTACCACGTGCTGCTGCTGCCGATAGCGGTGGTGGGGCTGGTCAGCGCGCACGTGCTGCTCGTGCGCAAGCACGGTGTGGTGCCGCCGTTCAAGCTCGAGCGGCGAAAAGCCGCTCTCGCCACCGCGGCGAGCGCTGGCCACGACGGCTCCCCAGCCGGCACGGACGGGGGTGCGCAGTCATGAGCTTGCTGCGCCTCAAGGACGACACGCAGCCCTGGAAAGGGCGCTACTACCCGTACGACCTCGTCAAAGAGCTGTGCATCGCCGTCGGGGTGATCGCGTTGCTCGCGTTGCTGCTCACCGTCCTGTTCTCATCCCCCGACGACAAACCGAGCACGATCGCGCAGTGGTCGCGCCAGCTCCCGCAAAACTTCGTCGGCACCGCCGCCTCGCAGCTCGCAGGGACGAGCGGCACGGCCACTTATGGGCCGCCCTACAACCACAACGGCACCGGTCAGGAAGCGTGGATCATCAAGCCGCAGAAATGGCTCGGCGTCAGCCACCCGATCGACACCGAAAGGGACTTCGTCGTGGGGCCGCTGGAAACGGTCCCCAACGACCCCGCGCTGACGGCCGCGCTCGCCCAGTACAAGGCCGCGCCCGAAAAGCAGAAAAAGGAATGGGCCGAAGCGTACGCGAAGCCGTTTGCGGAAATCGCGGAAGCCGAAGAAGCCGGCAAGAAGCCGCCGGCGACGGTGTCCGTGGAGGAAGCCACCGGCACCGTGACGGTCACGCCGAGCGGAGACGCCGGCCCCGTCCCGGTGATGATGAACAGCCTGCTCGCCCTCGCCAAGAGCGGTGGCGTCGACGGCAGCCTGCTCACCAGCAAGCAGTTCTTCCAAACCGACTACACAAAGCCGCTCCTCTTCATGGCCGACGGCGGGCTGCTCGAAGAACGCGCCAAGGCCCAGCACCTGCTGGGCGAGCAGTGGGGGATGATGAACGAGACCGGCAGCTACCCCGGCCAGCCGTGGCTGTGGCTGTACGCCCTCTGGTACCAGGTCGAACCGTTCAAGAGCTCTGAAAACGCTGACATCCTCGTGATGATGGTGATGGGCGTGCTGAGCCTCGCCTTCATCTGCATCCCCTTCATCCCCGGCATCAATCGCATCCCGCGCAAGATCCCGATCTACAAGCTGATCTGGAAAGAGCACTACCGCGACGTGACCAGCTCATAGGGCACGAAGCCGTCGCGCGGCGTATCTCCGCGCAGCTCTCGGCGATTTAGTCAAGAGATCAGAACTTTTCGTCGATATCTAACGGATGGAAGAGGCTTCCATCAGCCGCCGCTTTCTCCGAGCGCTAGCTGTGGTCATCCTCGTGACCGGCGTGTGCGCGGTCTGGATTGGATTGGGCATCGGCGGCACGCGGGTGACGCTGTGGGTCGATGATGGGCTCACCCCGCTGGCGGCGCTGACGGCGTGCGTGCTGTGCTTTCGCGCTCGCGCTGGGCATGTTGGGCGGATGCGTTCGTTCTGGTTGCTGCTGGGCTTGGCGACCGCGTCCTGGACGCTGGCCGAGGTCATCTGGGGCTACTACGCGCTGATCCTCGACAGGGAAGTGCCGGTGCCCTCGTGGGCGGATGTCGGCTATCTCTCGGCGATCCCGCTCGCGGTCGCGGCGCTGGTCGTGCATCCGGCGACGCGGGGCAGCGGGACACGCAAGGCGCGTTCGGTGTTCGATGGGCTGGTGATCGCCACCGCGCTGATGTTCCTCAGCTGGACCCTGGTTCTCGGCCCGGTGTGGCGCAGCGCCGATCTCAGCACGTGGACGGGTGTGGTAACGCTCGCCTATCCGTTCGGCGACGTGGTGATCATGTTCTTCATCGTGCTCGCGATTCGCGGGATGACCGGTAAGGACCGCCTGTCGCTGTGGTGCCTGCTGGCGGCCCTGCTCGTGATGGCGCTCTCGGACAGCACGTTCGCCTATCTCACCGACGTGACCACCTACACGAGCCCGGGCCTGATCGACACCGGTTGGATCGCGGCATATCTCGGAATCGCGCTCGCCGCGTTCAGCTCACGGCCCAGCGGCGCCGTAGTGCCGGCGGCCGAGGACTCGAGGCCATCGCTGGTGTCGCTGATATCCCCGCTGTTGCCGGTGCTGCTCGCGCTGACTGTCGCCGCGGTGCAGATCAGGCTCGGCCATCACCTCGACCGTGCGGCCTGGCTGATGGCGTTCGGGCTGATCGCGCTCGTGCTCGTGCGCCAGGGCCTGATGGTGCTCGAGTTGCTCGCGCCCAGCCGCGACACGCAGGACGGTCTGATGCAACGGCTCACGCACGCGGTGCTGGGTGAGGCTGGCGGCGGTGGGGAAGGCCCGGGTTCAGGCTATGAGCCCCTTTGACTCGAGCGCGGGACCGTCAGGCCGCGTGGGGTTCGCGCCCACGAGCGGCCCAGCGGATGTCAAATGGATTCGTCCCGACAGGCCGGCCTACCTGCCGCCCCCGGCGTCCAAGACGGCTATCCGGGAGCGCAGCGAACGCGCGAACGCCCTGATCGTGATCGTTCTGACCCTCGCCTGCACCGTCCTGGCGATCTTCGACCTGTTCCTGCTCGCGTCGGGCTCCTGAGCCGGAGCCGAGCTCACTCGCCGTTGTTGATCAGCTTGCGCTTGAGCGCATAGTCGACGAGCTCGGCGCGCGTGGAGAGCCTGAGCTTCTGCTGGATGTGCGAGCGGTGGGTCTCGACGGTCCGCACCGAGAGGAACAATTGCTCGGCGATCTCAGAGTTGGTGTGCCCCAGGGCGATCAGTCGCAGCACGTCGACCTCGCGCTCTGAGAGATCGTCCGGTGGGCCGGGGGGAGGCTCTGAGGCGATGCGCGCGCCCAGCTTGGGGTTCAGGTAGCTCTCCCCGGCGGCGGCGTTCCGTACCGCTTCGACGAGCTCGTCATCGGCGGCCTCCTTGAGCACGTAGCCAAGCGCCCCCGCGCCAAGGGCCTCGCGCGCAAACGCGGGCTCCTGCTGCATCGTCAGCACGACGATCTGCGTGTCGGGCGACTCCTCCCGCAGGATGGGGATCGCCTCGAGGCTCGAGCCACCCGGCATGTTCAGATCGAGCACCAGCACCCTGGGGTGATGGCCCCGCACGAAGCGCCGCGCGTCATCGATGTTGCTGGCCTCCGCGACGACCTCGAAGCCCGGCTCGCTGTCGAGCAGCATTCGCAGGCCACTGCGCACGACCGCGTGATCGTCGGCAAGCACCAGCCGGATCGCCTCAGAGGAGGGGACCTCGTCGGCCGAGACGACGTCGAGCGCCGCAGTGTCCTCGTCGGTCATAATCGTGAAGGTATCGGGTTGGGCGGTCGATTACTTGCGGCCAACCGCGGATGGCCGGCCTCTACGGATGCGTCCTCCGAGGTCAAACAGCCGTGGCCGCTGGGATGTCGGCCTGGAGCTCGCCGGAAGCCGTGGAATCCTCGCCTCGGCTCGTGGCGCCGCGGGGCAGCACGAGCAATGGACAGCGCGCGTGGCGTTGCAGGTGGGCGCAGGTACTGCCGAGCACCAGGCGCTTGACTGGGCCGTAGCCGCGTGAGCCGACCACGAGGATGTCGACTTCGTCGCCGAAGCTGGCCAGCTCTTCACTGGGTAGCCCGTAGACCGCGTGACCCTCGACGTCCGGCAGCTCTTTCATTCGTCCAATTGCCTCCTGCAGCATCAAGTCGATGCTCTTCCCGATCGAGGGAGCCATGAGCCCGGTGTATGCGTAGCTCGGGATCGAGACGACTTCCAGGGCGTGAACCTCCGCCCCGCTGGGGGCCGCCAGCTCCCGGGCCAGCGCGAGCGCCGTCTTGCTCTCGGGCGAGCCATTGTAGCCGACGCCGATCTTGTTGATCTCGCTGTCATGGCTGTCGTGTGCGCCGTAGCCGAGGGGGGCGACCGCGACCGCACAGGGCGCGCCGTTCAGCGCGGCGCGCGTGTCGTCGCCGAGCATCGCGCGACCGAGCACGCCACGAGCACACGAGCCGACCACGAGCAGGTCGGCGTTCCGTCCGTCTGCCTGCTCGTGCAGACCACGACCGGGGCTCCTCGAAACGATGCTGAGCAACTCGGCCCCGATGCCGGTCGCGGCGCGCTCGCCTTCGAGCAACTGGTGGGAGCGCTCGCGCTCGTCGACTAGGAGGCCGGGGGTTGTCGAGTGCGATGGGCTCAGCACATCGACATGGACATGGGCGAGCGTCAGCTTTCCGTCAGGATCCATCAGCTTGCAGGCAAGCGCGATCGCGTCACGGCCGTTCGGCCTGCCGTCCACTCCCACGAGCACGTTCTTGAACATCGACATATCTCCCTTTGATCGCTCTTGGACGATGCTAATGCTCGCTGGAAGTCATCGAGTCCTCGCCTGCGGCGGTGGCGCCGCGGGGCAGCACGAGCAATGGACAGCGCGCGTGGCGCTCCAGATAGGCGGAGGTGCTGCCGAGCACCTGACGGCGCATCGGACCGTAGTCGCGCGAGCCGACGATGAGAATGTCCACCGCGTTCCCGAAGATGGCCAGCTCCTCACCCGTGAGGCCGTAGACCGCGTGACCCTCGACGTCCGGCAGCTCTTTCATTCGTCCAATTGCCTCCTGCAGCATCAAGTCGATGCTCTCCCCGATCGTGGGGGGCATGATTCCGGTGAAGGCGGCCGCCGGGATCCAGACGACTTCCAGGGCGTGAACCGTAGCCGCGGTCTGCTCCGCGAGCTCGTGGGCAACAGCGAGCGCCACCTTGCTCTCGGGTGAGGCGTTGTATCCCACGCCGACCCTGTCGATGTGACTGCCTGCCTCGCCCGCCCCCTCGGCGTAGCCGCGGGGGGCGACGGCGACCGCGCAGGGAGCGCCGTTCAGCGCGGCGCGCGTGTCATCGCCGAGCATCGCCCGGCCGAACGCGCCGTGGCTGCAAGAGCCGACCACGAGCAGGTCGGCGTTCTGCTCCTCGGCCTGCTCGTGCAGACCACGACCGGGGCTCATCGACTCGACGCTGAGGAGGTCCGCTGTCACATCTGCCGCGGCGCGCTCCTGCTCGAGCAGCTTGTGAGAGGCCTCGCGCTCCTCTCTCACCATGCCAGGGGTGACGGCGTGGGAGGGGCTCAACTTACCGCCGTGCACATGCGCGAGCGTCAGCTTTCCGCCAGGATCCATCAGCTTGCAGGCAAGCGCGATGGCGTCACGGCCGTTCGGCCTGCCGTCCACTCCCACGAGCACGTTCTTGAACATCACGGGCCTCCTTTGCTGTACAGGTGTTGCGTCGCCGTGGAGGCCGAGCGCTCGTTATTGGCCAGATGGGATGACGAGCACCGAGCAGTGTGCGTCGTGCACCACGCGCCGGCTGACGCTTCCAAACGCGTGCAGGCCGCTCAGCCGGCGGCTGCCGATCACCACCAAGGAGGCCTTGGTGTGCTTCGCGGCGTCGAGGATCACGTCCGAGGCCTTGCCGGGTTCGATGCACGGCTCGCCGGCGCTTGGCAGCGCGAGTTGCAGTGCGCGCGCCTGCGCTTGGATGGCCCGGGGGTTCATCTTCGACTCGGCGCCCAGGGCGTTGACGAGGGTTACCCGCGCGCCCTGGCTCTGCCCGAGTCGGCCCGCGAGCTCCACGAGGTGATCTGAGCCCTCCTCACCGTCGCTGGCGACCAAGATCTGGCGGCCCTCGAGCGAGCCGGACCGGCGAGCGAAGAGCATGGGGGTGGTGAACTGGCTCAGCGTGGTTGTGGCCACGCCCCCGGTGAGCACGCCACCCAGCCATGAGGTGGCGGGTGCTCCGATCGCGAGCAGGTCGTGATCGGAGGCTCGCTCGAGGATGACCTCGACCGGGGGGCCGCCTGGATCCACGACGGTACTCGATGGCACGCCGGCGTCATCAGCGATGCGCTTGGCGTCGCTCAGCACCAGGTCTACCCGGCCGGGGCTGATCGCAGCCGTGGCGTAGGCGCCAGAGCCCGATACGGCGGTCACCGCCAGCAGCGTCAGGTGACCGTCGGGGCCCGCCAGCGAGACGGCCAGCTCGACGGCCGCCGTGCTCGTCCGTGTGCCGTCGACTGCGCAGAGGATGTTCGGGAAGACGCTCGTCGAGCCTGGTGCGGCGGAGTCATCATGCGCGGATGCGCTCCGGTGTCTGCTCGTATGGGGTGTCTTGATCTTGGTCATACTGTGCAAGCTAAGACCCTTGCTTCGGCTGGGTCATCCGTAGCTTCCCGTCAAGGGCATCGGGAAATGCCGCAATGAGCCGGCGGTCGCGCTCTCGACCTGCAACGCTTGCCGTCCGATCCCCTGGATCGCGCTGCATCGCTCGGTCCCGCACAGATCGCTGGTGATCAGCCCGCGGTGGCATGCACACCGCCGCCGCGAGCCGGGCGATCAGCGAGCCGGGAGGCGCGCAGGGAGCGCTCTACGTCGGTGATCGAGAGCAGGCCCACGGGCCTGCCGAGCTCGTCGATGACCACCGCCCGTCCAGCCTTCGCAAAGGCGGGTCGCTCGAGCAGCGTGGCGACGTCCTCATTCCCGGAGACGATCAGCTGAGTGTCGCGGTCGGCGATCTCAGCCACCCGCTGCGTAGTGCGCTGCCGGCTGGTGAGCGCCTCCATCTGCGTGACGCTCACCAGTCCGATCGCGCGGCCAAGGTCGTCTACGACTGGGAACGACGTGTAACGGTGGGGCAGGAAATATTCCGTTGCGGCCTGTGTGGCCGAGGTTCGCTCTGGGATGCTCACCACGGGTGAGGACATCAGGTCGGATGCGTGCACACCTGAGAGCGCGGCCTGCACCTGCGCGCCGACGGCCTGCTGGCCGGAGGCCATCACCAGGAAGAATCCGATCAGCGCCAGCCACAGTCCTTCCGGGGCGCCTGAGAGAAACTCCAAGGCACCGAGGAAGATCATCACCATGCCGAATCCGCGACCGACGCCCGCGGCCGTCTCTGTGGACCTTCCGATATCACCGCTGCGGCGCCACAGCAGCGAGCGCAATACCCGCCCACCGTCGAGCGGGAACGCGGGCAGCAGATTGAAGACGAGGATCAGCCCGTTGATGAGCACCTGGTATTCGACCAGCGCACGGATGATCGCGGGCGTGGAGGAGGGCAGCGCCAGCAGCGCGACCCCGAAGCAGGCGGCGATCACGGCCGTGACAGCGGGACCGGCGAGGGCGTAGCGCAGCTCGTCACTCGGATCGTGGGCCTCGCCGCGCATGCGTGAGACACCACCGAGCAGCCACAGGTCGATCTCTTCCACTTCGATGCCATGTCTGCGCGCGACGAGCGCGTGTCCGAACTCGTGCGCGAGGATGCTCGCGAACAGCAGCAGGGCGCTCGCCAAGCCGAGGGCATAGGATGCCCCGGGCGCGATGCCGTGGACCACTTCGGGGAAGTACGACGCTCCGAGCGACCACGTGATCAGCGCCACGATCACGAGCCACCACGGGCTGACCCCGACGGGTATACCGGCGATGCGCGCTATGCGGATGCTGCGACCGGGCATGTGGGTCACACCGTAGAGCGCGCAAGAGCCTCGCTCATCGGTGGTTTTCACGGTAATCCTCCGTAGAGACCACTGAGCAGGTTCGGGTGGGACCGTCGGATTACCAACCCGACGGTGAGCGCAAGGATGGGTGTCGCTTACAAACAAGGAGGAGGAGAGAAAGTGTCACCCGCGAAGATCGCCGTATCCCGACCACACGGCCGCCGGTCAGCCGCACTTCGCGTCGAGAGCCACAGGCTGCTGGAGGAGGTGCGCCGGCTGCACCGGCAGCGTCGCCAGAGCAGCCCGTCCTCGAGGAGGAGCGGGAAGGCACCCGCTGGGGCGCTGGATTCCGGCGCCTCGAGCGGTGCAAATATTGGACAGCTGTCCAACGCCGAATGTGCCACCGCGCAGCACAATGCCTCCTGTTCGAAGCCGGGCAGCTTGGCCTTGCCGAAACACCCAAGCCAATGAAGGAGACTCCATGACGCAGGTGATTGTTTCCTACGACGGGACCCGTAACGATCGCGATGCGCTCGCCCTCGGGCGGCTGTTCGCTCAGGCTGGTTGCGAGATCTCGCTCGCCTATGTGCGTCATGCCACCGAGCCCGACCCGCAACACGAGGCGATGGCGCATCGAGAGGCCGAGCACCTGCTCGCCATCGGCGCCGGCCTGCTCGAGGGCACCGGCGTCGGACAGCACTTGATCGTCAATTCTTCGACCGCCGAGGGCCTCGCGGCGCTCGCGGCCGAGCTGGGCGCTGATGTGATCGCGTTCGGGTCGAGCTATCGGACTCCGACTGGCCGCGTGGCCCTGCCACATACCGCTGAGCAGCTCCTGGACCGCGGGATCGCGTGCTCGCTCGCGCTCGCTCCGGCGGGCTTGCGGCGCGAGCCGGTCGAGCAAAGCATCGGGACAGTCAGCGTCTACGACGAGGACGACGACCAAACCGCCCTGGCGACCGCAAAGAGCCTTGCCCATGCGCTCGGCGCCGTCGTGACCGAGCACGAGGCCGACCTGCTCGTTATCACCTCACGGTCCGAGGCCCCACCCGGGCAGCTGCTGCTCAGCGGCACGGCGCGCGAGCAGGTCGAGCAGGCGCTCTGTCCCGTCCTCGCGCTGGCGCGAGGCGCCGCCCTGTCATTCGTCGGCTGAAACGCCTTGGTGGGCGCGGCAGGCAGTGGCTGTTGCCCCACGCCGAGGACGCATCATCATAGAGGCAGGGCTGTGCTCAGTCACGCCGCTCGCCGCTCTCTCGGTCGGGCCGCTCTCTCGGCATGGGTTCACTGCGTTCGCGAGAACCCGCGGATGGCGAGCGCGATGAAGATGGCGGCAAAGGCCGCCGTGATCGCGATCTCGGTGCCGATCGAGAGCGTGTGGCCGAAGAGCTCGACGCTCGCGGGGAAGCGCGCGCGGGCCGCGGCCGGCATGTTCTGCGCGGCGAACACCACCTGACGCAACGGGGCGACCGCATACGTGAGGGGGTTGATTCGGGTGAGGACCGTCAGCCAGCCCGGCAGCGAGTTCAGTGGGAACAACGCGCCCGAGAGGAAGATCATCGGGAACAGCAGCATCTGCATGACCACCTGAAAGCCTTCCATCCGTTCGATGTGGCTTGCGACGAACACGCCGAAGGCGGTCAGCGCGACCGCCATCAAGAGCTCCAGGCCGATGATCTCGAGCACCAGCACCGCAGTCAGGTGCACGCCGATCAGCGGCGCGAGCACGAGCATGATCGTTCCCTGCGCCGCGGCGACGCTTGCGCCGCCTGCGGTCTTGCCGAGCGCCAGCGAGGCGCGGCTCGTGGGCGCGGCGAGCATCTCGCGCAGGAAGCCGAATTCGCGGTCCCACACGATCGACATGCCCGAGAAGATCGCTGTCGTGACGACGCTCATCGCCATGATGCCGGGGAACATGAACTTCTTGAAGTCGAATCCCGCGGTGGTGCCGACCAGTCCGCTCATGCCGTAGCCGAGGACGATCAGGAACAGGATCGGCTGGATCAGCCCGCTGAGGATCCGCGTGCGTGTGCGCTCGAAGCGGATCAGCTCGCGCAGCCACACCATGCCGGTCGTGCGCAGCTCGTCGCGCAGGACCGTGTCGGGGCCTGCGGAGATCTTCGAAGGCAGAGCAGCGCTGGCCACCTCAGCGTCTCCTGCCGTGCCAGGCTCGCACGCGCGCGGGGATTGCCTCGGCGTGGGACTCGCGGATCTCTCGCCCGGTGTAGTGCAGGAACACGTCGTCGAGGGTAGGTTGGTGGACGTGCACGTTCAGGACGGGCACGCCGGCCGTCTCGATCAGCGCCGAGACCGCGTTCTCGCCGTTCTCGACGAACACGCGTGCTCCGCCGGACACGTCCTGCACCTGGTAGCCGGCACGCCGCAGCGCCGCGATCGCGGCCGCGTCGTCTGTGGTCCCCAAGTCCACCGTGTCGGCGCCGATCTCCGCCTTCAGGGCGTGCGGCGTGTCGAGCGCGACGATCTTGCCGTGGTCGATGATCGCGATCCGGTCGGCGTACTCGGCCTCGTCCATGTAGTGCGTGGTGAGGAACACCGTGACGTTCGCCTGCTCGCGCAGCCGCAGCACGTCTTCCCACATCAGCGCGCGCGTCTGCGGATCGAGGCCGATCGTCGGCTCGTCGAGGAACAGCACTCTCGGGACGTGCATGAGCGCCCTGGCGATTTCCAGACGGCGTGCCATCCCGCCGGAGAACTCCGACACGAGGTCGTAGCGGCGGTCGCTCAGGTCGACGAGCTCGAGCACGCGCGCGATGCGCTCGTCGACCTCGCCGCCGGGCACGCGGTAGAGCACCGCGTGGAAGCGGAGGTTCTCCTGCGCCGTGAGCCTGTCGTCGAGGGTCTGGTCTTGGAAGACGAGGCCGATGTTGCGGCGCACCGCCTTCGGTCGTGCCGCAACGTCAAAGCCGGCGATCGTGACGCGCCCGGACGTCGGCCGCAGGAGCGTGCACAGCATGTTGATCGTCGTCGACTTGCCGGCGCCATTCGGCCCCAGGAACGCGAACACCTCGCCCTCACGGACATCGAAGCTGATCCCGTCCACAGCGGTGAACTCGCCAAACCGTCTCGTGAGGTCACGGACCTCGATCACGTTGCGAGCAGGCGAAAGCGCTATCTCGGGCCCGGCGTCGGCGGTGAGTGTGCTGGCCATGTATCGATGCTCGCTGCTGCACAGTCCTGGTTCATCGGTACAGGCAGCGGATTGGGTGTCCGTACTTTCCGGCACATGGAAGCGAACAACTCGGGTTGACCACGGGGGCTCCGGTCGCGTGCATGGTGTGGGGTAGTACTGAAAGCGATGTGGCTGAGCGCTGACTCGCAAGTTCGCGCACGTGTCCGGTGGGCCGGACGCGCTCGCTCAGCCCGCGAAAGTAAACGCGAGCGGGGCACCCGAGGAGAGTGCTGGTCCTCGTCCGCACCAGCGGTCTCGCCGGCTTCCGTCGTCGCACTTGCTATGCAGTGCAATGCGGTAGCGACGGGTGGCGTGGCGATTGGAGTGGCACCCGTGCGCAGAGCGGTCAAGTCGCGGCGAGCCTCGGTACGAACCGCTGGATCGCCTCGTATGCGTGGTCCTGGATCTCAGGGTCGCGGAAGTCGGGAACGATCTCGGCCTGGTCGATGACCGGGTCCGGTGATCGTGCTGGCGGCGCTTGCGTAGAAGACGCCGCTCTGCAGTGACGCGTCCGTGACGGCTTTGACGAGTCGCTCGGCCCCAACGTCCAGGTCGATCACCGACGCGAACTCCTCTGAGCTGCGATCGGTGAACGTTTGGTTGGGCGATCCGCGGCTTCGGGATTCCGCGCGCCGCCTCGGCGCCTAAGTGGTGATGAAGCGGTGGATGGCCTCGTTGGCGTGGTCCTGAAAGGACGGGTTGGCCAGGTCGGGGAAGATGTCTGCTTGGTCGACGACGGGACCCTTGAGCGTGTTGGCCGCGCTGGCGTAGAACACGCCGCTGGACAGGGTCGGGTCGGTGACGCCGTCGACTAGTCGCTTCGCGCCCACGTCAAGCTTGTGGGCGATGCCGAGGCGGGGCATGACGTACTTGGCCGCTATGCGCAGCGGCAATTTGAGGTCATTGGGTGCTTGGGTGCCGGTGGTGTTGCCGGGGCTCACGCAGATGAATCGGCGGTCGGGGTGTTGGCGGGCCAGGTAGGCCATCCATAGGATGCCGATCAGCTTGGCCTGCCCATAGGCCAAATTGACGTCGGCTTTGCGGTCGGCGAAATAGGTGCCGTCGATGACTGTGGCGAGCTCGTCGGCGGAGTTTGAGTCAAACGACGGCCGTTTGAACCCCATTTTTGGGATTCCCCTGGCTGCCTCGCTTCCGGCGAAGAGCGCCACCTCGCCAAGCCGGTCCTCGGCCAGCAGCGTCTCGAGGAGGACGACGTGGCCGAGAACGTTTTGCGCGAACATGTAGGTGGCCCCGTCGGCGGTCAACTCCATCGGCGTCTTGCCGCCCATTCCACCGGCGTTCATGACCAGCGCGTCGAGCGATCCGTCAATGCCCGCCAGGCCGGCGCGGACCGAGCCCGGATCGGCAACGTCCATGAGAACGATGTCGAAGATGCGCCGGCCGGTTTTCGCTTCGAGATCGGCCTTTGCCGTTGCGGCCCGGTCTTGGTTGCGGCACGCCAGGTAGATGCGGGCGATCTCGGGACGCGTTGCCAGTTGCCGGGCGATCTCTTTGCCGATCCCGACGTTGGCGCCGGTGATCAACACGGTCTTTTCTGCGGTGGTTTGCATTTGCGTGCTTGGCTCCTTAGATACAGACATGGTCATTGGTGATCCGGGGTACGGCTGTCCAGACCGCTGCGTCTCGTCGATGTCATGCCGTGGGTGTTTGGCGGATTTGTCGCGGTCTGTGGCCAGCCACCGAGGCGGGCGGCCGGCCACGGTTCTCTCGGTTCGTGTCCGAACGTTGCCGGGAGTGGTGACCAGGATCATCTCCTCCCCTCTCAGATCGCGGTGCGGCCGCCGTCGACGGGGATGATCGCGCCGTTGATGTAGGCGGCCGCGGGGGTCGCGAGGAATGTGATGACGTCGGATAGCTCGTGCACTTCAGCGACGCGGCGGAGCGGAATCGTCTTCGCGAACTCTTCGGCCATCGCCAACCTCGGCTCCAATGTCGGGG
>Ga0116217_10003093_pt1 | contig 15246 bp, 10 predicted proteins | sample Sb_taG_6_FD_89697 | JGI IMG/M metagenome (GOLD analysis project Ga0116217, IMG submission 89697) | Peat soil microbial communities from Weissenstadt, Germany - Sb_50d_4_PS metaG | ecosystem: Environmental > Terrestrial > Soil > Wetlands > Peat | place: Germany: Weissenstadt | collected 2010-09-21 | reverse complement strand
TCAACGCCCACTGCCGGTCGCTCAGCCGCATGCTCCTAGCTCAGCCCATTCCAGCTCTTACTGCAAAGTGCCTCCCTTGAGGCCGAACCTATTTATGAAACCAGCTCTAGCTACTCGGTACTCGCGCGCTGGAAACTTTCCCACTTCCCCGGTAGTCTAATAACAGAGGATTAGTCTGTTTCTCCAGTTTTCATGAGGCTTTCCCGGTTCATTCTCGTGGTTGCTCTGCTGACAGCGCCCACCGGTCTGGCTTTCGCGGACATCCCTGCGCAGACCGGCGCCCGCGCCACGCCCATCCTGCCCAGCCAGTTCGGCGGATGGCAACTCTCCGGCCGGGCACAGACCAGCGCCGATCCCGCCGTTGCCGATCCCATAAACGCCGCCGTCCTTACGGAGTACGGCTTCAGCGATTTCCAATCTGCCACCTATCTCCGCGACGACGGACGCAAACTCACGCTGAAAGCCGCCCGCTTTGCCGACGCCAGCGGCGCTTATGGCGCATTCACCTTCTACAAGCTACCGGTCATGCTGATCGAGAAGATTGGCGACCAGGCGGCTTCGCTGAATGAACGCGTCCTGTTCTATCGTGGCAACATCCTGATTGACGCGGCGTTTCAGCGGCTCTCGGCAATGTCGGCCGCAGAGTTGCGCGAACTGGCGAGCAACCTTCCGCTGGCTTCCGGCGACACCCGCAACCTGCCCGGATTGCCCGCCTACCTGCCCAAGCAGTCTTATGTGAAGAATTCGGCAAAGTATATCGTGGGGCCGGCGGCGCTCGAAAAACTGCAGGCCCCCATTCCCGCGCAGTTCGTGGATTTCAACGCGGGCGCGGAGGTTGTGCTCGGCAGCTACGGCTCATCCGGTGGCGAAGCCACGCTGATGCTGATTTCTTATCCCACGCCGCAAATTGCCGGAGATCATCTGCGCCGCATCGAAGCTGCAAAGCAACCGAACCAGCAACCAGCCGGCCTGCTTGCGAACGTCGGCGCGCTCTTTCACAAGCGCACCGGCCCCATCGTCGTCGTGGCTGCCGGCCCGCTCTCCGAGAGTGAAGCCAAGTCATTGCTTGCATCCGTGAATTACGACGCGCAGGTCACCTGGAACGAGAATACCTACGCCACCAAGAGAGACAACCTCGCCAATCTTCTGGTGAACGTCATCTTTCTTTGCTTCATCATTATTGGATTTGCATTGGTGGCAGGTGTGGCGTTTGGCGGCGTCCGCATCCTCGCCAAACGACTTTTTCCCGATCGCGTTTTCGACCGGACAGAGGACATGGAAGTGATCTCGCTGCACCTGTCTGAACCCACTTCCAGCCGCCGAACCTGACCTAAGTCCATCAATCGAAGCGTCTTATTGAGGAATCGAGCGTTTTCGTCTCAGAATGGCACTCCCACAAGACCTGTTAACCTATTTTGTAACTTATTGAAAACAAACATATTTATTTCCGAAAAATTCCTTGACACCCCCCTTTTTCGGCTCATAAGATTTTTGCCAGAAAGTTTTGACGGCTTTGCCTCCGTTAGAACTATTCTCCCTTGAAAGAAAAGGCCGCCTGGGTTGCCGGGTGGCCTTTTCGTTTGCGCGGTAGAATCAGCCAGGTTCGCAATTGTTGCCGTGGCGGGAACGTTGTCCTGGTGTGATCCGTATCTTCCTGTAGGCGGCCCGACAAGGAGGAAACATGTTCTGCGATAAGTGCGGCGCTCCGGCGCAACCAGATCAGCGTTTCTGTGGACGCTGCGGGAAAGAATTGGCCGGAAGCGTAGTGGGTTTTCCGCGCCGCAACTGGGTAGCGGAACACATCCGTATGCTCGGCATTCTGTGGCTGGCGCTCTCCGCGCTCAATGCCGTAGGCGGCGTAGTCTTATACGTTCTCGCCAATACCTTGTTCGTCCACTTGCCCGAGTTGAGCGGAGATCCGGCAGCGACGGCCTGGCTTCGTCCATTCCTCAGTGTCATCGGAATCCTTGTGGTGGTGAAAGCTGCCGCTGGTTTCCTGGCAGGATGGGGCCTGTTGCAGCGCGAACCCTGGGCGCGCATGTTGACCATCGTGCTGGCGTTTTTCGCGCTGTTCCACATCCCGTTCGGCACCGCGCTCGGGATCTATACGCTGTGGGTCCTGCTTCCGGCCGGAGCGGACGCAGAGTATGAAGAGCAGGTGCGCAGCGTCGGCGCGGCGTGAACGGTACCTTGACGCCGGAGATCATCCTCAATGAAAACTCTTTGTCTCAGAATATTTTTGGCACTGGCCTTGACGGCAGCCGGAGTCGCCCGAAGTGATGCTCAGTCCACCCACGATGCTGATATCCGCGACCTTCAGCGGCTCGAAACTGTCTGGAACGAAGCTCACGAGCATGGGGACGCGAATGCCCTGGAAGCGATATGGGCAGACGACCTTGAAGTCGCTGTACCGAAAATGCCGGTGATGACAAAGGCCGATGTGGACAAATTTGCCCGCTCCGGTCGCATGAAATTCCTGAGTTACCGGACATCGGACATCCATGTCCGCGTATATGAGAACGCCGCGGTCGTCACCGGACGCTTGCAGCGGACCCGTACCCTGAACGGGCAGGAAGTCTCCGATGACTGGCGCTTCACGAAGACGTACATCCGCGAAGCCGGGAAGTGGCGCGTCGTGGCGTTCCATGCCTCGGAAGCGGCTCAGCCTTGACGATTGTCTCGCTGGGGAATTCGCACGGGCGGGGACACCCGCGCCTACCCTTTACGCTTCCTGCCCCCACATTTAGAATCGAAGTCAGGCCGACGTAGCTCAGTTGGTAGAGCAGTCGATTCGTAATCGACAGGTCATCGGTTCAAGTCCGATCGTCGGCTCCAATCCTTATTCTGGCAGCTATATACCTGCCCCCAGATGGCGTCATCCCGAGACCCGCGCTTTTTCCAGCGGGGCGAGGGATCTGGCGTGTTGCGCCCGCGAGCTTACGGCTGGGTCAAACTCCGCGCGAGATCCCTCACTCGGCTGAAATGCGCCGAGTTTCGGGATGACCCCCAAGATTTGCGGAGGATGGGTCAGGTAAGTTCTCGCCGCTATTCTCGCAGTCCCAGTCTCTCAGCGTCGGCTGAGGCTGAGCCCCCACTCCGCATTCGCGCTACAAGCCGTGCACGGTGAGGTCTCACGAAGGTCGATCCACTCCACCGCGTGGGCCGAGGCCATGGCGCAACGGTAGTCCTGGCAATGGCGCAAACCGAAAGTGTGGCCCAGTTCGTGTACCGCTTCCTTCAGCAATCGCTGGCGAAGCAGCGCTTCATCCGCAGCCAGACCGTAAAACTCCTGCCGCAGGCGATAGCAGGAAACTACGGCGCAGGGGCCGTCGACCTGGGCCTCGCCAAACACATACTTGAGGATAGGGATGTAGAGGTCGACGCCGGCCACGCCCAGCACCCGCCAACTGCCAGGCCGGACGTAACTCTGCATGTGCCGCAGAATTTCTGAGGAATGGTGCTGCTGGCGCTCGGGGTGGTACGCAGGCGCGGGGTCCAGTGCGACAGGAAGGACCTCACAAGCAACCTGAAAGTGCCGTGGAATTGCGTCGCGCAACTCCTCTAGCAGCGCGGCGTTCACTTCGCCGACCGGCAGCAGATGCACCAGCTTCATCGGACTTCAACCGGAGTGCGCGACCAGCCGTATTTCTTCAGCTTGTGATAAAGCGTTACGCGATCAATGTCGAGAACGTCGGCGGCGTGGCTCTGATTGCCTCCGCACTCATCCAATACGTGCAAAATGTGAGCGCGCTCGATTTCCTCTAACGTTTTGTCTGCGGGCGCGATCATGGGCTGAGACTTAAAGATGAAATCCTGATCGCGCAATTCCGGCTCCTGGGCAACCACCATGGCCCGCTCCACCGCGTTTTCCAGCTCGCGAACGTTGCCGAGCCAGGGCTGAGCTTGCAGGTGGCTCATCGCCTCGGAAGAGACGCTGGTGATGCGCCGGTTCATGACGAGCGCAAACTTGCGGACAAAGTGGTTCACCAGCAGGGGAATGTCTTCCCGGCGCTCGCGAAGCGGCGGAAGCTCCAGATGAAAGACGTTGAGCCGGTAAAACAGATCGGGGCGGAATCTGCCTTCCTCGATCAGCTTCTCCAGGTCTTTGTTGGTGGCGGCGATGCAGCGGAAATCCACTTTGACGATCTGATTGCCTCCCACGCGGGTGATTTCGCGCTCCTGCAGCACCCGCAGCAGGTCGGTTTGCGTTTTCAAAGAGATGTCGCCAATCTCATCGAGAAACACCGTTCCGCCTTCGGCGATTTCGAACTTCCCTTTCTTGCGATATTGCGCTCCGGTGAAGGCGCCCTTTTCGTGACCAAACAGTTCACTTTCCAGAAGAGTTTCGGTCAACGCCCCGCAGTGAATGACCACCAGGGGATGGAAGCGGCGCATGCTGGCGGCATGAATGGCGCGGGCCACGAGTTCTTTGCCCGTCCCACTTTCTCCGGTGATCAGCACGGTAGCATCGGTTGGCCCCACGGTTTCGATGGCGTCAAACACCTTGCGGATGGCGGCGCTTTGCCCGACCAGTTCGCCGGGCCGCGTCGCTTCGGAAACCGTCTCCCGCAGGCGCAGATTTTCCTGCTCGGCGCGGCGATGGGAAAGCGCTTTCTTGACCAGGTGGGCAATCTCGTCCGGATCGAGCGGTTTGCTGACGTAATCGTAAGCGCCGTTTTTCAGCGCAGTCACCGCGGTTTCGACCGAGGCGTACCCGGTCATGATGATGACGCTGAGATCAGGATCCAGCTCGTGCAGGCGGCGCTGCAACTCGATACCATCGGTCCCGCGCATCTTGATATCGACCAGCGCCACGTCCCAGTGCGCCTCCGCCATGCGGGTAAGCGCTTCGCTGGCGTTCTCGGCGGTCCCGATTTCGTAGCCTTCCTCGCGGAACCACTTCCCCAGCGAATCACGCACGCTCAATTCATCATCGACGATCAATAGTTTGCCTGATGTTTCCACGTTCATCACCTCCCAGCCACACTGGCCAGAGTTTCCCCGGGCGAGACGAGGGCCTTCGCCTCCGGCTCCCCGGGCAAAGTAATTGTGAATGTTGTGCCGCGGCCGGCGTCCGATTGCGCCTCGATGCTTCCGCCATGACGTTCCAGGATGCTGCGGCTGATGGCGAGTCCCAGGCCGACTCCGCTTTCCTTTGTAGTGAGGAAGGGCTCGAAGATACGCGGCAGAAGCTCGGCGGAAATGCCCGGCCCATCGTCCCGCACCACAATGCGAACCTTGCGCTGCGGCCCATCGAAGCTGGTGTTAAGCCAGATATTGCCTCCGGCCTGGGGCATGGCTTGCATGGAGTTGACCAGCAGCGCCAACAGCACTTGCTCGATTTGTGAAGCATCACACTGCACCAGCGGCAGGGTCCGGTCCAGACCGAGCTGCAGATGGACGCCAGCCAGCTCGAGTTGATGCTGGATCAAGTGCACGGTACGCTCTACAACCTTGTTCAAATCCGTGGCCTGAAGGTTCAACGGGGTTTCGCGGGCGAGAGTCAGGAGATTCTTGACCAGATCTCCGCAGCGGCGGCTCTCGGAGGCGATCAAATCCAGGGAGTCGCGAATCTCCTGGCGGTGAGAGTGCCCATCATCGTCATGGGCCACCCATTTGCCGAGCAGCTTGGCGTAGGTGAGGATGCCGGAGAGCGGGTTGTTGATCTCATGGGCCAGGATCGCCGCCATCTTGCCGATGGAGGCCATTTTCTCGGTGTGCAGCGCGTGTTCGTGGGCGCGTTTGAGTTCCCGGGTTTTTTGTTCGACGCGGTCTTCCAGTGTCCGCGTCCAGGCGAGGTTCTCCTGATGGGCCGAGCGCAGCTCGGAGCTCATGCGGTTGAAGGAACAGGCCAGATCGCCAATTTCGTCGTTCGATGGGACGGAGATCTGGTAGCCCAGGTCGCCGTGCGCAACCTTCTCGGTGCCCTTTTTCATCGCTTTCAAGGGAACACCGACCAGGCTCCACACAAAAAACCAGCTCACGCACCCAATGAGAAACAGCGCGAAAACCGTGTAAGCGGCCATTTGCCGGCTGCTTTCCGCCAGTTGCTGGTCTGTCTTGGCAAGGGAAAGATTGGTGTCGAGCACCCCAAGAATCTTCTGTTCCGCTGGATGCGCATGGCAGGCGGCGTTGGAACAGGAAGGCTGGTTTTCGATGGGAGTAATGATGCCCAACACACGCATTCCGGCCGTGTTCCGGTAAATTCGGAAACGATCGGGGCGGTTCAGCCGCACCAACGGCTGCGATTGAGCATGGCAGGCGTAGCACGCCTCGGCTGCTTTGTCGACCGCCTGATTCACCTCGGCCGGATCGGTGGTGTAGGTGATGCGGCCCTGGGGGTCGAAGACGCGGACCTTAACCATGCCCGGCTCATCGGCGTAGGTCTGCATGACGTGGTGCAGTCCATCGCGGTCATTGCGCAGCATGTATTCGGTGGTGTTGCGCTTGATGACGTCGCTGACGCGCTCGGCGCTCAGCAGTGTCGCCTGTTCAAGGTGCTGCCGATGGAGGCGGATGTTGAGGTAACCCAACAGACCAAAAATTACGATCATCCCGCCCAGCAACAGCAGGTTCAATTTGGCGCTCAAGCCGAGCCCCAAACCCGTTCGATGGCCGCGAACTGGATCAGTTTCCGACATGCTGCAACTCCGGGATAGCGCTTGCCGGCAGAACCTCCTCATAGGATTGGCTCTGCGCCTGGAACCCTTCCTTGGGGAAAATGGGCAGGTACTTCACGGCCACTCCAAACAGCGCGAAGCCCATCGCGACGATCATGAGGGTGACCGAGAACTCTGTCCACTTCGGCAGGTAATGGTGCCCGACATAAGTCTCAAACCCAATCAGGCTGACATTGAGGCGATTGGTGATAAAGCCAAGAAGACTGATGACCGAGGCCAGATACAGGCCATTGGGGGAGAGCCTGATCTTCTTGAAGCTGAGCAAGGTAATTGGAATCACGAAGGACAGCGTCAGTTCGAGCCACAGAAAGTACGCTTCATAACTGGGTCTAACGATTTGGCGGAGCATATCGCGATGAAAAAAGTCCTCGAAGCGCAGCAGGGCGTTGACCCAGAGGGCGACCAACAGGGCCCCGCCGAGTTGAACCAGAACCGAGAGTTCGAGATGACGTCCCAGTGCTTTCGCGCTTTGCGTAGACTCGAAAATCGTCATGGCCAGGCCAACTGCGATCGCCGAAGCGAAAAAGAAAAACGGCAGAGCGGGCGAGTACCAGAACGGATGGAGCTTGCTCGGCATGATGAGATAGAGCGATCCGAGCGAACTCTGGTGGAGAGTGGAGAGCAGGATGCCCGCCACGATTAGTACCGGGTAAATCTTGTGAATCCATCTAATGGGCGCTTTGAGATTGAAACGCTCGAACACGTTCGGAAGAAATTCAAAGAAGAGCACCGCCGTGTAGGTCATGACGCACATGCCCACCTCGAACATCACGGAGTGAAAGTTCATGTAGATGAGCTGGTGCCAGATAAACCAGGGACGGCCAAGATCGAATAGCAGTCCGACAATAAAAAGCAGATAGCCCAGGAACGCGGTCAACACTGCGGGGCGTACAACACTGTGCAGGCTCTTGACGTTGAACAGATAGACTGCCCCAACCATGCAGAAGCCGCCGGCTGCCAGCATGACGCCGCACAGGCAATCGAAGCCAATCCAGAACCCCCAAGGGAACTGGTCCGTCATGTTTGAGACTGCGCCCAGGCCACGAAAATAGCGAATGAATGTGGAATAAAGACCCAGGGCCATGATGACTAGGAATACGACTTTCCAAAAAGTGAGCTTGATCTTCATCTTGCACTCCCGTTCTTCTTTTCTTCCGCTTCGGCTGCAGCCACCTCGTCGCGGCGATGCGAAATCCAATAAATGCCTCCGAGCACCAGCGACCACACAGGAATAAAGTCTGGAACTCTCTCCATCACCCGACCGGTGTATTCGGGCAGAGGAGTGTCGCCGATCTTTTGCGACGCCGGATAACCGAAATCTTCCGCCTTCCCGCCGGAAAGAATCAGAACGCAGGTTCCGCCAACCTCGTTGAGTCCGTAGATGCGGTTCAGATAGGTGGACGGATTTTGCCGGATGCGCTCCTGCGCTTCCTTAATAAGGTCGTCGCGGTCGCCGAACTTGGTGGCGCCCGTGGGGCAAATTTCGGCGCATGCTGTCTGCTTGCCGGCCGCAATACGGTCGGGACACATAATGCACTTGCGCACTCGCGGATTCAGCGATTGCCATTCGTACTTGGGCTGGCTGAAGGCACAGGAGACCATGCAATATCGGCAGCCGATACACTTCCACACGTCATAGACGACTGGCCCTTCTTTCGTCTTGTGGAAGGCCCCAACCGGACAAACCGAAGCACACGCAGGATGCTCACAATGCATGCACAGCCGCCGCATGAATTTGTCGTTCTTGGTCATGACGACTGTGTACTTGTGTTCCGATTGCACTGACTCCGCCGCTATTCTGTCGTCATACGGCAGCTTGTTCTGCTGCGCGCAAGCGACTTCGCACTGCTTGCACCCGATACAAATCGTAGAATCGTATAAAAGTGCTTTGCTCATGAATGATCTCTCCAGAAACTTTCCACCCAGAGGAAGGGGCGGATTTCGATCAGCGTCTTTCCGAAGATGAGGTAGGAACCACCCGTTGTTCGTGAAACGTGGCGCAAGCGAGCCTTGAAGCGCAAGCTGCTCACCTCAGTCAGAGAGAGGCTGTCGCGAAATTCAGCAGCTTCAGACAATTCCTATGTTCAACGATTGCAACGTTCTCAGCCGTGACTTGGGTCACGGCGCCTCGTGATGTTGATCAACGCATCAGTACTGTTACCAAAGGTCGCTTACGGATCGCTGCATTTCGCATCAGCGGTGCTGTGGAGCGCAACAGTGTCAGATGCAGTCTGTAAACACTTGTCGGACAGGTGTTTTGGTGAGCAGGGAGAATTCGGAGCGCGCTCGAGGGTCTCGACTCTGTTGCAATCTTCATCGTGACGGCTGGATCACAACTCCTCCTTTAGAAAGCCGTTGAGAAATTGGAGTCAGCCATCGGACTGAAAGCGCAGGAGATGCGAGACGTTCCGAGAGAAGATCTGCGTTATCGCCTGTTTGGAGAGGTGCGTGCCTTATGCAAGGTAGCGAGCGAGCCCCAGAAAGAAAAGGCCCTCTCCAGCGAGGTGAGTTATGACAGTCATTCTGGTTCTCCTGACTTTCGGAATCTTCTTGGCGATTAATTACTTCTATTCACAGAAAAAGCTTGTAATGCAACCCCTACGGCAGGCTGTGGAGCGCGCAGCAACTCTCCGGCCAATTTCACCGGTGGTTGCCGGCTTCGAGGTTCCATCCAACCTTCGCTATCATCCTGGACACACCTGGGCCCTGCGTGAGAGCCCCGACCGGGTGCGCGTCGGTATGGACGACTTTGCCGGCAAGCTGGTGGGGAAGATCGAGCGGATTGCGCTGGCAGAGCGCGGCCGCTGGATCCGTCAGGGGCAAAAGCTCGCGACCATCTTCCGCGACGGCAAATCGGTGGACATGGTTTCCCCGATCGAAGGCACGATCAGTGACATTAACGACGCAGTGCTCAAGAATCCGGAACTTGCCCGGCGAGACCCTTATGGTGAAGGCTGGTTGATCGCAGTTCAATCGCCCGATTCGAAGACGAACTTCCGCAACCTGTTGGGCGGCACACTGGCCCGCATGTGGACCGAAGAATCGGCGCTGCGCCTGCAGAGCAGAATTCCCGCCATGGCGGGTGCGCTGGCGCAGGACGGAGGCGTAGCGGTGGACGATCTCACCATGCACATGAACGATCAGGACTGGGCTGAGCTGGCAAAGGAGTTCTTCCTCTCCTAGTGCTGGGGACTTGAGAACGCACCTCGCTGAGCTTCAGCACAACCGCCCGGGAAAACTCCCGGGCGGTTTTGTTCTGTTCGCATGAAACTAACCGAACGAGGTACATCCTCACCACGTCCGCCCAACATACAGGTTGAAGGTCCGCAGCACGCCATTCAGGTCCGGATTCCAATAGTCCCGGTAACTGCCGTAATAGAAGATCAGCCCTCCTTCGAACTTGTGCGGGAACAGGTAGAAGGCCTTGGATTGCCCGATCCATTGCGGCACGATCACTTCCGAGATCTGAGTGGAAGCAAAGCTCAAATTGTTCAAGGCCGCAGAAAACATACCCGGATCAAATGCACCCGACGAAATCAGGCCCTGGTTGCCGACCAGTGCTGCATCGTTCGGATTCAGATCGGGGCGGAAGCCGCTGCGCGCTGAGTTGTACGTGACCCGAAGGTTGAGGCCCAGCCGCTGCCTAATGGTATAGCTGGTGTCGCCCCAGTAGCTTTGGCTGATTTGCTTGTAGGGGACAAGCGGTTCGTCCACGACATAGCCGACTGAGCTGTCGTTTTGAAACGCCATGTACATGTTCAGACTGTTCTGCTGGTAGGAATATCCGAGTCCCAGGTTCCAACTCGGAAGAACTCGCAGGCTGGCGCTGGCCGTATCAATATAGAAGCGGTCACGCCTCTGAAAGTCCGGAGGCAGTCCGGCGATGCCTGTACCAAATCCCAGCGGCGCGGCAGGATTATTCGGAAGCGGAATCGAGGGAAATGCATTCTGCACAATGATGCTGGTGTCATTGCTGAAGGTCAGCCATTTGACAGGCGTGAGTGTGGCATCCGCAAAAATGCGGTTGTTGCTCCCTGGCACCAGCAGATAGCCAGGGTTGTTCGTGCCCGTCCACTCATATCCCGCTCGAGCGCTCCAGTAGCTGCGGGGACGGTAACGCAGAGCCAGCCCGGTAGTATTTGCGGTTGACGAAGGAATCACTCGCTGCAAATCTGTGTTGTCGAACGAATAGATCTGCGGCCACAGGGAGGCATTGGAGCGGGTAATCCCGCTGCGCCGGTAATAGCCCTCGACATCGAAGTTTTTCGGCAACTGGTAATCCAATCGCACGCCTTCCCAGTGATCGTGGTAAGAGACATTGCCATACAGGGTGTAATACGGCGTGAAACCGTTGATCAGGTTTTGCTGATGATAGTCGCCGGTCACACGCAGGCGGCCGATGGGAAGCCAACTCACCGTCTCGTCGGTGCCGAACACGTTTTGCGGATAATTGGTGAAAGTATCGGTGAGGCGTGTGTAGTCTATGTTCCCGTTGAAAGTGAGCGTCGGAGAAACCGCCCAATTCAGGCTCACGCGATCCGAATTAGCCTGGCTCGGAGAAGGAATATCGATTGGGAAATTCCCCGCGGGAAAATCACGTGGCGGCGGGCCTGACGGAGGGGGATTTACGACTGATATTCCTTCGTTCTCCGGAGTAAAGGGCCCAGTGAATACGCCAGTGGGAAAAACCAGCCGGTCATTGAAGCTGCTGAAGGTGTGTTGATAGGTCAGGCGCACCGAACCGAGATCAACATCGGCGCCGCCGCCAATATTGCGAGTCGTGTAGTTGAGCGCTTGAAACCCGGAATTGTAGTGGCATTGAGCACCGCAGGTCGTATTGATCAAAGTGGGAGGCGGTGTCGGATTAGGAGCATACAAAGCGGCAGTGGTGTTCTCGTCCAGATAGGCGAACTGGCTTACGCCCACTCTCGCCTGCCAGTCTCCATTCACAAACAAATGCACCGGCCATTTCGGCACCTTCACCTGGCCGTACGCCTTGCCAATTCTTCTGGTCACCGCAAAGGCTGCTTGAGACGGGATGAGATCGGTCGTGGTGTCAGGAGGGGCCGTCGCTCCCGGAGGTACGTCCAACACCGGGAATGCGTAAAAATTGTAATGGTCCTGTTGCTGCACCAGGCTACGCAAGTCGAAGCCGAACTTGGCCCAGTCGCCAGCCGTGATCTGCGATGCCGCCTGGTAATCCTCTCCGCTCAGGACATTGGCCCGAGTAATCACCGTCAGGTGATTCTGAGTCGCGACATAAGCGGTCGCCGCATCGGCGCCCGCTGATTGCTGGAGCGAGTCGTACTCTCCCACGCGGCCGCCAAAACCTGTCTTGTCAATGAACCGGTAAGAGCCTGGAGTAATCGAATAAGCTCCGTAGGAATCCTGATTCTGTGCTTCCGCCGGATTCGGGTCGCCGCCGCCCTCCATGTTCCCACCTGACAGCGGAGCCGTATTTCCAGACAGCATGCCCAGCGCTCCGCCAGCGGCGCCCGCTGCATAGATCGGCGCGTGAGACGGCACTGGACGCGCGATGGAGGAGGAAAGCATAGTGGACTGCGCGGACATCGTTGACTGCGGGGACACCGACGTTATCGCCGAGCCGAACGTGGAACGCAGGGCTGGATCAGCGGGCCCTTTGTCGATGAATCGACTGCCGCCGCTGGGTGTGGGGACATCGGTGCCGTGAATTGATCCATGGCAGTTAGTGCAGCGATCAGTCAAGGGCAACCCAGCGCCGTTGTGATGGCCGGCATGGCATTGCAGGCACAGTGCGGGCTCACTCACGCTAAGAATGTTGGTGTTCGGTGATCCATGCGGTGAGTGGCACAGCATGCAGTTTTCCTCAACTGGTGGATGCTGGTAGGCATAGGGGCCGCGATACTGGGCGTGGCAGCTCAAACAGAGCTGGCGGGTGTTTGCCATGTTCAGATTGTTTGCGGCGGGCCCTCCGTGTGGATCGTGGCAGTCCGCGCAACTCATCTTGCCCTCGCGCAGCGGATGGTGGTACGGCAAGCTCATCTGGGCCCGCTGAGCTTCGTGGCAACGCAGGCAGGCATCATTGGCCTCCCACCGAGGTTGCATCATCACCTTGGCTTCGGGCACCAACTCCTCGACTTGGGTCGCGTGACCGGGAGTCATCAGGTTAAGCGAGGCTTCATTCTTCCCGGACTTACCGCCGTAGCTGTGGACCTGATGGCAATCGGTGCAACGCAGGCGGTTCGCAGCATGAGGCGCAGTTAACCAGTTACGCAGCTTCGCGTCCCGTTCGTGACAGCTTAGGCAAACCCCATTGGCATCCGCCGGCGAGCGATGGGAGAAGGAAATGATCTTCGAAATATCTCCGCCGCCCTGCACGTGCAGGCTGCCGGGACCGTGGCATTCTTCGCATGTCAGGCCCTGCTGGGCATGGAAGGCGTGCCGGAAGCTTGCCCCGACATCGGTGTGGCAGGTTGTGCAGGTGTCCGAGCCGACTTGCGTGGCGCCGGGAATCTGCACGTACTTCGCGAAAGAAGCAACGCTGTAGGTTTTCTTGGCTGCGATTAACGGCAGGCAAAGCACCACAACCAGACCGAGAACTACGGCTCCGAGCACCTGGGAGTAACGCCGCATTGACTTACCCTCGTCGCTGATGTGATCCGCAAATAAAGAGTCCCGCGGATCCAGCCTACAAACCCAGTCCTGTGCAGATGTTTGCCCGTAGCATACGCTGCCTGATTTTTCAGTTCTGTGACAGCAGTCACAATTGTCACAAAAAATATCTAGCCTGGGGTGTTTATTAGATTGTCGCGCAGGGAGCCGTACCAAGCTGGTTAATCACCGCAGGAGAAACGCCGACTCCGTTCCGGTAGCACTCCCCGAAATTAGAGACAGAGCACTCCTGCAGCTCAGAACCTTCGCACGAATTCGCACGGGCGACGACGCCCGCGTCTACACTAGAACCCCGGTCCCTCAGGATATGCCGGCAAATCTGGCGGCTTCGGCGCCAGCTTCCTGGGATTGGCCTGGATCGCCTGCATCACCAGCTCGATGGCTTTTTCCAGTTGCGGATCTTGTCCTTTCACCACCAGGTCAGGACGGTTCTCCACAACGATGTCCGGCTGCACGCCTTTGTTCTCGACCACCCACTTGCTGTCCAGGCCATAGCGGGCGAATTCAGGCCGCGTGATAAAGCCGCCATCCATCAAAGGAAACTGTCCGCGAATGCCGCGCACGCCGCCCCATGTCCGCTCGCCGATGAGCGGCCCCAGCTTGTAGTACTTGAAGAAGTAGCTGAAGATATCGCCGTCAGAAGCGGCGTAGTGGTTGGTGATGCAGACCATCGAGCCATTAAACACCACCGGCGGAACAGTGCCCGGTTCCCAGTTGCGCGCCGTATCCATGCCGGCCAGCACGCGGCGCAGTCGCTCGAAAATGAGCTGGTCCACAAAACCGCCGCCGTTGTAGCGAACGTCAATAATGAGTCCTTGTTTGCGAATCTGCGGGAAGAACTGTTTAACGAAGGCGTTCAGCCCGGCGTCACCCATATCTGGCAGATAGACGTAGCCAACTTTGCCACCCGTGGCCGCGTCCACCTTCTTGCGGTTGGTCTCGATCATGTTTTCTTCGCGTAGATCGCCTTCATCGGAGATCGGCTTAACCTGCAGCTTGCGCGAGCCATCCTCGGATGGCTTCGAGTTCACGGTCAGCGTGATGGTTTCGTTTGCGGTATTGACGAACGCTTCGTAGGGATCCTGCGGAGCGCGCACCGATCGGCCGTTGACCGCCAGCAGATAATCTCCCTCTTTGACGTTGACGCCCGGCTCGGTCAGCGGAGACCGCAGCCTGCCTTCCCAATTCTCGCCGGGATAAATCTTCTTGAAGCGATACATGCCGCTCGCCTTGTCCAGCTCGAAGTCGACGCCCAGCAAGCCCATGTTCACAGGATGCAGGTCGGGATAGTCTCCGCCGCCAACATAGGTGTGCGAATTGGAGAGTTCGCCAATCATCTCGCCCAGGATGTAAGTCAGGCTGTAGCGGTCGGCCACGTAGGGCAGCAGTTGCGCATATTTGTCGCGCTCCTTCGCCCAATCGACGCCGTTCATGGAAGGTTCAAAGAAGTAGTCGCGCTCCTGGCGCCACACTTCGTTGAACATGTTTTTCCACTCGGCCGGAGGATCGATTTCAGCCCTCATGCCACCCAGGTTCAAGTTGCCATCGCTGGTCTTCTTCGGCTGGTCTCCGGGCTTGGCATCGATGATGCCGTACTTGTGCTCGCCGTGGTCCGCGTCCGCTTCATAGAGCAATTTCGAGCCATCAAAAGAGAGCGCGAAGTGTTCGACGCCCTCGATCACTGTCTTCTGCTTGTGTTCTTTGAAATCGTAAGCGTGAACCGCCGGGCCTTCGCCCGGGATCGGCCCGGATAAACCTTGAATCGGAACCGATGAATAGTAAACGTAGCCTTTGGCAGGCAACAGAACTCGAATCACCGCGGGATCGCCGGGCAACGCGACTACGCGGTCCTGGATGCCGTCGAGATCGATCTTGAATTCCTTCAGCTTCTCTTTTTCTTTTTCCTTCTCCT
>Ga0116217_10003091_pt1 | contig 15252 bp, 13 predicted proteins | sample Sb_taG_6_FD_89697 | JGI IMG/M metagenome (GOLD analysis project Ga0116217, IMG submission 89697) | Peat soil microbial communities from Weissenstadt, Germany - Sb_50d_4_PS metaG | ecosystem: Environmental > Terrestrial > Soil > Wetlands > Peat | place: Germany: Weissenstadt | collected 2010-09-21 | reverse complement strand
TCCGCGGGCGCGATGATGTAGTAGGCGGGCAGCGCATACTTCGTCATCTTGAGGCTGACATCGACGGGTGTCGCGCCCGCCGCCTTGAGCCACGCGATGCCCTGCTGCCAGAGCTGCTCGATCTCCGCGGCCATGCCGTCGACGCGGTACTCCCGGGGAATGCCGACCTTGAGCCCGCGGATGTCGCCGGTGAGCGCGGCCTCGAAGTCCGGCACCTCGATCGGCGCCGAGGTCGAATCCTTGGGGTCATGCCCGGCCATCGCGCCCAGCATGATCGCGGCATCGCGCACGCTGCGCGTCATCGGGCCCGCCTGATCGAGCGAGGATGCGAAGGCGACGATGCCCCAGCGCGAGCAGCGGCCATAGGTCGGCTTCAGCCCGACGATGCCCGAGAAGCCCGCGGGCTGCCGGATCGAGCCGCCGGTATCGGTGCCGGTAGCGCCCATCGCCGCGCGCGCCGCCACCGCCGCCGCCGATCCGCCGGAGGAGCCCCCGGGCACCAGCGGCCGGTTGTCGCCGCGCCGCCGCCAGGGGTTCTCCACCGGACCGAAGGCGCTGGTGATGTTCGAGGAGCCCATGGCGAACTCGTCCATGTTCACCTTGCCCAGCATGGTGGCACCGGCATTCCAGAGGTTCGCCGTCACCGTCGACTCATAAGGCGGCTTGAAGCCCTCGAGGATGCGCGAGCCCGCCGTGGTCTGGATACCCTCGGTGCAGAAGAGATCCTTGATCGCGAGCGGAATGCCCTCGAGCGGACGCGCCGCGCCGCGGGCGAGCCGCGCATCGGACGCGCTCGCCATTTCGAGCGCTCGCTCCGGCGTCTCCACAAGATAGGCGTTGAGCGGACGCGCTTCCTTGACCGCGGCGATGTGCGCTTCGGCCAAGTCCCGCGCCGAGAATTCCTTCTTCCGCAGACCCTCGCGCGCTCCCGCGATGGTGAGGTCGGTCAGCGCCGTCATCACTCCACCACCTTGGGCACGAGGAAGAAGCCGTGCGCCTGCTGCGGCGCGTTGGACAGGATCTTGTCGGGAACATTGCCGTCGGTGACGCGGTCCTCGCGCATGGGCAGCGTCATCTCCGCCACGCTCGCCATCGGCTCGACGCCGTCGGTATTCACCTCGCCGAGTTGCTCGATCCAGGTCAGGATGTGCGAGAGCTCGCCCGCGAGCTGCTCCAGCTCGCTCTCGGGCACCTTGATCCGCGCCAGGGTGGCGATGCGCGCCACTGTGGCCTTGTCCAAAGCCATGATGTAGATGTCTCCGCGCGCGCGTAATCTTCGCGCCGCGCCCTACCTAGCACCCGATATGGCGATCTGCAACCCCGGCGACCTCCCGCAAATCCTCGCAAAAGGCCAGCGCGTGCTCGGTCTCGACGTCGGCACCAAGACCATCGGCCTCGCGCTCTCCGACACGCTCCTGATGGTGGCGACGCCGCTCCGCACCATCCGCCGCGGCCGCTTCAAGACGGACGCCGCCGAGGTGCTGCGCGAGGTGGACGCACACGGTGCCGGCGCGCTCGCGATCGGCCTGCCCATCGCCCTCGACGGCCGCGAGAGCCCGCGCTCGCAGTCGGTCCGGCAGTTCGCCCGCAACCTGCTGGAGATCCGCGACCTGCCCGTGGTGTTCTGGGACGAGCGGCTCTCCACCGCCGCCGTCGAGCGCACCATGATCGAAGCCGCACTGACGCGCCGCCGACGCAGCGAGATCATCGACCGCACCGCCGCCGCCTACATCCTGCAGGGGTTGCTGGACCGGCTGGCGCATGAGAACGCCAAAGCGAGGAGCTCCTGAGCATGCCCGGCCCGCTCGCCGGCATCCGCGCCTTCGACATGAGCCGCGTGCTCGCGGGTCCTAGCTGCGCGCAGCTCTTGGGTGACCTCGGCGCCGATGTGATCAAGGTCGAGCGGCCCGAGGAGGGCGACGACACGCGGAAATGGGGTCCGCCATTCCTAAGGGACGCCGAGGGCCGTGATACGAGCGAGAGCGCCTATTACCTCGCCGCGAACCGTGCCAAACGATCGCTCACGCTTGACTTCACCAAGCCCGCCGGCCGCGACCTCGCGCGGCGCCTGATTGCGCGCTCGGACGTGCTGCTCGAGAACTACAAAGTCGGCACGCTCGCGAAATACGGTCTTGGCCATGCCGAGCTTCGCGGCGAGTTCCCTCGGCTCATCTATTGCTCCATCACCGGCTTCGGCCAGACCGGGCCCTACGCGCCCCGCGCTGGCTACGACTACCTGATCCAGGCCATGGGCGGGATCATGAGCCTCACCGGCGAGCCTGCGGGAGAGCCGATGAAGGTCGCCGTGGCGATCGCCGACCTCATGACGGGCATGTACAGCAGCGTCGCCATCCTGGCGGCGCTCCGCCATCGCGACGCCACCGGCGAGGGCCAGCACATCGATATGGCGCTGCTCGACACCCAGGTCGCCTGGCTTGCCAATCTCGGCCAGGGCTATCTGACCTCGGGCGAGCTGCCGGCGCGCCTCGGCAACGCGCACGCGACGGTGGTGCCCTATCAGGTTTTCAAGACCGCGGACGGCCACATCGTGCTCGCGATCGGCAACGATGGGCAGTTCCGGAAGTTCTGCGAGTTCGCGGGCGCACCGGACTTGGCGAGCGATGCGCGGTTCGCCAGCAATCCCGCCCGCATCCGAAACCGCGCCGGGCTGATCCCGCTGATGAGCGAGATCGTCGCGCGACAGAGCTCGGCCTACTGGATCCGGGAGCTCGAGCGCATCGGCGTGCCCTGCGGCCCCATCAACAACCTCGAGCAGGTCTTTGCCGATCCCCAGGTACAGGCGCGGGGCATGACCGTCGAGCTGCCGCACCCCGCCGCCGGCGGCCGGCCGACCCGGCTGATCGCCAATCCCATAAAGCTCTCGGAGACGCCGATCTCGTACGAACGCGCGCCGCCGACGCTCGGCCAGCATACCGACGAGGTCCTGCAGGAGTTGCTCGGCCTCTCCGCCGCGGAGATCGCCGCCCTCCGTAACGACGGCGTGATCTAGCTGCGACGCCGCCGCGCGTGGCGGCGCGCCGGAGTTGATGTATGCTCGACGGGCAAGATGGGCGGCATCCGGAGGGGGTGCTCATGACCGATCGCCAGGTCGACGCCGCGCGACGCAAGGCCCGTATACTACCCAGCGCACTCTGGATTGCCTCGGGGCTCATTGTGCTTGCGGGCTTTATCCTGCGGCCGCTCGGGTCCTACTTCGGCCGCGAACTCCGCTACACCGGCATTGCCGTGATCGCGCTCGGCTTGGTCGTCGCCGTGATCGCCTGGCTCACCGAGCGCTGGAGCCAAGCCAAGGATCGCGATTAGCCCGCCCGCGACTCGCCGGCACTGTCTCGGTTTAGAATTAGATGATCCTTGACGCCCGTCTCAGCATTCTCATGCTCGGCGACAGGCAACGGAGTGTCTTTCCCCAATAACAACTCCGGAGGAACCCATGGCCAAGGGATACTGGATAGGCTTCTATCGCTCCATTTCTGATCCCGCCGCGTTGGCGGCCTACGCCAAGCTCGGCGGGCCGGCCATTATCGCCAATGGCGGTCGTTTCCTCGCTCGCGGGACCCCCGTGAAGACGTATGAGCAAGGCATTGCTCTGCGTACCGTGGTGATCGAGTTCGATAGCGTCGAAAAGGCTATCGCCGCTCACGACAGCCCTGCCTATCAAGAGGCACTCGCCGCGCTGGGCAAAACGTGCGAACGAGACTTACGCATCGTCGAAGGTGTGGACTGAAACCAAGGTGATGCGGCAGAGGGTGCGCCGAGGAAGCGCGGCCCTTGCAAGCCGAAAATTTCAGACTGAGATAGTGCCGACTCGCCGCACGCCTTGCGAGCCACGGGGCACCTCCCTATAGTCCCGCCTTTAATGACTGGCACCGTCGACCCCCGCGCTTATCCCCACCGGCATCTTTTGGGAATCGAGGGCCTGTCGCCGGACGATATCACCCTTCTCCTCGATAAATCCGAAGGCTACGTCGATCAGAATCGGCAGGCCGACAAGAAGCGCTCGCTTCTGCGCGGCCGCACGATCATGAACGTCTTCTTCGAGAACTCGACGCGCACGCGTACGTCGTTCGAGGTCGCGGGCAAGCGCCTCGGCGGCGACGTCATCAACATGGCGGTCGCGGCCAGCTCGATCAAGAAGGGCGAGACGCTGATCGACACCGCCATGACCCTCAACGCCATGCACCCCGACGTGCTGGTGGTCCGCCACCACGAATCGGGCGCGGTGCATTTGCTGGCCCAGAAGGTCAACTGCGCCGTCATCAACGCCGGCGACGGCAGCCACGAGCATCCGACCCAAGCGCTGCTCGACGCCCTCACCATCCGCCGCCGCAAGGGTGGGCTCCAGGGTCTGGTGGTGGCGATCTGCGGCGATATCCTGCACAGCCGGGTCGCGCGCTCCAACATCCACCTGCTCAACATCATGGGCGCGCGCGTGCGCGTGGTGGCGCCGCGCACGCTGCTGCCTTCGCAAATCGAGCGCATGGGCGTCGAGGTCTTCCACGACATGGGCGCGGGCTTGAAAGGCGTCGACATCGTCATGATGTTGAGGCTCCAGACAGAACGCATGCATGGCAGCTTCGTGCCCTCAATTCGCGAGTATTTCCACTTCTTCGGCCTCGACGCGCGCAAGCTCGCCGCGGCGAAGCCCGATGCGCTCATCATGCATCCGGGCCCGATGAACCGCGGCGTCGAGATCGACAGCGAGGTCGCCGACGATCTCGACCGCAGCCTGATCCGTCATCAGGTGGAGATGGGCGTCGCCGTGCGCATGGCGTGCCTCGATGTGCTGACCCGCGAGCTCGGCAACGGGCCGCCGGTGAAATGATCCAATGACCGCGCGCACGCTCTTCAGGAACGCGCGCCTCCTCGATCCCGCGACGGGGCTCGACCAGAAGGGCGACCTCCTGGTCGCCGACGGCGAGATCGCGGCGCTGGGTGCGCGCGCCAGCGACGACGCGTCGGGCGCCGCTGTCATCGAGTGCCATGGCCACTGCCTGGCGCCGGGCCTCGTGGATATGCGGGTGGAGCTCCGAGAGCCCGGCCGCGAGCACGAGGAGACCATGGAGAGCGGCAGCGCCGCCGCCGCGGCCGGCGGTGTCACCACCATGGTCGCGCTCCCCAACACCGAGCCCGCGATCGACGACGTGGCGCTGGTGGAGTTCGTGGCCCGGCGCTCCCGCGAGATCGGCGGCGTCCACATCCGCACTTACGCCGCGGCGACCCGGGGCCTCAAGGGCCGGGAGATCACCGAGATCGGTCTGCTGAGCGGCGCGGGCGCGGTCGCCTTCACCGACGCGAACAGCGCCATCGCCGACGCGCTGGTGCTGCGCCGCGCCTTCTCCTATGCCCGCACCTTCGACGCGCTGATCGTGCAGCATCCGGAGGAGCCGAGCCTCGCCGCCGGCGGCCACATGACCGAAGGCGAGACCGCGACGCGCCTCGGCCTCTCCGGGATCACACCCGCCGCCGAGGTCATGATGGTCGAGCGCGACCTGCGGCTGGTGGAGATCACCGGCGCCCGCTACCACGTGGCGCATGTCTCGACGGGCGCGGCCGTCGACGCGATCCGCGCGGCGAAGGCACGCGGCCTGCCGGTCACATGCGACACCGCGCCGCCCTATTTCGCGCTCAACGAGACCGCGGTCGGCGAGTACCGCACCTTCGCCAAGCTCTCGCCGCCGCTCCGGAGCGAGACCGACCGCCGGGCGGTGGTCGAGGGCCTTCGCGACGGCACTATCGATGCCATCGCCAGCGATCACTCCCCGCATCCGCAGGATTCGAAGCGCCTGCCCTTCGCTTCCGCCGAGGCCGGCATCGTCGGGCTCGAGAGCCTGCTGCCGCTCAGTCTGGAACTCGTGCACAACGGGCATCTCACTCTCATGCAGGCGCTCCGCGCGCTCTCCCAGCGCCCAGCCGAGATCCTCCGCTTGCCCGCCGGCCGGCTCGCAGAGGGAACCCCGGCGGACCTCGTGCTGTTCGATCTCGACCGGCCCGGACGGATCGATGTCGGCGCCTTCCGCTCCAAATCCAAGAACTCGCCCTTCGACGGCCGCCCGATCCAGGGCCGCGTGCTCAAGACCATGGCGGAGGGACGGCTTGTCTTCGGTGCCGATGGCTAAGCCTCTCATGAAGCCGGTGCGTCTCATCGGCGCCGGCTCCGGTTGGGGCGCGGGCGTGCGCGAAGCGGAGGACGGACCGCGCGGCCTTCGGGAATTCGGCCTCGCCGAGCGCCTGGCCGCCGGCGGCGTGCGCGCGAGCTGGGCCGCGATGATCGAGCCCGAGAAAAGCTGGCGCGATCATGGCGATCTCTCGCGGCCGGAGGTCTTCGAGCTGGTGGCACGCCACAACGCGGCGCTCGCCCGTGCGGTCGCGGACGCCATGGGCGCCCGCGCGCTTCCGGTGGTACTGGGCGGCGACCACGCGATCGCCATGGGCACCTGGGGCGGCGTCGCGCGCGCCATGCGGCGCACTCCCTTCGGCCTGATCTGGATGGACGCGCACCTCGACGCGCACACGCTTGCGACGACGCCCTCGATGAATGCCCACGGCATGAGCGCCGCGGTGCTCCTCGGCCACGGTGCGCCGGAGTTTCTCGCCGTCGGGGGCGGTGCGCTCCGGCCGGCGCACCTCTGCTACATCGGCATCCGCTCCTACGAGGTGGCGGAATGGGCGCTGCTGCGCAGGCTGGGCGTCCGCATCTTCTATATGGATGAGGTGCGCAAGCGGGGCCTCGCGGCCGTGATGGCCGAAGCGCTCTCCATCGTGACCCGCGGCACCCGCGGCTTCGGCCTCACCATCGACCTCGATGGTTTCGATCCCGCCGATGTGCCCGGCGTGGGGCTGCCGGTGGCGGACGGCCTGCGCGGCGCGGAGGCCGCCGCGGTGCTTCGCGGCATCGCGCGGGACCCACGGCTCCGCGCGCTGGAAATCGTGGAGTACGCTCATGCCCTCGACCGCGACCAGCGCACGGCCCAGCTCGTTCTCAGTCTGCTCTCCTCGGCCCTCGCGCCCGCGGCTCGCGCGCTGCGGATCTCCAGCGCCGCCTGAGCGCGCGGAGATGCCCCAGCTCCTCGGTGGCGCCGCCTACGTTTGGCCCTACTACGTGGGCGGGCTGCTCGCCTACCTGCTGGGCTCGATACCCTTCGGCCTGCTGCTAACGCGGCTCGCCGGACTTGGCGACATCCGCAAGATCGGGTCGGGCAATATCGGCGCCACCAATGTGCTCCGCACGGGACGCAAGGGACTCGCCACGCTCACGCTGTTGCTGGACTTCGGCAAGGGACTGGCGGCGGTCCTGCTGGCGGGCACGCTGGGGCCGGACATGGCGATCTTCGCGGGCTTCGGCGTGCTCCTCGGTCACATGTTCCCGGTCTGGCTGCGCTTCAAAGGCGGCAAGGGCGTCGCCACCGCCGGCGGCGTACTGCTGGCGTTGGACTGGCAGATTGGCGTCGCGGCGCTCGTTACCTGGACCGTGGTCGCTGCGGTGTTCCGCTATTCCTCGCTCGCGGCGCTCGCCGCCTGCATCGCGGCACCCGCCTATACCTATTGGCTTACCGGGAACGTCGGCTTCACCGAAAGCGTGGGACTGATCTCGCTGCTGGTGATCCTGCGCCACCACGCCAACATCGTCCGCCTCGTCCGCGGGCAGGAGAGCAAGATCCAGCTGGGCTCGAAGCCGGAGTGATTTCTCGCGCGTCCGCCGAGATCGTTGACGTGCGCTCAGTTCAGCGTCTTGAAGAATCCCGCCGTCTCGAGTTCGTCGAGCAGTGACAGGTCAAGGAAATTCGCGGGCGTCATGGTTTTGGCCTTGGGGTCGGTCGACTGATCAAGCAGGAACTGCACCGATTTGGGAGTCGGCCGCAGAGCCGCCGGATAGATCGGCGCGTAGTAGTCCCAGGCCAACCCGGCATCGCCTTCGTTGGCTTTCAGGTATTTCTCGAAGACTTCGATGCCACCCGCACGGTCCTTCTTGAACGCTGCTGTCGCCTCGGCGATCGCCTCAAGGTAGGCCTTCACCATCGCCCGCCGCTTGGCGATGGTGCTGGCGAGGGTGGCGTGGACAGCGCTCATGTATTCTGGCGCGAGCTCCGGCAGCTGGGCCAACACGTGGTAGCCGGCGGCCTCCACCTTGGCAACGATCGGCGGCAAGAACGTCGAGGCCGCGATCTGCCCGGCATCGAGCGCAGCGAAACGGTTGCCCTGATTGCCGAGCTGGACCTCGGTCACGCTCGAGTCCGGCAGCCCATTCGTCTTGAGAAAGAGCTTTTCGGCCATCTGAGCCTCGGAGCCGAAGGAGCTGATCCCCCATTTCTTGCCCTTAAGGTCTTGCGGGGTCTGGATGTCCTTAGCAGCGACGACCCTGCCGGCGAGCACGCCGACCAGCGAGCCAACCACGCGGACGTCGACGCCGCTCAGCCCGGCATTGACGACCGAGAAGCCGTCCGCGCCCAGCATGTCGACGCCGCCGCCAACGAGACCTTGCACACCCTTGGCGCCGGAATCGAGGAACACGAAGGTGGTATCGAGCTCGTGCTTTTTGAAATAGCCCTTGTCCTGCGCGTAGAACAGCGGTCCGAAAGAAGCGTCGGCCGAGCTCCAGCCGATGATGACTTTCTCATCGGCCGCCGCGGGCGCTGTGCCGCATAGCACGCCTGCCAACAACGCCGCCACACAAAGGGACACCGGCTTCATGAAACTGGCTGTCGGCATCGAAGGTCTCCCGCGATTTGTCGTTGAAGCTCGGGACCTGCTCAGCCCCAGCCGGTCTCGAGCCGGTTGGCGACGCCGATCTCCGGGATGTAGATGTCGTTGGGCTGCTCGAGGACCATAGCGCTGATCTTAGCGGGGGTCTCTGGCTGGGTCACGCGTTCGGTCGGCGTCCGCGGCCGTCCTAATCCCGGGCGCAGTCCCTGCCCGAGCGTCATCAGGGCAAATTTGCTCATGCTTTAGCCGGTGCGCACGCGCTTGCCGGCGTTCGAGGACGCCAGCACGGCTAGGCTGGTGCTCGACCTGCTCTCCTCGGCCTTGGGGCCTGCCACCCGAGCCATGCCGATCTCAAGCACCGCCTGATCCTTCATGCGCACGCACCCGTCTAGCACCCTTCGCCCGCTTGCGAGGGGATAGGTCGCGCACCCCGGATCGTAATCCGGGGGAGCGGGTGAGGTGGATGCCGGAAGCCGGAGTGTTTTCTCGTCTTTGTTGACGCGTCCGCCGGCTCTCGCGCATGGTGCGCGCCCTATGCCCGCCGCCTCGCGCGCCCTCAATCCCGCCGAACGGCTCGACTGGTTGCGGCTGCTCCGCAGCGAGAATGTCGGGCCCATCACGTTTTACCAACTGCTGCAGCGTTTCGGCTCAGCCGCGGTGGCGCTGGAGGCGCTGCCAAGCTTCGCGCGCAAAGGCGGGCGCCCCGGTGGCATCGCGATCTGCCCGCGGGCCGACGCCCAGCGCGAGCTCACGGCACTCGACAAGGCGGGCGGGCGGTTCATCGCGTGGGGCGAGCCCGACTATCCGCCGGCGCTCGCGGTCGTCGACGATGCGCCGCCGCTGATCTCCGTCGTGGGCGACGCGCGGCTGCTGCAACGCCGCGCCATCGCCGTGGTCGGCGCGCGCAATGCTTCGGCGAACGGCCGGCGCTTCGCCCGGGACATCGCCGCCGAGCTCGGCCGGAACGGGTTCCTGGTGGTCTCCGGCCTCGCGCGTGGCATCGATGCCGCGGCCCATCAGGGTGCGCTCGAGACCGGCACCCTGGCCGTGGTCGCCGGGGGCGTCGACGTGGTCTATCCCGAGGAGAACCGGCCGCTCCACGAAGCCATCGCCGAGCACGGCGTCATCGCGGCGGAGCTGCCGGTCGGCACCGAGCCCCAGGCGCGGCATTTCCCGCGCCGGAACCGCATTATCTCCGGCGTCTCGCTCGGCGTGCTCGTCGTCGAGGCCGCGCTCAAGTCCGGCTCGCTCATCACGGCTCGCTTTGCGCTAGAGCAGGGGCGCGAGGTCTTCGCTGTTCCAGGGTCTCCGCTCGACCCCCGCTGCCGCGGCGCCAACGACCTTATAAGAGGAGGCGCGACGCTCGTCGAAGGCGTGGAGGACGTCCTGAATGCCCTCGGTAGCCAGCTCTCGGACCCCCGCCGACCGGCCTTCACCCGGCCGGTGACCGCACCCCTAACCGGCGGAAACGACAGCGAAAATCAGACGGATGCCGCCCGCGCCAAGGTGCTGGAGGGGCTGGGGCCCAGCCCGGTGCTGGTTGACGAACTCGTCCGGCAGTGCCAATTGTCTCCCGCAATTGTGGCCATCGTGCTCCTCGAGCTGGAACTCGCGGGACGGCTGGAACGCCAGCCGGGCAACCGAGTAACCCTGCTTTAAGACCCATCAGCAACCCTGCGGCTGGTCAAAGCAATTTGCCAGAGTGTCCGTGAACGTCGTCATCGTCGAATCGCCTGCGAAGGCGAAAACCATCAACAAGTACCTGGGCAAGGACTTCACGGTCCTCGCGAGCTACGGCCACGTCCGCGACCTGCCGGCCAAGGACGGCTCGGTGCGGCCCGACGAAGGCTTCTCCATGTCTTGGGAGGTGGCCGACCGCGCGGACAAGCGCCTCAAGGAGATCGCCGCGGCCGTCAAAGGCGCCGACCACCTCTATCTCGCGACCGACCCCGACCGCGAGGGCGAGGCGATCTCCTGGCATGTCCAGGAGGTGCTCCGCCAGCGCAAGGCGCTCGCTGGCGTCGACGTCAAGCGCGTGGTCTTCAACGAGGTAACAAAGGCGGCGGTGCTGGATGCCTTCCGGCATCCCCGCGAGATCAACAAAGAGCTGGTCGACGCTTACCTTGCGCGCCGCGCTCTCGATTACCTCGTGGGCTTCACGCTCTCGCCGGTGCTGTGGCGAAAGCTCCCGGGCAGCCGCTCGGCCGGCCGAGTGCAATCGGTAGCGCTCCGGCTCATCTGCGAGCGCGAGGCGGAGATCGAGGTCTTCAAGCCGCGCGAGTTCTGGAGCGTCGAGGTCGAGTTCCGAACGTCGGATGGCCAGACTTTCACCGCCCGCCTCACCCACCTCGAGGGCAAGCGCCTCGACAAGTTCGATCTCGACAGCGAGGAGAAGGCCAAGGCCGCGGTGGCGGCGATCCTCGCCGAGCCCAATTTCACCGTCGCCTCGGTCGAGAAGAAGCAGGTCCGCCGCCATCCACCGGCGCCCTTCACCACCTCGACCCTGCAGCAGGAAGCCTCGCGCAAGCTCGGCTTCGGCGCCCAGCGCACCATGCGCACGGCGCAGCGGCTCTACGAGGGCGTCGATATCGGCGGTGAGGCGGTCGGCCTCATCACTTATATGCGCACGGACGGTGTCGCGCTCTCGAATGAAGCGATCGCGGCCGCGCGGAGCCTCATCGAGCAATCCTACGGACCGCAGTACCGGCCCGAGAGCCCCCGCGTCTACAAGAGCACCGCCAAGAATGCGCAAGAGGCTCACGAGGCGATCCGGCCGACGGACCTGTTCCGCCGGCCCGAGCAGGTGGCGCGCCACGTCAATCAGGACGAGCGCGGCCTCTACGATCTGATCTGGAAGCGGGCCGTGGCATCCCAAATGGAATCCGCGGTTCTGGACCAGGTTGCGGTCGACATTGCCGGACCCGGCAACCGCACCGTGCTACGCGCGACCGGCTCGACCATCGTGTTCGACGGCTTCCTCACGCTCTATCACGAGGACCGCGACGAGGACGAGGAGGACGAGGAGAACCGGCGCCTCCCGCCCCTCGCCCAGCATGCCGCGCTCGCGCGCGGCGAGGTGACGCCGGCGCAGCACTTCACCCAGCCGCCGCCGCGCTACAGCGAGGCGAGCCTGGTCAAGAAGCTCGAGGAACTCGGCATCGGCCGGCCCTCGACCTACGCCTCGATCATCCAGGTCCTGCAGGATCGCAAATACGTCCGCCTGGACAAGCGGCGGTTCATTCCGGAGGAGCGCGGCCGCATCGTCACGGCTTTTCTCGTGAATTTCTTCCAGCGCTACATCCAATACGACTTCACCGCGGATCTCGAGAATCAGCTCGACGACATCTCCGGCGGCCGCACCGACTGGAAGAAGGTACTGGAGGATTTCTGGCGCGACTTTTCCGCCGCCGTCGCCGGCACCAAGGATTTGCGGGGACAGCAGGTGGTGGCGGCACTCGACGAGGCGCTTGGACCGCACTTCTTCCCCGTGACCGAGATCGGCAAGGATCCGCGCGCCTGCCCCGCCTGCGGCAACGGGCGGCTCGGCATCAAGCTCGGCCGCTTCGGCGGCTTCATCGGGTGCTCGAATTATCCCGAGTGCAAGATGACCCGGCCCCTGAGCCTCGAGCACGCCAACGGCAACGGCGAGCCCGGCTCGGATTTCGTCGGACCACGCGAGCTCGGCAACGATCCCGAGACGGGTCTTCCCGTCACCGTGCGCAAGGGCCCCTACGGCAACTATGTCCAGCTCGGCGTCGGCGACAACGGGGAGAAGCCGAAACGGGCGTCGCTGCCCAAGGGCATGAACCCGAACGAGGTCGCGCTCGAGGCGGCGCTCAAGCTGCTCTCGCTGCCGCGCGAGGTCGGCAAGCATCCCGAGGACGGCGAGCCCATCACGGCAGCGCTCGGCCGCTTCGGCCCCTACATCAAGCACGGCAAGATCTACCGCTCGCTGCCGCCCGAGGACGACGTGATCACGATCGGGCTCAACCGCGCGGTGGCGCTTCTCGCCGAGCCCGCCAAGGGCCGCCGGCGCGGTCCCGAGCCGATCCGCGTGGTCGGCAAGCATCCCGCGGACAACGCCGATATCACGCTCTACAAGGGCCGCTACGGGCCCTATGTGAACCACGACGGCATCAACGCCTCATTACCTGGCGACGTCGAGCCCGAGGCCTTGACGCTCGACGAGGCCGTGCGGCTGCTGACCGAGCGAGCGGAGAAAATGGGCTCGGGCAAGCCGCGGCGGAAGAAGGGAAAAGCCGCAGGCGCCAAGTCCGAGGCGGCACCAAGACCCAAGAAACCGCCCAAGAAGACGAAGACCGCGAAGCCCAAGGCCGGAGCGAGCGAACCCGCGCCGCGACGCCCGAAGCGCGCCGCCGCCGGCTGACCCGACGGTGCCGAAGCAAAAGCCAAAGCGTCCGCCGCGCCGTCTCCCGAGCCGCGCGGAAATCCTCGACTACATCGCCAAGAGCCCGACGCCGCTCGCCCGCCGCGACATCGTGCGCGCCTTCAAGGTCGAGCCCAAGGACCGCCTCGCGCTCAAGGCGCTGATCCGGGAGATCGAGCGCGAGGGTCCGGTGGAGAAAGCCGGCAAGCGACGGTTCAAGCCCGCTGGCCGCTTGCCGCGGGTCGGCGTCATCGAGGTCACCGGCCTCGACCTCGACGGCGAGGTCCTGGCGAAGCCGATCTCCTGGAAGGAGGAAACACCGCCGCCGGCGATCCGGGTGGTGCAGGAGAACGTAGCCACCGCCCTGGGGGTGGGCGAGCGGGCACTCGCCGAACTCAAGCCCCAGGACGACGGCAGCTACGAGGCTCACGTCATCCGCACGCTCGCGGCAGCACCCGAGCGCGTGCTCGGCATCTATCGCAAGATTCATGACGGCGGCCGGCTCGAGCCCACCAACCGCAAGATCAAGACCGAGTTCCGGATCTCGCTCGCCCACGCCAAGGGCGCCGAGGACGGCGAGATCGTGCTCTGCGAGGCGCTGCCTGGCCGCAGGCTCGGCCTCCCCGAGGCGCGCGTCGTCGAACGCATCGGCGACAGCACGCATCCCCGCGCGGTCAGCCTGATCGCGATCACCGATCACGGCATTCCCGTCGAGTTTCCGCAGGCCGCGGTCGCGGAGGCCGAGGCGGCCCAGCCGGTCGGACTCCAAGCGCGAACGGACCTGCGCCAAATCCCGCTGGTCACTATCGACGGTGCCGACGCCCGCGACTTCGACGATGCGGTGTTCGCGGAGCCCGACCCCAAGCGTCCGGGCTTCTGGCACGCGGTGGTGGCGATCGCCGACGTCGGCTGGTACGTGCGGCCCGGCAGCGCCCTCGACAAAGCAGCCCAGCGCCGCGGGAACTCGGCCTATTTCCCCGACCGCGTGGTGCCGATGCTGCCGGAGGCGCTGTCCAACGAGCTCTGCTCGCTGAAGCCGGCGGTCGAGCGCGCCTGCATGGCCGTGCATCTCACCATCGACGGCGAGGGCCGGCTGGTGGAGCACCACTTCGTGCGGGGGCTCATGCGCTCGGCCGCACGCCTCACCTACGAGCAGGTACAGCGGGCCCGCGACGGCAGCCCAGACGCGACGACCGGGCCGCTCGTTAAGCCTGTCATCGCCCCTCTTTACGGGGTCTTCCAACTCCTCGACCGCGCCCGCCAAAAACGCGGGGCCCTCGAGCTCGACCTGCCCGAGCGCCGGGTGGTGCTGGGCGACGACGGCAAGCTCCTGCGGATCGAGCCGCGCGCCCGCCTCGACAGCCACAAGCTCATCGAAGAGCTGATGATCCTCGCCAATGTCGCGGCGGCCGAGACGTTGGAGCGCCTACGGCAGCCCTGCATGTACCGCGTGCACGACGCGCCCGACCCCACGAAGCTCGCGGCGCTCCGGGAGTTCCTCGGCGGGATCGGCGTACCCGGCCTGACGCTCGCCAAGGGCCAAGTCGTCCGTCCCCATCATTTCAACGCGGTGCTGCGGAGAGCCGCCGATACCCCCTATGCACCGCTGATCCATCAGCTGGTGCTGCGCAGCCAGGCGCAGGCCGTGTACTCGCCCCAGAACCTCGGGCACTTCGGGCTGGCGCTTCGGCGCTATGCCCACTTTACCTCGCCGATCCGGCGCTATTCGGACGTGCTGGTCCATCGCGCGTTGATCGCCGGCCTCCGGTTGGGCGAGGGCGGGTTGCCGCCGGTCGAGCCCGATCAATTCGCCGAAACCGCTGCCCATATTTCGGACACCGAGCGGCGGGCCGCCGCCGCCGAGCGCGACGCCCTCGCCCGCTACTCCGCGCTCTACTTGGTTGACCGGGTCGGCGGCGAGTTCGAGGGCCGGGTCAATGGCGTAACCCGAGCCGGCCTGTTCGTGACGCTGAGCGAGACCGGTGCCGACGGGCTGATCCCGATGCGGAACCTCGGCGACGACTTCTACGTCCACGACGAGGCTCGCCATCGGCTGGTCGGGCGCCGTTGGGGCAAGAGCTTCACAATCGGCGATCCCGTCCGGGTCCGACTGGCGGAAGCCAACGACGTAACCGGAAGCCTCT
>Ga0116217_10003089_pt1 | contig 15255 bp, 12 predicted proteins | sample Sb_taG_6_FD_89697 | JGI IMG/M metagenome (GOLD analysis project Ga0116217, IMG submission 89697) | Peat soil microbial communities from Weissenstadt, Germany - Sb_50d_4_PS metaG | ecosystem: Environmental > Terrestrial > Soil > Wetlands > Peat | place: Germany: Weissenstadt | collected 2010-09-21 | reverse complement strand
GTCATGAAGAATTCCCTCCTGAAGAACGAAAAGAAAGCATAGAGGCAAAACCCGCATCAGGCAAGCTGCGTATTCTTGGTGCCAATATCTTGATCAGTTCGCTCCGAACACGAAACCCGCTGCCTGCAACTGGCTCATCACAAATTCCCGGTTCTGCCGAACCCACGCCAGTTCTTTTCCAGCTTCGCCTCGCGCCGCCTCCATTACAAAATCTGCCCGGTATCCGATTTTGTGCAGATGGGAGAGCAAAACCGGAATCTCCGCATTGCCCGTTCCAAGGGGAACAGTGCCGCCGCCGCGGATCCGATCTTTTATATGGACGCCGCCGATTCGGTCGCCATACGCCGCAATTTCTTCGCGCACATCGTAGCCAAGAGAGGCGCTGTTTCCTGAATCGTAGTTCACCTTCAACTGGGGCAACTTGGCCAAAAGCGCAGTAAGGCGCTGCGGATCGAGCGATGTCTCGAAGTCTAATTCGACACCGGCCTTCTCGGCGTATGCAAGAGCGCGACGCACTACCTGCACCACCTTTGCTTCCTCGGCATTGTTCTCGATTTTGGAATTGTCCAGGAAAGGAAGAACAACACGGCGGATGCCGGCCAGCCTGCAGCGATCCAGCAGCCACAATAGCTTATTGATCCTCTCCTCCTGTTCCGCTGCGGCGGCTTTCGCGAGCGGACAGGCCATGAAGTAGTCGGCGCAGAGGGAGACGACAGCGATATTGTGTTTCTCAGACAGTTGGCGAATCTCCGCCAGACCACCATCGGTGCCGATCGGATTCTCACTCTCGCTGATGGCGTCGTAGATCCACTCGATCGCGTCCACGGATGCTTCTGCCGCCCGAGGGAACTCCTCTCTCCATTGCTTGCTGGGAAAGGACTGATGGCGTCCTTCAACGGGTGGCAGAAGCCGGCCCTGCATCACTCCAATGCGCACGATCCTTACTCCTCTTCTACCGGGATCAACATGTTCGAAAGAAACTCCTCGCGCGAAAGGAATGGGAATAGATCTTCCAGCGGTTTGGAGACAAACGATCCATCCGGGCGTTGCACGGAGGAAAGCCGCGGACCGCGGAACTCATCGGGGATGACATACGTGTCGCAAACCAGCGGCCCGCCGCGGCTGAGCACTCGCCGCAGATCGGCGCGGAGATCGGATTGGTCGCGGATGACGTCGGTCTGCAACCCATACGCCTGGGCGACCTTGGTGATGTCGGGCAGAGTCTGGCCGGTCTCGGGGCTGCAACCGATACTGGGTGCGCCAAAAAAGTTCGTCTGCGAAATACGAATGGAGGCATAACCGCCATTGTTCAACACAAAAAATGTGATGGGCAGCTTAAGCCGCGAAACGGTTTCCAGTTCCTGAATGTTGAATTGAAAACCGCCATCACCATCCACGCACACCACCGGGCGACGGCCGATGGCCATGCAGACTCCAATGGAAGCGGCGATGCCATATCCCATGGCCCCCAACGCCGTGGTATGGAATACCCTCTGCCCGGCCTTGACCCGCAGCGCCAGCAGGAAGAGTTCAATCGCGCTGCCCGAACTGCCGGAGACGATAGGAGTATTCCCTGGCAGCACGTCCTGCAGCGCTTCCGCCAGGTGATACATGCTGACTGGCCCTTCCGGCTTGCGATGTTCCGGCAGGATTACGGGATAGCGCTTCTTCCAATCCACGCAACGCTGCTTCCAGGGCGATCGGTCTTTCCGCTGAATTTCCGCCTTGCGGCGAAGCAATGCGCGTATGAAGTCGCCGGCGTCAGCCTGCACTTTTGTCTGAATGGAATCGCCCATCTTAGCCAGTTCGAAGGGATCAATGTCGACCATCACTTTGTGAGCGGCTCGGGCAAATCGCTCGGGGGAGTAGCCCGTGATCACGCGATCCAGGCGCGCGCCCAGTGCGAGTAGAAAATCGGAATTCTGCACGGCAAAGTTTGCCCCGCGCGGCGCAAGCGAACCGGGGCGGCCAACAAACAAAGGATGGTCATCGGCAATCAGATCGATCGCGAGCCAAGTGGACTCGACCGGTATGTCAAGCACGTCGACCAGTTCCAGAAACTCCTTTTCGGCGCGCGCCAATCGAATGCCGTTGCCGGCCAGAAGAATGGGCCGCTCGGATTTGTTCAACGCGCGAATGGTTTCGCCGACCAGTGCCTCCAGATCAACATGGGAAGGAACTGCGCACTCGGAAGGGTCGAAGCCGCGCAGAATCTCCGGATCGATTGGGCTGGCCTGTACGTCGAGCGGAATATCAATCCAAACCGGACCGGGACGACCCGACTTTGCAAGATAAAGCGCCTTCTCCATGTGGTAGCGAATCGAACTGGGATCGTCGACCGTTATGGCGTATTTGCTCAGGGGACGGACAATCGAAACGATATCAACCTCTTGCATGCCAACTTGCCGAACGCCCAGGGGGGTTCCATCGGGCGTAAACATCCGGTCCGCTCGTTTTACTTGGCCAGAAAGGAAGAGGCAGGGCGTCGAATCCAGCCACGCACCGGCTAGCCCGGTGATCGCATTCGTGCTGCCCGGACCAGTGGTCACCAGTGCGACGCCGAGATGATTAGTAGCCTTGGAGTAATTCTCCGCTGCGATTGCACTCGCCTGCTCGTGCAAATTGCAGACGAACTCGACCCCCTTACAGTGGCTGAGGGAATCGTTGAGATGCATGGCCCCACCGCCGGGCACCAGAAAAACATGTTTCACGCCGCTGTCTGCGACAACGCGAAAAACGTAATCCGAAAGCTTCATTGATGCTCCGGCTCCATCGGCTCCAAAACAAGGCTCCGCAGTTCGTAAAGTGCACAAAAAGTTTCAGCGACTCTTGATGATATCGCATCTCATCCCCCCACCTGTCCGGCCGGCTAAGGCTGCGCCCGATAAATCGTGATGCCGCCAAACATAGTCCACAAAACTTTGGTATCTCTCAATTCCTCGGGCGAAACCGTGAGAACGTCACGATCGACCAGCACAAGATCCGCTTGCATGCCCGGCGCAAGCGATCCAATTTTGTCCTGCTGGTTTAAGGCTCGCGCGGAATTACGGGTGTAGGCGTAGAGCATAGCCTCTCGTGGCATGCGTTGAGCGGCGTCGAGCACCCCTTCAGTTCCCTTGCGGGTTTCGGCCTGGTAGATCGCCTCAAACACATCGGGGGAGGAAACGAACCAGTCGCTGGCGCCCGAGATGATGGCGCCGGCGTCGAGAAGCGAGCGCGCCGGATACTGCCACCGATACAACTCCGGGGCAACGTAGGGCTTGATCAGTTCAATCGTTTCCGGTCCGGCGTTGGCCCAGAGAAGCTGCAAGGCCGCAATCACGCCCAGTTGGCGGAAACGCGGAAAATCATCGGGGTCGGCCAATTGAATATGGGTCAGCGTGTGAGGAAGACCGCTATTTCCATTTGCTTTTCTGGCCGCTTCGATTCCGTTGAGTGCCTCCTTCACCGCTCGATCTCCCAACGCATGCACATGCACGATCAGACCCTGTTTATCGGCTGCCGTAACCAGTTCGGCAAAGCGAGCCGGATCAAACAGCAAGTCACCCGACCTCCCCGTGTTGCGATAAGGCTTGGTCAAGGATGCGGTCTGCGACGGATACTCCAGCACGCCGTCGGCGAACACCTTAATGCCGGGGATGGTTAGATTCGGAACGTTGGCGAATTCCTGCCGGAGTTTCTGCACCGCCTCCAGTTCTTTGGTCGGATCGTTACGAGGATTCACCACCGGAAACGCAGCCACGTGCGCGGTCAACTCTCCCCGTTGCGCCAGACTTTGATAGGTCAACAGGATCGGCCGGTCGGCCATGGCATCCAGCCAGGCAGTGATTCCCAGGCTGCGCAGATAATGAACGGCGTCGCTTCCCCCCGCGAGCAATTGCTGCTGCGAGGGTTCCGGCACGACTGTCTCGATTTTGTCCATGCCGGCATCGACGGCAAAACCATTGGGATCGCCAGTCGATTCAATACCGTAGTAAGCGCGTTCCGCCGCTGAAAGGTGGCTCAGGAACTCTTTCGTAATTCCGGCGCGGCGGAGCAGAGCGCGATTCGCCCAGCTGGTGTGCCCGTCGGATCCGGCAAGAAACACCGGCAAGTCCGCGTAATCGCCACTGTTGAAGCGCGCATTGAGGTCGTTTGTCTTCAACCAGTAGACCGAGGGCATTCCACTGATGGAGAGGACATCACCGCGCATGCCCTTGCCGGTTTTCTTCGCATCGGCGGCAAAGCTGACCAGTTCGTCCATGGACAGCACTTGATCGCCCACATCGGTGGACACCAAGGTGATGCCGGCTTGGATGGGATGAACATGGCTGTCGATGAGACCTGGAAGCAGGAAGTTCCCGTGCAAGTCAACTCCTTCGGCATTCTTGCCGACTGCCTCAAGGACTTCGGCCAAACTGCCAACCGCCACAATTTTGTCGCCGCGAATGGCAACAGCCTCGGCGTAAGGATGATCCGGGACGCCCGTGAATATCTTGGCATTGAACAACACACGTTCCGTCTTATCGGCGCCTTGGCCCCAGCAGACAGATGCAAAACAAAACACCGCAAGCGTTACCAGAAAACCGCAACCCAGGGCCCGTGCTCGCATTCATCCTCCGTTGTTTCTTACTCAATGAACTTACAAAATAAATTCTGCCTAAGGAATCCGGCAAACCCGAACCTACGCTCTTCCCTGCCCTCTTAGCAATGCACTCGTGCTCCCTAATGAAACATCGATGAACGGACGATAGGTAGTAGAGGAACAAGCCTCCATTGGAAATCAATCTCCACGTGGAAAGGAGCGGCAGCGATGAGCGACAGCGACATCGTCCAGGATTTTCTGGTCGAGAGTTATGAAAACCTGGACCGCCTGGACCGGGAGTTGGTCGGTTTGGAGAAAAATCCCCATGATCGTGACGCGCTGGCCAGCGTGTTTCGTACCATTCACACCATCAAGGGCACCTGCGGATTCCTCGGTTTCAACAAGCTGGAGAAAGTTGCCCACGTTGGCGAAAACCTGCTGACGCGGCTGCGCGACGGCCAGCTCACGCTCAATCCGGAACTCACCACGGCGCTGCTCGGCATGGTGGATGCCGTCCGGCAGATGCTCAAAGAAATTCAATCGACCGGCCACGATGGCGAGGTCGATTATCCCGAACTGCGGGAAACCCTGACGCGCCTGCAACAAGCCGGTGCGAGCGTGGTCAAGCAACCCGAATCCCCAGCCCACCAGGAAGTTCCCTCGCTCTTGCCCACGCCAGAGAAAGAGATCGCCGCAGCAAGTTCGGAAGCCGTTGCCTTGCCTGTTGCCGCCGCCTTGGAGAAACCCGCTGGAAAGAAACGACCCAAGGCTGTCAAACTCCAGCCCGCTGAAGGAATCATAAGTAGCCCGGTGCGCGCCGAGGAGCCGCCGATCTCCCGTCAAGAGGATGTTCTTGTGTCCCAGCAAGCCCTCGAATCGCGGTCTCGCGACAAGGCAGCCGAGACTATCCGCGTCGGGGTCAACGTGCTCGACAAGCTGATGACGCTGGTCGGCGAACTGGTGCTGGCGCGCAATCAGCTCCTGCAAATCTCCAACGCGGTCGAAGACGCCAGCCTCCAAGCCGTCTCTCAACGGATGAACCTCATCGCCACCGAGCTGCAAGAAGAGGTCATGAAGACGCGCATGCAGCCCATCGGAAACATCTGGAGCCAGTTCCCCCGAACCGTGCGCGACGTCGCCCTCGGTTGCGGCAAAGAAGTCGGCATTGAGATGGAGGGCAAAGAGACCGAACTCGACAAGACCATCATCGAGGCCATCAAGGATCCGCTGACCCATCTGGTGCGCAATTCCGTCGACCATGGCATCGAACTTCCCGAAGTCCGCCTCAAGGCCGGCAAGGAGCGAAGCGGACGCCTGATCCTGCGCGCCTTTCATGAAGGTGGACAGGTCAATATCGAAATCAGCGACGATGGCGCCGGCTTGAGCCAGGATCGCCTCCGCAAGAAGGCCATCGATCGCGCCGTCATCACCGCCGAACAGGCGACCCGCATGACCGAGCGCGAAATCTTCAATTTGATCTTCCTTCCCGGATTCTCCACCGCGGAAAAGGTCACCAACGTGTCCGGCCGCGGCGTCGGTATGGATGTAGTGAAGACGAACGTGGAAAAAATTGGCGGCACCGTGGACCTTCAGTCCACCCTCGGACAAGGCACGACTGTCCGGGTAAAGATTCCGCTGACCCTGGCGATCATCCCCGCGCTGGTGGTCACCTGTGGCGGCGATCGCTACGCCATCCCCCAGGTGAGCTTGCTCGAACTGGTGCGGCTCGAGGCTGACAAGGTGGCGAAGGGTATCGAACTGGTCCATGGCGCCCCCGTCTACCGGCTGCGCGGACGTCTGCTGCCTCTGGTGTACCTCGACCGCGAACTGAAACTAGCCCCGGATGCGAATCGGGCGTCAGAAGAAAATGACGGCGCCGTCAACATCGTCGTGCTGCAAGCCGACGAGCGGCAATTCGGGCTGGTAGTCGATCAGATCAACGACACCGAAGAAATTGTGGTCAAGCCGCTGCGCAAGCAACTCAAGTCCGTCAAGACCTTTGCCGGATCGAGCATCATGGGCGACGGCAAAGTAGCACTCATCCTGGACGTGCTCGGCCTCGCCCAGCGCGCCAGCGTGGTTACGGAAACGCGGGAACGCGTTCTGACGGAAAAAGCCACCGAAGCCGCTGCGGACGCAGCAGAAAAACAGACCTTCCTGCTCTTCGCCGGACCGGGAGATTCCCGCATGGCCATCCCGCTTAGCACTCTGGCCCGCCTCGAAGAGTTTCCCGTGACGCAAGTGGAAATGTCAGGCAGCCAGTGGGTCACGCAATATCGCGGCCAGATACTGCCCTTGATTCGTCTCAGTGTCGTCATGGAAGAACGACGCCACCGGCTGCGAGCTCTGCAAGCTCCACCTTCGCCCGATTCAGGACCGATTCAGGTACTGGTGCTGAATCACGAGGGACGCTCCTTCGGCTTGGTGGTCGAACAGATTCTCGACATTGTCGAAGACCGGGCCGACGTGAAGTCAGCGGCCACCCGGCCCTCCGTTCTCTATTCGGTCGTGATCGGTGACCGGGTCACGGAATTGCTCGACATCCCGGCCATTCTGCGCAGCGCGGACGCAAGCGCCGCGTCGCCCGCCCTGGCGATGAAATCCGCGGAGGTTGGGAACTAAGCGATGGCTCAAACTTCGGTCCAAACTTCGCAGTTTTGTACTTTCTATCTCGACAAGCTGCTGTTCGGCGTGGAACTGAAAGGCGTTCAGGAAGTCATTCGCTCGCTGGATATGACCAAGGTTCCGCTGGCCCCCGCTGTGGTCAGTGGCCTGATCAACCTGCGCGGCCAGATCGTCACCGCGGTCGATCTGCGGCGTCGCCTGGAACTGGAGCCGCGTCCGCCGGGCATGCTGGCTATGAACGTGGTCGTGCGTTCCGACGACGGCGCGGTCAGCCTGCTGGTAGACGAAATCGGCGATGTCGTCGAGGTCGAGGAAGACACTTTCGAACTCCCCCCGGAAACTTTGCGTGGATCGGTCCGGACCATGATCCGCGGGGTTCACAAACTGAACGACCGACTCATGCACGTGCTCGACGTCGAAAAAGCGTGCCAGATGACGGATGTGGTGGAGACCTCGGCGACGCGTCGATAGCTCTGCCACCCGAAAAGCGCGGCATCGGCCGTGCCAGCGCGATCCGCTGGCCATGGGAATACGAATTCTGATTCGGAAAGTCGGGGGGAAGTAAATGAAACTCACACTGGGAAAGAAACTGGGACTGGGCTTTGGAGTGATCCTCGCCTTGATGGTCTTCAGTTCTTCGATGACCTACCTGAAGTCGGCTGCAATCAAGCAAAATCAGGACCGCGCGCTCAATTTACGTGTCCCAACGCTCGAAGCCGCCAAAGATTTGCAGCGGGATCTGAATCAGACCCAGAGCAAGGGTCGCCAAGTCATTCTCGCGGGAGCGCAAACCGACAGGCGAGAGGCAGCGAAAAGGTTATTCGATGAAAATTGGGGCACGATCGAAAAGGACATCGCTGCGCTGGACGAAATGGCGCCCAAATGGAGCCTGCAGACGAACCGTGACCGGCTGGTTGACATGAAGCAGCAACTTCCTTTGCTCCGCGCCGCCCAGGAGTCCGCCATGAATCATGCGGCGGGCAGCGAGCGCGATGCTGTCACAACGGCGGGAAACGAATTCGCTGACCAGGCGACACCGGCCACTGAGGCCATCAAGAAATCCCTCGGAAGCATGGAGGATTCTTTCGCCAAGCTAGTGGACGAAAACAAGGAAGAATTGAATGCGGACGACCGCTCGCTCACCCTGACCATGGCAGTAACCACCTTCGCGGCACTGGGCATCGGAATCTACGTAGCCATTCTCTTGAGCCGCAGCATTGCAGGCGCAACCCAGTCAGTTCTGCTCCAGGCGGAGGCTATCGCCGCCGGAGACCTGACCCGCGACGATCTGCACATCCGCAGCCAGGACGAACTCGGGGACCTGACCGCCGCGATTAATAAGATGAGTAGCAGTCTGAAGCGGATGATCCTCGCCATCGCGGAAAATGCAGTTCAGGTGGCCAGCGCCAGCGAGGAACTGAATGCCACCAGTCAGCAGATTACCGCCAACTCCGAGGAGACCTCCGCCCAGGCCGACGTAGTTTCGAAGGCGGCACAGGCCGTCAGCCAGAACCTCCAAACTGTCGCCACCGGGGCCGAAGAGATGGGCGCCAGCATCAAGGAGATTGCCAAAAACGCCACCGAAGCCGCCAAGGTCGCGACTTCCGCTGTCAAAGTCGCGGAGACTACCACCGCTACCGTGTCCAAGCTGGGCGATTCCTCCACTGAAATTGGTCAGGTCATTAAAGTCATCACTTCGATTGCCCAGCAGACCAACCTCCTCGCGCTCAATGCCACCATCGAAGCCGCTCGCGCCGGCGAGGCCGGCAAAGGTTTCGCCGTGGTCGCCAACGAAGTGAAAGAACTGGCCAAGGAGACCGCCAAGGCCACCGAAGATATCAGCCGCAAGATCGAGGCCATCCAGACCGACACCAGCGCGGCCGTGACCGCGATCGCGTCGATTTCCGGAGTGGTCCACCAGATCAACGATATCTCTAACACGATTGCCACCGCGGTCGAGGAGCAGAACGCCACCACCAACGAGATGTCGCGCAATGTCAGCGAAGCGGCGCACAGCAGTGGTGAGATCACCAGCAACATTGCAGGTGTGGCGGAGGCGGCGCAGGGTACGACCCTCGGAGCCATCGAGACCCAGAAAGCCTCGCAGCAATTGGTGGAGACCTCGACCCAGCTGCGTCGGCTAGTCGAACAATTCAAGATCAGCGCCAGCGAAAACTCCCGCGCGAATGATGTGGCCGCACCTCACGAAAAAAGCATGGCCTCTCATGCGGGGATGTGAGGAGGAATAAAGCGCCTCACCCTTTCGCCGATTAGAACCTTAGGGCCGCGTTTGTACCCAGGGCTGACGGTCCGGGAACCACCCCACTCGACTTCCGCGATCATGTGAGAGGGGCGGACAGGACTTGCTATGGCTCCTATTCGCATTCTGGTAGTGGATGATTCGGTCGTGATTCGCAGAATGCTCTCCGACATTCTGTCGGCAGACCACGCGCTGCACGTGGTGGGTACAGCCAGCGACGGGCGTATCGCTCTCGCCAAGATTTCACTGCTCAAACCCGACCTGATTACGCTCGACATCGAAATGCCGGTCATGGGCGGCTTGGAGGCTCTGGTCGAGGTACGCAAGTTGTATCCCAAAATGCCGGTCATCATGTTCAGCACGCTCACCGAGCACGGAGCCGCAGCGACTCTGGATGCATTAGCCCTCGGAGCCTCGGACTATGCCACCAAACCAACCCATGTCGGCAGTCCGGCGGTTGCCATCGAGTGCATTCGCATCGAACTCATCCCCAAGATCAAGGCCCTGTGCAGCAAGGGATTTTCTGTCACAGCATCCCCTGCGGTAGCCACGCGGCGGGTCGCACCCATGCCCCGGCCGCGAGCCGCATTGAAGGTTAGAGTACCGGCCAACGCACCCATCGAAATTGTGGCGATCGGTACTTCGACCGGCGGCCCGAACGCGCTGGCGGAAGTCTTGTCCCGGATCCCCGGCGATTTTCCCGTCCCCATTGTCGTGGTGCAACATATGCCGCCGATCTTTACCCGCTTGCTGGCCGAACGTCTTGCCGAACGATCCGCCATTTCCGTGGAAGAGGGCAGAGCCGGCGCAAATCTGCTCGCCGCGCACGCCTGGATTGCGCCCGGAAATTTCCATATGAAAGTAATCCGCACCGGCATGGAACCGATTCTGAACTTGAATCAGGGTCCCCAGGAAAATTCCTGCCGCCCTGCGGTCGATGTGCTGTTTCGCTCGGTGGCGCTCGCCTACGGGGCCCACGTTCTCGGAGTCGTGATGACCGGTATGGGCTCCGATGGTGTGCGCGGAGCACAAGATATTCGCGAAGCGGGCGGAGAGGTCATCATCCAGGACGAGGCTTCCTCCGTGGTCTGGGGAATGCCCGGCCTGGTGCATGCCTCGGGACTGGACGATGCCGCCTACCCCGTCGATCGCCTGGCGGCGGAGATTACGCGCCGCGTGTTGCTAAGCCGTGCTCCTCGCGCCCCACTTGACTTGAAGGCCTACGCCACTATGGAGCCTCCGGCAAAATGACCACGATTCCTCAACCCGCGATCGCGCAAACCGCCCTCCACAAGCGCCCCGACGCGGTTGACCCTGTCTACCGCCAGATCCGCGATCTGGTGTACAAGGTTTCGGGTATCTACAAAGCTGAGGAAAAACTCTACCTTCTAGCCGACGGCTGCGCCCGGCGAATGAATCAGCTGAACGTGCGCACTCCGCGCGAGTATTGGGACCGCCTCACCGCGGCGCCTGCCCGCGACGCCGAACTCAGAGAATTGCTGAATGAAATCACCATCGGCGAAACCTGCCTGTTCCGCAGTCAGCCCCAACTGGACGCGCTGCGTAAGGTTATCCTCCCCGAGTTAGTGACCGAAAAAAACAAGCAGATCACCAAGAGGTTGCGCATCTGGAGCGCCGGCTGCTCCACCGGTGAAGAGTCCTACACGCTGGCCATGAGCATGCTCGAGGAAAGCGACCGCTTACTGAAGGGCTGGACGGTAGAGATTCTCGCCACCGACCTGAACGACCGTTCCGTGGAAACCGCCAAGGCCGGTATTTACGGCGACTACGCGCTGCGCAACACCAGCGATCTCTACAAGCGAAAATACTTTTCCACCGTCGATGAGAAAAAACTACAGGTGCGCCCCGAGGTGAAAAAACTGATCACCTTCAGCCGTCTGAACCTGCAGGACGACTCCAAGATGCTTTTCATGAAGGGTATGGATCTGATTTTCTGCTGCAATGTGCTGATCTATTTTGACGGCACGTCGAAATCGAAAGTGATCTCCCATTTCTACAGCAACCTGAGTTTTGGCGGCTATTTCTTTCTCGGAACCTCGGAATCGCTGATGAAATTAAATGAGCAGTTTCACCTCGTCCATTTTCCCGGCACCATCGCCTATTGGAAACCATCCCTGAGCAGTGGCAAACTATGACCACATCCCTCACCGCAACCATTCGTGATCGCGTGCAGCGTATCGAAACCATGCCTGCCATCCCGGCAGTTTTTCTGCCCTTGCTCAAGTTGTTGAGCCGTTCCGTCGAAGAGGTGCAGTTGGACGAGGTGGTGCGTCTGGTCTCCTACGACGGCACCATCGCGGCTCAATGCCTGCGCGTAGCCGGCTCCCCCTTGTTCGGACTCGCCCAGCCGCCCAAATCGATCAAGGCAGCGGTCATCAGCCTGGGGCTGCGCCGAGTCGAAACCATTCTTCTCACCTGTTGTCTGGGACAGGCTTTCCCGGCGAAAAAATGGGTGCTCGATCCGGCCGTTTTTTGGAGACATTCGCTGGGTTGCGCTCTGGTGTGCCGGAAATTCAGCGAGAGGTTAGCCGCTGCGGATACCGAGAAAGCATACATGGCCGGGCTTCTGCATGACATAGGGTTCATGGTCAACTGCCTGGCGTTTTCCCAGGACTTTGCTCTGGCCATGGAGCGTGCCGGCCAGGAGGGAATTCCGTTGGACGAGGCGGAACGGGCCACTATGGGATTCACCCATTGCGAAACCGGGCAGGCGCTGGCCGAAAAATGGAAGCTGGCCGACGATATCACCGAGGTGATCGCACATCATCATGCCATCGAGCACAGCCAAAAGGCGCAGCCGCTGGTAGCCCTGGTGCATCTGAGCGACCTTTTGTGCCGCATGCGTGGCCTGGGTTACGGCTACTATGAGCGCCACAAGGTAGACTTGATCGCCGATCCCGCATGGGCCATTCTCTTGAAGCAACACCGCGATCTCGAGGCTATGGACTTGGTCCTTTTCACCTTTGAACTCGATGAAGCGGTCGAAGAAATCCACGCCCTGGTAGCGACCGTATTCGGGTCGGCGCCAGCGCTGGCGCGCACCTGAGATCTGGAGAACAATTCCGAGTTGGTTATGTGGTGACGGGGCTCTGCCCCGTCCAAGCGGGGCATAGCCCCGCTTCCACACAAAGGCCGGAAGTCTTCACCAGCGCAGTCCCACCGTGATGGGCATCACAATCGTCTGCCCGTCGGCCTGATACGCGCGATGGTAGCGCCATTCGATGTAGACCTTGGCATGGTCGAAACGGTTCAGACGATACGTGACTCCGCCGCCATAGTTGAAGCCGCCGGCGACCCTGGAGTTCGAGGACATCGTTTGCGGCGTCGTGATCGCGCCGTTGATGCACGTAAGGTCCCACCACCTCCATGCCGGCTGGCATAGTGTCGGGGGATTGAGCGTCTGGCTGTGCGCCAGCGAAACGCTGCGATCATAGAAACCTACGCCGAAGATTCCGTATGCGGCAAATTTGCCAATATGCTTGGGCACGTTGACGATGCCGTCCAGGCTAAACGATTGCATTCGCCCGCTCTGGTCCGGCAGTTGCTGACCTACGATCACGCTGGGTCTGAAGTCGAGGTTGTAGTACATATATTCGGCATCTATGCCGAACATACGGGTGAAGTTCATGCCGGCTCCAAACACCGCGTTTGGAGAGTTGCCGACATAGCCGGCAACATCGTCTTTGCCAATGCCCAGCCCGCCACCTACATTGAAACTGTAACGATTGAAATTCGATTGTGCCGAAGCCGATGCGATCAGTCCGCAGAAGGTAAATAACAACAGTATCCGATTCCTCAATCTCGATCTCCTCTTTCGTAGAGCCAAAGTCGAACCGCCGCGTGCGTGGGCGTAGTCGCAGTCAGGCAGCCAACAGCCCCGCTCCTACCGCCAAAGTCTTGCCACAATCGCCCGTTCTTCAGCTTAGATGCGCGTACAAAATAAGGAAAGCCAGCCTTTTTCCTCAGCAATCTCAGGAAAAGGCCGACCGGATTCCAAGCAAGCGTTTTTTCAGCAGCCTGCCGGACAGTTAGTTGTGCCCGGCGCTCGCCCCGCGCGTGTGGTGGATCTTCCCGTAAAACACCGGCCAGTACTCGCGCAGCATGTTTCCACCCGCCTTGGTCGCCAAGTCCAGACCATACCGAAAGAGAGTATCTCCGACGGTGCGATTCTGATCCGGCCAGTAGACATTCGCCAATCCCTCCGCCATCAGTGGACCGGCTAGCCCGGACCAGTTGGCAACCACCCGTCCGTTATCGTCGCGCGTTACGAAGACTCGCTGCACCGAATACTTCACGGCGTGGATAAAGCCGGGCCTGACCTCCGGATAGAAACGCGGATCCTGTCGCAGCGCGGATGCCAGCACAAACGTCCCGAAGAAATTGCTGGACGCCTGGCGCGCCATGGACGAGCCGAAGCGTTTGCCATATCCACCCGACTCTTGTCCGTAGCCGGTGGGAGAATCATCCGCTTGGCCGACCGATGAACCCAGGGCCGCCCACGTGAACGTGTGAACGGAGACGCTGTTGTCCACGAACAGTTCAAATTTTTGCGCCGGCGAAAGGCGCTCGGTACTGGCCGCGATGTCGGGAAAAACTACGGACTTCTTCTCCAAAAGATTGTACAGGGCCACGGGCTGAAGCTGCGACAGCGTGCTCGGACTCTGGCTCGCAGGCGCAGTGCCGGTCTGGGTTTGAGTCTGGGGCTTCGCCGTTTCCTGGGCAAATGCTCGAATGGTTGAGCCGGACGCGATCACTCCGAAAATAATCAACCAGCGCAGCGGCAGTTGCCACCGAAGCGCATGGTTGGACTGCGCTCGCGGTCCCCAGCACGCCCGGTTTTGGCGTGTCGGTGTGGAGACGGGCATTCCCCCACGGATGCTGGTTCCCCGGCGCGACAGCATCGCTAGAGATTACCCAATCGCAAGCCCGACGGCAAACGCGAGGAGTCAGGTTGCAAAGTTTCAAGGTTTCAAGGAGAAAGCTGGTCGCGCTGATGGTTAACTCTAAACCTCGCGACCTCGAAACTTTGAAACCTGCCTTTAAGCAACTTCTCCGGTCCGAGCCGCCAGGTAATCCAGTAGTTCGCCGACGGTCAGGCCCGACTCCAGCAACAGAATCATCTGGTCTGCACTGACGCCAACCTGTGCGCCCAACGCAACCACTTTGGCGACCGCACGCTGCAGCGCTTCTTTCTGCGCCAACGTGAGCGGCTCGGCTAGATCACGACTCATGGCCGTGGTCAGATCCGGTTCTATCGTCATTCGAATACTCCGTCACAAACTTGTGACACCGGCTTGCGGTTATGATCCGCCAATCCAGCCGGTCTGCGCTGTGACGCCGCTTACTTCAATTTGTGACGGAATGGACGTGCTTTCCTTGAAACCTTGAAACTCTGAAACCTGGCCTATTTCCCCATCAATTCCAGAATCGCGGTCATCTCGACCTCGACTCCGGTCTTGAGGCTGGGTTCGCGATCGGGCGCGAAGTAGGGCGAATGCGGTCCGGGAATCGCCTCTCCACTTTTCTTAGCCGCCGCATATTTCTCCGGATTGACCGCGCCCAATTCGAGCATGACGCTGGGAATTCCCGCGTAGCGGTATTCGGCAAAATCATCGCTCGCCATAATCGGACGTCCGAGTACAACGTTCGCATCTCCCATCACCTGCTTCAGCCGATCCGCCAGCCGGTTGGTGGTTTGCGGATCGTTATAAACCGCGCCGACGCCTTCCTCGATTTCGACGAGCGGCTTTTTCGGCGCGCCCGCAGCCGCCGCTTCCGCGACCGC
>Ga0116217_10003078_pt1 | contig 15282 bp, 14 predicted proteins | sample Sb_taG_6_FD_89697 | JGI IMG/M metagenome (GOLD analysis project Ga0116217, IMG submission 89697) | Peat soil microbial communities from Weissenstadt, Germany - Sb_50d_4_PS metaG | ecosystem: Environmental > Terrestrial > Soil > Wetlands > Peat | place: Germany: Weissenstadt | collected 2010-09-21 | reverse complement strand
GACCCAGAGTGCGGCTGAACGTTGGCATGCTCGGCGCCAAAAAGTTGCTTGGCGCGGGCGCGCGCCAGGTTCTCGACCACGTCGGTGAATTCGCACCCGCCGTAGTAGCGCCTGCCGGGATAGCCTTCGGCGTACTTGTTGGTGAACACGCTGGCGGTGGCTTCGAACACCGCTTCGGAAGTGAAGTTCTCGCTGGCGATCAGCTCGAGCTGCGAGTGCTGGCGCTCCACTTCGTGCTGGATCGCTTCGTAAATCTGGGGATCGACTTCGGCCAGTGGCTGCGCCATTCGATCTGATGCCGTCATGATGCGGACTCCTTCAAATGTTCCAACCAGGCGATCTTCGCCACGCGGCGGGCGTGGCGCCCGCCGGCAAATTCCGTTTCGAGAAAGATGTGAACGAGGCCGGCGGCGCGGTCCTCGTCGAGGTATCTCGCGCCCAGGGTCAACACGTTGGCGTCGTTGTGCTCGCGCGTGAGCCGCACCTCGTCGTCGGATTGGGCCGGCGCGGCCCGAATTCCGTCGACCTTGTTTGCCGCCATCGCCATGCCGATCCCCGTGGCACACACGAGAATGCCGCGGTCGGTGCGGCCCTGGGCCACCGCGCGCGCCACCGGCTGCGCGAAATCGGGGTAGTCGCATGACTCGGCCGAGGCCGGGCCGAAATCGACCACTTCGTGCCCTTCCACCGCAAGCCGCTGCCGCAGTTTCTCTTTGAGGGCAAATCCGGCGTGGTCCGCGGCGATGGCGATTCTCATAAATGGGGAGAAGCTCGATTTTAGCATGTTAGAATCAGGGTTTCCCTCTTTCCAAACCTATATGCTCTGGAGTAAGTTGTTCATCCCGACGTTACGTGAGACTCCCGCGGAGGCCGAGGTGGCCAGTCACCAGTTGCTGCTGCGCGCCGGATACATCCGCCAGCTTTCCGCCGGAATCTACAGCTACCTGTTTCTGGCGCAGCGCTCGCTGCTCAAGATCACGCGGATCGTGCGCGAGGAGATGGACGGCATCGGCGCGCAGGAGATGCTGCTGCCGGCGCTGAACCCGGCCGAGATCTGGCGGGAATCGGGCCGTTGGGACATCATGGGCGACAACATGTTCCGGCTCAAGGACCGCTTCGGCCGCGACCTCTGCCTGGGCATGACGCACGAAGAGAACATGACGGCCATCGCGCGCGGAGAGCTGCGCAGCTACAAGCAGCTACCCCAGATCTGGTACCAGATTCAGACCAAGTTTCGCGACGAGCCGCGCCCCAAGTCGGGCCTGCTGCGCGTGCGCCAGTTCATCATGAAGGACTCCTACACGTTCGACATGGACCAGGCGGGCCTCGACGCGGCGTACCAAAAACACTACGAAGCCTACTGCCGCATTTTCGACCGTTCCGGCCTGGAGTACATGGTGGTGGAGGCGCACTCGGGCGCCATGGGCGGCAGCCAGTCGCACGAGTTCATGGTGGCGTCGGATGCGGGCGAGGATCTCGTCGCGGTGTGCCGGGGCTGCGGCTATTCGGCGAACCTGGAGAAGGCCGTGGCCGAGCCTTCGAAACCGCCGGCTGCGGATCCGGAGGGCGACCTGTCGCCGGAGGAGTTCCACACGCCGGGCCGCAAGACGATCGCCGAGGTCGCGGAGTTCACCAGGCTCCCCGAGGCTTCGCAGATGAAGAGCCTGGTGCTGGTGGCGGACGGAAAGCCGGTGCTGGTGATGCTGCGCGGCGATCACCAGTTGAACGAAGCGAAATTCGGCGCGGTTTCGAGCGATCCCGAATTCCGTCCCGCGCGCCCCGATGAGATTCGCGAGTGGTTCGGCGCGGAGGCCGGCTCGCTCGGTCCCGTGGGTGTGACCAACATGCCGATCCTGGCGGACCAGGCGCTGGTGGGCCGGCGCAACATGATCGCGGGCGCCAACAAGGACGATCACCACCTGCGCAACGTGACCCTGGGCGAAGATTTCGAGGCCGAAATCCGCGACCTGCGCCAGGTGGCGGCGGGCGATTTCTGCGCGAAGTGCGGCGGTGTCCTGGAACTGCGGAAGACGGTCGAGATCGGCCACATTTTCAAGCTGGGCTACAAGTACTCGGAGTCGATGGGGCTGCGGGTGTTGAGCGCCGACGGCAAGGAGATCACGCCGATCATGGGATCCTACGGGATCGGGATCGAGCGGATTCTCTCGGCGGCGATCGAGCTGTATCACGACAAAGACGGCATGATCCTGCCGGCTTCGATCGCGCCGTTTCAGGTGGTGGTGACTCCGGCCAATAACGCCGACGCGGCGCAGATGCAAGCGGCCCACGGCATTTACCGAAGCTGCCTGGCGCTGGGACTGGACACGCTGCTCGACGACCGCGACGAGCGCCCCGGCGTGAAGTTCAAGGACGCCGACCTGATCGGTGTGCCGTTCCGCATCACCGTGGGCAAGAAGCTGGGGGGCGGCATGGTGGAACTGGTGGTACGGAAGACCAGGCAGGTTACGGACGTGCCGGTCGCGGACGCGGCGGCGGCAGTGGCGGCGAGGCTGAAGTAGCGGTCAGCTCGAGTGGTCGTGGATGATCTTCCATCCGGCGCGCGTCCGGCGCAAGATCAGGGTGAACCGGCCGGAAGCGTCGCCTCCGCCGGCGGCCGTCCGCTTTAACTGGTATCGGCCGCAGGCCAGCGCGACGCCGCGGGCGAGGGGGCGCACTTCGATCTCCGAGAAGGTGAGAGCGCCCATCGCTTCCCGAGTGGGGTACGCCCGGCTATAACGATCCAGGATGGCCTTGGTGCCGCCGCGGGTGACCTCGCGGCCGATGAAGGTGGTATCGGCGGAATCCTCGTAGTAGGACGTGAACTTGACGAGATCGCCGCGGTTCCACGCGGCTTCCGAGTCTTTGAGAATGGCCCGGATTTCCGCGTCCTGGGCAAAGAGGAGAGGGGTACAAAGGAGAAGAAGAAGGCAGGGCGCCATGGCGCCGATTATAGTGCAGACGGCGGCTCAATGCCCGGGGGTCTGGCTCTTGATCGTCTCGATGTTCTTCTTCGCGAACTTCGCTTCCGCGAGATCGGGATCGATTGCCAGCACCTGCTCGAAATGCCTGAGCGCCGGCTCCAGCCCGGCGACACTGCCCGCATTGATGGCCTCGTTCATGTAGGCGCGGCCCAGGTCGTAATGGGCGTAGGCATCGCGCGGACTATAGGCCAGCGCCTTCTGGCAGTAGCCGATGGCCGATTCGAACTGCTTGAGCTGGTAGTCGCAATCGCACATGCCGAAGTAAGCGAGGCTGCGTAGATCCTTCCAGATGTCGTGCTGGCTGGCCCGCTTCCTCTTGCCGAAGCCGATGAGAAATCCGAGGCCATAGTAATTCAGCTTGCCGGCAAGGTGGCTGTCGAAGTCGCTGAGCTCGAGATATTCGACGTATTCCGATTTGGCGTCGGCGTACTTGTCACTCAGCCGGAGGCTGTCGCCCAGCCAGAGATGAGGCTCGGCGTTGCCCGGCGCCAGTTGGATAGCCTGGCGGGCGGCGTCGATGGACCGGGGATAGAGAGCCTTCAGATTGTAGGACCGGGCGCGCATGGTCAGCGCCAGGGCGTGCTGCGGCTGGCGCACTAAGACGGCGTCGATCTGGCGATTGGCTTCGTCGATGTCGCCTATGTCGAAAAGCATGCCCGCATAACTTACCCGGGCTTCCAGGTAATCGGGGTCGATGGCAATTGCCCGCTTGAAATAACTCTGGGCCTTCTCCTCATCGAACAGCGCATTGTAAGTGTTGCCGAGAAAGAAGGCGGCCTGGCTGTATGTGGAGTCGGTCTTCAGGGCGTTCTCGAATAAGCCGGCGGCTTTCCGGTAGTTGTCCTGGTCTCCCTTCTGATAATATTCCATGCCCTTGTCGAACTGATCGACTACGGCCTTGTCGCGCCGCCGGGCAATCAGGATTTTGATGCTGACCGTGGAGCGCTGCCCGGGATAGACCATCTCCGGCCGCGGCCCGTCGGGCACGTACCCCATGTGGACGCCCTGGATGGTGTGCTCGCCGGTTTGAAGTCCGGGCAGCTCGAATTGCCTGTCTTTGTACAGAATCCCTTTCGAGACACCATCCACGAATAGCTCCACGTCATCCATGTTGGTGGTGAATACCAGTGTGCCGGTGGTGGGAGGCGGGGGCGCGGCCGGATTGACGTTCGCCAGCGACAGCGCCAGGAACATCTGAGGATCCCAACTGCCGCGGTCGGACGTTGGTGTCTGCTTGCCTTCGGTGGCCTTGCGTACTTCGGTGCGCACGTACTCGGCAAGCTCGTCGGCAGTCACGACACCGTCGTGGTTGGCATCGGCCGCCCCGCGGAGCCCCTGATCGACGTAATACGTGAAGAGGCCGTGGCCGCCACCTAACTCCGGCGACTCGAACGATTGCTCGCGCTCCCGGCTGGCGGTGAGCGAAAAGATCGACTGGTCCAGGCTCCGCAGCCCCAGCTCGTCGGGAGTTATGGCCCCGCTGTGGCAGGCGTCGGTGAAGAGGATCTTATATCTCGCGCGGATCTTGCCGCCGATCACCGAGCCCAGCTCATCCATGGAATAAGCCGTGTGGGCGACGTCGCCGGGAGTCACATCGGAGGGAATCAGATAGCCTTTGCCCTTATCGAGGAGGCCGTGACCCGCGAAGTAAACGAGGACCCGGTCGTCCGCCTTCGCCACTGAAGGCAGCCAGTTATCGATCTCTCGCCGCATGGCGGCCAGGGTGGCCTGATTGTCCAGCAGGATATGAACGTTCTCGGCTTTGAAGTTACCGCCTTCCGGGCTGCTGAGACCGGCCGCGATGGTCTGCGCGTCGCGGACGGAGAAGTGGAGCTGCTGCGAAGCGGTGAGAGTGGGATACCGGGAGATACCGATCACCACCGCGTAACTGAGCGGGACGGTAGGTTTCTTGGGCGGGGCGGCTTCGCTTTCAATTTTCTCGATGGTGAGATCGCGCTGTTGCGCGGGCGGCCGGGATTGCGCCGCAGCCTGCACGGCACACGCGAAGGCGAGAGCGAATCGTTTCATAAGATCACCTGTGCGCGAGGCGGAACTCGTAGATCACCGGGCCGGTAAGTGGTTCCGGGGAGGATATCACCGACTTATCCTCCTGGCGCATGAAGAGAAGGTCGCGGCGGCTCTTGTCAGCCGCTTCGGCCAGCCCTTGCGGGAGTTCGGCGCCACGCGGCACCAGTTTGGGCCCCGCGGTATTGTCGATGCAATCGCCGCGCGCCCGCAGGATGGAATCGTCGCAGCGCGGAATGAGTTGGAGCGGCGAAGGCGATTTGTAATTCGGGGGCACGGGCGGGGCGCCCTCCGCGCCGCGCGGCGGCACTTCGTTGATGCGCTCGGGAGTGACCAGCCAATATACGGTCTCGTAACCCGCGGGGCCGGCCACGCGGAACACGGTGGACGTCGCGGGGACCTGGTACTCCTGGTTACCGGAAATGTAGTTGGTCCGGCCGGTCCGCTCGCTGGGGAATAACTGCTGGTAGCTACCCGAGCTATTCAGGTTCGTAACGTATAGATACCCGTCGAAATTGGTGCGGAAGCGGAAGCGCACGCGGTCGCCTTCGGCCAGCACCAGGCCGGGATCGATGGTGTGCCAGGTCTCGCCGTCGAGCCGCTCCAGCATGATCTCCATGCGGTGGCGGCCCTGAGTCATGGTGTGACTCTGCGGCCAGGCGAGCGTCGCCGCCAGCGGCACGATGAGCAGGCATGGGCGCATTATCGATGCTCCAGGTGGAGATCGGCGACCACCCGGACGTCGGAGCCGCTGGCCGCGCTCGCCACGTAAACCGCGGTCTCTTTCTTCTCGCCCGGCTTGGCGGCGGGAGTCTTGGCATTGACCTCTTCGATGATCAGGTCGCGCGCCCAGGCCGATCGCAGGCGGCCAACCCTGGCGTCGTCGATGTTCGCCTGGGCGACGATCTGCTTCTCAGTGTCCTTGTCGGCCGCAGGCCTGGGCTTGTTCTGGAGAGAGTAGATCAACTCCTCGAGATCGGCCACCGGCTCGCGGGAAAACACGATCATGACGTTTTCTTTTCCGGTGTGCTGATCGAAGCCGAACGCGCGGTCGCGGCTCGGCAGAAGGTATTCGTGCCCTCTCTCCACGCGGTTGTCGCCGTTGGCCACCTCGGCGGTCGGGAACATCACCTTCCAGGTGCCGCTCGAACCCTGGTTGACCACATACAAATAGCCCGGGCCGCTGGTTTCGACCTTCAGCCAGATATGATCGCCGGCGTGGAAGATGGTATCGGCGGGGATTCCCTCGCCGCTATTGACGTCCGCAAGGACAGTGTACTTCAGCACCAGCGGCGGTTTGGCGGGATCGGTGACAGTGATCAGTTTCGAGCCACCCGGCAAGTTGACTTCCGGCGCCGGGTTATGCACGCCAGGCGCTATGTGGGTTGGCGCGCTTTTTGTCTTGGGCGGCGCCTTGGGGCTGGCCTTCTGAGGTGCCGCTTTGACGTCCCAATAGAACAACTCCCGCGGGGTTAGTTGCAATTGGGGCTCGCTTTTAGGACCCTGCGCGGCGATTGTGGAGACTATGGCGCCGGCCGCGATCAGTGGAACCAAGACACTCGAAGTGTGCGACATATCATGCCCGGCCTCCCTTGGACCGGTCCCCTTGGCTATTACAATACCACCGGGGCTGCCGCATGATGAGGTTACGGGGAAAATGGGTACTATGTTGCTTGGCCCTGACCTAGGATGGTACTACGGAGGGAATAAGTCTGGGCCGCGGAAAAACGGCGGCCCAATTCTTCTGTTAATCAGCCACACTCAGCGCGACGAGTCGATGGTCGCGACTTCGGCGGGCGAGTACAGTCTTGCCAAATCGCGCTCGGTCTTCGACTGGGCGAAGAAGTGGCCTTCGGTTTGTCCGGGCCGCCACACCGCGTGGAGAACGTATTCGTCGCCGTACTTCTGGAATTGGAGCGTTCCCAACTCCGCGTTTGCGGGCTTTCTGCTCACAGACTTCAGCGACAGGCGAAACGCGAGGATACGGGTTTCAGCCGCGGGAAGGATCACGACCCGGCAGGTGGATTCTTCGACTCGGACCTGGTAGGCGCCCGCCGGCAGCGTTTGGTCGCCGGCCACAAACGAGAACGGAATTTCCATCCGCATAGAGGTGGTCTGCGCGCTGGCGGAGGTCACCAGTGCAAACGCGGCCGCGGTGGCGGCAATCAGCAATGCTTGCTTCGGAAGGCTCGGTAGGAGGTTCATGACAGCTTTTCAACCCTTTCTGGCGTTTCACCGCCTACTGTCATGACGGAGATCCCGCGTCGCCGACAGCAGCAAATCGTCGCCGGAGGCGGTCTGGCGAGCTTTGGCGCACTTTGGCGCGCGCCCCGGTCCGGCCGGAATCACCGCGAGCGCGGCGCCGCCACCATTTATAATCGAAGGGAAGGCCCATTCCCGTGAAAAAGCGGTTGTTTCTCATTTTCGGCGCGGTGGTGCTGGCCGTCTCGGTGCTGCTGGTGGTGTGGCAGGGCTCCTTCAACCTGGGACGGTTCGGTCCTGCCAATCCCTACCAGACTTTCATTTTCTGGGCCATCTCGAGCCTCATCTTCGTGCTGATGGTGACGCTCGGGTTCATCCTGTTCCGCGAGATGGTCAAGCTTTACATCGCGCGGCAAAGCAACCAGGTGGGCTCGCGCATCCGCACCAAGCTGGTGCTGGGAGCGCTGGCGCTGAGCTGCGTGCCGGTCGTCTGCCTGGTGCTCTTCAGCTTCGAGGTGCTGGGCCACAGCCAGCAACGATGGTTCACCAACCCGGTGGACCAGCAGGTGGACCGGTTCGTGGATTTGGCCAAGCTGCTGGATCGCGAGATGCAGGACGAGGTGAACGCGCAGGCCGCCCTGCTGGCCGCGCAGCCGGAAACCAGGCAACTCCTCAACGCCGGGATTCGCACGCCGGGGTTCCTGGAGGGCTTCGCCAAGGCCGAGGACGCCGGGTCGGCGGCCATTTTCCCCGCCACCGGCAGCCAGCCCGTGGAGTCGTGGACCGGCCCGACAGGCGCCGGCAGCCGCGCCGTTCACGCGCGCAGCCCGGTGATGGACGGCGGCAAGTGCATCGGCTACGTCGAGCTGGATTCGCCCATTCCGCTGGACGTGGCGGGGCAGGTCAGCGCCATCAATTCCTACAACACCGAGTGGATCCAGCTTCGCGATTGGGCGCGGTACTTCAAGCTGTTCTACACCATGCTGATGATCCTGATCACCCTGTTCGTGCTGTTCGTGGCCACCTGGATCGCGTTCTTCCTGGCCAAGCAGATCAGCGTTCCCATCGCGGCGCTGCTGGATGCGGCGAGCGAAGTGCGCAAGGGGAATTTCAAGCGCGTGGAGGTGCGTGCGGTCGACGAGCTGGCGTTGCTGGTGCGCGGCTTCAACGAAATGACCGAAGAGCTGGACTCCAGGGGCCGCGAACTGGACCGCCGGCGGCGGTTCACCGAGGCCATCCTCGAGAGCATCCGGATCGGCGTGATCTCGATCGGCGCCGACGGCTCCATCAAGCGCGTGAACCGGGCGCTCGGGAGAATCTTTCCGCCCGACATGGTGGCGAAGGCCACGCGCCTGGAGGACCTTTTCTCGCGCGAGGACACGGCCGAAATCAAGTACCTCATGAAGCGCGCACGGCGCACCGGTACGGCCTCGCGTGAGATCGAGCTGAGCACGGCCAGCCGTAAGCTGCAGATCGCGGTGACGGTTTCGGCGCTCGAAGAAAAGCTCACCTCGGGATTCGTGGTGGTGCTGGAAGACACCAGCGAGCTGCTGCGCGCGCAGAAGGCCGCGGCGTGGCACGAGGTGGCGCGGCGCATCGCGCACGAAATCAAAAATCCGCTGACGCCCATCGCCCTTTCGGCCGAGCGCATCGGGCGGCAGCTCGACCGGCTGGAGCTTCCGCCGGCATCTGACCGCATCTTGCACGCATGCGCGGCCACCATTTCGAAATCGGTGGAATCGGTGAAAACGCTGGTGGACGAATTCTCGCAGTTCGCGCGATTCCCCGCGGCCCAGCCGGTGCGCTGCGATCTGAACGAAGTGGTGAGCGAGGCGCTGGCGGTCTTCACCGGACGGCTGGACGGCATCTCGATGGAGACCAGCTTCGCGCAGGGCTTGCCGCCGGTGAACCTGGATCGCGAGCAGTTCCAGCGGGTGGTGGTCAACCTGGTGGACAACGCCGCCGAAGCCATGCAGGAATCGCTGGTGAAGAAGCTGTACATCGCGACCCAGCCGGGGGCGGCGGAGACTGTGGAGCTGGTGGTGGCCGATTCGGGATCGGGCGTCAGCCCCGACGAAAAAGAAAAGCTCTTCCTTCCGTACTTCTCGACCAAGAACCGGGGCACGGGCCTGGGCCTGGCGATCGTGAGCCACATCGTCGCCGAACACAACGCGCAGATCCGCGTGGAGGATAACCGGCCGGTGGGCGCGCGCTTCACCGTGGAGATCCCGGCGCTGGTGGATGCGGAGGGCGCGGAGATCGTGGCGCGAACGGCCGCGGCCAAGGTATGAGGCACCGGCGAATCCTGGTGGTGGACGACGAGCCGGGCATCCGCCAGTCCTTGTGCGGCGTTCTCGAGGACGAGGGATACGTAGCGGAAGCGGTGGAGAGCGGCGAGGCCTGCCTGGCGGCGCTGCCGGGGGCCGAGTTCGAGCTGGTGCTCCTGGATATCTGGCTGCCGGGGGCGGACGGCATGGAGGTGCTGGCGCGCATCCAGGAGATACCGTTCGCCGAGCGGCCGGTGGTGGTGATGATCTCGGGCCACGGCAGCATCGAGGCCGCGGTGAAAGCCACCAAGCTGGGGGCGTTCGATTTTCTCGAAAAGCCCCTGTCCATCGAGAAGGTCTCGGTGGTGGCCAAGAATGCCCTGGCGCACCGCAGCCTGTCCATCGAGAACAGCCGGCTGAAGGCGGACAGCGGATCGCGCTACCGCATCATCGGCGAGAGCGTGCCGATGAAGGCGCTGCGCCAGCAGATGACCTTGATGGCCGGGACCAACGGGCGCGTCCTGATCTACGGCGAAAGCGGTACCGGCAAGGAGCTGGTGGCGCACGCCCTCCACGCCATGAGCCTGCGGGCGGAGCAGCCGTTCGTGGAGGTGAACTGCGCGGCCATACCCGAAGAGCTGATCGAAAGCGAGCTGTTCGGCCACATCCAGGGCAGCTTCGCCAGCGCGCGCGAGAACAAGACCGGCAAGTTTCAGAAGGCCGACGGCGGCACGCTGTTCCTGGACGAAGTGGGCGACATGAGCCTGCGCACGCAGTCCAAGGTGCTGCGCGCGCTGGAGGAGCAGCGCTTCGAGCCAGTGGGCGCGGCGGGCGCGGTGGAAGTGGACGTGCGCGTGGTCGCGGCCACCAACAAGAACCTGGAAGAGGAGATCGAGCACGGCAATTTCCGCGAGGACCTCTTTTACCGGCTGAACGTGATCCCGTTCGCCGTGCCGCCGCTGCGGGACCGCCGCGAGGACATCCCGCTGCTGGCCGAACATTTCCTGCGCGAATTCACCACGGCGTACGGCCGCAAGCCCAAGGAACTGACGCCCGAAGCCTACAAGGTCCTGGAGGAATACCACTGGCCGGGCAACGTGCGGGAGCTGAAGAACCTGATCGAGCGCATCGTCATCCTGAACCCGCAGGTCCGGGTGGACGCGCGGCACATCCCGCTCACGGCGCGCCGCCAGCAGGACCGGCCGCTCGACCGCTTCGGCAGCCTGCAGGAAGTGCGCGAGGCGGCCGAGCGCGAGTACATCCTCAAGAAGCTGGAAGAGACCAACGGCAACGTCACGCGCACGGCGGAGCTGCTGGGCCTGGAGCGCAGCAACCTCTACCGCAAGATGAAGACGCTGGGGATCGGGCCCAAGGAATAGGGCATCCCGGGAAGGGCCGTCCACCTGTTAGAATTCTCGTCACAAAGTCATTTTGGATACCGTTATTAGAATTGTGCAGCCCGCGGAGGAATTCGCTCTGGAGCCGGCCGGCGCCGGCACGGCCCGGTTCGAAGGAGTATTCCGCGAGCACTATCCGCGCATCGTGGGGCTGCTGGCGCGATTGACGGGAGATCGCGGACAGGCGGAGGAGATCGCGGCGGATGTGTTCTCGAAACTCTCGCGGCAGCGTTCGCTGGGCGCGTACGAGGACGTCACGCCCTGGATCTACCGCGTGGCGACCAATGCGGGGCTGGACGCTTTGCGCTCCAACTCGCGGCGGCGGCGCCGGGAAGAGGCCGCGGGCGTGGAGCAGTTGCGCACCGGCGCCCGCGACAGCGCGCTGGACGGCATGTTGCGCGAGGAGCGGCGGTCCCGCGTGCAGTCCGTGCTCGCCGCGTTGAAGCCCAGGGATGCGCAGCTCTTGCTGCTGCGGGCGGACGGGCTGGCATATCGCGAGCTGGCGGAGACGTTGGGAATCCAGCCGGGCTCGGTGGGCACGCTTTTGGCGCGGGCCGAAGCCGAGTTCGAGCGGAGATTCCGCGCGCGTTACGGAGAAGAAGTATGACGGAGTGCTGGTCCGAAGGGGAACTGCGGGCGTATCTCGACGGCGAGCTGCCGCCCGAGGAACTCGAACGCGCCGCGGCTCACCTGGAAGAGTGCGCGGAGTGCGCCCGAATCTCGGCGGAGCTTTCCGGGCGGGCGAAACTGGTTGCGGAGTGGATGGACGCGCTGGCGGTGGCCGGTCCGGCGCCGCGGCGCGCGACGGCGAGACGGCGCTGGGTGGTGGCGGCGGCTGCCGCTCTTGCGGCGGGCCTGGCGATCGGCGCGCTGGTCACTCACAAGCGTGTCGAACCGCGGGCAGCGGTTGCCCTGCCGCCGGTGGCCACCTCGCCAACCGTGGCCGCTCCGCAGCCGGAACGGGCGGCGCCCGTCGCGGCCGCACGGGCCACACCGGTCAGGAGATCCGTGCCGCGGAGGGCCACGCGGCCCGTCGCCGTGGATGACCGATTCCTGGCTTTGGACGACGAGCCGTTCGACACGGGCGTCGTGTGGCGGGTGGCGCTGGGACCCGCGCAAGTCCCCGCGGACGTGATCTTGGGGCCGGACGGGCGGGCACGCGCCGTCCGGCTGGTGAATTACAAAGAACGATGAGGAGGACAGTCCGATGAAGAGATTCTGCACTTTTTTGACGATGGTTCCGATGCTGGTTGTGGCGGCGTCAGCGCAGTCTCAAGACGATGCCACCAAGGTGAAGATCAAGGTGGAGGTGGAGAAGGCGCTGGCCGAAGCGAAGGCGCAAATCGATGGGAAATTCACGGCCCTCGGCGGGGCGATGGGCCAGACCGTGAAAGGCGCCCCCTATTCGGCCGTGGAAGTGACGGAATCCACCCAGGTGCTTGCCGATGGGACTCGCATCCACAACGAGAGCCAGGTCTCCGTGTATCGCGACAGCGAAGGGCGCATGCGGCGCGAGACGCCGGACGGGGTCACCATATGGGACCCCGTGACTAATGCCAGCTACTTCCTGAATCCCAAGGACCAGTCGGTGCGCAAGTTGAGGATGTTGATGTACAACACCTTCGACAAAAGCGTTGCCAACGACAACGTGCGGTACGAAGTGCGGAGCACGAACGGCGGCGTGACTTCCGTGATGGTCAACGGGCAGCCGGTGGATCCTTCCACGCTTAAAGGCTTGCCGCTGCCGCCCCCGCCGGACGCCAGAGTGGGCACCTTCGAGGGCCAGGTTTTCCTGACCGGCGAGGCCGTGGCCAACAAGATGGCCCGCACGAAGAAAACCCCCGGTAACACCGAATCGCTCGGCAAGCAGACGGTCGCGGGCTTGCCCAGCGACGGCACCCGGACCACTACCACGCTGGAAGCCGGCGCTATCGGCAACGACCGGCCCATCCAGATCGTGGCCGAGAGCTGGTACTCACCCGAGCTGCAAACGGTCGTGATGTCGAAGCACAACGACCCGCGGACGGGCGAGGAGGCCTTCCACCTGGTGAACGTGAGCCGGACCGAGCCGCCGGCTTACCTGTTCCAGGTGCCGGCGGGCTACCAGTCCTCCGAGCACAACAAGTAGTAGGACTTACATCTTCCGCGTTGCGGTGCGGGGCGGCGGACTTGTTGCCCGATTTCAAGATCTGCTCGAACTGATCTTCCGGAATGCTCAAGCTCACGTTGACGTTGCTGCCCTGTGCGCCGATCTGCACGGCTTGGGCCAGCGACGCGATCGCCGGGTCCTTGGCGGCCTGCAACTGGGCCAGGCTTGCCAGAAGCGTCAAGGTATCGGCCACGGTTTTCGCATCCGGGGCGTTATCGGCCACCGCCTGGGCCGTCACCACCACCGAGTTGCCGAACTTCACTCCGCCCGCGGCCGACTGGATGCTCTGGAAAGGCCCCTGCCCGCTGAGCCCGGGAACGTTCGGCGCCGTTTGCGGCGGCTGAAGCGAGCTGAGCGGCACGTTCGAGATGCTCCAGGCATCCGACGTGGTGCTCCAGTGGTTGATCTGAACGGCGAGGGTGGACGGTATCGAGGCCGCGGATCCCTGTTGGTCGATGGCGGCCTTGACGCTGGCCAGGTCGCCCGCAATCACCAGCGTCGAACCCAGGAACGCGACGCCGTGGGTCTGCTTCGCGTCTTCGATAATGGTCACTTTATTGTACGTTTCGGTGGTTCCGCCTCCGTTGGTGGCCGCGGCGGTGATCTTGGCGGTGTCGAAGGTCCCAGTTCCCAGGCACAAGCCGCCCGGGCTGCCCTTTCCCACGGAGTTGGAGGCGACCAGCAATTCGCTCACGTCCTTCGTGGGATCGAACCCGGCTAGCGTCATGAGTTCCTGGAGCTTCTGGTCTTGGGTAGATTGGATCTGGTTGAGCACGTACTGGCCGAACGGCGTGGCCTTGGCTTGATCCACATTGACGCCCGCCACCACCACGGCATCGGGCATTACCAGGGCAACCAACTTGGGATCGGCGGCTCGGGCGGGAAGCACGCCCGTAAAAGCAACCGCGAGCGTAGCGGCAGTCAGGATTCTTGCGTTCATAACATTCAGGACGATAGGCCTGCTCAGATATTAGCGCGTTTGGGGCAGACTCGGCGGGGCTGCCTGGCCGTTGGCGCCACCGGAGCTTTCCCCGAGAGCTTGCGCGGTTAAATATACGGGAACAAAGCAGATCGCGCCGGTCTCTAACCACCACGGAGCCCTGAAATGCTGGAAGCGCGGTCCCTCACCAAGTACTACAATCACACGCCTGCCGTCCGCCAGGTCAGTTTTTCGATCAAGCCGGGTGAAATTCTCGGATACCTGGGGCCGAATGGAGCCGGGAAGAGCACTACGGTCAAGATGCTGGTGGGCCTGATCGAGCCGTCCGAGGGTCAGATCTTCTATCAGGGCCGAAGTGTGTACGGCGATTTCGCCGCTTTTCAGCGGCGCATCGGCTACGTGCCGGAGGAGCCGCACCTCTACCCGCACCTCTCCGGCCGCGAGTTTCTGCAACTGGTCGGGCGGTTACGGGGGATGCCCCGCCGGGTGCTTGAACCCAAAATGGACGAATTTCTGAGCATTTTCGGGCTTTCGAGCGACAGCCACACACCCGTTTCCTTGTATTCCAAGGGCATGCGCCAGAAAATTCTCCTGTCGGCGGCTTTGCTCCACGATCCGGACATCCTCATTCTGGACGAGCCGTTCTCGGGCCTGGATGTCACCTCCGCTCTGATGTTGCGAAGTCTTCTGCGCGCCCTGGCCGCCCGGGGAAAGATGATTCTGTACAGTTCCCACGTTCTTGAAGTGGTCGAGAAGATCTGTTCCACTGTCGTGATTCTGCGGAAAGGAGAGGTGGTGGCGTATGACTCGATCGAGCGGCTTCGCGAACTGATGCGCCAACCCTCCCTGGAAGGTGTGTTCGCTCACCTGGCTGACGTGGACGACGGCGAGCAGGTGGCCAACCGGGTCGTGAAGGCGATGAATTACGGGGGACCAGCGGTATCCCCGGGGCCGGCGGAATCGGCCGCCGCCGAAGCCGGGACCCTGGCCCCTGAACCGGTTGCAGACGAACCGCCGGGGACGGCGGGGAGGGCGCGCCCGCTGATGCGCGCCGCCATCCGGGCGCCGTTCGAGTACTTGGCCGAGCTCGGCCAGAATGTGCGTTATGCGCTGCGGACGCTCCGCGGCTCGCCGGGGTTCACGCTCGTTGCCCTGCTCTCGCTCACGCTGGGCATTTGTGTCGCGACCTGTGCCTACAGCGAGATGAACGGGTTGCTGCGCGACCTGCCCGGCGCGCGCCATCCGGACGAGCTGGTTGCGCTGCACTCGCCCGTGTCCTACCCCACTTACAGGCAATATAGCGAGTTGCACGATGTGTTCT
>Ga0116217_10003076_pt1 | contig 15290 bp, 19 predicted proteins | sample Sb_taG_6_FD_89697 | JGI IMG/M metagenome (GOLD analysis project Ga0116217, IMG submission 89697) | Peat soil microbial communities from Weissenstadt, Germany - Sb_50d_4_PS metaG | ecosystem: Environmental > Terrestrial > Soil > Wetlands > Peat | place: Germany: Weissenstadt | collected 2010-09-21 | reverse complement strand
TTCAACATCTTCCTCACCTGGTCGCCCTATGTCCTGCTCACCGTGGGCGCGGCCTCCATGCTCCTGTCGACGCACGCCTTCCAAGCCGGGCCCCTGGCAGCCTCGCAACCGGGGTTCACCATCGTCGATCCGCTCGTCGCCAGTCTCCTCGGGGTGTTCATCTTCGCCGAGCACCTCCAACTGTCTCCGCTGGCCGTCCTCGTCGAGGCGGCTGCCCTGGCTTCACTGGTGGCGGGGGTCGTGGCCATCAGCCGGAGCCAACTGGTCCAGGGTCAGACCCACGAGGACGAGGCCGGCCTGCGCCCGGTGGCCACCACCCTCGACGTGCGCGACGCCGCCGGCTGACACACCCGCGGGTCAGCCGGTGTGCAGCGTGGTCGGTGCAGGAGGCCGCTCTTGGTCGGCTCGGTAGCGATCGGTGAGGCGGGCCCCCAGGTGCGCGAGCCGCGCCCGGACCGAGTCGGGTGAGGTCACCTCGAGGTGGTCGGCCCACCCGGCGAGCTCGGCGGCGACGATCTCTGGCGAGTGGCCACGGACCTCGACGGTCATGCGGCCGTCCTCGGTGGCGTCGCCGACCGAGAGCCGTGCCCCGAGCATGCCACGGAGGACGTTGACGATGCCGGGGTCGGCGAGCGCGGTCACCCGGCACGGGATGCGGCGCTCGTCGAGCGCGGTCAGCACGGACTGCCAGGCGTTCGACAGGTCGAAGCCCGGTGGTCGCACCACCGGTTGATCGGTACGCACGACGGCTCGTACCCGGCTCACCCGGAACGTGCGCATCCCCGCCTCGGTGTCGGCGATGAGGTACCACACCTGGCGCTTGGCTACGAGGCCCAGGGGGTGGACGATGCGCTCGCCCGGCTCCCGGTCGCGCCCCTCGTAGCGGAGTCGGACCTGGACCCCGTCCACGACGGCTTGCTCCAAGGCGGCGAGATGGGCAGGGGGAGCGACCGGAGGGCGGTCCCAGTCCGAGGCGTCGATGACCACCGCACCTCCCGCCGCCTCGGCACTGGCCCGGAAGGTCTCGGGGAGGGCCCGCACGAGCTTGCGGAGGGCCGCTTTCACCTCGGGTGTGGCCGCGCCGGGGCCCGCCACCAGGAACAGAGCGCGGGCCTCGGCGGCGGTGAGCCCGCTGAGGTCGGTGCGCGCTCCCCCCACCAGCGACCAACCACCTCCCCGTCCCGCCTGCGAGTACACGGGCACGCCCGCCATGGCCAGGGCTTCGAGGTCACGACGGGCGGTCCGGGGGGAGACCTCGAGCTCCTCCGCGACCTCGGCCACTGTGGCCCGCCCGCGGGACTGCAGGAACAGGAGGGTGGCCACGAGGCGATCGGCACGCACGGTCCAAGCATCGCGCCGAACATGGTCATCTCGTGACCATGTTGTGCCAACATGCCCGGTCGGGGCCGACCGTGCTAGCTATGACCGGCACCGCCGACCGGCACCGCCGACCGGCACCGCCGACCGAGAGGTGATCGAAAGTGTCCACGCCACCGATTGAAGTCGTCACCAGCTTCTGCGGCGCATGGTCGAGGCTCGACATCGACGAGTTGATGGGGTTCTTCCACGAGGACGCCGTGTACCACAACATCCCGGTGGACCCGGTGGCGGGGCGCGACGACATTCGGGCCATGATCGTCGGCTTCACCGCCGGATGGGACCGACTGGACTTCGAAGTGCGCCACATCGTGGCGCAGGACGACGTGGTACTGACCGAACGCGTCGACCACTTCGTCTCAGGGCAACGAACGGTGAGCCTGCCGGTCATGGGCACGTTCGAATTGAGCGGAGGGCTCATCAGAGCGTGGCGGGACTATTTCGACCTCAACCAGTTCATGAGCCAGCTCTCCGACTGACCGCAACCCCGAGCTGTGGTCGGGTGCGCTCTTGCCGACGACGGGGTGGCTGGTCCGGGACCGGAGGCTCGTGCCTATCCTCCGAAGTCCAGTCTGAAGGCGGCTTCCGAGTTGGGGAACTGGGTGATGGCCGAGTCGACCGCTCCGGCGTAGGAGAAGTACGAGCTGTAGGCGACGTCGTTGGCCGGATTGGCGATGAAGCCGTGCATGAGGTTGATGAACGAGGGATCGTCGGCCCCGTTGAGGCCCCACTCGGGAATGCTCACCAACTTGTGGTGGGCCTGGGCGAAGTCGACGGTGTACGAAAGGCCGCCGACCGTGTCGAGCGTGTCCGCCCAGCTCGAGCCTGGGTTGTCGTACTGGTCCGTGCCGATGTAGTCCACGTACTGGTCGCCGGGGTATGACGCCGCATAGGGCCCGTTGGTGGGCACCTCGTCGGCCGCTGCACACCAGTCGAAGAGGAAGTGCTGTCCCGGGACGCTGCGCATCGTGGTCACGATGTCGTCGAAAGCCGTGACGTACTGGGCGGGGGTCGTGTTCTGCACTCCCCACGAGAAGTAGGTCGTCGACCACTCCCACCCGATCCGAAGGATGGCGTAATCCTGTCCTGCGTTCACCAGGCTCTGCGCCAGCTGTTGGTACACGCCGAGGTTGGCGGGGGTCTGTGCCGGGCTGCTGCCCTGGGGCGACATGCTCACGCCGAGATAGAGGCGCAACGACGTCGAGGGAGCCTGGTAGTCGCCGATGGCGGCCCACGAGGACTGGCTCGTATAGCCCGAGAGTCCCTCCACCTCGACACCGAGTTGGTTGGCCAGTGCCTGCACATCCCCCGGGCTCTGAGACGACACGAAGAAGCCCAGGGCGCTCGAACCCACATGCGGCAGCCCGCACCCTGCGACCAGCGACAGGGCGAGCACCAACGACGCGGCTCCGATTCCCCCCCTGCGCATCGAGCGCCTCCCCAGGACCGGTGCCCCCCGCAACGATGGCCCTGCCCAAGATTACCGTCGCCCGGCGCATAGTGGCAGCCCCGGCTCCCGGGCAGACGGATGCCGCACCCCGGTGGTCCCGTGGTCTGCGGCGTGGCGGGGCTTGCGAGAATGGCACGGTGCTCACGGTGCGAAGCGCCAGGCCGGAGGATGCCGCCGAGGTGGCGGGTGTGCACGTGCGCTCGTGGCAGGCGGCGTATCGAGGGTTGCTCCCCGACGAGTACCTCGACGCGCTGCGCCCGGAGGATCGGATGGGTCACTACACCCTTGGTGCCGGGGACCCGAGCCTGCCGTCGACCATCGTCGCCGTGAAGGATGGCGCCATTCGTGGATTCGCCACCACGGGCCCGTCCCGAGACATCGACGCCCCGGACCGGGGAGAGGTCTTGGCACTCTATGTCGATCCGGAGGCGTGGGGACTCGGGGTCGGACGCATCCTGTTGGCACAGGCTCGCACACACCTGCACCGAAGTGGTTTCGGCGAGGCCGTCTTGTGGGTCCTCGTCGGCAACGATCGCGCCCAGCGCTTCTACCGTGCCGACCGGTGGCTGCCGGACGGCCACCGGCGTGCACTCGAAGTCTGGGGAGTGGTCGTCGACGAGATCCGGTATCGGCGGCACCTCGACTGATGGAGGAGTCGGCGATCCGTGCGCTGCTGGATGCGCAACGACAAGCGACACTGTCCCGCATCTCCGCCCTGACTGCGGACTTCGAGGGCATCGTCGGTGCCTCGGCCGGCTCGAACATCGATGATGAACACGACCCCGAGGGCTCGACGGTCGCGTTCGAGCGGGCACAGGTGGCCGCTCTCCTCGATGCGGCGCGTGCTCGCCTCGATGATCTCTCCCACGCCCTGACGAGGCTCGATGGCGGCACCTATTGGGTATGTGAGCGGTGCGACGCGCCCATCGGGGTCGAACGCCTGACGGCGAAGCCTGCCGTCGGGACCTGCATTCGGTGCGCCGCCTGTCCGACGCCCCAACTGCGCAGGAAGCACATTCACCCACACCCACCTCGGGCGGATTGACGACCTCTCGAGAAAACACAGGGAACAATTCTCGGGAGTTTCACGGGCGTGATTCGACCACGCTCTGCGTCAGCGCCACCCGCAACGGCCCGTTGCCGCTTCGCACAGGCGCGGTCGGGTTGTCATTGCTTCCTTGAATCGCTAGCTTCAATTCATTGTGTCTCGCGCCCGGTTCATACCGACGGCGGGGTTAATCCTGGGAGCGCAAGGCCGACGGACCGTGTTGGCCGCCGTGTTGTCGACTCTCGTCGTGACGACCTCCTTGACGGTGGTCCTCCTTCCCCGACCCGCCGCAGCGGATCAGATCGCCGATCTGAAGGCTCAAGCGACGGCGATATCACAGAACCTCATTCAAGAGCAGCTGCAGGCGGGCGCCTACCAATTGCAGTACTCGGTGGCGTCGCAGAAGGCCGCAGCCGATGCCCAGGGCATCGCCCAAATCGGACAGCAGATCGGCCAGAACGAGCAGCAGATCGACAAGGACACGCTCGCGGTGCGGAAGCTGGCGATCGTGTCGTACATGAACGGTGGCTCTGCGCTGTCGGCGTCGGACAGTCTGCTGTTCAGCGGCGACGAGCAGGCGCGTCAGGTGGCCGACGAATATTCCGTCATCGCGGCGGGAAACATCGAAGATGCACTGGACCAGCTCCACACCGCCCAGCGCACCCTGCAGTCTCACCAGTCGGCATTGCAGCAAGCGCAGGTCCAGGACAAGTCGGATCAGGTCCAACAAGCCACCGACCTGGCCCAGGCCGATAGCACCCGACACCAGATGGAGTTCGTGCAGAGCCAGATCACCGGGCAACTGGCAACGGCCATCGCCGAGCAGGCCGCCACCCAGGCCGCAAACGCCGCGGCCGCGGTGGCCGCCGCCCAGAAGGCCGCGCTGGCCGCCGCCCAGAAGGCCGCGCTGGCCGCCGCCCAGAAGGCCGGCACCGGATCGGCGACCGGGGTGAAGGCAGGACGACCGACCTCGGTCGCCGACCCTGCCCTCAACCCGTACCTCCAGTGCGTCGTGGAGGCCGAGTCGCACGGCGACTACGGCGCAGTGTCCGCCAACGGGATGTACATGGGAGCGTTCCAGTTCAGCCAGTCGACGTGGAACCTGGCGGCGGGGGCGGCCGGTCTCTCGGCCCTGGTGGGCGTGCCCCCCAACCTCGCGTCCAAAGCCGAGCAGGACGCCGTGGCCGTGGCCCTCTATGCCCTCGACGGCCATCAGCCGTGGCTCGGAGACCGCTGTTAGCCCGACCCCCCCTCTCGATGTCTGATCGTGAATTGGCACGCATTGCCGCCCAATCGATCCGCTCGTCAGGCGCTTCCCCCGCGCTCAAAGCCACCGCTGCAGCCGGGATCGCTCGATCGCTGGAGGACGCACCTTCGACCCCTGCCTGTGTGAGGATCCTCGGCGGCGAGCCCGTACCACGGAGCAGACTGTGCCATGGCCCAGCTGATTCCTCGTCCGACCGTCCTTCAAGCGGCCGGTGCACCCCCCAAGATCATCTCCGAGTTCGTCGGAAGGCTCACCACGGGGACAGCGGATGTCTCCGTTGCGGTCATGGACAGTCCCGCGGGGTGGTCCGAACCGGGTCAACGGCCCGATTTCGACGAATACACGGTGGTGATCGAAGGAGAGGTGTTGGTCCACACCGAGAGCGATTCGATCACCGTGTCGGCTGGACAGGCGTGCTGCGCTCCAGCCGGACAATGGGTGCGGTATTCGACGCCCCGGGCCGGCGGTGCGCGCTACGTCGCGATCTGCGTCCCGGCCTTCTCGCCCGCGGCGGTCCACCGAGATGACACAGTGGGGCCCGAGGCCTCGTAACGGTTCGTGGAGGGTGCTTGCGGTTCCGGGGAGCAAGGAGACGCCGTCCCCGAGGCAGGCACAGGGCCGGCAGTCGGCCTACTGGCGTGGTGTGAGATCCAGGTCCGGCGGCGGTGAGTCGGGGATCTTCCAGCGCAGGAAGGACTTGTCATAGAGCTCGTGGTAGGCGTTGGCAGCGTCGACCATGGCGACGAACGCCGACTCGAATCCCTCCCAGTCCTCGGCTTCGATGCACTTGCCGAGAGCGCCGACTTCGTCGGTGATGAACTTGTCCATGTTCTCGGCGTACTTGGGGCGCAGGAACGCGCCTTTCTCCATGAGGTTGACCGCTTCCTTCAGCTGGAATCGGGCCAAGGCGCGGTTGCCCGCCTTGCCGGCGTAGTAGCACTTCCAGATGCGCGCTCCGACGAGGGGCATGATCTCGGCCATACCCGGCATGAGCGACCCGAGTTCGCTCAGCGCAAAGGTGCCCTTCCCGGTGTCGATCTCGTGATCGTGACTGGAGTCGTCTGACATGCCGGGAGATAGTAGTGCGGGCCCTTTGGCGCCACCAGAAACCCGCGCCGGAGCTGACCGGCAGCGGCCCGCGCATCCGGCTGACCAAAGGGCCTCCCGGGGTCCGAGGTTCGCACGAGGACAACGGGTCGCGGCCTGCGATCCTGGTGCAAGGGTCGAGAACGTGGGACCATGGGTGGATAACGAAGGGCCGAGCCAATGGCTGAAGATCGCCCCGAAAGTCGTGTCACGCGTTCTGAGGGTTTCGTCGAACTCGTCAACGGGAGCCATGAGCCCATCGGTGGCCGTCAGCGGTGCGAGTTCGAGTGGGAGATCAGTCCCGGTCGGGCCTCGGTCGAGCTCCTCACCGACCATGATTTCGCATTCGCGGCTGCCGAGGGAGCTGTGTCGTACATCGCGGTGCGCAACATGGACGGTGCACTCATGTTCATGCTTCGGGTCCCCGACCGCGTGGTCGGGACGGGGATCTTCGGGATCGGACCCCATCGTTCGGGTCTGGTCCAGTACAGGCGAAATCTGCCCTAGGGACAGGCATTTCCTGTCTGCTCCGGTGGTGGTGTGCCGACCACGCGCACCCCTGGCGGGGGGACTGCTCCCTCCTTCCGGAGGATGAGGCCGGAGGCCGGTAGTGTCGGTGACGACCACGAATCACGGTGACACCGAGGGTAGGGGAGCTGCACGTGGCCGACCTGTTCGACCAGCTGGCTGGGCCTGTACAGCCGCGCACGAAGGCGCCTCGCCCGGCTCGCTCTTTCGAGCCTCCGGTATTCCCGTCGTGGACGGGCCCGGCACTACGCATTCTGGGCTTCTACGCAATCGTCCGCGGGGCATTGCTCCTCGCCGACTCACTTTCGGCGCGCCTCCAGTACAGCGGCGAGTTGAGTGGACCACTTCTCTCGTGGGACGCACATCACTACCTCCAGGTCGCGGCCAACGGCTACCCGGCTGTCGCCCCCCGGGCGGGCGGTCACCTCACCTACAGCAACGCCAACTTCCTGCCGGTGTTTCCCTTTCTCATCCGCGTCCTGGAATGGATGGGTCTCTCCTCGGTGGGAGCCGGGACATTCGTGTCGCTCGTCAGTGGTGCAGTGGCGGTTGTGCTGGTGTGGCGACTGGGAGCGGCCCTGTTCGACGAACAGGTAGGGCGCAATGCCGCCATCTTGTTCGCAGTGTTCCCGGGCATGGCGATCGCTTGGGGCCTGTTCTATTCGGAGTGCGTCGGTCTCACCTTGGTCGCCGGCTGTCTCCTGCTCATGGTCCGGGAACGATGGGTGTGGGCCGGCGTCGTCGGTGCCCTGGCCACGGCGACGAACCCGGCCGCCTTGCCACTGGAGCTGGCGGCGCTGGTGCCCACCATCCAAGCGCTGCGCCGGCACAAGCTGCCGCCGTCGCTGTCCACTGTCGTTCTCGTACCCACAGGCTTTCTTGCGTATGTCGTATGGCTCGCGATCAAGTATCACGACACGTTGTACTGGTGGCACCTCAACCACCAAGCGTGGGACACCTCGGTGGATTTCGGGCGATCGCTCCTCGCTCTCCTGCCACACTTCTGGAGGTTGGGACTTCCCGGACCTGGTTGGCTCGAGTGGATGGGTGTGTTCGCCGTGGCCGGGGCAGTCGTCGCCTTGGTCCGGGCCAAGGCTCCCGGCCTGATCAATGCCTATTGCATCGGCGTCTTGGTCCTGCTCTTCGTGAGCGACACGTCCGGATTCCGGCCCCGACTGCTCACGTGGGCGTTTCCTGCCCTGATCGCGGTGGCCGCGGTCACGCGCCGGAGGGGTTGGCAGCCGATTGCCATCGCCTTCGCTTGCCTGCTCCCCATCACGTTCGTCGTGTACACGACGTTGGGGAACACGATGGGAGCCCCCTGAGCACCGTGACCTGGCGAGGGTGAACCGCTGAGGCCGATCCGCCGACGCCGACCCCCATGACGCTCAGAAGTACGGTGACACGCCATGGGGGACCTTGACGTCTCGGGAGCAGCGCATGCCCTCGACCGGCGACGCTTCCTCGGTGGTGCGCTGGCCGGCGCAACTGCTGTGGGGCTGAGCGCCTGCAGCACTGCCGGTCGGGCACGCCACACCCCGCCCTCGGCAGTGCTCCCCGTAGGTTCGCGTCCGTATCCGACTGTGGCAGCCGGAACGGACATGATCCCGGAGATCGAGCACATCGTGGTGCTCATGCTCGAGAACCATTCGTTCGACAACGTCCTCGGCATGCTGGGCCGAGGAGATGGTTTCACGCTCGATGCCCAAGGCAATCCCACGGCGACCAACCCTTTCCGGGGCCAGGTCCTCCACGCCTTCCACATGCCGACTCCGTGTCAGCTCGTCAACGCACCGTCGAACAGCTGGAACGCCGGCCACCTTGCCTACGACGGTGGGAGCTGTCTGGGGTTCGCAGACGGCGCGAGCGGTCCGGTGTCGATGGGGTACTTCGACGCCACCGACCTGCCCTTCACCTACGGACTCGCCAGGACCTTCCCCATCAATGACCGCTACTTCTGTTCGGTGATGGCTCAGACGTTTCCGAACCGGCGCTTCCTCATCTCGGGCACGGCGCTGGGCCTCGTCGACGACTCGCTCCCAAGCGCGCTGCCACCTCGTGGTGTCATCTTCCAGGAGCTGTCCAAGCATGGGATCTCCTGGCGCGACTACCACGCCACGCTCCCGACTCTCGCCACGTACCTCCCCCTGGCGAACGACCCGTCACTTCGCGCCCGTCTCGCTGGAGTCGACCAGTTCTTCACCGACGCCCGCCAGGGCACCCTCCCCGCCTTTTCACTGATCGATCCCGACTTCGACCAGGACTCCGAAGAGAACCCGCAGGACATCCAGTACGGCGAGGTCTTCCTCGCCCAGGTGGTCGACGCCCTCATGGCGTCCCCGCTGTGGGGAAGGGTGCTGTTCATCTGGAACTACGACGAGCATGGTGGGTACTTCGATCATGTCCCGCCGCCGCAAGCAGTCACGCCTGACGGAGTCGCGCCGGACATCACGGTGCCACCCGACCAGCCCGGTGGCTACAACCGCTACGGCTTCCGGGTGCCCATGGGCCTGGTAAGCCCCTACGCCAAACCCGATTACGTGTCACATGTGGTATCGGATCATGCCTCGGTCCTGAGACTGGTCGAGACGAAGTGGAACTTGCCCGCCCTCACCCGGCGTGACGCCAATGCCTCGAACCTCCTCGACATGATCGACCTCAATTCGCCCCCCGCCTTCCTCGACCCTCCGACGCTGCCGGCGCCGGCCGACCCCTCCTTGCGCGCGCAGTGCCGCGCGACCGGGGCGGGGTCCATCCCACCTCCGTCTGCCCTGACGGGCTGAACGGGCGCCCTCGTCGGCCCACCGGTCACCGCCCGTCGCCCATAATGGCCGCACGACCCGGGCACGAAAGGCGGATGGTCCACATGGTCACGGTCGAGGAACTAGCGGCCGAGGTGGCGGCGCTCCGACGGCGGGTGAGCTCGAGTGAGAGCGTGCTCGCCATCCAGGCCCTGAAGGCACGCTACGGCGAACTGGTCGACCAGCGTTTCGCGGCGGGCGCCGTCGTCGACGCCGGAACGCTGGCTCAGGTCGCCGACGCCATCGCGGCCCTCTTCACCTCTCACGGCGTGTGGGACGGAGGTCCGGGCCTGGGGAGAGCATCGGGCCGACGAGCCATCGCCGAGCGACTGCGCGAGCCGACCTTGTCGTTCTCACGTCATTTCTTCATGAACCCACGGATCGACGTCGAGGGGGAGCGGGCCAAGGCCAGATGGGACCTGCTCAGCCCGTGTCGCCGTCCTGACGGGACGTCGTACTGGATGTGCGGGTACGAAGATGATGAGTACGCATGTGTCGACGGGGTCTGGCTCCATGACTCGATGCAACTCACCACCGTGTTCATGGCCCCCGTGGGCGAGGGGTGGACACGGGTCTTCGTCTGAAACACCCGCCGGGAGCAAGAGCCACGGCGATGCCGGCCCTCGGCCACTGCGGCAGGCTCCTTCAGCCTCGGTAGTGCCCTTCCGGACGAAGAACAGCCTCATCGTGCCAAGATGAGAAGATGGCGAACGAGCGGTTGGAGGTCCAGCGGAAGATGGCCGCTGACCCGGCGACGATCTTCCGGCTGCTGTGTGACCCGCGTGGTCACGTGGCGATCGACAGCTCAGGCATGCTCATGGCGGCCACGGGCGATCCCGTGAACGCCCCGGGTGACAGCTTTGTGGTCCACATGGACCGTGAGGCTCTCAACGACTACCCGATGGGCGAATACGACGTGACCGTCACGATCACGAAATTCGTGCCCGACCGCGAGATCGCTTGGACCATTCTGGGTGTGATCCGCCCGCCGCTGGGGCACGTCTACGGCTATTCGCTCACGCCGATCGAGGACGGGACGCTCGTGACGTCGTACTACGACTGGTCGTCGGTCGATCCGGCCCTGAAGGAGGCCGGGATCTTCCCTGTCATTTCCGAAGGCGCGCTTCGGGCCACACTCGGGATCCTCGCCCGGACGGTGGCCCAGGGAGGGCTCGGGCGGGACGGCTGAGCGCACTCGTTCGGGCACGATCGTCCCAGGGTCCCGTTCGTGCGGGTCGACCTTCTCACCATCGTTGTCGATGAGTACGACCCGGCCATCGCGTTCTTCGTCGAGGTACTGGGCTTCGATCTCGTGGAGGACTCTCCGTCCGTGACCACCGACGGGAAGCCCAAGCGGTGGGTCGTCGTCCGTCCGCCTGGTGCGGAGACCGGGATCGTGCTGGCCCGCGCCGACGGAGAGCGCCAGACAGCAGTGGTCGGGAACCAGGTGGCGGGGCGCGTCGGGTTCTTCCTACGGGTGGACGACTTCGACGCGACCTACGAACGCATCGTGTGCGCCGGTGTCGAGTTCCCCACTCCGCCACGCGCTCTACCAACCGGCCGCGTGGCGGTGTTCGTCGACATCGCAGGCAACCGCTGGGATCTCCTCGGTCCAGCGTGATCGGGGAAGACGGGCCGTCGGCCCGGCGTCCGGGCACCGTCACTGAGTGGAGCAGCCTGGTGGACTCGACGTCGAGCCGGCGGCTTCGTAGAGGAGCCCGAACAGGGTGCACACCGTTCCTTTCGCGACGAGCCACTGTCCATCGACCGATACCGCGTAGCCCTGGGAGCCGGCCAGGATCACAGAGGCACCTGGGCCCAAAATGTCGTACGTGACTTGGGCGCAGGGAGCGGGGAGGGACACCTTCGCGCACGCCGAACCGTCGAGCATCTGGTAGGTGTCGATCCTTGCCCCCAGGGCTGTGCTGGCATAGGACGATGAGACGGCTTGTGTCATCGCCACATCCAGCGCGGGCCCGTCCTGGATGGCATCGAGCTTCTCGGACACGACCCCGTTGGCGAAGTCGAACACCGTGTTGAAGGACCGACCGATCGCACTTGCCGCCGACGGGACAACGACCGGAGAGGTCGTGGACTCGGGCTGTGTCGATGCCGATGGCACGGATGCCTGGGTCGATGGCGTCGTCGAGGCGACCGGTGTCCGCGAGGCCTGGGGGGGCGCGGTCGTGGGGGGCCCGGTGCCGGCCAGAACCACGGCCAACGCGATCGCCGACGCACCGGTGACGCACGCCACGACAACGAGCCACACCCAGAACCTCCGGTCCCGCAATACTGCGGACTTGGCACCGAGGGCGGGTGTCGAATCGTGCGTCGAAGGTGGTGCGGCCTGTCCGAGCCGGGACGGCGCCTGGACCGATGGCGCCGCTGTCAGCGGCATCTGTCCCCATTCTTCGTCGTAGGAGCCGATCCCTCCGTCGCGGACCAGTGGCGTCGGTTGTCCGTGTCGGAACAGGCGCTCCTCGTGAGTCCCGAACGGGTCAGGCTGCCAGCCGTGGAGGCTCATCTCTCACCGGACCTCGCCCAGTGCCGGCATGATCACAACCCCGCCGAGGCCAGGCGTCGGCACCGCCACCAGAGCCAGCATCAGTGATCCCACCGGTCCAGCATCGCGCCTCGCCCGGCGCTATATGCACGGACGACGGGAGCCTCCTGGGTATCAGCTGATCGGTCGGTCCTGGTGCTGCACAGGCCGGCCCAGGCCGGTGGCCCTTCAGCCGGTGCGACTCCTCAGGCGCCTGGGCGCAAGGCACACGACGTGTCTCAGCGCCCGACGCGGGACATCGACCAGGACGAGAAGGGTGAGTCCGAGAAGAGTCAGCGTCAAACCGACCAACGTCATCGCGTTGAGGCCCGGGCCCGTACCCGTGAACGCCAGGGAGCCCGACGACGCGGTGACGGCGCCACTGGTGGTCGACGAGGAAGACGACCCGCCGCTTCCCGTTGCTGCGGGCGTCGATGATGTCGTGGAACCGAGCGAGGTCGTCGTGGGCGAGGTCGAAGCGACGGTCGTGGTCGTCCCCGGCGGCCCTGCCGAGGTCGTGGTCGTGCTCGAAGGGGTCGTACCCGTCGTGGTGGTCGAAGCGGCAGTCGTGGTGGTCGAAGCGGTGGTCGTGGTGGTCGAAGCGGTGGTCGTGGTGGTCGAAGCGGTGGTCGTGGTCGTGGTCGGTACCACCATCGTGGTCGTCGTGGTGGGACTGATGGTGGGTCCGATGGTCTGCTCGAAGGTCTGAGCGATGACCGTGGCACCAGGGATGACAGGGTCGTCCCCGAAGCCCTCGGGCTGGCCCACGGCACATGTGATGTCGAGCAGGGTGCACGCCTTGTCGACCGCGACGGGGACGGTGCCCCAGGGGGACGGGACCATGTCGGTCAAGTCGGTCTCCTGGAAGGCGGTGGCGACGTCTGCGACGGGAACGCTCTGGTCCGCGAACGCTTGGTCGAGCACCTAGTTGAACAGGCCGAGCTCGGCCACCGACCCGGTGGCGAAGCTCTGCAGCGAACCGCCGGCGAGCCAATCACCGAGAAACGGGTTGAAGTAGTTCATACCGAAGATGGGGACCGTGGGCCCCGCCGCCTGGCGAAGGCCACTGAGAATGGTGTGCAGATTCGTCTGCATCGTGGTGAGGCCCTGCAGGACACAGCCGACGTCGATCGCGCCGCCTGACACGCAGTTGACGACGTCGTTGCCACCGATGTCGATGGTGATGAAGGCCACCGAGCCCTGATGGGCCCGCAGGAAGGCCGTCGCCTCCTGCATCTGGGATCGGGCCGGTGCTGGCGCACAGAGAGAATTGGCGAGCATGGAACTTGTGGTCTCTCCCGAACACGCCATGTCCACGACCTGTAAGCCAGGAAGCTGATCTGCGTAGTTCGAGGCGATCTGGTACGGATATGAGCTCGACCCGTTCCACACCGGAACCGAATCCCCGAGAGCCAGATAATACGGGCCCGAACCACTCGCCGGTGTGGTCGAGCTCGTCGACGTGGTTGTTCCGCCTCCGTTGGAGCTTGCGATCTGCGGCGCGACGGGTGAGCCCACCGGGGCTGAAGTCGTGATTCCCGAGATCGGAATGGCGTCGTTCGGATATGCCGTGCACGTCATTGTGTCCGGACCACCGGGGGTCTGAAGGGTCAGAGAGGTCGTCGGCTCCACGAAGAGCTCGACATTGCTGGGCGGCGGTGATGCTCCCGGTGGGATCGTCTCGGGCGTCGAGAAGAATCCTCCGACGTCGGTGGGTGAGGAGGGGATGTCGAGTTCGAGCCCGGATGGGGGAACAGACCCGGGGATCGACACGTCGAACGCCAAGGGCCCCGCGGTCACGGGGAGCGGTTGCACGTTCCCGGTTGGATTCACATGTCCCGTCAAGGACCCGGCGATGGCGGTATCGCCAGAAGCCTGCAAAGCGGAAACGACGGAAGCCGGAAGTGGCACGTGGATCTGGTAGCCGGACAGGCTGAACGGCTCGGCGCTCGGACTCGGGGGCGACAGGGCCCCGACCGTGACGACGTCGTTGAGCACCACATTTCCGACGGGAGTAGCCGCGCAGTACAGCTCATAGGGGGAGGTGTCGGCGAAGGCCGGGGTTATGGATCCGCCGATGAACACCGCCACCAGCATCGTGATCCCGAGAGTGAGGGAGGCGGTCCCCGCCAGTGCAAGTCGAGCAACGATGGCATGAGAGCTTCGCACCGCGATCCCCTATCAGTCTCGCTCTTCGGGCCTTGGGCCATGTCGAGCGAGAATCGGCGAAATCCTAGAACTCAGAGCCGAGCAAAGCCTCGTCGATCGGACCACGAGGACTCGCCAGGAGCAGGCGGTTCAGCGACCTCACTCCTCGTCAAGCAGCCTCCGCAAGCCCTGGCGTAGTGCCCAGAGTCGTCTCTCCACCTCCTGAAGCTCGGTGAGGAGCGCCATGGCTTCCTCTCGGTCAAGGGCATGGGCTCGAGGATTGAGCATGGCGATGCTCCGCCGCATGGATTCGAGCTCCGATGAACGGTCCACGAAGGGGAACATACGTTCGATACGCCCGGGGCGCAAGCGATTTCGTGGGGCCTCGGTTGTGGCAGGGCCCACCCTAGGCCACGGCCGGTCCAAGGTTTCGTCATGACCGAGTTCCTCACCGCGTTGCACCGAGGGTGACACGCGCCGGAGCAGCGCGCGAGCTCGACATCTCACCCTGGAGGCGACGGGACGTTGCGTGCTGTGGCCCCGAGGGCCGTTCGATGTCGACGCCTACAATCGCTCCGTGCCGACGTCCGACACCAAGCGATGTCCGGAGTGCGGGTTCTCCTGGACCACGGACGTCGAGGACGCGATCGCCATGGTCGCCGAGTCGCCGCATTTGTTCGCCCAGGCCCTGGCCACGGTCGACCCTGCCACATCCGTCCGGGCCGACGCGTGGTCGGCGACAGAGTATCTGTGGCACATGGTGGACGTGCTGCGGATCGGCTCCGAGCGCCTGTGGACACTGCGCGTTGATCCCGACGCCGGGCTTCCCTCTTGGGACGAGAACGACCTGGCGCGGGTGAGGCGCTACGGCGACCTCTCGGCGACGGTCGGTTTGGTGGCCTACGGCAAGGCAGCCGAGGAATGGGCGGCGGCAGCCCGGGACGCCCCGCCGGAGGCCGAAGCCGCCCATCCCGAATTCGGGACGATCACCGCGGCGGACGTGATTCGGCGCAACGCGCACGAGGCCCAGCACCACCTGCTCG
>Ga0116217_10003073_pt1 | contig 15293 bp, 28 predicted proteins | sample Sb_taG_6_FD_89697 | JGI IMG/M metagenome (GOLD analysis project Ga0116217, IMG submission 89697) | Peat soil microbial communities from Weissenstadt, Germany - Sb_50d_4_PS metaG | ecosystem: Environmental > Terrestrial > Soil > Wetlands > Peat | place: Germany: Weissenstadt | collected 2010-09-21 | reverse complement strand
TCCCGAACGACACCGCAGCGATCATCACTGCGAGGAGCGCGATCATGCGCACCACGTCCCACGCACGAACCGGCGCGACGCCTCGCGGCGCATCTCGTCGTCGCGCTGCGCGGCCGTGAGCAGGTCGGGCATCCTCGTGAGGCGGGGGATGTCGGCCATCGTCAGCTCGGTACGCATGACCTCCACGTCGGGCGTCCTCACCGGAACGAGTCCACCGACCACGATCAGCTTTCCTGTCAGCATTGCGTCACCATCCTTGTCGTAGAAGTGGAGCGGCGCGCGAGCCTCCCGACCCGCGCGCCGCAGTTGCACTACTTGAACGTGACGCCCGTGGCGACGAGGGTCCCGCCGCTCGGTTCGGTCGTCTGGGGTCCCGTCTGCATGACGTTCGTGCAGGAGATTTCCAGCGTGGATTCCTGCGTCACGGCTCCCGTCGTTGCGACGATCACCGCAGACGTCTCCGAGCTGCGGTACTGCGGTGCCCGGTTTTCGACCTGCACCGGGTTGATGGTGTTCGTTTCCGCGATCTGCGACCCACCGAGGAAGGTCACGCAGACCTGTTCTTCCGGCGACTGCACTTTGCCTTCGAAGCTGGCCGCGCGGAAGTTCACCGACCCCGTGATGATGTAGTCGCCCGGTGCCAGGCTGCGCCTGAACACGGTCGATGTCTGGCCGTGATGTATGACGCCCGTTGACATGAACGGCACCTGGAAGGCCGCCGTCTCCGTCCGGGACGCGAGTTCTTCTACTTCCTGCTTCGTGAGGGTCTTGTGCGTGATGAGGGCTTCGACTTCCGACGGCGAGTCGATGCCTGCTTCGCCTCGGGGGCCAGCGGGTCCTTCGGGTCCACGGCACGCGGCGTTCGATGCTTCGCAGGCCGGGCCGACTGCACCCTTCGCGCCTTCCTTCCCTTCCTTACCTTCCGGCCCTTCGGGTCCTGCTTCGCCGATGGCGCCGGCTGGTCCTGCGGGTCCCTGTGGGCCTGCGAGGGTGGACGCCTTCCCTTCTGCGCCTTCCGCCCCTTCGGTCCCGGCTTCACCCTGTGCCCCGGTGGTCCCGGCTTCGCCACGAAGGCCCTGCGCGCCTTCGTGCCCTTCCTTTCCTTCGGCACCTTCCAGCGTGACGCTTTTACCCGTCAGCTTCACTTCCATGTCGCGCAGTTTCGCTTCGAGCGGCCCGGCCCCCATCCAGTGACTCAGGAGGTACTTGAGCGTGTTCGGTGCGATCTGCTTGATGCTGGTGATCTTGTAGCTCGCCTGTGCCGTTGCTGCCATCGGCATCGCGAGCGTCATTGCGGCCAGTGCCGCGATGAGAATCCGTCTCTTCATCAGTGCTTCCTTTCTCGGGTTTGTGCAACCAGCGGGTAGGTCCCGCTCACAGGTGCCACCGCAGGGGATGAGGCGATGGCACCCGTGACCGGGTGGCTACGCCGCCTCGTGCTCCAGGTCGAGCGCGCCCCACGCGGCACCGATGCCTGTGGCGAACGCCTCGTCGCGCTCGTCGTCGGTGAGGTCCTGCCGGAACTCCGGCGTGCTGGCCTTCGCGTATCCGTGGCCTTCGTCCCTGAGTCGGCGGAGGCGGTCTCTCAACGGTGATTCCATGTGACTTCCTTTCATCGGTGATACGTCCAGCGGGGAGGTCCCGCTCGCAGACGCTGCCCGTGAGGACAACGCCTGCGGCCGGGTGGCTCCTACGTCAACTGGCGGCTGCTTGCCTCGGCGTCCCACTCGGCGGCCGATGCTTCGTCAGCCTGCTTCGCCATCTGGCACAGGCTGAGGACGAGCACCGTCACGACCCCGTCGAGTGAGACGGCCGTGATCACGACGAGCACCGAGGACACGCGGGCTGCGGGCCGTAGCCCAGGTGTGTGTGACACCCACCCTCGTGCTCGGCGTTCATCTTGCGGATCACCGCCGCTTCCCTGTTTTCCCTCCACCCCCTTCCGAGGACCGACCCGAGCAGCCGGACGTGGAGGGGTGCATCTACCTGTGGCATTCCATCTCCCTTCCGTGGGTTACTCGACGCTGAAGGCGTCGATGAACAGGCGGTAGTCGCGGACCGTGATCCGGTCGTCGAGGAAGGCGTCCACAAGAAGCTGCTGCACGTGCTCGTAGAGGTCGGGCGTCGGGACCTCATCAAGCAGGTCCCCGCCGACCACGCCCGCCAGCCTTCTCCGTGCGGCGCGGCTTACCCGAGGATCGGCCAGTCCGCTTCCGTACATTCACATCCCCCTTCCGTCGCTGTAACCTGCCAGCCGATTTGACTGGTTACTCAAATTGTCAATCGACAACTGGGGAATGAATATCCGGTTGACTCGTGTAATTGACTTCTGAAATAACCGTCAAATCTGCGACGATTCGCGGGCGTGCTGTAGTCACATCTAACGGACCCGCTGAGCGGCGCAGCTATTCGACCACGCTCGGAACCGGAGACGCCGACGCCGCGGCTCCTGGCCTCCCTGCAACGCAAAAACGGGCGGCTCGTTGGCCGCCCGTTGGGTAACTGCTATGTCGTGCATGAACTACTTCGTCGCGACGTGCGTGACCTCAGCCGCGACGGCGTTGTGCCTGTCGCCCTTCTTCTTGCCGTCGGGAGCCCCCGACACAATCCGCCCTGTCACCATCGGGACCAGCACGTCGCCCTTGCGCTTCGTCCAGCGGCCGATGATCTTGATGACGACGCCGTTCACCGTGACTTCATCCTTCACGGCCACGTCCTTCTTCTTCGCGCTCGCCCACTCGCTCGTGAGGCGGTTGGGTCCGCTCGACCCGCCGCCGTGCGGCTTCGCTGCTGCGGGCTTCGCCTTCGTGCTGCTGCCCTTCTTCGCAGCGGGCTTCTTCGCGCCGCCCGTCATCTTCGCGGCCATGCCACTGATGTTGGCCTGGGTCTCTTTCTTCTGCTCGGCGACCTCCCGGTTGGCAGCCTCGGTCCTGACCTCCGGGGAGGTCGGCACGACCTTCGCTGCATCCGTGTCAACGACGGTGCCCGGCGCTGAGGGGGTGCCCTGCTTGGTGACGACTGCGTTGCTCATGGTGTGCTCCTTCTTCTCGGGTTTGATGTGACGGTGCTGCAAGACCGCGTGCCGCGACAGTGAGCGCACGCGCGGTCGCTATGCCTCGCGGGCGATGATCTCGTCGTAGGTCCAGGGGCGCTCGTATGAAGCGAGCGATGCGTCATGTGCGGCTGCGCGCTCTCGTGGTAGAGGTAGGGGCAACCCGGCTTCACCGGCCAGCCGCACGATGCGTCCGGTACGGCGGTCCATCTCGTCCTGTGTGGCGTCCATCTTCCTCACCATTCCGATCCGTGTTGTGGTCTTCATAGTTGGATTATCGACGGCGGGTACCTACTTTGCAACCGAATGTGTGAATCTCGACAAATGGGGGTTGTGGTGAATATGGTGAATGAGGTACAGACCGGGCTACCGTCAACAGGTGGACCGACACACCGAAGCGGCGACGCTCTACGAAAGCGGGCTGACGCTCAGGGAAGTAGGGCAGCGTCTTGGTGTGAGCTACCAGACGATCAGCAACTGGCTCACGGTGCAAGGGGTCCATAGACGCAAAGGGCTCGGCAAACGGCAAAGCCCTCGACCCACACCGACGCTGCGACTTGCGAGACAGGTGGTCACACGCGAGCGCTACGAGGAAGTCATGGCGACGCAGCCCGCCGAGTGTCAGATATGCGGCGGGCAGCAGAATGGACGTAGGCGGCTCTGCCTCGACCATGACCACACAACGGGCGAGCTTCGCGGGTGGCTGTGTGCGAACTGCAACACCGGGATAGGGATGCTCAGCGACGATGCTGATGCCTTGAGACGGGCGGCTGCCTACCTAGAAGGCGCGCCGCACGTCTAGCCTCCCTTTGCGGTTCGGGCCTAGTCGATAGCCGCGCTCGCCCTCAAATCGTCCGAGACCGTGCGAGAGCACGGTGAGAACCGCAAATCAGCACGCCGACGGAGCCTGCGGCTCCGGAGTAGCTACAGCTCAACGTCAGCGCCTATGTCAGCGGGGCATTCAGAACCCGCCGTACCCTCATGCCGATGCAGCCACCAGGACGTGCATCAGTGCCCGTGGCCTACGGGCGAGGGAAGATGTGGCGCGACGGGCGGAAAGGTGACACCCGTCGCGCCAGTACCGCCCGCTGGCGGTCCTGCCGGGGAACAGAAACCCGGCAAGTTGGTGGACGCGGCGGGACTGGCGACCGCCGCGCCCGTTTGCCCGGGATGATGCGGGCAAGATGTGTCCTCGCGTGCGAGGCGGCCGGTGAGGTCCCGGCCGGACTCCTCCACGAGGTGCTCGGTCGCTGCAAGCTGCTCCGCGATGCGGGCGGACAGCGCCTCTTCGAGCGTCACCGGTGACCCCTCGCCTGCTCCTCGACGGTGCGGCTCGCGTTCCCGCGCCGGTGGGTGCCCCGGATGATGTCCGACATGGAGGGCGCCTCCGCCTCGCGTATGGCTGCACGGGCTGCGCGCTCCGCCTGCACCTCCGGGTCCACGCCGTTGATCGGCGCGCTCGTCGGGATGCCCGCTGCCTCCTGCCTCTCTCGCTGGCGCTCCCTCTTGGTGCCGAGGTCCTGGCGCAGCGCGTCGCTCATCGCCTTGCTGCGCTCGCGCGCCCTGTCGCTGGCGTCCGCCCTGTCGGCGAAGCCCTGCGTTCTGTCGATCAGTCCCATGTCAGCTCCTCGGTGCTGCGGTCTCGCGGTGGGTGGCCGGGTCCTGCATCGAACCGGGCCACGGGATCTCGCTGCCGGTGTCCCTGCTCACCGGGTCGAGGGCGCTTGGCGTGTCGGACAGGAACGTCAGATCCTCGGCCGTGACGATGTTCGGGTAGCGGTGCATCGAGAAGGTGACGGGCATGTGGCCCTGCCTCGCGTGCTCGCGCTTCGCCGCCTGGATGTGCGCGACCGCGAGGTCGTACCCGTCCTTCTGCCTGATGTCCGCCTGCGCGGTCTCGAAGCCCCGGTCGAGCCAGTCGTAGGCGTCCTCCACGAACGCGATCAGGTCGTCGGGGCGCGGATCGCCCTTCTTGGCGGGCCTGCCCTGCGCCTCCCGCATCCGCTCCTCGTCGGTGAGGAAGATGTCCAGCTCCACGCGGCGACGGAGCAGCGTCACTTCACGGTCGTTCAGCGGCCGGCGTCCCTCGCCGACCGCCTTGCAGGCCGACTCGAGGAGCCGCCTGTGTGCGAGGTTGTACCCGGCGAGCGCCACGGTCAGGTTCTCGATGGTGTGGCGCAGGGTGATCTCGCGCCGCTTCGGGAAGTCATTCCCGTCGAGGGCCGCTTCGGCGAACGTGGCCTCGTCGGCTTCGCGGACGGTGGGAAGTTCCTCCTCCGCCCTCGCCAGCTTGGCGCGCGTCCTCTCCTCCTCATCGAGGAGGCGGGTGTACGTCTGTCCGATGTTCTCTGCGATCGACGTCATGTCGAGTTCTTCCGATCTGTTGTGTGCTTGCTTACGTTTCGAGTGCCTTCTCGACGCTCGCGCTCACTTCCACGCCGGGTAGGACTTCCTCATCCGGCTTGAGCGCTGGCTGCCGCCTCTTGGCCCACGGCGACTTCGCTTTCACCCTGGAGAGGTTGTGCGCGTCCGGGTGGGCGAGCATCTCCGCAACGGCGTCAAGCACTGACTGCTTGTGGAGGGTGCCTATCTCCTTGCGGAGGTACATGTCTTTCCGCCCATCGAGGGTCTGAATCGAGATTGCGACCTGCGTCATGCCCACGCCTCCCGTTCAAGTCGTCTACGGCTGCGCCACACGCGCCAGAACCACCAGCTCATCGGGACACCCGGAAGGTGAGCGTCGGGTTGGTGAGGCCGGGCCATCCGACCCAGTCGCAGTCCGGGCGGTAGAGGTCGAACGCGCCCCCCGAGTCGCGCACGGTCCAGTCCCGCGAGCCGAACACGCGCCGCGTGAAGCGCACGTGCGAGCCGAGCGGCAGGAACGTGGATGCGAGCGCGTCATCTGAGACGCGGCGGCCGCTGTGCCAGAGGTTGCCCGCGCCGTCGATCCGGGTCCCGTCAGCCATGACGACGCCCTGCCCGTCGCACGTGCCGCTGTAGACCGTGGCTCGATGTGACTGCGCGGGTCCGAAGGACAGTGCGAGCGCAAGCGCTGCTGTGAAGGCGGCGAAGGTCACGAACCCATCTCCAGCGCCTCGTCAGCTGATGCACCGGCCGCCTCCTCTGTCGAGACGGCCGTCAGGAAGGGCACCAGGAACTGCTCCCTGGTGAGGCCGTCCGGCAGCTCGAACCGGATCGCATAGAGGCCGTCGTCGGTCTGCACATCGTGCACCCGCCCTCCGATCTGTCTGATCCCTGCGACGATCAGCGCCACGATCTCGTCACGTGTCATCGGCCTCGCCTCGCTGGTTTGTGGCCGCCGTTGGTCTTGTTCGGGACGCGACCGGCCGGGATGAAGCGGCCCGTCTTTGGATGGCGGTTGCCCGTGCTCGTGTCGGGGCGCGCACCGGCGCTCGGGTACGGGAGCCGACCGGGCTGGCCTTCGCGTGCGCGGAAGGGGCGGGATTCGTCAACGGTCATGGATCGTCCCGACGTTCGTCAGCGCGGGGTGGCCGGGCATCCCGTTGGACGGGTGTGTGACCTCACTCGGTGTGGGGTGGTCCTCGCGGGGCCTGCGGTCCTCGACGGGGACGAGGCTGCCGTCAGCGTTCGTGTTTTTCCGCTCGTGCTCGATGCGGCGGGCCTCCGTGTCGGGGTCCTCACCACGGGAGGTGCGATCGTTCCGCCGCTCCGCTCCTACCTCGGTGACCTGCTCCGCGCGGTCGTTCGCCTCGTGGTACGCATCGCTGCGTGCTGCTGTGTCATCGGTCTGTGCCATCATCGGCGTCTGCGCCTCGCGCCATGCGTCGCGGCGCTCTGTGTCGTCACTCATGCTCTGTGTCTCCTTCGCGTTCGCGGTCGGCGTTGGCGGCCTGTGCCATGTGGTGTGACACGTCGTCGCGGTCGTCAATGCGGACGCGCCGCATACGGGAGAGGTCGGGCCAGGGCTTCCCCGGTCGCTCGTCCTCTGTCACACTTTCACCTGTCACCAGTTCACCTTTCCGATCCTCCGCCGAAGGCGGAGCCTATTGGTGACAACTGTATCCCGTGACCTGCATCGACTTCACCTCTCGCGTGCGCGCGTGGTGCGCGCGGGTGCGTGCGCGCGCCGCAAACCCTCAAATCCGTATGAGATATTTCTTGCTCACTTCCTGGTGTCGAACACACGTGACGAAGGGTCCCCGCCCTCCCCCTGCAAGCTCAGCAGCAGCATCCGCCGCCCCACGCCTGCCTCTCACCGCATCTCACGTGCAGCCCTGCTACCGGCCGCAGGGATCGACGGTCGCCCGAACCTGCAGGCGTACAGGGCTCCGTGACCGTCAGCCAGGACGCCGGGAAACGTCGGGCCATCCGTCATCGTCCACGGCAGCGGGACGCGGTGCGCCCCGCGCCTTCCGCCTCCGCATCTGGTCCACCAAGCCGCCCCCGACGATCGGCTCCCTGGCCGCCGGTCCTCTGGGGGTTGTCGGGACGCCGACGCTTCTGCTTCTCACACCTTCACGCTCACGGTACGGCTGGAGCGTCTGCCCACCGTGGCACGACTTGCACAGCGCCTCTAGGTTCTCGTCGCGGTTCGATGCGGGCTCGCCACCGCGTTCGTCCCTGTGGTGGACTTCCCTGGCCTCCGCGCCGCACCGCTCGCAGTCGGGATGCCGACGCAGGTACGACGCACGCTGCACCGGCCACTTCGGCCCGTAGTCGATCTTCCGCCGCGCCGCGTTCTTCTTTCCCCTGCACGGCTGGCAGCGCCCGCTCCTCTCCACGATGTTCGGGCACCCGTGTTCGGTGCAGACGGTGGGCGCGCGTGTCATGCCTCGCCGTACCTCTCAGCTACCGCCTTCGCCATCAGCCGCTCGCTGATGAGGCGCTTGGCCTCGTCCGTGTGGTGCCTCGGGTCGGGTCGCCTGTTGTCCCGCTCGCGCCTCCACGCGAGCAGGCAAAGCTTGCAGCGGCATCCCCAGTTGCCGTACGTGCTGGCCTTCCCGTGCTCGGCGGCGGTCGGGTCGGCCGCGAGGAGCGCTTCGCGCTTCGCGCGCTGGGCTTTCGCTTTGGCGTTGTGCGCAGCGTGCGGGCTCGACGGATCGACGGATCGGCCGCCGGTGCTGCGCTTGGAGTGCTGACCGCATGTGCAGTCGTCAGCGCAGCGATGTGCATGACCTTGATGCCGACCGCACGTGCAGCCGGGTTGGCACGGTCTAGAGGACACCGTACTGCCGCTTCACCTCGTCGCTCGCGTCCGAGCAGACGCCCACCACGCGGAACCCTCCGACACGCACCGGAGGATCGAGCCACGTGACCGTGGCACAGACGTACTCGGCGGGCACCGTCCTCGCGCGTCGGGAGATCTCGCGCTGCTGCGCTTTCTCGGACGGGCGCCTGGCCGCGAACTCCGCCCTGTCCCGCTCGGACTGCGCGCGGCGGCGCTCCAGTTTCTCCGTGATGCGCCTTTTCTTTTCCTGCTCCGGCGTCTCTTGGGTCGGCAGGTCCGCGAGCCTCGTCAGGACGGTCTCCCGGCGCGGTCCGCGCTCGCGTGCCTCGCTCACTTGATCTTTCGCCCGAGTGCTTCGACGGCCTCGCGCAGCGCGAGCGTGGCATGTACCTGGGCTGTCGCAGCTTCGTCCGCGTAGCTCATGTCAAACGACCCGCAGTGTTCGGTGGCCTCTTGGATGATCTCCTCGGCCTGCTTGGCGTGCGACTTTCTCATAGTTCGACGGTATCCCGTGACCTGCATCGCTCACGCGCGCGCGCGTTGGGATGCGGCAAGATGGTGGTTCCGGAAGCGACGATTTCACGGGAACCACCAAGCCATCTGGAACCGATCCGGAACCACCAAAACCCCAACAAACATCAAGGGTTTGTGGCACTGTGCCAACTGGTTCCCGACTACGCGCCCCTCTGAAAGGGGCGCAGGGCGGACCGGAACCACCAGCAGACGCGAGCGCGCGCGCGAGAAGACCTAAGACTCCAAGCAGAAGCCGCCGTCCAGCGACTCCATGATCCCGGAGTACGGTTCGTCGGCCCATGTGTCGAGCAGTATCAGCAGCGCCGCCTTCCTGACCTTGACGCCCTTCTCTTTCGCCTGCGCGTAGATCCAGTTCTTCGACTGCGGCGTCGGCGTCAGCAGCGCGCGGACTTCCTCGAGCAGCCTGGCCTCGCTGTCGTCCGGCACCAGCGACGTGTACCGGCTGTCACCCGCCCCGAAGGTCAGGATGTCGGCTTCGTCACCGACCCGGTGCTTCCTATTGCGCAGCGTGATCGTCCCGTGGCGCTGCTCCGAGCACGTCTGGCCGCCGGTCACGATGTAGACCGTGTCGGACTGGTCTTCCTTCGCCGTGCTGCCGCGCGCGTGCGCTCCGGCGTGGCCGACGTTGTCGAGGATGAACACGGTCGTGCGCCGGTTGACGATGAGCTGGTCGATGTAGGTGCTGAAGAAGTGCGAGATGTGCGGCGCTTCGTTCTCGTTCAGCCCCAGCTTGCCGAGGTACTTTGGCAGCGAGTCCACGACCACCAGCGCGGCCGTCTTCAGCCGCTTCTGCCACTCGGCGAGGATGTCGGGATGGTCGAGTTCGCGGAAGTCGAAGGTGTCGGAGTAGTTGAACCCCTGCCGCGCCCATCCCGCGTCCTGCGGGGAGCGCGCAGCGAGGATCGCCTCCTTGCGCTTCGCGGTGATCGTCCGGCCGTTCTCGGCGTCGAGGTAGTAGACCTCGAAGTCCTCACCCTTCGCGGCGACATCGAGTGCGACCGCGAGGGCTGTGAGGCTCTTACCTTCGCTCTTGGCACCGGGCAGCAGCACGCGCGTGCCCTCGTGCGCCATCCCCTCGACGGTCCACGGGATCGGCTGCTCGGTGTCGATCTTGCCCAGGTCGATGATCTTGGTCTGAACGAGGTCGAACGCCTCGTCATCTGTGAGTTCATCCGGTAGGGATGACATAGGTTCCTTTCGTAGGCATCATCTCGATCCGAACGTATCCCGGCCACCGCTTCACACATGAGTGAGGCGCCGCCCCGACTGGTGGGCGACGCCTCTGAGATGAGTCCTGAAAGGAACCGAGTCGGGCGGTCGATGAACTAACCCCTGTCATTGATCCGGGCCTGCGCTCAAGAATCAATCCATCGCAGTGCAACTGTATCCCGCCGGGTACTTTGCTTTCCATCGTCAACATCATCTCCGTGTGGTGAAAGTGTGGTGCCCGACCGAATCACCGGCCGGGCACCCGTCCCGGGTGAACGTCCCACCTGTCCGGGCCAGGGAGAAAGGATAAGCCCTGCCCGAACTCCCGGGAAGATCAGATGGCGGCGAGGATCCTGCCCACGCACTTGCCGTCGCTCTCGCCCAGCGCGCACACGACCCTGCTGACCGCGCCCTCCCACTCCGGGTACGCGGCGTCGATGGCCTGCGCCGCGAGGATCGCGGCCGTGCTGAACATCTCCTCGTCCGAGTACGCCATCTCGAACACCGCGCGCTGGAGCAGGTGGTACGCCTCCGCGCTCACTCTGCCATCGCCTCCCACGCCTCGACGAAGATGTTCCAGTCCTGCGGTTCGGCGTCGGAGGTCGCCATCTCGATGTGACCGTCGGGCGCGAAGGAGATCTCCATCTCGGGCCAGAACATGCGGTCGCCGTCGAGGAGCCCGACGACTGCAGGGGTTCCGCGTCCTCCCGGCTGGGAGACGCCGACGCCGACCCGATGGTCAAGCACTGGTGTGGGTGAAGCATCCATGCGGTCCGTCCTTTCCTTGGCGACGCCCTCAGCCCACTGGGCGCCGCGCTCACCGGGGTGTCAGTGGGGATGTCCAGCCCCTGGGCGTCCCGGCTTGTCCGCATAGGCTAACGCATCTCGTCGCGCATGTCCAGACGCATCTTGCAGCGTGCATATCGGCGCGTGGTAGCATCGCGCCCATGACCGCAAAAGAGCCGTGGAACAAGGGACGCAAGACGGGACCACGCAGCGCCGCGACCAGGGCGCGCATCTCCGAAGGCCAGCAGCGGCGCATGCAGGGGGAGAGCCGCGCCGAGCGCGAGCTGCGGAACGAGATCGAGAAGCTGCGCGCGCTGCGCGATGAAGTTGAGGCGCGCCTGCCCAAGCTCGAAGCCGCGCTTGAGGCTCTACAGGCCGACTGAGCGTGCTCTCGCGCCCCTCTCGCAGGACCGGATCGCGCCTGCGGCCAATCCGACAGGCGATGCAGGCGACGGGATCAAATGGACCGATGGAGGTCGCCCACTTCTACCACGCATGGTGCAACGGGCAGTGGCACGACCCGGTGTTCGAGCACCGGATGGCGCTCGCTTCGAGCCGCGTGCCCGGACCCGTACATCTGGGCGTCGTTGGTGGACCGCAGGAACGCGCCAAAGTCGCGGCGGCGTTCGCGCCCGACGTGGAGGTCGTCGCGGAAGCGAGGCACGGGTGGGAGCAGGTCACGCTGAAAGCGCTCGCCGCATACGCGGCCGACCACGACGGCGCTGTGATGTACGCCCACACGAAGGCGGACCATGCGTGGCGGAGGCTGATGACCGCGCGCGTGGTCTACAACTGGCAGCAGCTTGTCGGCAGGCTCGAAGATGGCTACGACATAGCGGGCAACTGCTGGCGGCTGGGGCCGGGGATGCTCACGGCCGATCCGATCCTGCACTTCTCCGGCAACTTCTGGATGGCCACGTGCGAGTACCTGCGCTCCCTACCGCCGATCCGCAACGTCTACGCCTACGACGCCGAGAAGTGGCTCGGCCTCAACGACCCTCGCGCCTTCGATACGGAACCGAGCTAAGCGGCCAGCAGCCCGCGCGTCTCAGCGATGCGGTCTGCGACGGTGGCGTCCGGCTCGTCGTGGCCCGCCCAGGTGATCGAGATGCGCTGCTCGATCGGCTGACCGTTCCGGCCGCGCGTCGTGCTGCGCGCGAGCGTGACCTTCGAGATGAGCTGCTTGGCGAGGCGGCGCTTCTCATCGACCGGCCACAGGTCGGTGCCCCAGTGGGTGTCCGGGGAGAGCGTGTCCTCGGGCCGGGGCGTGTCGCGCTTGGCGCGCTTCGCTTGATCGAGGACGGCCTTGAGCGCTTCCGCCGTCTCCGCGTAGCCGTCCGCACCGATGCTCTGGACGAGCCTCGCAGCGTTCGCCTTGTGGCCGTCGAGGTCTGCCTGTGCTCGTTCCACGGCGGAACAGGCAGCGTTGTACCTCTCCACGGCATCGAGCGTCGCACGCAGCGTCCCGTCCGTGATCGCCTGTGTGATGGCCGCCTCCACGAAGTCATCTACGGCCGACACGTTCGCTGACGCTGCGGCCGGGCAGTCTTTGTCCGATGAGTGGCCCTTGCAGCCGTACCGTGCAGCACGCTTCCCGTCGTGCTGTTTCGCGCCGCTGCGACCGACCTGGACCCTCTGCCCGCAGCCCTCGCAGGTCAGCAGGCCGGACAGGATGCCTTCGGAGGCGATGGTGCCGTCTTTGGCGTGGGACCGTCCGACACCTTGCGCGGCGTCCCACTCCTCTTGCGTGACGATCGGCTCGTGATGCTTGCTGCCTTCTTGGTCGCCCTGGATCTCGCCCAGGTAGGTCCGCGAGGTCAGCATGTAGCCAGCCGCCGACTTCGAGATGCGGTGGCCGTGTGCCTCGAGGTAGCGGACGAGTTCCATCCACGACGCGCCACGTGCGCGCATCAGGAAGCACTCGCGCACGAACGGCGCGGCGTCGCTCGGGATCAGCTTCGCGTTCTTCGCTGGCCGCGTGTAGCCGAGTGGAGCGGGGGCTAGGTGGACACCCTGCTCGCGCTTGCGCGCCTTCGAGTTCGCCAGCCCTTCGCCCAGCGTCCGGTGATCCATGCGCGCGATGCCGAGCATCATCGTCAGCATCATCTCGCCCTGCGGCGTCGTGGGATCGAGTCCGAAGTCGAGCGCCGCGAACTTGCCGCCAGCGCTGTCGATCTTGTCGATCAGCTCGAAGGCGGCGAAGCGCTTGAGGCGCGAGAGGCGATTGAGTTTCGCCACGACGATCCCGTCCGCGTCGCCTTCTTCGATGCGCCGGATGGCCTTGTTCAGTTCGGGCCTCGATGCTTGGCCGCCGGACTTGTCGAGGTCCGTCGCCCACTCCACGATCTCTACGTCGCGCGATGCCTCCCAATGGAGGATTTCCTCACGCTGTTCGATCGCGCCCTCGCCGCCTTCCTCGCGGCCCTTGACCGCGCTGACGCGGATGTATCCGATGTAGCCGTCCACGGGGTTCCTTCCCGGTCGATTGTGGTGGCTAGATCATATCAAACCAACGGTCTAACCGACTACTCGCTCTGCACCGCGGTGATCGGGTGCACCGCGTGCGCCCTGCGGATCGTCGCAGCGCTCGCCTCGGATAGGCCCAGGTGGCGCACCTTGCCCTCCTTGACGAGCTCCGCCATCGCCCCGACGGTGTCCTCGATCGGGGTCTTGGGGTCCACGCGGTGCTGGTAGTAGAGATCGATGTGCTCCACGCCCAGGCGCCCCAGCGAGCCCTCGCAGGCTTCCCGCACGTACGCCGGACTGCCGTCGATGGCCCTGCGCGGGGGGTCGCTCATCTCCAGCTTGATGCCGAACTTGGTGGCGAGGAAGACCTCGTCGCGGCGGTCCCCGATGGCCTTGCCCACGAGGCGCTCGTTGGTGTGCGGGCCATACATGTCGGAGGTGTCCAGGAAGTCGCACCCCAGCTCCAGCGCCCGGTGGATGGTCCTGATCGCCTCCCCTTCGTTGGTGGCGCCGTAAAAGGCCGACATGCCCATGCAGCCGAGGCCGATCTCGGACACCTCCGGGCCGTTCGCTCCCAGCTTGCGCTTGTTCATCCTGTCCTCTTTCTCTCGCTATCGGGGGCTCACGCCAACACAACGGACATAATGCCCACAATTATGTTCGCACCCAACCTCCCCAACCTGCTCACCGTCGCGCGCATCATGCTGGTGCCCGTGCTGGTGGTGGCCCTGCTGGGCAACACGCCCTCCGGGGACATCCTCGCCGCGATCGTCTTCGCGCTGGCCTCCCTGACGGACTTCATCGACGGCTACCTCGCGCGCTCGCGCGACTCGATCACCACCTTCGGCAAGCTCATGGATCCGCTCGCCGACAAGCTCCTGATCGTCGCCGCGCTCATCTCATTGGTCTCGCTGGGCCGCCTGGCCGCGTGGGTGGCGATGGTGATCATCACGCGCGAGCTGGCCGTGACGGTGCTGCGCCTGGGCGCCACCCAGGCCGGGGTGGTCATGAGCGCCTCGATGTTCGGCAAGGTCAAGACCTGCCTGCAGATCGCCGCCATCCTCGCGGTCATCGCCGTGTCGGGCCAGCCGCTGTGGGTGTCTCTGCTGATCTACGTGACGGTGCTCGTGACGGTGCTCTCGGGGCTGGATTACTTCTTCGGCCTGCGTCAGCGCCTGCGGGAGGCGCAGGCCCACGCGCACACGCCCGGCTGAACACACCGCGTCAGCCCAGCCGCCACGGCCGTCAGCTCCAACTGCCCACCTGCGCCAGCCCAGCCGCCCGCCGCGTCAGCCTCAGCCGCCGTCCAGCCACTCCTCGAAGGTCGTGTGCCTGGCGGCGGGGGCGCCGGAGTCGATCTCGCCGCGGAGCTCTCGCAGCAGGCCGTGGCGTTCGGCCACCACGTTGTGCTGGTGGATCGTCTCCAGGTTCTCCTGGCGGGCCAGCACGACGGTGGCGCCATCCAGCTGGGGGAACCCTCTGACGACCCCCGCGATCGTCTCGCGCACGCAGTCCTCCACGAAGCGCGGCCTGCGATGGGCCTTCTCCACCACCGCCACCTCGTCGCTGCGCTTCATCAGCTCGTAGATCTCCGAGGACATCGAGCCCTCCACGATCTCCAGCAGGGACTTGGCGTCGATCTCCGCGTCGCAATCCTCCAGGCAGCCGATGTGCAGCGTGCCCAGGCCGCGCTGGTTGTGCGTGGCCACGGGCACCAGCTCCAGGATGCGCTCGATCTGCTCGCCGGAGAAGCCCTCCTCGCCGAGCCTCGCCCTCGCTCGGGCGGCCACGAGCTCCTGCGCGCAGGGGCAGGCGGTCATGCCGGTCGCGCTCACGCCAACCACTCGGCGGGTGCCGTGCGCGGAGGCGACGGCGCGCCCGTAGAGCGTGTAGATCTCCTGGGTGTTCACGCCCGACACCGGCGCCGGCTTGTGCTCGGGGTAGCGCGCCGCGACGGTCACCTCGGCGCGCAGCGCGCCCTGACTCTCGCGCACGAGTTCGGCGATCCGCTGCGCGAGGCTCTCGGCGCGGAAGGTG
>Ga0116217_10003063_pt1 | contig 15327 bp, 12 predicted proteins | sample Sb_taG_6_FD_89697 | JGI IMG/M metagenome (GOLD analysis project Ga0116217, IMG submission 89697) | Peat soil microbial communities from Weissenstadt, Germany - Sb_50d_4_PS metaG | ecosystem: Environmental > Terrestrial > Soil > Wetlands > Peat | place: Germany: Weissenstadt | collected 2010-09-21 | reverse complement strand
GTTGGTTGATGCGTGGCATGATTTCCCGTTGTATGGTCCCGGGAAGTACAGTGGAAATCACGATCACGATTTTGTCCTGCCCATGGGCAAGAATAGCGTCAGACAGATTCTGAATCGCAGTTCTCAGGAAGCGGTAATCGAAGTCCACTCGCTCCCTGGGAAGGCGCGTAATTCCTTCGTAGAGCGGATCGTGAGGTGTTTGGACGGCCACAAAAATTATGTCCGCGTGACCCACTAACTGGGACATCGTGCCGAACCTCAGGTTACTGCTCTGCAGAAGTGGCTCAATGGATTGTTCGCCGTTTGTTCCTTGTTCCCGGTGCGGAAAGCAGTCCTTCTGCATCTTCACGGCATCGACGTCGTAGCCCATGACATCGTGACCCTTAAGCGACATGGCCAGGGCCACGGGCATTCCCAGTTTACCCAGGCCCATCAGCCCGACTTTCCAGCGCTTCGTCAGTTCCTTTCTTAAGAACGCGTTATTCAAAGCCATAGGCTCGGCAGTCGTAACCGGCATCGCACACCTTCCTTGGTTCGTGGTTTTTTGTTCTTTGGGTTCGTTTACGTCGGAGAAGTTCCGTCCAATTGCAGGGCAGAACGATCAAGGAACTGGGCTTAGTTGTATCGCTCTCGATTCCGTCCTTCGGCCCCAGGATAAAATGGCGCTGAGGCCGCCTCGATCGGAGCCGTCGAGTGCATGGCGCCAAGCGACCATCGCGAAAATCAAAAGGGCTATTGCTACCGCCGTCACCTCAACCCACAGCACGAGTCCTGCTATCTTGATTGCCGCCGCGACCAAGAGGAGAGCGGCCAGGGTAGCGATGGCCCGTGTAAAACCTGCGCGGACGAGGGTCGAGGCTCTCAGCGGCAACAACCTCCGCAACTGTAATAAGAAGATGGAGAGTTCCAATGCCGATTTGATCACCCAGGCGAGCGCTGTTCCCGTTATCCCGATCCTGGTGGTTAGAACGCACACCAGCGGGAGGTAGACCGTAATGCAGATGAAGAAGGTCTTTGCTCTCAGGTCCGGGCGGCCAACTCCGTCCAGCAGGTTCGCGGGCATGTGACCTAGAGCTGTAAGGAACATTCCCACCAGCAGCAATTGAAATACCGCTGTACTTCTTGAAGCAAACTCTCGTCCCAGCCAAAAGGAAAGGATATCGCCCGCGAATAGCGCCGCGATGACCACCGTAGGACCAATCAAAAGGGCCACATATTTAAGGCTGCGCGCATAGAGATTTTCCAGATGCGAAGGATCTGCGACTGATAGCGTGCAGAAGGCAGGAAACAACGTCATGCCGAGAACGCTGGGAATGATCATTAAACGGAAGACCATTTCGGCTGGCGGAGCGTAGTACGCTAGAGCTTTCACAGAAATCAGGATGCCGATCAGAAAACGGTCGAGCGAGCCAATGATAGCGAGCAATATATTGCAGATCGCGATCCAACCACCGTAGCTCAGCAAAGGCCGGATCATCTGGCGGTTTACGCTCCACTGTCGCATGGCGGGAAACAGCCGGAAACAAAGAGCCACATAGGCAATCGCATTCACCAGCCAGCAAAGCAGAATCAGCATCATGATTCCGGGCAGATGAAACCCCGATTGGATGCCAAGAGCGGGCATGAGCGACGCCGCGGAACTCGTGGGAATTTGGACCATCGCCACCAGATCAAAACGCTGCCCGGCTTCCAGTACTCCGCGCAGATTCCTCGAACCGATAACCACCGGTAACGCGAGTGCCAGAATTCTAAATGCCAGTTGTGACTCGTGAGCTAAACCCGCCGAGATTTTCAGTCCGCGTGTGATCAGCAGTGAAGTGCCCGCAGCCAGGACTACAGCCCCGACCATCCCCAAGCAAGTTTGCAGACCCAGAGAGGTCCAGATGATTCGTGGTATTGCCTCGAGTTCGCCACGCCCAAGGTATTCAGCAACAAATTTAATAGTGGCGCGGCCGACGAGATCAAAGACTGTAAAGTAGCCAAGTACTGCCCATGTCAGCGCGAGAATCCCACAGCGTTCCGTCCCCAGCCCGCGGATGACATAAGGAATTGTAAGTAGCGTCAAGACCGCAGGGATGGCCTGCCCAGCAAAACTCAGAATCGTATTCTTGACCAAAAGTCCGCCGTAAATCTGCAAGCTGTCCTCTGCTATTTACTCTGGCGATTCGTAACTTGTGGCGAGATTGTGTTCATTAACGGAGAGTTTTCGGTTTAGCCACGATTAGTAGATGCCATCCCAGATGGTGCTGCAACCAGTCGAACAGCAACTTTGGCATCCACCGAAAATACCACTCGCGCTCATACTCGTATTTTGTGTATTTGCTGATCTTGTAAGAGAAAATGTAGTTCTTACTGATTCGGAGAACGTCGAAGTCCTTCATCAGCCGCCGAACGTTGCGGCGAGAATAGTAGAAGGTTACGGGACATCCAGTCTGCGCTTCCGAATATGTTCGAACGAGTTCATCGGCGCGCCAGAACGCTCCTTTGCCATACTTGGCGATGATCCAAAACACTTTCCACGACCACTTGGAGTAAAGCATAATTCGGAGCTCGGTCGCTGGTCCGCAATACTTCTTCAATTCGGCTAGGACCTTCTCAGGGTGATGGGTGTGATGAATCACGCCAAATGAATAGATCAGGTCAAACCTTTCCACCGGAACCAGCGAACTCAGATGTTCAGCGCTGCCACAATACAAATTAGCTTTCAGTCCGTGGATTTCGAAGCGTTGGCGGGCAATCTCCAAGCTGCGCGGCGACAAGTCCACGGCCGTGAGTGCGGCCCCGGCGTGGGCAAAACGGATTGAATCGGTGCCAATGCCGCAACCTACCTCCAGGACCTTCTTGCCCCGCCAGCGGTCAAATTCCGCAAACAGCGGAATATGCGGCTCGACCATGTATCTACGAGCCTCAACCTCGTCAAAATACTCTCTTGTTCCGAGGATCTTTGGCGAGTGCATGATGTTACACGGACGCCTGTCCCAGAATTCCTGAACTTGCTGAGCCTGATTCATAAATGACGAAATATCCTCCCCTATTTCCGATACGTGCTCTCTCTCAGTGTCCGGTGCCCCAACAAGATTTCCGCTTCAGACATCGGTTCTAAAGCGTGTTACTTGGTGCTCAAAGCAGATTCTGCCGGTCCATGGGAGTGATTCCGCGCGGGCGGCGAGCGAGCCGATTCCAGAACCTTCGTGCTCTCGACGAATTGCCGTTTTGAGAGGCCCAGTGCGTCTGCGCCTTCAACTCGGCGACGACCTCGTCTGCCAGAATCTTGCGCGGATCGTGGGAATCAGCCTCTTGCCAATATTTCGCGACAAACACCCAGGCTACGGACATCCCGATGGCAAAGAAAGTGCCCAGAAACACGATCGACAAGCGGGGAGGGAATGACTGTCTCTCCGGAACTCTGGCCCGGTCCAGTACTTTGACACTGGGAGTTTCTTTTGCCTCTTCAACCTTGGCTAACTCGTATTGCTCGGTCAGCAATTGGTAGAGCGTTTCCTCAACCTTCGACTTACGGTAGTAGTCGGCGTACTTCACACCCAGCAAGGGTAAGTTCCGGATCGAGGGATAAGGCATGCTCGAAGACTGATTTTGATCCGGTACGAGTGTGCTCTGGCCCTTCGCTCCGCTGAGCTTTGACGGAGATCTGCAACCCGGGCACTTAAGGACTGAACCCGTGGGTTGTTGTCCGTATAAATTTGCCGGAGCCCCTCGAGTTGGGATTGTGCGGCGATCATCTGGGCGTCGAGGTTGGCGGCTGCGTCCAGCATTGCTTTCCCTTCCTGTTGGATATCGAGGGTACTGTTCGTGCTGGAGAACAGAGCCAGTCGGTTAGAGGCATCGTCGAGATCCTGCTTCACCAGTTTGAGCCGCTCCTCCAGAAACTGGCGTTCCCGATGGGCGGAAGAGGTCGATAGCTCTACCACCAGTGAATTCAGTTGCTCGACGTAAGCGTTGGCCAGGGAAGCGGCTCGCTTAGGGCTGCGGTCGGTCACCGTGATTGTGATGATGCCGCTTTTCCGCTCTTCAGAAATCGAGGTGTTTTCATCCAATCTCGAGATCGCGTCCGTGACTAGTCGCCTGCCGTACACTTTGTTCAACTCAAACTGCTGTACCAGTCGGTCTTGGGTTGTCTCACTTCTCAGGACGCCGACAAAAAGAGCGCCCGTCGTTTTTACCCCGAGCAGATCAGCAGCAACCGATCCCAGACCGCTGCTGCTTTTAGCCGCAAACGCTGCCATCATCGCCGCGCCTGAGGCGGACTGCGGGTCGGGGGGCATTAGGCGTGTCCGGGACGTAAACTCCCCGGGAATCACGAATGCCGTCACCGTCAATATCATTAGACCGAGCACCGTGGCTCGAAGAAGGAATCGGCGACCGTCCCAAAGCAGGCGCAAGCGCTTCGCTTGCCGTGCGTGCGAATCCTCAATCGCCTGCTCGTCCGACGGCTGGAAGACCTCCGGCTCCAACTGCTCCGGACTTTCGCTTCCCCTCCGACGACTCATGGCCCAGTGTTCTCATCCGCCGGCTCCGCCGCGTGCGCTTGCCCACTGGCATGCAAGTGCAACCTCAAGTGTGGAGGCTGGAAGCCAATCTCCACGGACGATGTCCAGTTGGCCTGCGTTGTCGCCGCCAACACCGGTGCGAGCCATTTCTCGTATTGCACAAAGGCAGAGAAGCAGAGGTCCCTGCGTACCCACCAATTCGCTTTTACCGAACCGTCGTTGAGGGTCTCCCCATCAGGAATAAAGTCACTCGCGACCTTCGCGTGTCGGTATCCGAACTGAAGCGTACTACGGGGGCTAAACCAATATTCGCTCCAAGCCTGTATACCTTGGCTTTCCCTTCCAATCCAGCTTCCGATGAGATTGTTTTTGTTCGTATACAGTTGGCGGTAGAAGCTGTCGAAGTAGATAAAGTGCCCGCCCGCGCTTGATGAAGGTGTATTAGTGTTGACCCCCTCAACGCGAAGATCCAGTTTCGGAATCTTTGGGAATCGCGTCAGGTAGAATCCCGGATTGATTCCGGCCCGCCGGGGAGCGGCGAGCGGCGAGGGATCGTCATCCGCTAGCGAATCGATGTAGACCGTCAACCAGTTGCGTACAAATGGGACGCGGTAGGTTAGATCAAAGCCCCCAGTGCGCTTTCCGGGGTCGGTACTTGGCGTCTCATTGGTCGGGCTGGTAAGACTGAAGTAACTCAATGCCAGATGGCCTAGGGTAAGCGGGCGGCCAAGCCCTCCGAGTTCAACCGTTCGACTGAAACCCAGTTCCAAATTCGGGGTTGGTTTGAAACTGATTTTTTCTCCATGGATTAGGGGCCGCGGCGGAAATATGTTGCCAGAAAGTTTGCCAAAAAAGAGGTCCCATTTCATCGGTCCCAGCCAGTGAAAAATCCAGGGCAACGTGAACGGAGTAATGCGGCTGGCGCGAAACACGTAGATTGGTTCGGCGTTGTCACTGAAGAGCAGAGCGCTTCCTTGCGCGGGCCCCCACCACAAGCTTTGCTTGCCGAACGCTAGGTTCCAATTCGCAAAATTGGCCGCGACGTAGGTATCGAGTAAGCGGAACTGGTTCCTCGCTGGAATTGCTGTTGCCGGTTGCACCGCAGTCTCATCGAGCACGGCGATTAGATTCCGGACAGAATCAGAGTATCCGGGTGCAGCAGGCGCCTGTTGGTACTCTCCGCGAGTGTAAATCGTGAAGCGTCCTGCTGTGCTCCAACCCGAAAACCCGCTGACGCTGTTGAATCCCTGCCCATAGGGACGGCCGAAGTTGTTAATGATGGTTTGACCAAAATGGTAGCTGTCAGTTAGTGGAGGACCAGTGATGTTCGTCACGCCCGCATAGAGCGACTCCACATGCAGGGACGGCTCGATCCCGGCAGACGAAGCTTCTGAATCGGTATGGAATTCTCGTAAGAGCGCATCGTACAATTGACTTGCCTCGGATGAATCGATCCGTTCGGCTCGGATGCTATCGCCTGCCTCCTCCACGAGTTCGGCACATTCGATTCTGGTCCAAGGTCGCATGGCTAAGAATTCGTTGTTAATGTAACCCAGTGCCGCGAGTCGTTCGAGTGCCGGGTAGATCCAGCTGTCGAGTTCAACATACGGCGATCCCTTGCTTTCCGAATTGCGGCCTGAACTGTAGTCATTGCGTTCCGCATAGGTTTCCCACTCGCCACCCCCGAGTATTGGGTTGTGACGGCTGCGATAGACTTGCTGCCCGACAAACCACCCGATCGTGCTGCCGATCAGAACGTCGGACGGAAAATGTTGCTTGGCGCTGATGCGGGACGCACTCACCACCGACGCCAAGCCATATGTAAAGATCGAGGTGATGGGACCGGGGTATTCGTGCGCAATGATACTCGCGATAGACCACGCTGCCGCGGCGTGTTCGGAGGGAAATGAGTCACCCTTCTCCCAGAAGCTTCCCCGGTAATCGTTCTGCAGCGGTCGCTGCCGGCGGAACGCGCTCTTGAGTGCATAGCTGACCGCTAGACTGTTGAGAGCAGCTTCCCCGCCGAGAATGCCCGTTTCCTGTTCGTGGTCATCATGAGTCATTCGGCCCCAGAGATAGAATCCGCCTTCGATGCCAATCATCGAGCTGATGCCGTAATTGGAAATATCCAAGCTGGACTTCAATCGGCGCGGAGAATTTGAAAGATGCTTGCTGTACTCTGTGTCGGTAGCTAACATTCCACCCGTGGCAAGGCCGAGCGGCAACAACCAATCGGCATCGAGGAAGCGTAGGTGTTTCGGGCTCGTCCAGATCGCTTCTTGATCGCTGACGATGTTTCTTAGCAACTGGGGGCCCAAATGGTTCTCGCGGTTGGCTGGCAGCTCTGGGGGGCTCATGGAAAGACCAAACTCATCGTCGTCGCGATTTGAACTTCCGTGAGAATCTGCACTTTTCTCCGGCGTCTCGCTTAGTGGCTGATGTTGAGCTTTTGCGTGGCAGTTCATGTTCAAAGTCCCGGTGCCAAGAAAACAACCAGCGAATACCAAGCCAATCCAACATCGAGTCATTCACGTTCCATTAGTAATGAGCAGCTAGTAATGAGCAGCGATGAATACCGAACTGGCGACGGAAGATGCCACCTGGGCGGCTAGGAGTACGCTCTGCCACTGAATGCCGCCACCAATCGCCTTTTCCGGCACGAACACAGCATCGCCCGGCTGCAGCACAGCACTCAACGAGTTTCCGGACCACAAGCTTTCTCGGCCTCCGAGCATGGAGCCGTCCGCCCGAACCACAAAAATGCCTCTCTTGTTGGCTAGAGGAGTGGGTCCACCCGATTGGCTGAGATACCACTTCGCGTTCTTGCCTGGCCGGTAGGAGACCGCCGTGGGATTGAAAACCTGACCCGAGACCATAACAAAGCCCGGTCGTTTGGGAATGACGAGGGTGTCTACCGCTCTGACTTCCACATCGGCGGAGGTGTCTTTCCAGTGGTTGATTTCGGGAGAAATTAGTATCGCGACACGGCCCACGGGAGGATTGGAGCTCAATTGGGTCACCGTGCTCTGATATTGCTGCAGACTCATTTCTTTTGCTTTTTTCTGTTGGAGATCCGTGTCGGGGGCTAGCTGGAGATTGCTTTCCAGGCTCTTCACCCGAAGGATCATCTGGATTTGTGCTTTTGCTTCCAAGTCGCGGACTTGTACTCTTTGCAGGACGGCGCCATAGACGTAGGCGTCTGGTTGGAAGCCCCCGGCGCGCAGCAGGACCGAACTGAGCCGCTCGCCGGGACGAATCCCGTAAGATCCCGGGTGCTTGACTTCACCTTTTACCGTGATGGAAGCGCCCAGATCGTTCCAGCCGCGAAGCTGCCGTACGGTGAGCACATCGCCGTTATTGAGCGGCAAGTTGGACTCTGAATTACCGGAGAGTGCCGCGGAAATCGCGATCGCTTGATGCTGCGCGGTCAACCTTCCAGAGTTGGCCCAGGAGTAATGGGTGAGGTCGGCAATCTGAGCATCCGCGCTCGGTTTTAAGCCGCCGCCAACCCGAATTAAATCCGCAACCGTCATGTTCGCGGTAAAGGGATAGCGGCCCGGCTTTCCGACTTCGCCTTGCAAATGTACGTTCGCCCGCTCAATCGCCTCCGGGCTGCGGTGAATCAGGAGCCGATCTCGGGGGAGTAGCAGAATGTTGGCGGTTGGATCGCCCTCAAGCGCTTCGCTTAGATTCACACTGAAGATCTTAGTTTCACCGTCCGCCAAGTAGCGGAACACTTGCGCGTCGTCAGTTTTCGCATCCGGCGAAAGTCCGCCCGCCAGATGGATGGCGTCGCTCAAATGGACCTGGCCCGACGTGGGGTACGTCCCAGGTCCACGTACCTCGCCCAAAACCGAAACCGTCGGCGGATTCTCAAAATCAAACCGGCTAAAAACTCGAATGGTATCTAAGGAATGAAGGACGGGCGCATGCAGGGGATTTGCCAGGGCCTCCGCGAGATTAAAACCTTGCACGCTGGGATGAAAATCTGGTTGGTTGAGATGAATGAGTTCCGCGTATCCACCTGCAGGTTCCGGCAGCAGGTCCTTGTAGGATGCAATCACGTCGGAGATCCGCATATCCGGGCGATAGGCGTATCGGCCCGGACGAATGACATGGCCCTCAAGGTAAACCACGTCCTGGTTGTACGGCGCGATCGGAAAAACCCGGATGCTATCGCCATCGTGAATCTCGAACGACTGAAGGGTTTTCGTTATCTCCGAATCGCTGTCAGCTTCGGGAATGTCCAGGCTCAACATCGTTTGTTTCTCGTGGGCCACCAGCCGTTGCACTTCGATATGGCGCAGGGTGGCTGTGGGAAGAAGCCCGCCCGCCAGCTCCAATATGGTGGCGAGGTCCTTCTCGTCTTTAAGCTCATAGATCGCAGGACGGCGAACCATGCCTTCGACTGTCACTTGCGGCCCCATTGACGGTACGAGAACCGTGTCGCCGTTTTCCAAGCGCTGCAAGTCGGACTTCACACCGTGCAGCAGAAGATCGTACAAATCCACAACTTCGATCAGCTGGTTGCCGCGAAGATGTCTCACCCGGCGCAGCGAACCCCTCTGCGTCGGGCCTCCTGCCGCGAACAGCGCATTCAGCGGCGTGGACAGCGAACTGATATCGTAAGCCCCGGGATTCGCGACGTCGCCGACTTCATAAATCCGAATAGTGCGCAACCGCGCCAGTGAAACATCTGCGGACACGTGGCGGAATTGTATTCGTAGGATCTGCTGCAAATTCTCCTGAACGTCAGCCAGGCTTTTGCCACTCACCAGGAGTGGGCCAACTTCGGGAAGGCTGACCCGTCCCTCCCGATCAACCACGCGATAGATCCGCTGGGTGACACCTCCCCAGAGATCAATCGATAAGCCATCGCCCGGCCCAACCACGTAGTCCGGCCCGGCGGGAAGATCCATCGGAATCAATTGAGCATCGCGAGTCCCGTTCTTAAATACTTCGGCACCAAAACGTCCTGGCAGCGCAGGCCGCGGAATAGCCTGGACATTCATATCGTAGAGCGATGGAATCTCGTTGTAAGGACTCGACGCCCGGATCAGGTCGGGCGCCTGAGGCTGCACCGGGTTCACGGCAGACGATCCTGTAGCGGCGGCCGGATTCAGTTCGCGCTGATTTGGACTGGGCAAGTCGAGGGTGGTTCTATTCCCCCTGGCCGCGCCTACTGCAGACGATCCTGTAGCCACCGGATTCAGTTCGCGCTGATTTGGACTCGCTAAGTCTAGGGCGGTTCCATTCCCCCTGGCCGCTGCTACTCCATAGGGTGAGGACGCATCCACAAGATTTTGTTTCTCGGCGGCTGGTACAGGCAACAGATCCTCGAGTTGTCCGTTGCCTTCCAGGTACGCGACGCCGAGCGGGAGTTGCGGGAACGTCCCAGCTGACTCCTCTTCAGCCTGGGTCAACTGCATCTGATTCTCCCGACTATCACGTGGGATGTTCGGTGGGCTGGATTCACCTGGAGGTATCCCCGTGGGGGGGATTTTCTGATGCTCGAAGCCAGGTGCTCGCTCTTCCCCTGGGGCTTGGGCAACGTTGCAGTCCACGTCAAGCTGCGGGCCGCAAGAAGGCAGTTTCTGCAACCTCTGTATCTCTTGCTGTCGTCGGGCCGCAAGTGCCGACTCTTGATTTGCGGCCATTAACTTAGTACGTTCTCGGAACAAGAAATCCTGCTCTTTGGCCACCTGAGAGTTTGGGTTCACCGTCGGAACGAGATACCCGTATCTTTGCAGAAGCGTTGTTGCCACGGATCGAAACTGAATATCCGTCTCTAACCGATCAAAGATAGCGTCATCGTTTAAGTCAGAGTCGCTGATAATCTGGCCATGGGCGGTTGCATCTCTTGCCAGCCAGCGCTTTATCTCCACCATCAGCCCGGCATCCTTGACCACGACAGCCTTGATGTCAGCGCTCGAGGCTGCAACTCTGCTCAGATTCTCATGGCCAAGCTCCGAACTCAAAATCGGGGGGGAGGGAATATCTTGCGCGCGCGAAGCGGTGTGAGAGCAAGCATAAGCCAGTAGAACGGAAACAATGCCCGACAATCTCTTTCGCGTGTTGCTAGTCATTTGCATTGGTCCAAATGATTCTCGGATACTACTGTTGCCATTCCGCTAGGGGCTGGGACTTACCGCGCAGCACGCTCAAAAGACCGGCCTCGGAGGTCTCAATTTGATTTGATTGGAGCTTAAGGGATGTCCAGTAGAGCATGGAACTGTTGCGGTCCGAAGCGATGGCAATTACTTTCGTCTGCGGGTAGCTCTGCAGAATGGACTGACATATTTCGGGTAACCGATTGAACTCTTCAAGGGCTACGATTAGAAATTCGGGCCGTGTTTGCGTCACGGCGACCCAGAGTGTCGATTCCTCCTGCACTTCACCGACGATCTCGATATCCGGCTGGCCTGAAATGGTGGCCACAATTAACTCGCGCATGAGCCGGGGATGGTTAGCCACCAGCACCCGTATCGGGTTCATCGCTTACCCTTTATCGACGAGTGAACGCGCATCCTTGACAAGGTCATTCTGGACCTGAGAATCAGACGGCAAGCGCTTCCGCACTGCCTTGGCGAGCCCGCAGGGTGTGTCGCAGAAATAGGTTTAGCAATTGGAGTGCGTCAGCGATCCCAGCGCCTGGAACTCAAGGGCTGCGTAACCATAGGGAATTGGACGACTCCACGGCGTGGCCAAAGGGCGTGCCCAGCCACAATAACAACTGGCTTCTTCTGGGTCCTTCCAAGGCACTTCACTGGCTGGTCCTGACGTCTAAATCGGCGGCATCCACTTCCACCGCTACAGCACGCATCAGCACTTCGATCGAGATCACGACTCGCAATTTGTCTTTCCAGCGCACCAAAACGCCCTCGGTCCCCAGCAGCGGGCCTTGGCACAGCCGAACCTTGCGGCCTACTGTTAAATAGGGATGCGGCTCAGCGTAGATCTCTTTCACCAGAACATTGCGTAAGGCTTCAATTTCTCGTTCGGGAAGAGCAGCGGGTTCGCCGTTAAAAGTCACCAGATGAACCACTCCGGCAATGGATAGCACTCGCAGCCGCGCCGCCATGCAGATACGCACGAAAACGTAGCTTGGGAATAGTGCTAGCTCCACCTGTTTGCGCCGGTCTTTCCAACGGTGCCAAGTGCGATACAGGGGCAGAAAGTAATCGATGCCGCGTTCTTCCAATTGTTTGGCAACGTATTTTTCGTGGCGAGCGTGAGTGTAGAGTGCATACCACTGCGGAACCGATCGTTTTACGCCGGAGCTGGGGAAGTACTCCGCTCCCGCTACTCTTTGGGTATCAATACTTGGATGGACCTCAGTCTTGGCCATTTCCGTCCAGTCGTGTCGACAGCTTCGCCACCTTACTTACATCGCAGTTGTGAGCTGACTTGTGCAGTATCAGTTTCTGCAGACGGAAGCGGAAGCATCAAAGTTGTGCTGTATAACGCAACCAAGAATCGGTACAAATACCGAGCCTGCCATCCCGTCTTGTAACTCAAAGTTCTTGGGCGGCGTACTCAATCTGTACCAAGTCGTGGCGGAACAAAATAGGCAATTCCCCTCGCAAAAAGGGCGTGTCGGAACTTGAAGGCGAAGCTCGCCTTGGACAATGAATTCTCAGCAACGCCTTGACGCTTAGAGTCGTCTCACAAACGGTTTACGGGAAGGTGGGACGCTAAAGGGGTGGAACGAGGTTCAAGCAGCGGCGGGACGATTCACTTACGCCGCGACTTGAGCAGCCTCAGACCGGCAGACCCTCAATCCTGCAGATTTCCACGACTGCTAATCGGTCGGTTGCTCCCACTTTGCGCAGCATGCGGTGTACGTGATTGCGAACAGTCTGATCTGCCAGATTCAACCGGCTTGCAATCTCTTTGTTCGTCAGCCCACGTCCAATCAGTTCCACTAATTGCTGCTCCCGGTTGGTGAGCCCAAGGCTAGCTTTCACACCGAAGCTGGGTATTTGGTTCAGTTGACGCGCGACGTAACGAAATAACGCCTTGTTCAGTTGGGGAGGACAAACCGCTTCGCCACTGGCTACGGAGCGAACTGTATTTACAACCTCGATGGCGGAAGCATCCTTGAGAACGTAGCCCAAAGCCCCTTCCCGCACCAGATACATGAAAGTCTGTTCGTCGGAGTCCATCCCGATCATCACAAGCTTGAGTTCTGGAACGCACCGCTGCGCTTCATGAACGAACTCTCGATTGGCTTCTGCGACGGTGAAATGGTCTATTACCAAGACATCCGGAGAAGCCTCCATGATCTGTTCCAGGCTAAGCGGAGAGAGAGCACTCGCACCAACTACCGTCAGATCGCTCTTCTTGTCCAAAATATGGGCCAGGGCTTCGCGGAGGAGCCGGTTTTGCGCTAACACGAATACCGCCGCCCGTTCTGGGATTGACACAACCGTCGCACTCATAGGGTGACCAAGTTGAAAGAGTTATATGTTCTTCGAAGCCTTCGAAGTCTAGGAAAAAGGCGCGTGCCTTGTCTGTGACGCGCTTACGCGACGGGCTGTGGAAAAGACTTCGCCGTAAGTCGATTCGAGCTTTGCACTCCCGAATTGGGACGTAACCCGTCATCAAACTGAGGCCCTGCCAGTCTCTTAGATGGTCAGAAGGTCGCGTGCAGAAACACTGCACATCTATATCCAGCGTTGCGGTCCCTGGTCGAAAGCTGATGGGCTCGTAGAAATGAGAAAGACTCTTGGTGGCGCGCACATACAAGCGGCACAAATTTGCACAGTCATGCGTGACATGAATATGTGTCCTCCACGAAATTGCTCGATGGCTTGGACGTGGTATCAAAACCAATCGAATTCTCAGCGTCTCGGATTCAGGTTGACAAAAGCCGATTAGGGAGGTAACGAAGGTCACAATTGACTGCGTGACTGACGATGCTCGATAAACGGGATCCACGGGACGACTAGACGTTGCAATCAGAGTTTTCTCAAGCTTAATGCCGGCGTAGGAATCTGCCTTCAAGTTTCGCGCGTGACGGGATGGTCCTCGCCTCGCGTGATCTGGATCACAGCTTCGTGCCGCCACTTTCGGTAGCGTATGGTCAGGCATGGGCGAATTCTCCATCCTCACCAACCGCAAACGCGCCATGATCGCGCTGGTGCATTCGGTCGTGTTCCTGCTGGTCGCGGTGCGGCAGTTGGTTGCGGTCAATCCCGCCACCGGCATTCGGTTGACGTCCACAGTGCCCCCTGGGACGTGGATTCTCTGCGGAATCTTCGCGATCGTGTCCTCTATTCTTCTGGGGCTTCTGGTCATTTCCCGCGGATGGATGGAGAAATTTTATTTTGGATTCTGCGCCCTCAGCGCCACCTCAGGACTTCTCCGAACTGCGGCTGGCGACCAGGCTTTTCATGCCGGACTCTACGTCAGGGTGGTCATGCTGGTTAGTGCGGTTGTGGTTGGATTGCTGATCGTCCGCACGCATTCCCGCACGGGCTCGGAATGCGTGGAAGGTGGTTTGTAATGCGTTTCGGCCGCGAGGTTCTCATCCCGCAAAAATTTGGTTTGACAATGTTTGACGATTTCCGCTATCGTTGCTTCGTGATTCACTTGGTTCATCGTCGTCACCACCATCACGCGCACGGCGCGTCGGCGGGGGTGTTTGGCTGAGCTAGCGTGACACCTTAAGAGATTCGAGCCCGCTGATGCGATCTAAGCTCAGCGGGCTTTCTGTTTTTAGGCGAAGGACACGATCTATGAATCGGGAAATTGATTTTGACAAGATGCAAGGTTTGGCGCCGGCGATTGTGCAGGATGTGGCCTCCGGTGAAGTGCTGATGTTGGGTTTTATGAATAGCGAGGCCTGCGAGCGTACGCTCTCGAGCGGCTACGTGACGTTTTTCAGCCGCACTCGCAACCAGCTTTGGACCAAAGGAGAAACCTCTGGTAACCGGCTCAAGTTGGTCGCCGCCACCATCGATTGCGATCGCGACACACTTCTGTTGCAAGTCGAGGTCGAGGGAGCGGGGTTGGTGTGTCATGAGGGCACCCGCTCCTGCTTCACAAAACCAATTTTCCGGAACGGCCCCAGGGTTGATCCGCAGGAGGTGCAGTCATGAAGATCCGGCTGGGCATTCCGAAGGGGAGTTTGCAGGAGGCCACGCTGCAATTGTTCGCTCGCGCCGGTCTGCCAATCTTCACCAACGGCCGCTCTTATTTCGCAACGACTCGCGACCCGGAAGTCGACTGCATGCTCATTCGCGCTCAGGAGATGGCGCGTTACGTCGAGCATGGTGTGCTTGATGCGGGGCTAACTGGTCTTGATTGGGTAGTCGAGAGCGGCCTCGAAGTCATCACGGTTTCAGATCTAATTTACGCCAAGCAAAGCCGCGGCAAGGTGCAGTGGGTGCTCGCGGTTCCGGAGGATTCGCCGTTCCAGCGCGCCGAGGACCTAGGCAACCGAATCATCGCAACCGAGTTGGTCAATGTCACCCGGAGATATTTCGAGAATAAAAATGTTGCCGTCCAGGTCGAATTTTCCTGGGGCGCGACCGAAGTGAAACCGCCGATGCTGGCAGATGCCATCGTGGAGGTTACGGAGACAGGCAGTTCTCTGAGAGCTAACCATCTGCGCATCATTGATACAGTGCTCGAATCGAACACGCAGATTGTCGCTAACAAGACAGCTTGGTGTGATTCGGCGAAGCGGCGGAAAATTGAAAATCTGGCGCTCATGTTGAGGGGTGCGATGGATGCGCAGAACCGCGTCGGCCTGATGCTGAACGTTCGCAAGCAAGATCTGGCCGCAGTACTCGCAGTTCTGCCTGCGCTCAAG